>Ga0224558_1001925_pt1 | contig 20282 bp, 15 predicted proteins | sample 714S32024metaG_FD_180682 | JGI IMG/M metagenome (GOLD analysis project Ga0224558, IMG submission 180682) | Peat soil microbial communities from Stordalen Mire, Sweden - 717 S3 20-24 | ecosystem: Environmental > Terrestrial > Soil > Wetlands > Peat | place: Sweden: Norrbotten County, Stordalen...
TGGAATGCCCTCTACGATCCCAGGCCGCAACCGAAGCTGTTTTCCGTTCAGGCGGAGAAATCGCCTGGGCCGGGTGGCGGCGAGCGGGTCAGCTTCTCGCTCTCCTAATCCAGAGCGAAGGCCGCCAGCGCTGGTTTGGCAGCCGGCAGCTCTGCTGCCCCTGTGCGCAGTCCGTTGCGAAGCTCGTACTCCTGTCTGAAGAGTTCCTTGATGCGCTTGTGATAAGGCGCGTATTGGCCCGCTTCCAAAGATTCCAGCAGTTGTGGCCATTCAGCCTTCGCCGGCTGATAATCGTCCGGCAGCCGGCCTGTCTGCATGATGTGGTTGGTCAGATGGAGCCACCGGAAGACTTCACCCGCCGCGCCGATCGGCAGAGTCGCTTTGCCTCCGAGCCGTGCCTTCACGTTGCTGAGATAATGGCGGTATATCTTTCCGTGCAAGGCGTGAGGCAGGCCTTGATCGACGATCAACTGGGGATTCTGGATGATGCGGCTGAGCGTCGGGTCCTCGCACGCGGGCCGGAGCATGAGCATTTCCAGCACGTAAGGCGTGGCCTGTTGGCTCAGGCGGTTGAGCAGGCAGCTCACGTTGTAGGTGATGCGCCCGCCAGCGTCGCTGTACGGTTGACCGGTCTTGTTGACGCGGAGCCGGACCTGTTTGTGGTTGGGCAATCGGAACGTGTCGCCGCTCAGGTCCACCTCGAGCAGCTGCGCGTCGTCGAGCGTCTGATAGGAGCGGCCGAGGAAGACCAGTTCTTCGGCGGGCAGGATGCAGGTCTTCTCCGGGTTCAGGGACATGCCCAGAGGGCGCAGCGCCTCCTCCAGGGATTTCCTGGCCCCCGCACAGTCTTCGGGGCTGCCCAGGACACAAATGTCGTCCACGAAGCGGAAGTAGTGCCTGAACCTGCCCATCGCGGCATCCACGTCGCGCAGGACTAACTCCGCCAACCAAGGGGACAGCGGGCTCCCCGTGGGCAATCCGCGCGGGACGGGCCGGATAACATTGCGCAGCGCCTGCCTCAAATGCTCAGGCAAGGGCAGCGCCGCGATGCGGGAACAGACCAGCTTTTGCGGGATGGTGCCAAAGCAATTCCGCAGGTCGGTTCGCAAGGCCACCTTCTTCGGGTTGGCGCGGAGCGCTTCCCGGATGCGCGTTTGGATTTGCTCAGGCTGCCAGCTGACGGGGCACAACGGTTTGACCTGCTCGTAGATCTCCCGCTGAAGGCGCCGGTCGCCAGCGTTTGGTATCTGCAGCAGCCGCCCGCCCACCGACGCGATGCGGTAAGGTTGCGGGATGTAATGGGGCCGGTGAAATTTCATCCCCGCTGCTTGAGGGAGCGCAAGATTTCGCCTTGCACCAATCTCGGATTTTTAAGCAGCGCTTTTTTAGGCGGCTTCCAGATCCAGAGCGGCCTGAAGTGTCTCCTTGAGTTTTAGGCGAAGACTGGCCAGGGCGTTTTGTTCGATCTTGCGGACTCGCTCGTGGGTCAGGCCGATTTGATCGCCAATAGCTTTGAGGGTGGCTTTGGGGCCGTCGAATCCAAATCGTTGCTTGAGGACAAACTGTTGCCTTTCATCCAGGCACTCCGCCAGGGCCTTGCGGACTATGGCGAGGTCTTCGCTTTGCATCAGCTCCTCCCGAAGACAACGCTCCTCCGGGATAACCCCGCCCACCGATTCGTCGCTTCCATCACAAGCGGGCGAATCGAGGCTCAACTCGGTCACCCGGTTGCGCAGGACGTAGCAGATGTCGGAAGCTTTCAGGTTGGTCTCGCGCGCAATTTGCTCCAGGTCCTGGCACGGAGCATCCTCATTGTAGCTGGGAGCAGTCAGCACCTTGTGCAGTTGATAAGAGCGCCGGATGGGAACTCGGACGGTATGAGCGTGATTGGCGGCCATGCGAATGCTCTGCTCGATCCACTGAGTGGCGTACGTCGAAAACCGGGTGCCTTTACGGTAGTCGTACTTCTTGGCTGCGATCTGGAGTCCTTCATTGCCGGCGGAGATCAATTCCTCCATGTTGAGGTGCGTGTGCTGCCAGCGTTTGGCAACGGACACCGCGAGCCTGAGGTTGGCCTCGACCAACTTAATTTCTGCCCGGGTAGCTTCTTCCCCTCCTCCTTCCCGTATCGCCCTGCTTAGCTGGATTTCTTCTTCCGCTGTCAATAATGCAAACCGCCCTATGTCGTTCAAATAATTGTCCAGGTACGACGTACTCATACGACTCCGATTCAAAACAAAGCCCCACCCCTGAAAAGTTGCGGTGGAGGGTTATTTCCGGCACCAAACACAGACAAGCAAGGGCGAACCTACCCCGATTTTGTCGAACTGATTTCCGTCACCCGTCGACCTTGCTCTCGCTTATCCTCGGTTCCAACCGACGCCTCCGGTTTAGTGCTTTTCTCCCGGTAGACAGGGATAAGAAATCTGACGAGCTTCGGTTTTCCGGAGTTGCCCTCCGGTATGCGCAGGAAGCGTTCGGCGTACTGCCCGGTCCATTCCAGGTTGCCGATCTCAGTCGGCGCGTCATTGGTGGCAACAACGGTGTTGGCAGCGCATTGGACGGCTTGGTTTCGGATTTGAATCAAATAATCCCGGTCGGTGTCGGCCCCTTTATTGGCTGCTTCTTGACTTCGATTGGTGCCCACGTTCGAGACATTAGTGTCCCGCTTCAAGACGGCGGTAGGCCGGTTGCTGATTTGTCCGTATGACGCAGTTGCTCCGAGCAGCAACTGCGCGCTGAGGGTGACGGCAATAAACATTCTGGTCTGCATGGTGCTTTTATTCAGCCACGTTCGTTCCCTCATTATAGGGCGGGGAGCGTGTATTTGGCCCGCGTGTCAGTCACATTTTCGCAACCGGAAAAAAGCAAAATTCAGGCCCAAACCAAGAGTGTAATCGAAAAATTTGCGCGTAGGTCCCTTCTCAACTCTCTCTCCTTCCGCGATTGCGAACTGTTCGCGATGCGCTCACGCGAACCCCATCTCCGCGCTGGGACTGCCCCAGGCGGCTGAGGACTTCGCATGGTTCCCGCCGGTCTTGCCGGCGACCAGGCGGATGAACCCATTTTGCAGGGTCCATAAGAATCTTTTGCGTCGCGTTCGCGGGCGTTCGCGGTTCTCGATCAGCCGGAACCTGGACTCAATGGGGTGGGCGGCTCGAGTGGAGACCGCGTTCGAGGCGGGCGCCAGGACACCCCTTAACAGCCTAAAATGAAGTATGGCAAAAACGACCAGGAAAAAGGCCGGGCAGCCCGCTGGCCTCAGCATGTATTTGGAAGAGGCCAAGCGGCTTCTGCGGCAGGAATTCCCGGAGGCCGCCCAGGCGATTCTGGAAAGGCTGGAGCGTCGGTGGAGCTTCCTGCGGACGCGGCAGGTCTTTGATTCCTTCGTTGCCGACTACAAGGTGCGTTCGCTGGAGGCCTCCGAGATCTGCGCGGCGAGAAAGCTCATGGCCGAAACCTTCCCGCAGGGGAAGGTGACTCTTGTCCCGAACCAGCAGGACGGGCTGCTGAGCGTCTCGGTGGAAATGCCCGAAGGGAACTTGGAAGGCGATTTCAAAGTGGATCCGGACGAGGCCGATGATAAGCCGCAGAAGGTGCGGTATCTCCCGTTTCCGGTTTGTCTGTCCGGCGATCCGGGCCTGGTCTGGTTGATGGGCCGCGCCTCGACCTTGAGCGAGTCCGAGGCGCGGATCGCGCTGAACGCTTTGGAAGGAGATTTCTGGGCCTCAAAGAAGGGATTGGCCCTGCTCAAAGCGCATGTGCCTCGCACGCTGGCCGAGTTCCTCGAGCGAGCGCCGGCGACGCAGCTCAAGATCAAAGGTCTCAGGCGCCATTACCCGGACCCGGGAATTCTCAAGGCAGTCGACGGGGATGGCACGCTTGAGACTCCAGCGCCCGGTCCTGAAAGACAGGCGGCATAGTTCTAATTCACACCTCCGGTCCGTGTATAATGGGGCATGAAGTTCTCTGGCACGCAAGCTCAGTTGTTCCAGGCGATACAGGACGGCGGCGAACGTTTTCAGTGCATCGGCCGGATGGGCATCCCCAAAGTTGCCGTTCTGGCAGCGGGCATGGCCGCCGCCGGTGCCGGGATGGTTCTCTCCAGCAAGGCCGCGGAGCAAAGGCAGAAGCAAGAGATCAAGAAAGTGGTGAAGCGGGAGGTCAGAAAAGTCGTCAAACCTCGGCAGCCCAGCGGCATTTCATTCGACCTATTTGGGTGAAGCCAGTGCTTGCAGAGGCGGCCTCGAGCGCGCAAACAACTTTCTGTTGACCTTCAGCACCGTTGCGTTAAACCACCGGCATGGTTCGCATCGATTGGAAAAACCGAATGGGCATTCCGAATGCCGCCGCTCGCACCGGCGGACATCGCCCGCCGGGCGCTTCGCCGCGGCGCGCATGAAACACAAGAACATCTCGATCCCGCCAGTTTACTTTCTCACTTGCATCGTCATCACCCTGCTGCTGCACGTCCTGGTCTCGAGCCTGAACTGGATTGGTTTTCCGTTCACGCTCGTCGGAGTGGCGTTCCTCGGCGCGGGCACCTATTGGATAGCCCGCGCTCACCGATTGCTGACCCAACATGCCACGGCCGTGACGTTCGCCCCATCCACCTGCGTCATTCAGGGAGGGCTGTATCATTACAGCCGGAATCCCATGTATGTGGGCTTTGTTGTCTTTTTGATCGGCTGCTCGGTCCTGTCCGGAAACATCCTTTCCGTGTTCTCCCGGCTGTGCTTTTTCGTGGTCCTCGATCGGATGTTCATCCCTTATGAGGAAGAGAAAATGGAGAGCACGTTTGGAAAGGAATACCTCGAATACACACGGAAAGTCCGCCGCTGGCTCTAAAGCGCACACCTTTGTTTCGACCGGTGTTGCGCTCCTGCGGGCCGTTTTATCCGAGCCCAGTTATTTGGTCCCGGGGCGTGCCTCCAAAACGGATCCCGTTCCTGGCCTCGCGACCGTGCGATCCGGTCCCCTCGTCTGCGAGTCAACTGAACAACCGGTGCTGAGGCGGCGCCGGGACTTTGCCGGTTTTGAGCATGTGCTCCAGGAAGTCGCCCAACTGGCTCACTAACTGGCGGAAAATTCGGGTTTGCACCCCTTGCCCCAGGATCTCAACCGCCGTCGAGTAAGACCGGCTGGTAAACTCCTTCTTCGGCGCGAATCCCATCAGACGTTCGATTTCGGGGATTCGCAGCAGGCGAACGCCACCCTCACATTCGACAAACGGGCCAATGTTCACCTTCCAGTAACTGCGCAGGATCGTTGGCACCCTCCGGCTCTGGTGAGTGATCACGCTGAAACCGAAGCGGTTGCCCGCGGCGCGGTGTCGCGCCATGTGCCTATCTCTTCCGGCAATGTGGTTCTTGATCTGCTCTGCCTCCTCACGGTCGCGTTCGGGGTCGGGCGCGTCCAGGTAGTCCCCGGCGGTGCCCAGAAAGGGAGTCGCCGGGATGGTTGGATAAAAGCGGGAGAACAAAGTGGCGACCATGACTCCGCGCTTGCGGTCTTGTGGTTCTGCCCATTCGTCCCACGGATTGACCTGGAAATAATGAACGTGATATCCGAGCCGCTCGAGGTGGGCCATCAACACGCGGCCGGCGATCGTGGTGTCCCCAAAGAAGCCAGGGACGTTTTCGACCATCACCGCCAGCGGCATCTGTGATGCGACGTGGTGGGCGAACGATAAAAAGAGATCTCCTGTGTCTCCAAGTTCGTTGGCCCCGCTCAAGCGTTTCTTGGCCGTGCCAGCAGTCGAAAAGCAAGTACATGGCAAACTGGCGAACATGAACGCGGTTGGTGGCAGGTCGCCTGGGTCCAGATCGCGAATGTCGCATTGGTATAGGGGCACGCCGGGGTGCTCCAAGGCGAAATGCGAGGCGAATTTGGGCGAGATTTCGACCGCCGCGACGAGCTTGAACCTCGGGTCGTCGGTAATGGCGCTGGTCAGCGTGGCGCCGCCGGCGAAGTATTCAATGGCCTGCAGGGGCAGGTTCTGTTCCCGGTGGCGCCGGATGTGGAACGAACGCACCGAGGGGGACACCTGCAGCAGCTTGTAACTCGCGACCAGTTTGATTTCCGTGTGCCCTTGAAACTCGCTCAGGAGCCGCTGGCTGTTCAGGTCGATGATCGGGCAGTGCAACCCCGACATCAGACGGTGCGACACCCGGTTGCGGGTGTGGTGCCCAACCGGAACCAGATGCAGGATATTGTTGGCCCAGAACTGCACGTCCAGAAAGGTGCCCGCTTCAAAGCCCAACTGCTGGAGCCGGGTGGATTCAATCCAGACGCGCGGGCAGCCTCGATTCCAACCGAGCTTCTGAAAGGCGGTCAGCATGTTTAAGTTGCTCCTCGGCGGCCACGGCGCTTCTTGCTCATAGTTCCTTCATTCGCGCTTTGGAGGCGCGTTCACGGGGTTATGTGGGCTAAGGGCACGTCGCTGCGCCAACTGGCCGCGCCCGGTCGCTTGCCAGCCTCCGCTGGTCCAAGCCCTGCCCAATCCACCGCTGGATCCGGTGCCGACCAGTTCTTGCAAAGGTAGATTCGCGACTACGTTTGGCCGCGTACCATCCTGTCCGCCATCACTCCGCCCATGCGCCAGGCGCCGCTTCCGGTTGGCGCGCGAAGCCCGCTTCCAATCTAACACCACAAGTTCAGAACTATTGCTGCTCATCTGCCCGAAACTATGCGAGAGGGCAGGTCGTTCCGCGAGCACCCGGGGGGATGTACTGCAGGGCGTCAGGTACTACATCTCACGCCGACCAGCCCCTCGAACGCTTGTTTTACACGGGCCAACGCAGCATTTCGCTTCCGATATTCCTTGTTCTGTTTGTAATACTCGTCTGAGCGCGGTTTGCTCGAAATATCTTGCAAGACGCCGACGTCTGGGATGCGCGCAAGAGTCTCCGCGTAATTTCCTGCAGGATTCTGCCAATAATGAAGCACACATTCCTTTACGACGTTCCACCAATCGGCCACGTTTGACTTGGTGCATGTCTTTGGGAGTTTGACGCACTTTGCCTGCCAGTCCGTGATAATCACCACGTCACCGTTGCCCAAATAATGAAAGTTGGCCCACGCTTCGCTTTGCCGAGAGTACCGCAACATCTTTCGCTCAGTTTTTGCACCGGCAGCCATTTTCTTCAAGGCAGGCACAACTCGCTTGTTTTCGCCGCAAGCGACCAGCGCATCCCAAGCCAAGCGGGCCCACAGGTTGCGGCGTCGATCACGGAGGCTGTGTCTACCAGAAAATGGCATTTTCGCCCCTACACCCAGCCGCCGTAACTCTCGTTTTCCCCATTCGGCTTCATGCTGGTTCAGGTTCAGGGGCCAATCGGGGAACGCTTCGGCTTCGGCACGCACTCCGCCCCGATGATGGTTTGAGAGCAACTCCAACGACTGCACTGCGGCACGAGTGATCCGAACGTACTGCGACAGGGCGTGCGCGTCGCCGCAGTGAGCACGACATATTAGTTGTTTCAAGGCGCCTTCGGCCTGCAGCTTCAACTCAGTAATCGTGCGCTGGTCTACCAGTTTGCTGGCTTCCTGCACTGGCCGCAGTTTGTCTCTCGGGTTGAGGACTGGACCCATGTAAATACGTCTGTCGCGCTTCGATTGTGGATAAATCTTTCGCAGGCGCGCAGGACCAATTTCGTGGAACCTGCCGTCATAAGGTGGAGACCATGCCTCTGCGTATGGCCTAATCACACAATAATCATCTTTGTTAATATCGCCTGTTTTGAGCTTCACGATAGGGAATCTACGGCAAAGGCGGACATCTGTGAATTTTCGAATTAACCGTCTTTTTGCTCTTGCGGCCTCTTTTCGGGCGTGCAGGCACGATTATCCCGTTGTGTGGACCATCTCCCGGAGCGCGCGCAGTTTGTCCCGGCAGGTGCTTAAACCGAGCTGTGCCAGGTGGCACAGGGCTTGCCCCTCGGGCAGCTTGCCTTTGTCGATCAAATGCCGGTGCAGTTCGCGCTCGATTGTTTCGAGTTCCTGGTGAATAGAGTAAGCCTTGTCCACGAGTGTGTTTATTCGTTCTCTCATGATCTGCGCTGTGCGATTTCTATAACCGGTCGTAACGACAGGAGATTATGCAATTTGGTCGGCCTCCTTTCCCGGGCATCGCTAACATTGCCAACAGGTCTTAGGGGCGTTCTCCGCAGGCTGGCGGCGTACAGGGCGTGAAGGTCATCCTGGGAGCTGCTATTGGAACGGTTTTGCGTATCTGCTCGATACCAACGGGCCCATACGTGCGGCTGTCGATGCTGTTGCCACGGTTGTCGCCCATGACGAAGTATTGGTCTTTGCCGAGGATGAACAGTGCCAATTTCTGGTTGGGGTACGTGCGGGTATTCCGGTCGAGATAAGGCTCCTGGATAAGGCGCCGGTTGATGAGCACCTGGCCATGCCAGAGAAGGATGGTTTCACCCGGCAATCCCACCACCCGTTTAATCGCGTCCTCCCGGTGTCCGTCGTCGAGCACGACTATATCCCCGCGTTCGAGTTTCCCAGGTGGCGGCTTGGCAAGCGCAACATCGTTTGGGTGGAAATTGGGCAGCATGCTTTCTCCCTGCACCACAATGATCGACCCCGCCGCACGCCAGGCGAGCCAGAGGCATGAAAGCAGGAACACTCCTGCCACAAACACCTTGAGGCGCCAACAAAACCACGGCGAAAGGATGGATTTCACACGCGGCTGCCTTTTTTCAAGCGAAGCTCGTTCTCTGGCGCTGCCTGAACCCAAGTTGACACAAATCCGCACTTCGGTGATCACGGTCCTTTCGAGGTGGTTTGAGATGCAGGGCGCAGAGGTGCAGCTGACGTCTCCGAGCCCGATTTCATCCCCGGCTGGGGTTGCTTCGGCAGCAAACCAACGACTTCGAGCGGAGACGATTCATGGTGCCGGCTGTCTTTCGGCGTTGCAGCCTGAGCCGTCCTGCTCTTGGCCAGCACCTGGTTGATCTGCAATTGGAGACGCAACTTGGAGAGCTGGAGGTCATGCTCCAACCGGATGGTTTCTGCCATATGGGGATGCAACTTCGTGAGGAAGCCGCAAATGTCATCGGTCATCTTCTCGTGGAGCGGCAGTGTGTCCGCCGTAATGAAGGAATCCTGCATGGCCAGGTAGCGCCGGGCCTGGTCCATTAACTGTGGGTTGCGGTTATTGCTTTTGCGCTGCTTCTGTATTTCCGCCAGCTTCTGCCAGTTGGTGGTCTGCAAGGCCAGGTAGGTTTCCTCCGTCGATCTCCGCAGTTCATTGGCGTAACTTTGCAGTGAGGGATCGCGCGCCAAAGCCGTGGCGATGGCCTTGTCCTGCAGGAGACGGTAGGTGGGATATATGTTTTCCCGATAGGTTACCCAGAACATTTCCTTGTAAAACTGGACGGCCTGCTGCGTGTTTTGTACTGACCGGCACCGGGCTTCCAGTGCGGCCATCTGTCGCTGGAGCTCCTGGACTTGCGTCGCCACCAGGTTCGTGAGCGGGGCCGAAGGCTTCGGCGGGGCGGTTTTGACCGTTCGTTCCTCGTGGCGGGAGCAGCCGGAGAGGATGGCGATTAGGGTGAGACCCAGGAGGAGGTGTTGCTTTTTCATTCCAGTTCGATGTAATGCAGGGCGCGCACCAAAGCGCCTTTGGGCGATTGGGACAACTCGACGACCGATTCGCTGTAATTGTGCCCGCTGATGGCGCCGGTGATATAGCTGTCCGTCTCGACGTAATGGGCGGTGCGCGTCAGAGTGTTTCCTTCCTTCGCGTAGGTGATTTGCCAGGAAGGCCCCTTTTTCCAGGATCGCCTATAGCTCTTGTCCTGAGGCGCTTTCCAGGAGGCCATGACGAACTGGTCGCGTTTGGGAGGATACTCCGCCTTCGGTATCCATTGCCCGGCCGCGAAATTGTATCGGTAGAGGGTATTGCGGACTTTGTCCGGCCAGAACACCAGGACGTCGGGCGCCTGGAACGGAAAGCAGGGAAAACTGCTGCTGAATTCGATGCCGGTTTTTATTTGCTCGCGCGCGGCGAACTCGCTGGCCTCGGCCTTGCGGCGGTCGCGCATCAGGCTCTTCCAGACGGCCCAGCGCGTGCTCTTGATGTTCGCCGGGTTGGCCGCCAGCTTGCACCACAGTTCGTCGGCCAGTTTGGGCGCCTCCATCCACAGGCGCTGAAGCAGCGCTCCTTCAACGGGGCCCGCCTCCCAGTTGGTCTGCCAGCGCGACACGTACTGTTCGAGGAATTTCATGGAGTTGGCCGCAGGCGGCAGGGACAGGTAATAGCCGCCATAAAGCCGCATATCGTCCGGCGAGCGGGTCTCTTTCGGGAGATAGCGTGCGGCGTTCCAGTCGAGGCTGGCGCAGAGGATGGCGAAGTTGGTCATCTGCGCTCGGCTTTCAAACGGGTGGGCCAGCCGATACGAATAGAGTTGCGCCGGCGCCGGTTCTCCCAAGGTTCCAATTCGGAAGTCCAACTCGTAAACCTGGTTCCCGGTCAGGGCCAGCGTCGTGAGCAGGATTTGGAAAACGGTGTCGAACATGCTTTCAATAAACCATGTCCGTGGCCTGCTTGTTTTGCCGGACGGTTTCCCGGTTGGCGTTCATGGTTTCCAGCGTGGGGAGCAGTTCCGGGGCGACCCGCCGGATGTAATCATGCACGAGCTTGCGGGCTTCATCCACTTTGGCCCGCACCTCCGGCTGCTGGTTCGCCAGCTGAATGACCGTCATCAGCTCAGCGATCTTCACGCGGCCTTCCGGTGTTTTGTACAGATTGAGCATCTTTTTGACTTGGGCGCCCTGCTTGGCCATTTGCTCGGGCGACCCTTTGCCGGCCGTTGGTTGACCATCCAGGCGGGGCAGGGTTTTGAATGGTTCAGTCGCAACCGGCATCGCCGAGGGCGAAGGCATCTCATTAAGCTGGGCCAGCGGCTTGAACGTCTCCGCCGAGGCATTCGTGTTGGGCGCAGCCAGGGGAACCGAGAGCAATGGCGCCTTCGACGCCGGATCCGGGCTCTGGCTCCAGCCGGCGATGGCCAGCATCGAAACGGTCAAGAAGAGAATCGTTTTCATGTGGATCATTTGTTGGGAAGGACAAACAGGAAGGTCTCGTAAAGGTTGGTGCCGGCATCCTGCAAGATGACGAACTGCACCGTCGGCTCGCCGCGGTTGATGAGGGCGCGCACCTTGACCTGCCCCAGCGGGGGAATCACGGAGCCGGTCGCCTCCACGTGGGTGCATTCGCAAGAGGCGGTGTAGCCGACGATTTCGACGCTCCTGGGCAGCGTGTTGGTGACGGAGTAGGTGATGGCGTAATTGGTTTTGCCGGCTTCAAAAATTACGGATGCCTGCTTGGGCACGCCGAGCGGCTTGGCGGCGTTGCCCTCTCCCGGGCCGGCGGCCAGACAGAGGCCCGCGGCCAGGCAAAGGATTGTGGTCAATGTTTTCATGTCGATTTGTTCGGTGGTTTTGTAATCAGTACGGCAGTGGTCCGGTCCATATTTGCATGCCGCCGGTCCGCCAGCTCAGGCAGTTGCCAGTGTTGTTGTCGGAGACGGGTATATCAAAGGCGGGCGTTCCGCCTCGGTACACGCCCAGCGGAATGGTGATAGTCGGGCAGGGAGGATTCTCGATGGAGATGACGGTCGTAAACTCGATCTCGTGGACGTTGTCGAACACCAACTGCAGCGTCTGGGGGCCGAGCACCGTCAAGTGGCTGCCTTGGCTGGCGGAGAACTGCAGGTTGGTGTTGCTGCTGGAGAGCGCAATGACGGGATTGGTGGTTCCGCTGACGCTCAAGTAGTAACGCACGGCGCCCGTATCGGGATCTGTCCGAGAGAAGAACTGGTCGGCCGGGTTGCTGAGCAAGGTCAGGTCATACGAGAGGCTCCCGGCAACGGTGTTGGTTGAGCTGATGGGCGGGCCGTAACCGGTCGCAAGAATCTCGTAGGTGTCGCTGGGCAGACCCAGGTTTTCGGTAAGGAACCCGTTGTTTCCCGCGCTGGTCAGGTCAATGTTGGTGCCGTAGCTGTTGCCGGTGATCGACAAGTTCGTCACGGCGGCGTTGACGGTAATCCGGAGCATGCCCAGGCAGTTGTCCACGCCTACGTTCATGAATGGAACACGGTCGATGTTGTGGAAGGCAGGGTTGTAGAGGTCTTTGGTGCCCACCAGGCGGGTCGGCCAGCCAAGGTTCACGTTGCTGAAAGCCCCGGAGCTTCCAGGGATGGTCTGCGCGGTGGACCAATTCGTGCCGTCGCTGGACTGCTGCAACAGCAGGCTGGCATTGGTGGTGATCGTGGCGGCGGTGATTGCAGCCAGGCCGTTGTTGCCGCCGGCGATGGAAACCTGCAAATCTCCCACGTCAAAGCGCGTGCCGGCATAAGTGCAGCCGCTTGGAAGCACGGGCGGATCGGCCAGGTCACCCTGCTGGAACCAGTTATCGGTCAGGGCCGTGTTGGACAACCGGTTGGTCCAGGACCCGATCTGGCTCGGATCAAACACGTTGTTCCCGTCGAGCTCCATCGAGATTAAGCCGTTGTCCGGGTAGAAGATATTGGACAGTTCCTCGACCGGGTTCATCAGGTCCAGCCGGAACAGTTCGCCTTCGTACGCCTTCAGGCTTTGCGTCTTGTTGGTGACGACGACGCTCAGGCTGTTGTTCAGAACCGGAGGCAGGCTGAGGAGCGGTGTCTCCACCAGGAGGCGGGCTTGCCGGGTAACGGGGGCCGAGAGGAGTCCGGCCTGGGGGATGGCCACGGCTGTCATGGAAGTCAGCCGCGTATCGGTGGTCACTTCCGCAAAAGCATCAGTGAAGCAGCCGGTGTTCTTCACCGCGCCGCTCTCCAAATCGATGTTGGTGTAGCAAACGGTCTGTTGACCGGGCAGAGGGTTAATGATCCGATACCGGACGGTGCTGGGACTAATGTCGTTGGTCAGGAGCCGAAGGTTGACGGGGTTCGGGTAATAGGAATAGAGCTCAATGCGGGGCGGTTGGCCGCCGTTAAGAATGGCGTTGGCGCTGTAATTATGGTTGGTGCCGCAGGGGAGAAACAGGGTGAAAACGACATCGCCGGCCTGGTCCGTGACATAGGGAATGCTCACTCCGGTCTGCGGCGCGGTGATCGTGCCCGCGACGACCATGGTTCCCTGCGCAATCGTATAAGGCAGGACGGTGTTGGTGACCACGCCGCCGTTTGCCCATCCGAAGCTGCCGCCGCTGTAGCTATTGGTGTCGCTCAGCAGCACGTCAAAGTTGAAGGTGACGGTCGCTGTTTGATTGGTGACGCCGGTTGTAATGAAATCGTTCGTCGCATACATGCTGCGATTTCCGTAAGGTTTGAGCGACAGGGTGCTGGCCACGCCGGCTCCGGTGCTCTTGTTCTGTCCGATCAAGGCGACGTTCAGGCCTGCCTGGGCTGACAACGGGGTGTCGAAGAGGTTCGTGATGATCAGGTATCCGACCCATAACCCGTTGTTTCCGCCGCCTGAGGTTGAGACCGTTCCCAAATCGCCGCCGCCGGTCTGGCTTGGGACGTAAGGAATGAGCGGATTGGTGCTCAGCATACTGGCGAAGACGGGGTCCGATGAGGACAGATAGAAGCTGCCGTAAACGTTGGTGTCCACGATCGCCGCCAGGAACATTTGCGGATGGTCTTGAGGCGAGCACTGCGACATCTGGCCCATCAACAGAAATGGCGGGGTATCGATGACGTCATAAAAACTGATGGGAAAACAGGGGTCGAGGTTGTCCACATCCGGAATGGCTTCGGCATATTCCCGGCCGGGTACGACTTCCCTCGGCGGAGTATTCAGCGCAACCACGGGCGCAAGTTCTGAAGCCGAAAGCAGCGCCCAGGTCTGGCTCCAGGTGCCGGGGTTGTACTTCGCAGCCTCCACCATGGCCTGGCTCGGGGCGAAGTGGATGAGCGGATATGGGCCGGGCGCCGCGATGGGAGTGGCCGCGTCGGGCGTGAAAATCCACCAACGATCCTGTTTGCGGATGATGCCCTTGGTCATCCCGCCGTAAAGCCTGGGCTGGCTGGTGCTAAAGAGCCATTCGCCCGGCCCGATTTGGTTCATCACCAGCGAGCTGTCCACCCGCAACGGGAGCGTATCAATGGGTATCTGAACAGCGTCGGGGGTTGAGCAGGGCAAGAGGTAGGTGATGGTTCGGGAAACCTGGCCGATTGCATAATGCGTGCACCACCAGCCGCCGTACGCGTAGATGGTCAAACCGCAAAAAGGGCCGTGATTATCGTAGCACGAATCCGTAATCCCACTTTGGCGGCACGGGACGTTGCAAGTGGCGTTACCGTCCATCCCGAGGCACCCCCAAATACTCCAGACGCCCCCCAGATAATTGTCGCCAACACTGATGAAGCTGTGGCCGCCGATTACGATGCCGCTCGAATGCGCCTGCGTCTCATTGTACGGTTCAGGCAAGGGCCAGCACTGGCCGCGGCTGGGCCGCCAGGAATCGGTGCGGGTGTAAGTCCCGGGCCCAAAGTCGCTCCCGCTCATGCAGCAGCAGACGATACTGTCCACCGCCAGCATCCAGCTGCGCGTGCATTGGCGGTACTTGAACCAGGGAACCGTGACCGTCAGGGTGGTAAAATCGCTCATGCCAGGCGGGCGCAGGTCGATCACCGGCCCCGGACAGGTGAAATCGAGCCCGGCGTCGTTTTCCTGGTCGGGATCCGGCGGGCTCGGCGGCGCGTAGGGATCGGGGGAAGCGCTTGGCCCGTTGCCGCCTCCGGCGCCCGGATCCCAAAACACTAACGTCATGAGATCGGCGACGAAGGATGCGGCATCCTGGGACATTCCCGACGTCGCGTCCGCGACGTTGTCAAAACCTTGCATGGCGCCCTGGAATCCCGCCTGGGCGATCTCTGACCATTGGGATGGCGTCAGCCCGCCCACTTGAAAGGCATCTCCCTGTCCCTGCCAGGAAATTTGGGCCCGGGCGGCCGGCGCGAGCAGAGTCAAGGCCAGCATGAGCAGCGATGCGCGTTTGAATGGGGTGGTCACAGCGGCGTGATCGGCAGGTTTTGGTAAAGGTTGATGTTCGGCCAGTTGGTCAAATTGAACTTGCTGTTGAGCCAGTACCAGACGTTGGTATCCGGAGGCCGGAACTGGAAAGTGCCCAGCAAGTTGGTGACAGGAATGGCATTGGCCAGCGGCCGGGTCAGATCCGGCGGCTGGAAAAAGAGATTCGTCTGGTAGTAAGCCCCGACTTCGGGGTAATCGGCGTAATTCGGATCGAGCTGGATGACAACGGAGTTATTGGTAAGCGAGTAAAACTGGTCCGGTTCCAAAGTCTTGAACTGCATGCTGAACGTTTGCCACGGCCCGGCGAGCCCGAGCTTGTAACGCAGCACCAGATTGGTCCGGCCGTAAAGGTTTCCGGGGATAAGCCAGCGGTTGCCCTGGCGCACGGGTTCAAGGCTGTAGGCGAACACGTCGCCCACGGCCTGGAGCGTCACGTTGGTGGTGTAGCTCTCCAGCCAGACCGGCTTGTAAAAGTAAATCCGGTCGGCCACGTCCGCTCCCACCTGGAGCCGCGGATCCGGGTCATCAACCCTGAAATCGAAGTAGTTTGCGGTGACCAGAGTTTCCAGCGGGATCTGCGGCTCATAATCAATACCGCCGGCCGAGACCACCACAACGCGGTGATAAACCAGCAGGTTTGCGACCGGCTGGCTGAGCGGGATGTAGGCGCTCCAGTTGACGCCGTCCAGGCTGACCTGGTGATAATACTGCACCAGCGGGGTGGAATGCAGGAGCAGGTTGGTGGCATAGACCAGGGTAGGAATTCCCGGAAGGATGGTCCAATACGGCGCCACATAGTTCGTGATGGAGTTATCGGGTTGGACCGCCGTGACCGTAAGCTGCGACACGTCGCTGTTGATCCAGTAAGGGCGGGTGGCCTGGAATCGGTAAATGTGGTTTCCCGGGCTGGGATACACCTGGCCCTGAGGCGCCGGGACCCAAACGCTGTTATCAACATTGTAGAAGAACTGAGCGCCGGGCGTCGACGATGCGAGGAAAATGGGGTTCAGGGTGGAGAGGGCCCCGCCGCCAGGAGCGCTTGGGACGGGCGTGGCAACCTTCCCTTGAAACGTGTTGGTGGACTTCGCCTGAACCTGATTATAGCGCTCCGCCTGGACGAGCAGGGTCGTGGTCTTATCCAAGGTCAACTGGGCCGTGCGATTGGCAAAATAGAGCTGATTTGTGGCCCCTTCTTGCGAGAGGGTGACGCGCAGGCGGCTGCCAAAGGCGCTGTCAATGCTCACCGTGAGGTTCGTCGTGAACACGGCGTTTGACGGGGCCACATTCACATAAGCCTGATAAGTGATCGTCAGGCTGTTGGTCGGGCTGGTCACGGCAATGGGGCTGGTGACGTGGCCGCAGATCGTGCCCTCACCCGGATAAGCGATTTGGTAGCTCTGGTTGGTGCCCATGGGGGTGTCGTTGATCCAGACGGTCGATGGCGTCCGCGCGTTGGGGTTGGAAACGACCACATAGCTGCCCTGTTGCTGGATGTCGGGCGCCTGCAGATACGCGGTAAACTCGACATTGGTGGTCGGGCCGCACAATCGCAGGCTCGGGTTGGCGGAGAAAGCGGCCAGGGCGAAGGTGTATGCCGCATCGAAGCTGAGGCTGCCGGAGGCCCGGCCCATCTGTGATCCGCCCACCGGCAAGGCGACCTGATACCAGATGTAAGAATCGGGGTTGGGGTCGGTGAGGGTGATCGCAAGACGGTTGGTGGATACCGAGTTGGTGGTCACCACCAGCGGCAACAGCGCATTGGTGTAACTGAGGCTGAGGTCAACGTTGAGCGTGGAGGAAAGCCAGCCCGGCCGCGAGGCGACAACTGAAAGCGCGGGATAATCGGGCACGATGGTCACCTGGCTGGAGGCATACGTCACCGTGTTGGTGCCTTGCGTGACGGCCAGGGCCGCCGCGGGCGTGGCCGTGGCCAAGGTGATTTGGTTGTCCTGCCAGGTGCAGGTGGGGGTGGCCACGGTGTTGGTGTAGCGCCCGGTCATCGGGTAGGTGTCGCCGCCCACGGTCACCAGCACGTTCAGCCAGGCGGATTGGGTGAGCGCAAGCCCCGTGAACGGCTGGCCGGGCGGGTCTGCCGGAGGATTCCCGTTTCCATCTCCGATCGAGTACTGAACGGATGCCCCGGGCGGCGCATTGGTCAGGGTCACGTTCAGTGTCCCCGCAAAAGCCTGCGAGGCGGTCAGGTGCATGTCGGGTGAGAGCTTGTAATCGCGATGCGTTATGAACGTCGGCCCGTCCTGAAACACGACCAGAAAATCGGCGCTCAGGGAATTGGAGATCACCTGCGATGTGAAGATCGGCGACTGGGTGCTGACGTTGCCGGCCGTATCGTAATAAACGGTCATGGGCACCCCGGATATGCTCCGGGCATCCACCCTCAGGCTTTCCGTGAAGGTGGTCGATGGCGTGAGGTAATACTGCCCCTGATAATAGTTGGTGCTGGCGTACATCATCACCTGGACCACGCCGGAGGGCGGGTAACTGCGGTCATAAACGCGCAGGTAAAGGCTGTCGCCCGGGTTCGCCGTGAAAGTGGAGGAGTTGATGGGCACCAGCGAGTCGAGGCTGTTGCCCTCGTAGATCGTCAGCCCTTGATTGGTGTTTCCCAGGAAGGTGAACGTGACGGTCTCGGGCTGCGGGGAATAATTCTTCCACCAATACCAGATGCTCCCGTTGCCCACCAGGCTCTCGCCGGCCTCGAGGGTGGAATAATCCAGCTGGCCGCACGTGAGCGGATTAACGATCTGGCGGGCGTTGGCGAACATGTCGTTGTTGGGAGCGGCCGTGTCCTGAGTGACGTTGACGACGATGATCCCTTGAGTCCCGGCCAGCGAATCCACTCCAATCAGGTAAGGCTGCATCGTGGCCGGCACCGCGAACCGGTTGGTGCAAAACACCAGGGCGTTGGTCAGGAGGTTCCCGGCGAACACTTTTGCCACCACCGGGCAGGAGCTGTCCGACAGATCAAAATTCAACTGGCCGGGGTGGTTGGGCAGGACCGACCACCAAAGAGTCTTGCCTGCTCCACCGGGGAAAGTGTCGGCGGCCTGGATCTCGGGCGTTTCCCAGTGCGTGGCGGTGCTGTTGTCCTCGATGCCGTATCCGTGAAAAACGCTTACGTAGGGTCCGCATCCGGCCTGGTCTCCGGGCGCGTATCCGGCCGGCAGATAGATCTGGGCGGGATTGCAGACGAGGTCATTGACGGGCGTCACCGACTCCAGGAGGAGGTTGAGGGCGCCCGGCACCGAATCCGGCGCGTCCCGGTTGAGGTCGGAGGAAAGCCCCCGCCAATAGTTCGGGGAGGAAAGCCAGGGCAAACCGAACGAGGTGAGCGAATTGGTCAGGGCTGCATCCACCATCAGGTAATAGGTCCGCCCCTGCGGCAGGAAATAGCCGTAGCCGTCGGAAAGCAGGCTCAGGCTGTCCAGCGGGTCGGGGCCCAGCGCCGCGATCGGCGCAAAGGTGGTTCCGGCGAAACTGAGGTAATAAACGCGCGACTCCGGCACATTGATCGCATACCAGATGCTCTGGCCGGCGGGCCATTCGGTGTCGTATATCCCGGCCGATTCCAGGGCGCTCAGGGCGGAACTCTCCAGCGAGGCCGTGCCAAAACGCGAGATTTTCTGGCGGGTCGCCCCGTAGATGTTTCCCAGGATCTTGGCTCCCGACCAGGTGATGGTCCGCAGATATTTGCCTCCCAGATAATTGGTCAGCGCCTGCCGCAACGTGGGCGCAACGGACGTCGCCGTTTCGATGAAATCATTGGCCGGATACGGGATCTGGCTCACGTCGAAATCCATGAGCGTGCCTTCATGCCCCAATTCCGTATCTACTCTTAAACGGTAAGTCTGGCCGGGAAACGCGGGGAAGATGACGGCCTGGGCCTCGTTGAACGTGTAAGCGATGGCGTTCCACGCAATGTAATCGGTTATGGTGGTGGGCAGCACCGAGTTTGTGGTCAGGTGGAAGTTGAGCGGGTTATTCTTGTTGCGGTTGACGATGCTGAGCGTTCCCGCTGTCGGCGCGGCAAATTCCCACCAGAGGGACTTGCCGGACAGCCTGGCGGACTCATGCGGCGCCAGGCTCGCTTCGCCGTTTTGCAAGCTGGCATTCCGGTTGTCGGCCACAACCCGGTGGGTGTACTGCTTCATGGTCACTGGCCCAAAGGGCGTCGAGACGTCCCAGGCCACCGGGTCCAGCGTGAAGGCCATGCGGTTCTCAAAATCGTCGTTTGTGGGCAGCGGAATGATCTGGAGCGTGAAATCCGTGGCCGGCTGCAGCGGGATGGCGCGCAAGGTGACCGGGCTCAGGTCCACGAGCGTGAGCTGCAAAGGAAACTCGTTCTGGTTGGTGTAAAAGCGGGAGGCGACCAGCGCGCCCGTCTGATAAACTTCCAGCAGAATGGGATTGCCGTTGGTGGCGGGGTTCAGAAAGACTTCGATAGCCGGCTGCTGATGGGGATCATAGGTGAACCACAAGTCGCAAGCGCCTTTGCCATCGTCAGGATTGAGTGTGGCATAGGTCGAATAGAGGCGGTAAGACGACGCCAACGTTATGGGCAGCGCGTTGGTCAGCTCGTCATTGGACGGCGGCGGTTGATAAATCGCCTGCAAGGCGTATTGGTCGAAGCTCCCGCCCACTCCGATGACCACCTGCTCCCCGGGCGCGGTCAGCGCCGGGGTGTTCAGCGCGGTGAGCCGGCTGATGTCCGTGCCGGTCGCCACCAGCATCGTGGGAATCGGCGACGACAAAGAAGCCGTCAGATACCCGGCTCCCGGCGCGTTCCACAAGTACCAGACCGAGTGGCCCAGCGGATCTCCCGGTTTGAGCGTTCCGTTGTCCTGTCCGTTGACCTCGTAGGTGCGGATTTCGCCGTTGCTGTACAAATCCGACGTGTAGTCCGTGATCAGTTGCGCCTGGTTAAAGTCGCTGTTGGTGGGATATGGATCCAGGCCCAGCGCCAGGGTGCCGACCCCGATCTCATCGGCGCTTGAGCCCAGCCAGAAATCGTAGGCTTTGCCGCTGGTGACCGGGAAGGTCTCGGTCGCAGCGCTCAGGCTGTCAGGAGGGATCGGAATCTGTGTCCGGTGATCCAGCAGCAACCAGTTCGTCGGGTTGTAAGGGCCGGAGAGTTCGCGCACGGAAAAGGTCCCATTGCTGGCGGCGGTGACATTCCACCAGAGCGAGTTGTTGACCCCGGGCACCGGCGGGTCCTGCGGCTC
>Ga0224558_1001928_pt1 | contig 20253 bp, 22 predicted proteins | sample 714S32024metaG_FD_180682 | JGI IMG/M metagenome (GOLD analysis project Ga0224558, IMG submission 180682) | Peat soil microbial communities from Stordalen Mire, Sweden - 717 S3 20-24 | ecosystem: Environmental > Terrestrial > Soil > Wetlands > Peat | place: Sweden: Norrbotten County, Stordalen...
CGGTCCAGGTGACGGTCGTCTACCAGCTCGTTGCCTCCTCCTGAGCCCGCTCTTGCACCACTCTCGCAGCAGCCGGCCCGGCCGCCTCGACGCCCGAGTGGCGTCGTCGCAGCCGCGGCCGCGGCCGCCGCGGGGTCCTTCGGCCGCCGCGGCGACACGCCCAGCGTGCGGCGATGTGAAGACTCGTTCGAAACTGCTCATGCGCGAAACTGCCTCCTCGTCGCTTTGAAAGGACGTCATGGACGGTCCTGATCTCTCTCATCTTCTCGACGACGCGAACTCCGAGAAGCCCTCCCGAGATGTGCTCGACGGCATCGTCCGCCGCCGCCGCCGGCTACAGGCTCGTCGCGCCCGTACCGCGGCGAGCCTCGGCCTTGTCATTGCGCTCGCTGGCGCAGGTGTGGGCATCGGGCTCAGCCGTCAGGGGGGTGGGACGATGGCGGCGCTGCCCAAGCACCCAGCGCAGCTGCCCACCATGTCCAATCGCATATCGACGCCCGCCCCATCTCCTGCGGGTCTCGGCAAGGCTCCCGATGGACTCGGTTGGGTCAACGCCGGGTCCGCGACGGGACCCTCGACGAGCGTGGCTTCGCCCTCGGTCGAGGCCGCTTCAGGTAGTCAGAGCTCAGGCCAGCTGCAGGTGACGAGCGCTTTCTCCTCCTCGGGTACCTCGTCGTGCAGCATCTGGAATTGCTCGCTGTATTCGCCCTATGGGTCGATCGGCGACGTCCGGCTTCGCCGTCAATTCACTCGCACGAGCGATGGCGTCACCGTCCGCGCCTTCACCGCGCTCTGGGCCGTGGCGCCCCTCGAGCTCGTCCCGACTGCGTCGGGGTCTACCTCCGCGGCCACGGGGACAACCGGGACTGAACCGGGCTCCTCGGTTTCCACGCTTCCCGCGCGGGCGCTGCCGGTGAACTGTGCTGTCACCCAAGCCCTTGTCGTCGAGGTTTCGGATGCCGGTGCCGTCGGCGTCGTCACCGTGCCGCTCGGGCCGTCGCTCGCGAGGCCCGTCAATGTGCTGTCGGACCAGGTAGTCGGCGTGGCGGAACAGTCGCCGATAGCGGTTGTGGTTGCCCATGCGACGGGGCAGGCCGCAGCCGTGCGGGCTGATTTTGCGGGAGGAAGCAAAGACGAGATGACCGTCGTCGATCATTGGGCGGTGCTCGTCCACAAGCTGGCGGCGGCCGAGGCTGGCGGGACCGGTAGCCAGGGCAGCGCGACACCGGGTCAGGCGACGGTGTACGCGCTGTCCGGCACCGGGACAGTCCTCGAACAGGCCGACCTGCCGGGATCCGGGGCATTGGCCATGGCAGTGGCAGCGTGCTCGGGGTTCGACGGCGGAGTGCACAAGGTCCCCGGATCGAGCGCGTCGGGTTCCCATGGCTCGACGAGCTCAGGCTCGACGGGTTCTCCCAGCTCCCGGGCACCAGCCACGTCCGCCAAACCCATCGGCGGTTAGCGCGATTGGCGACCGGGAGCCGTCCCGGTGGGACAGACTGTCGTCATCGAAGACGACCGCAGGAGCGATGTAGCCGGGGACTTTGTCACCGTTTACGAAGCGCACTATCCGCGTCTCGTGCGGGCGCTCGAGATCGGTGGCTTGGACCGGCCCACCGCTGAGGACGTGGCGCAAGAGGCTTTCGCCCGTACGCTCGGGCACTGGCGACGAGTGCGCCTCGGGACCAACCCGCCCGGGTACGTCTACCGAACGGCGTTCCGTCTCTCGCGAAGCCATTGGAAGCACGAGTACCCACTGGAGACCGAGCAGGCTTCCCGTCATGACACCGCAGCCGAGGCCGTGTCCAATCTTGCCCTTGAAGCCGCGCTGAGCCGCATGCCGCCGAGGCGGCGAGCCTGTGCAACGCTGTGTTTCGTCGTTGGGCTCACACCGAAGGAGGCGGCCCGCTCGCTCGGGATCGCCGAGGGCACGGTGCGCAAGCAGCTGGGCCTCGCCAGAGACGACCTCAGGCACTTGGTCGAGGAGCCGCAGATGCCCTCCTAGACAGGGTCGATAGCGCGACGGAGGCCCGATACACTGCGATTGGGTAGTGCCGGCTTGATGGCGGAATGCTAAAGTCTCTCGAACCGTTCGATTGATATGCAGAAGGCGTGGACGTGGGCGGCCGCCCACGTTTTGTCATTTCTGGAGCAGGTAGGTTACGAAGGAGGCAGCGGCGATGGGGACGTCAGATGACGTAGAGCGCATCGCCGCGCCGTTGCTTCAGTCCGCTGGCCTCAATCTCGTGGACGTCGAGCTCCGATCCGGCAACATCGTAGTGACGGTTGACCGCGACGGTGGAATCGACCTGGACACCCTCGCGTCTACGAGCAAGGCGATATCGGCTGCGATCGACCGTGAGGGAGTTGGACCGCCGAGCCGGTACGAGCTCGAAGTCTCGAGCCCGGGCCTGGAGCGCCGGCTGCGCCGGCCCGAGCACTTCCGCCGGTTCGTCGGCCACCAGATCTCAATCCGGACCCTGCCGGGGGTCGACGGCGAGCGGAGGCTCGAGGGCGAGCTTGTCTCAGCCGACGACCACGGCGTCGTCGTGACGGCGCCCGGGTTACCCGACGGTCGCCGGCGCCTCGCGTATGGCGATATCGAAAGAGCCCACACGATCTTCGACTGGAGGGCGGCGTTGGCGCGTACGCCCTCGCCGACAGCCCGCAGCGACCGGCGCCGCGACGCCAAGGCGTCGTCGGCGGCTGGAAAGCGTGACAGCGCCCGGAGAGAGATGGCTGACACCCTATGAGCGCGACGAACTTCGACCTCTTGGAGGCGCTCCAGCAGATCGCCGTGGAGAAGGGCATCGCTGTTGACACGTTGTTCGACGCGCTCGCCAATGCGCTCGTGGCCGCCTACAAGCGCCTGCCACAAGCCGCCGAGGAGGCCGTCGTGACCATCGACCCGGACTCCGGGGAGATACGCGTCTACGGCCAGGAGCTGGACGAAGAAGGAAACGTAACGCGCGAGTGGGACGACACTCCCGACGACTTCGGCCGCATCGCGGCCCAGGCAGCGCGCCAGGTGATCCTCCAGCGCATCCGCGAAGCCGAGCGCGACCGGAAATACGAGGAGTACGCAGGGCGCGAGGGCGACATCGTCACCGGGATCATCCAGCAGAGCGACAATCGCTACACCCTCCTCGATCTTGGCAAGGTCGAGGCCCTGCTGCCCCAGGCCGAGCAGGTCCCTTATGAGCGCTACGACCATGGTGCACGCCTCAAGGCCTACATCGTCGAGGTCCGCAAGACGAGCAAGGGTCCTCAGATCGTCGTCTCGCGCAGCCATCCCGGCCTCATCAAGCGCCTCTTCGAGCTCGAGGTGCCCGAGATCTCCAACGGGGTCGTCGAGATCAAGGCCTGCGCCCGTGAGCCCGGCCATCGGACCAAGATCGCGGTCTGGTCCAACGACGGCAACGTGGACCCGGTGGGAGCCTGCGTGGGCGCCCGAGGCGCGCGCGTGCGCATGGTCACCACCGAGCTCCGCGGCGAGAAGGTCGACATCGTGCCGTTCTCGGATGACCCGGCCGAATTCGTGTCCCGGGCGCTTCAGCCGGCCAAGGTGAAAGAGGTCCTCCTCGACGAGGATCGCGGCCGTGCCACCGTGATCGTTCACGACTATCAGCTGTCGCTCGCGATCGGCAAGGAGGGCCAGAATGCCCGCCTTGCCGCACGCCTGACGGGATGGCACATCGACATCAAGAGCGAATCCGAGGCGGCGGCCGAGGAAGCCCATTACGCCGAGGCGGAGTGGGCCGAGGGCGAGTGGGTCGAGCAATCGGGCGAGATGGTCTGGAAGCCTGCCGAAGGCGGCGAGACACTCTCGGCCGAGGCTTGGGCTGCGGGAGAGACCGCAGAGGCTGAGGGGGAGGCCGCGGGGGCTGAACCGGCCGCGGCCGGGGTTTCCACGGAGCTCGGCGTCGAGCCTGTCGAAGCGGGGCAGGAGCTTCTCGCCCGGCCTGTCGAAGTGGCGACCGAGCTCGTGACCGGGGCGGCTCCCGAGACCTACGACCCCGGAGCCGAGCCAGGCGCGACCGGCGACCTCCTCCCACCTCCGGTCGCGGAGCCGGACGCGGCCACAGGAGAAGGGCCGGTCTCGTAGCGACACCTCTGCGCACCTGCATCGGATGCCGCCGTGTGGCGCCGATATCGGAGCTCGTGCGCGTCGTGCATACCGGCGAAGGCGCTCTTGCCGTTGGCACCGGCCTGGAGGGCCGCGGCGCGTGGCTCTGCCGCGAATCGCCCGGATGTGTCGAGCTCGCCGACCGGCATCGGGCGTTCTCCAGAGCGCTCCGCCATCCGATTACGCCAGAAGCCGTCGACAAGCTGCGAGTCGAGCTGCGAGCCTGATCACGGTTCGAGCCAACGCTTCGTCACCCGCCGCCCGGTCAGACGCCGGGCTGGCCGCCGCCGGCGTCGCCGCTGACTCAGCGGCCCGCGCCCGCGGTCCCGCCGCGGTCGCGCCGCCCGCGGCCGAACAAGCGGTCGAGGAAAGGATGCGCAGGCGACCCCACCAGCGGGACGGACTCGGGCGGTTCCGGGATGGAGCCGGCGTCTTTGTGCGGGACTGCCGGCACCCAGTGCGACCCTACGACGAGACCGGGCGTGCCGAGACCGAGGATCGGCGAGTAGATCAGGCTGTCGACGCCGATGACCGGTGTCCCGCCGCCGCCGTCAGTCTCTTCGATGCGGTCTCCGTCGCTAAGGGCTTGTCGAACGTCCTCCTCGGTCGGCGCGATTGCCGATCCGTCGGCTTCGAGGTCGTCCTCGCCGAACTCCTGCAGCAGCTCGGTGACGAACGCCACGTGCCGGGCATCGTTCGGCATGCCGGAGCGTCGGAGCAGCTTACGACCCTCGGGCGTGAGGCCGAGCTGGTTGTCGACGTATTCGACGACGCCGAGCTCGACCAAGAGTGTCGTCGAGGCCGCGAAGGCTGCCGGGCTCGGCCGGGAGCCGCGTGGAGTGAAACCGTGCAGGGTCCAGAGCACCTGCAGGAGGGGAGCCAGCTCTCCGCCGTTCGCGCGCTCGACCGCCACCAATGCCGCGCCCTCCTGGATGCCGAACGAGGGTTGCACCGGTCGCAATGTACTTCGGGGAGGCTCGGGAGAGACGGGCTCGATCTGCTGCCCGCCGCCAGGTTCCAGAGAGGGAGCGGGACCTGGGCGGTTAGCCGGCGGCATCGACCCCGGGTGCCCGGACGACTTGGCAATCATGGACTCGACCCTAAGATGCGTGCACGGGTGTACGAGTCACCGGCGTTGTGTGAGAATGTAAGGCCGCGCCAGCCTCGGGATCCCGAATGCTGCGCTGCCCCTCGATAGGAGAGGACCGAACCACCAGTTGCCCAAGAAAATCCGCGTCTACGAGCTTGCCCGTGAGCTAGGGCTGACCAACAAGGAAGCCTTGGACATTTGCATCGACCTCGGGATCGGTGTGAAGAGCCACTCGTCGTCGATCGAAGACGCACAAGCCGACCGCGCCCGGCGCAAGGCCGACCGTGAAGGGTTGCGGCGTGCCGTCCAGCCCGAGGAGCCGACCCCGGCACCCTCCGCGGCCCCGACAGCGGCCCCGAGACCCAGAGGGGCCGGCGTGTCCCAGCGCACGGCGAGCGCGCCGGCCGGCGAGCGGCCTGGTGCCGTGCCGCCTGCGCCCACGCCGGAACCGGCGGGTCCCGACCTCAGTGGCAGCCCCGCCTTCAAGCCGGAAGCGGAAGCCGCCTCTGGGACCCACGAGCCTCGCCCAGGTCAGCGTCTCGTGGTGAGCAAATCGACAAGCGAGATCGTCGACGCGCCGCGGACCGCCGTGCCCCGGCCGCCTGTCTCGCCTCCTGCGAGCGCACCAAGGTCCGTGGCTGCCCCTGGTTCGGTGAGGCCCGGGACCGCTCCTGGCGGGCAGCGCCCAGGCGTCCCCCCGTCTCCGGCCGCGCCTCGTTCTCCGGCGCCGCCGTCTTCGGCCGTGACTGCCGCGGCAGCAACTGTCCCGGCGGCCGCCTCTGCCCCCGGCGGGACTGACCCGGCCACACGTGCTCCCATGGCTCAGGCGCGGGAGGGGACGATGCCTACCTCTTCGGCAGCGACTGCCGCCCCGCCGGCACCCGGTGGCGATCACAACGCGGGCGCGCCCCGTCCGGTCAGCCCGTCGGGCAAGCCGATCCCGCCGCCTCCGGGACCGCGGTCGATCTCGGGTCGTCCGATTCCACCTCCGCCTGGAGCGCGACGTCCGCTGTCGCCAGGCGGTCCTGGCTCGCGCCCGCCCGCCCCGGGCTCGCGCCCGGGTGCACCGGGCTCGCGCCCGGGGATTAGCCCCTCACGTCCAGGCACGGTCGGCTCTCGACCACCGGCTGGCCGCCAAGTGAGCCCGCGGCCCGGAGCGGGCGCAGGCTTTCCGCGCTCTCCTAGTCACTTCCCGCCCCGAGACGGCGGACGCCCCGCTGGTGGAACCTACGGAGGTGGGGCAGCCCCTGGCGCGCGCGGTGGCGGCTATACCCCCGGTGGTCCGACAGGTGCAGCGCGAGGTGGTCCTGTCGGGCGCGGACGCCCGCCCCAGCGGAGGCCACGCCGTCGCCGTCGCAATATGGAGGAGCTCGAGCCGATCCAGATAACGGCTTACCTGGCGTCGAGTGCTCCGGTTCCCGACCACGAGGTGATCGTTGAGCGTGGCTCCACGCCACAACAGCTCGGCCCGCGCCTGAACCGGTCAGCCGGCGACATCGTGCGTTTCCTCTTGCTTCAGGGCGAGATGGTCACCGCGACCCAACCGCTCACCGACGACATGATCGGCCTGTTCGCCGCGGAGATCGGTGCACAGATCAGGTTGGTCGACCCCGGGGAAGAGCAGGAGGCCGCCCTCCGGGCCAAGTTCTTCGGTGGAGAGGACTTTGAAGACGACGACGAGGAATTGCAGATACGACCTCCCGTTATCACCGTCATGGGCCACGTTGACCACGGCAAGACGCTGCTGCTCGACCGGATCCGTCATTCGAACGTGATCGCAGGCGAAGCCGGTGGGATCACCCAGCACATCGGTGCTTACCAGGTGGAGTGGCGCGGTCAGTTGCTGACGTTCATCGACACCCCCGGCCACGAGGCCTTCACGGCGATGCGCGCGCGCGGGGCCAGCGTCACTGACATCGTGGTGCTCGTCGTTGCTGCCGACGATGGTGTGATGCCGCAGACGGTGGAGGCGATCAACCACGCGAAGGCCGCGAAAGTGCCGATCGTGACAGCGATCAACAAGATCGACAAGGCGGATGCGGATCCCAATCGGGTGCTGCAGCAGCTGTCCGAGCACGGGCTCGTGCCGGAGGCCTGGGGTGGCGACACGATCACCGTCGAGATCTCGGCTCTTCAGTCCTTCGGCATCGACGAGCTGCTCGAGCAGCTCGTCGTGCTTGCCGAGGTGCTCGAACTGGGTGCCGACACCGAAGTCGATGCGAGAGGCGTCGTGCTCGAGTCGAACCTCGACATCGGCCGTGGTCCGGTCGCCACGATCATCGTGCAGCGTGGGACGCTCCGTATCGGCGAGCCGATCGTGGCCGGTGCTGCGTGGGGCCGGGTCAAGGCGTTGATAAACGACCACGGCGACCAGATCAAAGAGGCCTTCCCCTCCATGCCTGTGCAGGTGCTCGGGCTGTCGGAGCCTCCGATCGCCGGTGACGAGCTCCGAGTCACCTCGGACCTCTCGATCGCCAGAACTGTTGGCGACGCTCGTGAACAACGGCTTCGCTTCACGACGCTCGCACAGGCCTCGACTCTGTCGACGAGCCCGGGCGCGAAGCTCGAGGACCTCTTCGAGCAGATCCGGAAGGGCGAGACCGCGACTCTCACCCTGGTGTTGAAGGCAGACGTGCAGGGTTCGCTCGAAGCGGTCACTCAGAGCCTTCTCAAGCTAGAGCGCGACGACGTGAAGGTGTCCTTCGTCCATCGCGCCGTGGGTGGCATCACCGAGAGCGACGTGACGATCGCTGCAGCGTCAGGTGCGACGATCATCGGTTTCAACGTTCGTCCGGATCGCAGGGCCCGCGAGCTTGCCGAGAACCACAAAGTGGAGATCCGCACCTACGAGATCATCTACAAGCTCATCGAGGACGTGCAGGCGGCCATGGTCGGGATGCTCGCTCCCGAGATCGAGGAGATCGTCACGGGCGACGCCGAGGTCCGCGCCGTCTTCCGGGTCCCGAAGGTGGGCGCCGTCGCCGGCTGCTATGTCACCAACGGTGTCATCGCCCGGGGCTCCAAGGTCCGCTTCCTCCGGGAAGGCGTGGTCATCTGGAAGGGCGCGGTCTCCTCGTTGCGCCGTTTCAAGGACGACGTTCGCGACGTTCAGGCCGGCTTCGAGTGCGGCATTGGTCTCACCGACTTCCAGGACTTGAAGGACGGCGACGTGATCGAGACCTACGACGAGCGGGAGATCCCCCGTAGCTAAGCAATACGATCGCCGATCGTCGGCTGGCTACCCGCGGACCGCACGTGTCAACGCCGTCCTCGTGCAGGTGCTGGGTGACGCGCTCGAGCGGCTCCGCGACGATGACGACCGGCTGGCCCTCTTGACGGTCACCGGCGTGAGCATCGAAGCGGACCTTCGCCACGCCACGGTCTATATGGCCTCGTTGCCCGACGGGGCCTTGGCGGTGCTCGAAGCGCGGCGCACCGAGCTCCAATCAGCCATCGCACGCGAGGTGAGGTTGAAGCGCACGCCGACGCTGAGCTTCGTCGCTGACCCGGCGGTCGCCGCCGGCGAGCGCGTGGAGGAGGCACTGCGCCGTGCCCGACAAGACGAGCCCTGACGGGCCCGGCTCGCCCGGCGCGCCTGCTCAGCTCTCTCAACCCGACGGGCCCGGCCAGCCGCCGCGGAGCGGGATCGACGACCCCGGCGGCTTCGTCGTCGTCGACAAGCAGGCTGGTTGGACATCCCACGACGTCGTTGCCCGCTGCCGCCGCCTTCTCGGCACCCGGAAGGTAGGCCACGCCGGGACGCTCGACCCCGACGCTACCGGGGTCTTGATCGTGGGCGTGGGGAGGGCAACCCGCCTGTTGCGTTTCGCAACGGCGTTACCGAAGACATACATCGGCGAGATCGTGCTCGGAGTGACCACCTCGACCCTCGATGCCTCGGGAGAGGTGACCGGGCACTTCGACATGGGCAGCGTCACTGTGGCGGAGGTCCGAGAGGCGGCGCGCTCGCTGACCGGTCGGATTGAGCAGGTTCCGCCCATGGTCTCGGCTGTCAAGGTCGGCGGGCGCCGACTGCACGAGCTCGCCCGCGAGGGGATCGAGGTGGCGCGAGCGCCCCGGGGCGTCGAGGTGTTCCGTTTCGAGGTCTTCGAAACCGGCGAGTCCGACTGCTACCGGGTTCTCGTCGAATGCTCGTCGGGCACTTATGTGCGTGTGCTGGCGGCCGATCTCGGGGTGAGGCTCGGCGGCGGCGCCCACCTGAGAGCGCTGCGCAGGGTGTCGATCGGGTCCTTCAGCGACGTCGAGGCTCTCGCGCTCGAGGCCGTGGCGCCCGAGCGGGTTCGCCCGCTCGAGGAGCTCGTGCGGGACTTGCCGGGTGCCGTCGCCAACCCCGAGCTTGCCCGGGCACTCGGCCACGGGAGGACAGTCGAGCGTCTTGCTCTCGGCGTCGTGGGTGATGGCCCTTGGGCCGTGCTCGACGAGTCCGGCCGGCTCGTGGCCATCTGCGAACCAGTCGGGCTGGAACGCGTCAGGCCTGTTGTGGTCGTGCAAGCCGGTGACAGTCCCCGCGCCGGCGCCGAGTCGGCTACAGGCGACGAGTAGCCTCCCTCGGCGGTGGGACACGACAATGGCAGCGCGGTGACCATCGGGGCCTATGACGGGGTTCATATAGGCCATCGCCAGGTGATCGAACAAGTGCGGCGCAGGGCGGCAAATGGAGGGCTGCGCAGTGTCGTCGTGACCTTCGACAAGAACCCGGCCGCCGTCGTCAATCCGGCGTCCGCCCCGCCTCGGCTCACTGATATCGACCTGAAGCTCGAGCTCCTTGCCAAGACCGGCGTCGACCAGATCCTCGTCATCGAGTTCGACGCCGAGCGCGCCGAGGAGAGGGCGGAGGACTTTGTCGCCGAAGTGCTCGTGGCCGAGCTCTCGGCCCGCGTGGTCGTTGTCGGCGACGACTTCCATTTCGGCAACAAGCGCCGGGGCAACGTCGCGTTGCTGCAGGTGATGGGGGAGGAGGCCGGGTTCTCCGTGGAACCGGTCCACCTCGTCTCCGACGAACGGGCACACGAGGTCGTGTCATCGACGCGGATCCGGGCGCTCATCGCGAGGGGCGAGCTTTCCGAGGCGACGGCACTGCTCGGCAGACCCCATGAGGTGCGCGGGCTCGTGGTCGCCGGCGGCGGGCCTGAACCGAGCGGGCCGCCCCGTTTGGCTATCGAGGTCCCCGGCGAGATCCTGCTGCCGCCCGCAGGCGAGTACTCGGGCTTCACGGGCAGCGACGCGGGCGCGAGCGTCGCGGCACGCCTTCTGGTGGCCGGCCGCGTCGGCAAAGGCCCTCAGCGGATTGAGATCTCAGGGATCGAGGTGCCTCTGGCGCGGTTTGCGTTCCAGGGCGTGATGGGCGACGTCGTCCGGGCTCGTTTCGGCTGAGAGCGGTGCGGTGTCGTGGCCGGACGGGACGCGCCGTGGCCGCGTGGTTGCGGCGCAGTTAGCAGGTTGCGCATGGGTAAAGTTGCACCGTGGCCATCTTCTCCATCCGGGTGTTCGGCGACCCCGTCCTGCGCCAGCGTGCCGCGGAGATCGAGGAGATCGACGCCAAGATCGTCCGCCTCTCCGAGGAGATGATCGAGACGATGTACGCCGCGCCGGGCGTAGGCCTTGCCGCGCCGCAGGTGGGTATCGAGCGCCGGATCTTCGTCTACGACGTCGGCGAGGGCCCCATGACGGTGATCAATCCGGAGATAGTCGAGTCCCGCGGCGAGTGGGAGTACGAGGAGGGCTGCCTGTCGGTCCCCGACCTGCACTGGCTGATCGTCCGGCCCAAGGAGGTCCATCTCGTGGGCCACGACCTTCAGGGAAACGAGATCTCGATCGAAGGCGACGAGCTGCTCGGTCGGGTCTTCCAACATGAGCTCGACCACCTCGATGGCATATTGCTCCTTGAGCGTCTCGAAAAGGACCAGCGCAAACAGGCCATGCGTGTGCTTCGTGCCCGTGCGTTCTCCACCTCCCCCGAGAGCAGCCTCCACGCCTGAGCGGGAGCCTTCTGGTCGCGGCCGGTGACGAGGCTCGCCTTCCTCGGCACGCCTGAAGTCGCTGTCGGCTTCCTGCGGGCCCTGCACGATGCTGGCCACGACGTGGCGCTGGTCGTGACCGCGCCAGACCGTCGCCGCGGCCGAGGGAGCGCGCTCGCACCGACGTCGGTCAAGCAGTGCGCGCTCGAGCTCGGGCTGCCCGTGTCGAGCCGCGTGGCCGACGTCCTGGACGCAAACGTCGAGCTCGGCGTCGTCGTGGCCTTCGGGGCGCTCATCCGCGCCGACGTGCTCGAGGAGGTGCCGATGGTGAACCTGCATTTCTCGCTCCTCCCGCGCTGGCGGGGTGCCGCCCCGGTCGAACGAGCCATCCTCGCCGGTGACGACAGAACCGGCGTTTGCCTGATGGCGCTCGACGAAGGCCTGGACACCGGCCCCGTCTACGCCCGCGTCGAGGCCCCGATCCTTCCCGGGCAGACTGCTGCCGAGCTCCGAGCGTGCCTCGCGGACCTTGGCACGGCTCTTCTCCTCGAGCGCCTGGCCGGTGGCGTCGCGACGCTGGGCACGCCCGTGCCCCAGGTGGGAGAGGCCCTGTACGCGGCCAAGATCGACCGCAGCGAGCTGCGGCTTGACTGGCGACGCCCCGCCGTCGGGCTCGACCGGCTCGTGCGGGTCGGGCGTGCCTGGACGACCTTCCGGGGCAAGCGCCTCATTGTCGAGCGCGCCCGGATCGCTGCCGCCGCAACCACCGGTGGCGACGATGGGGAGGCTGGAGCGCAAGGGCTCGCCCGGCCCGCGCCAGGGACGTTGGTCGGCGACGAGGTGATCTGCGGCCAGGGCCGTCTCGAGTTGCTGGAGGTCAGGCCCGAGGGGCGATCGGCCCAGGCATTTGACGCATGGCGGCGCGGCTCGCGACCGGCGGTGGGCGAGTGTCTCGGCGAGTAGCAGCTTCGCCCGAAGCGGTTGGCTACGGTGGAGTGGTGGTCGAAGTCGCCGAACGGGCGCACGCCCTCGGCCTTCCTTTGCTGGCGGAGGGTGAGCTGAAGGTCGCCCCCTCCATCCTGTCGGCAGACTTCGGCGCGCTGGGGGCCGAGATCGCGAAAGTCGCCAGCGTGACCGACTGGCTGCACGTCGACGTGATGGACGGCCACTTCGTCCCCAACATAACCATCGGCCCTCCGGTGGTCGCATCGATCAGGCGGCACACGGGGATGTTCTTCGACTGCCACCTTATGATGACCGACCCCGGGGAGTACCTCGAGGTGTTCCGCCGAGCCGGTGCGGACTCCTGCTCGGTGCACGTCGAGGTCGGGGAGACCGAGGCCATGTGTGCCGAGATGCGTCGTCTCGGCATGGGCGTGGGGCTCGTGGTGAACCCGGAGACACCGTACGAGGCAGCCGCGCCCTATCTCCACCTGGTCGACCTGTTGTTGATCATGACCGTGCATCCCGGTTTCGGGAGCCAGTCGTTCATCGCGGACGTCATGGCGAAGCTCGTCGAGGCGCGGGCCCAAGCCGAGCGTGAGGGTCTTCACGTCACGCTCCAGGTGGACGGCGGCATCGACGAGCGAACGGCACCGGTGGCCGCTCTCGCGGGTGCGAGGTGCTTCGTGGCGGGCTCGGCGGTGTTCCACTCGCCCGATCCGGCCGAGACTGTGCGCCGAATTCACGCTTCAGCGTCCGCCGCGATCTCGCCGGGCAGATGAGCGACTCGACGGCGGTCCCGGCAGCAGGCCCGGCCGGCCCGGCCGTTCGGCTGCAGGCCAAGGTGTGCACGGTGTCCGACGGAGTCGTCGCCGGTACGCGCGAGGACCGCTCGGGCGCGGCGGTGGCCGAGCGCCTTTCGGCAGAGGGCTACGAAGTGGTCGAACGGCGAGTTGTCGAGGACGGGATCGAGTCGGTGGCCGAAGCGATCGCGGAATTGGCCGTCGGCTTCGCCGGTTTGATCGTGACAACGGGCGGGACAGGCTTCGGGCCCCGGGACCTTACTCCGGAGGGCACCTCACACGTGCTCGATCGGGCAGCGCCCGGCCTTTCCGAGGCGATGAGGCTGGCCAATCCGCTGGGCCGCCTGTCGCGCGCCGCCGCCGGGACAATTGCGACGGCGCTCGTGCTCAATCTGCCCGGCTCCACCAAAGGCGCCCTCGAGTGCCTCGAGGCTGTTCTCGACGTGCTGCCGCACGCGCTCGCCCTGCTCAGAGGCGAAAGGCCCCATTGAGCAAAGAAGAGACGGGCCGCACCGAGGAAAGTCACATGGCTCGCGCCATCGAGCTCGCCCAGGGCGTGCGCACAACGACGTCGCCGAACCCGTGGGTCGGCTGCGTCATCGTCGATGGGGCCGGCGAGGTCGTCGGCCAAGGGGCGACGGCACCTCCTGGCGGGCCGCACGCGGAGATCTGCGCGCTCGCGCTGGCGCGCGAGCGAGCCCGAGGGGCCACCGTCTATGTGACTCTCGAGCCCTGTTGCCACCAAGGCCGGACGCCGCCGTGCACGGACGCGCTCATCCGTGCCGGCGTCGCCAGGGTCGTCGCCGCGGTCAGCGACCCGGACAACCGCGTGGCGGGAGCAGGGTTCCGGGCGCTCGAGGCGGCGGGTGTCACGGTCTCCAACGGCCTGCTCGCCGGCGCCGTGGGCGACCAGCTCCGCCCGTACCTCGTTCACCGGTCGACCGGCCGGCCCTACGTCGTGCTCAAGCTGGCCGCGACTCTCGATGGGAGGACGGCGGCACCAGACGGCTCGAGTCGGTGGATAACCGGCGCCGAGGCGCGACGCGACGTTCATCGCCTGCGCGCCGAGAGCGACGCAGTGCTCATCGGGGCGGGGACGGTGCGGCGCGACGATCCCGAGCTCACGGTGCGCGACGACGCCACGCCCGAGCCGCGGCGCCAGCCGCTTCGCGTCGTGCTCGGCCATGCCCCCGCGGGCGCCCGCGTCCAGCCGGCGCTCGAGCTTGGCGGCGACCTCGGCGCAGTGCTCGACGAGCTCGGCCGGCGCGGCATCCTGCAGCTCCTCGTCGAAGGCGGCGCGCACGTCGCCCATGCCTTCCACCGCGACGGCCTCGTGGACCGCTACGTGTGGTACCTGGCGCCGGCGTTTCTCGGAGGCGACGACGGTCAGCCGGTCTTCGCCGGTACCGGTGCCGCCACGATGGCAGATGCCTGGCGCGGCCGGCTCGTCTCGGTTCGCCGGCTCGGGGGCGACTTGCGCCTCGACGTCGAGCCGGACCCTGTCCACTTCAGGCAGGTTTCGGACGCGCACGGCGAGACAGGGCCCCGATGACCTGCGAGTTCACGGCCCTCTCGCCGCCGGTAGGCTCGGCACCGGAGAAGGAGGCGGAGATCGACGTGCCGATGGCCAGCATCGAGGAAGCGGTCGCAGCTATCGGGCGGGGCGAGATGGTCGTCGTGATGGACGACGAGGACCGGGAGAACGAGGGTGACCTCGTCATGGCGGCGGAGTTCGCGACCCCTGAGAAGGTGGCGTTCTTCCTGGCGCACACCTCAGGGCTGATCTGCGTGCCGCTCATGGCGGACCGTCTCGACGAGCTCGAGCTGCCCCTCATGGTCTCCCACAACACCGAGTCCCAGCGCACCGCGTTCACGGTGACCGTCGACTACCGCCACGGCACGACGACCGGCATCTCCGCGGGCGATCGGGCGGCGACGATCCAGTCGCTCATCAACCCCGACACCAAGCCGGACGACCTTGCCCGACCAGGACACGTCCTCCCTTTGCGATACCGGCCGGGCGGCGTCCTAAAGCGCGCCGGCCACACCGAGGCGACGGTCGACCTCGCCCGCTTCGCAGGCTGTTACCCCGCTGGGCTGTTGTGCGAGATCGTGACCAGGGACAAGCAACGAATGGCGCGCCGTCCCGAGCTGGAGAGGTTCGCATCCGAGCATGGCCTTCCCATCATCTCGATCGCGGATCTCGTCCGGTACCGGCACCACCGCGAGAAGCTCGTGGAGCGGGTCGCACAAGCGCGCATCCCCACCGAGTACGGCGAGTTCACCGCCTACGGCTTCAGGTCGCTGCTCGACGGCGAAGAGCACCTCGCCTTCGTGGCAGGCGACGTGCACACCAAAGAGAGCGTGCTCGTCAGGGTGCACAGCGAGTGCCTGACGGGCGACGTGTTCGGCTCGCTCCGCTGCGACTGCGGGTCGCAGCTCGAAGCCGCGATCCGCAGGATCGGCGCCGAAGGCGTGGGCGTGATCGTCTATCTCCGCGGCCACGAAGGGCGCGGCATCGGCCTCACCCACAAGTTGCGCGCCTACAACCTTCAGGACAACGGCAGGGACACCGTCGACGCGAACGTCGAGCTCGGGCTCCCCGTCGACAGCCGGGAGTACGGCATAGGCGCCCAGATCCTCGTGGAGCTCGGCGTGACGAGGATGCGCCTCATGACGAACAACCCGGCGAAATACGGGGGGCTCGAGGGTTACGGGCTCGACATCGTCGAGCGGGTGTCCTTGGAGCAGGTGCCGAACCCGGAGAACGTCGAGTACCTGCGCACGAAGCGAGAACGACTAGGCCACCTGCTCAGCGGTCTCGACCTCTTCACGCCGGAGAGCGCTACGCCCGAGATGACCGCACAGGAGGCCGTCGGCGACGCCGGGGACCTCGATGGCGTCGGCTGACGAGACGCCTGGGGTGGATCTCGACCAACAGCCCGCACGCCGCGTTGCCCGGACGCCGACCCATCGCCTGCCGGAGATCGACGAGATCGAGGGGGAAGGAGTTCGGGGCTCTGGTGACGGAACCGGGCTTCGGATCGCCGTCGTCTGCAGTCGTTTCAATGGGCACGTGACCGGTCTGCTCCTCTCGGGAGCGCTGGCCGAGCTCGACCGCCGCGGCGTCGCCGAAGCAGACAGGGCCGTTGCTTGGGTGCCGGGGGCCTTCGAGTTGCCGCTCGCAGCCATGACGATGGCCGGGACCTGCCGCTTCGACTCCGTTGTTTGTCTCGGGGCTGTGATCCGCGGCGAGACGTCTCACTACGACTTCGTGGCCGGCCAGTGCGCTGCCGGTATCCAGCGCGTCCAGCTCGACATGAAGCTGCCCGTGATTTTCGGGGTCCTCACGACCGAGAACCTGGACCAGGCTCTCGCGCGCGCGGGTGGAGCACTCGGGAACAAAGGAACCGAAGCGGCGGCGACCGCGATCGAGACGGCGAACTTGCTCCGCAAGCTCACATCGATCGGGGCGGGGATCTCAGGCGATGCGGGAATCGTGAGAGCGGACGCCGCAGGAGCCGCGAGCTAGGCGATGCTGCGCCTCGTTCTTCCCAAAGGCTCATTGGAGCTTGCGACATTCGAGCTTTTTGCCGCGGCCGACCTGACGGTCCGCCGGGCCTCCGAGGTGGCCTACAGGGCCACGATTGACGACCCGCGGATCGACGAGGTTCATATCCTCCGGCCCCAGGAGATCCCGAGCTATGTGGCGGAGGGTCTGTTCGACATCGGCGTCACCGGCCGTGACTGGGTGGAGGAGACGAACGCTGATGTTGTCAGCCTCGGCCAGCTGCGCTATTCGAAGGCGACGGCCGAACCCATCAAGGTCGTGCTCGCGGTCAGTGGCGACTCGCCGGTTCAAAGGGTGGAGGATCTCCCGCAGGGTTGCAGGATCTCGACCGAGTACCCAGGGCTCACCAGGCGGTTCTTGGCGGAGCGTGGGTTGCAAGCCGACGTCCGTTTCTCCTTCGGGGCCACGGAGGCGAAGATCCCGGACATCGCAGATGCCGTCGTCGAGATCACCGAGACAGGACGGGCGCTTCGGGCGGCAGGCCTGCGGGTCATCGACACGCTCATGCTCTCCTACACCGAGCTGATCGCGAATCCTGTCTCGGTCGCCGACCCGGAGAAGCTCCGCGCCATGGGCCAGCTCCTCGTGCTGCTGCAGGGTGCCCTCGAGGCCCGGGGAAAGGTCCTCGTGAAACTGAACGTCTCGCCCAGCGACCTTCCCGCCATCATCGACGTGCTGCCCTCGATGCGGTCGCCGACGGTCTCGAAACTGTTCGGCGAAGCCGGTTACGCCGTTGAGGCGGTCGTTCCGAAGTCCGAGATCAACGTGCTGATCCCTGAGCTGAAAGAGCGAGGTGCCACAGACATCATCGAGCTCCCGATCGCCAAGATCGTCCATTGAGCTCTTGAGGCAGGCACCTTGGCGGGGCCCGGTCCAAGCCCGTTCAAGGCGGTCAGGCCGGCGTGAGCGTGCCTCCACCTTGCGGGGTGCAGGTCCTCCCGCCGAGCTACGGCTTCGTCGTCACGGCCGACAACCGAGCCGTGGCCATGGATCCGGACGATCCTCGGCGGTCCCTGGAAGGCGCAGAACATGAGCACGATCCGGCCGTTCTCACGGAGATGGGCGATCGTCTCGACACCGCTGCCGGTCCGGTCGAGATGGGCGATGCGATGCGGGTCGATGACCGCGAGCTCACCGTCGTTGCTCTTCGGTGAGCAGTTCACGAGCCCCTTGCCCGAAAGAGGGGCGGACGCGACGAAAAAGACCGGTTGTGACAGGAGAAAGCCCGAGAGCCGATCGTTGATGGCGGCGTGTGTCCGACCCGTGCGCGAGAGCGTAGGACGTGCGCTGAAGACGTCTGTCGCCGTGGCAGGCTAGGGGCATGGGCAGCTTGCACGTGGACTCCACGACGTCGGCTTTGCCGTACGCCCAGCTCGGCAACGCCAGTTCGAACGCTGTCTGCCGCAGGCTCGGCTTCGAAGCGGTCTCGGAAGTGCCCGTGTACCGGTTCGACGACGACGTCGACGGCAGATGAGACCAGCTTCAGCCTCCGAACCGGCCGCGACCTCGTCCGCGGCGCCGTGCGCGATGGCCGACCGGACCGTTCCGCCGGGGATCGACCTAGTCGTGACCGACCTCGACGGCACGCTCTGGGACAGCACGGGACTGATCCATCCCCGCACGCACCGTGCGCTTCGTACCCTCGCCGATGCCTCGGTCCCGGTGTTGGCCGCCACAGGCCGCAGGGCATGGAGCGCCTGGGCGGTGATGGAGTCGAACGGAGTTGCCCTGCCGGGGGTGTTCCTCGATGGTGCGATCGGCCGGGAGTTCGGCGCGAGCACGGCGTTCCACAGGCACGCCTTCAGCCCCGCGGTTGCCGCCGAGGTGCTGGAGATCCTCGAGGACCAGGGGATCAGCCCGTGCATCAATGTGGACGATCCGTATCGGGATGTCGTGCTGGGCGAGCACCCGTTTACTCATCCTGAGTACATCCGCCGGCTCGGGCCGTCGGTGCGTGAGGAGGATCCGTGGACCGCCGTGCGGACCCTGAGCGTCCTGGCGTTCACGCTTCTGGGTGCCGAGCCGTCCATGGTCCGAGATCTGGCCGCTCTTGTGACGGCTCGGGCACCGGTGGCAGCTGCGGTTTCCACGGACCGGACCTACGGCGGCCTCCATCTGAGTTTTCGAAGCCTCGGAGTGAGCAAGTGGTCCGGAGTCCTGGCGTTCTGCGCTGCCCAGGATCTCGATGCGGGGCGCGTGCTCGCAATCGGGGATGCGGACAACGATGTGGAGCTCTTGGAGGGTGCTTGCCTCGCTCTCGCCGTCGCCGACGCCACGACGGCCGCGCTTGCGAGCGCGGACCGGGTGCTGCCACCGGCGCGCGAAGGTGGCTGGGCGGAGATCGTCGGGTTGCTCGGCCTGTCCGGCGAGAGTCTCTAGGCCTGTCCGGCGAACAGTCAGGCTTGCGGTTCCGGGTCGGCCTGCCCGTCGGACGCCGGCCCAGCGGCGGCGATCCGGACGAACGCGAGACGGAGCTGGGACAAGCCCTCTGTGAGCGCCCCGGCATGTTGACCGAGACGGTCACCGAGCCCGTCGACCAAGAGACCGAGGGCGTCGATCGCCAGTCTCGCCTTGTCGAGCTGTGGCGGCTGTTGGGAGAGGTGCAGGGCTGCAAGCTCGAACAATCCGTAGCAATGGTTCGCGACCACATCTTCCGCCGGGACACCGGCAAGATGCTTTGCCACCTCGAGCAGCTCCTCCTCGGCAGCCAGCTCCTCTTCGGTCATCGTGCCCGGTTCGGCCCGCGGGGCTCCCGGCACTCCTCGCCCTCCCGGCCCTTCTGCGCCGGGGGATCCTCCCGTGCCGGATCCAGCTTCGCCCGGCCGCGGTACGTGGTATTCCCCTTCTGGTGTCCACAGGCTGCTCATGCTGCTAGCGTACGTGGTGACAACTGAGGGAAGCGGGGCTGCGCGAATGGCGTGACTCCCACCCGGCCACTGTCGGCGCTGCCGATGTGTGCGCCGGGTCTTGGAGTGACCGGTCGGCATCGCCGGCTTCCCTTTCGTACGGTCGAGCACCGCCTCGGCCCTAGCGAGAGGACGACGCCCAATCACCACTGTTCCCAGCTCCAATGAGCCACGGATCAACGACCGTATCCGTGCTCGTGAGGTCCGGCTTGTCGACGCTGAAGGTCGCCAGCTCGGGATCACGCCTCTTGCACAGGCGCTCGCCATTGCCCAGCAGCAGGATCTCGACCTGGTGGAGGTGGCGCCTTTGGCGAATCCCCCGGTCTGCCGGATCATGGACTATGGGAAGTTCAAGTTCGACGCTGCGCAACGCGCCAAAGAGTCGCGGCGCAAGACGAGCAACGTCGGCATCAAGGAGATGAAGTACCGGCCGAAGATCGGCCCAGGCGATTTCGACACCAAGACGCGCCAGGTCCTCAGGTTCTTGAGCGAGGGCCACAAGGTCAAAGTGACGGTGATGTTCCGGGGTCGGGAGGTAATCCACCCCGACCTCGGCAGGCGCATTCTCGAGCGGATCACAGAGCAGATCGACGGAGTGGCCAAGATCGAGACGGAGGGTCGCCTGGACGGGCGGAACATGGTCATGGTGCTCGCACCGGACAAGCGGGCCAAACAGTCATCAGAGGCGAAACAGTTGACCGAGGAACGACACCGGGTGACCTCGAACGGGAATGCGCCGGACGTGACAGCAGATGGCGTCGATTCAGCTTCGCCAGGCATGGCCGTACCGGGACCGGATGAGGTAGTGACCGACAACGGTCAGGTGCTTTTGGAGAT
>Ga0224558_1001929_pt1 | contig 20250 bp, 19 predicted proteins | sample 714S32024metaG_FD_180682 | JGI IMG/M metagenome (GOLD analysis project Ga0224558, IMG submission 180682) | Peat soil microbial communities from Stordalen Mire, Sweden - 717 S3 20-24 | ecosystem: Environmental > Terrestrial > Soil > Wetlands > Peat | place: Sweden: Norrbotten County, Stordalen...
ACACACTATCGCAGTTACTCCCTAGCGCCGCCGTAGCGGAGCGAAGCCCTGCACAACGTAGCGCAGCGGAGGCGGCGCTTCCAGCTTCCACCTTCTGAAGCGGGGCGCTCTTTCATAATGCATTGACCCCGGATCGGGAGGGACGCTGGGCTTTCTGCGCTTCGACCACGCTGGGGACCGCGACCCGCTCAGATGACAATCCCTAAGTAACTTTCACAATAACTGGGATTGGCTCCTGCTCTGGCGTATGGCCTTGTGGTGGGAGTAGGGGCCCTTCGACTGCGCAGGGACTTCACTTCGTGAAGTCTCCGCTCCGCTCAGGATGACAAAGTGTGGAACGGACGAATGCGTCCGTTCCTACGTCATTTGCGGCGCTGCCGGGGGGGGCGCTCTTTGCGGGTGAATGGGATTGGGCTGGGGGAATCGGTGGGCAGGCGGAAGACGAGGCTGGTGGTGGTGGAACGCGTTTTAAAACGAGCGTTGGGACGGGCGTTGAAACGAGCATCGCGATTGACATCCAGGCGCAGCCAGATGAAACGACCGACGCGGCTGAGGCGGACTTGTTCGGGACTCAGTCTGGCGGTGTAGCTGGAGGCGATGCGGGCCATTTCGGCGAGGTCGTTCATGGGTCCGAATTCCACTTCACAGGGGCGGGGCAGTTGGCGCATGGAGTCGAGTTGGCGGGCGGTACTTTTGCGTCCGGCAACGCAGGGCTGGGTGCGGCAATCGAGAATCTTTTCGATGGCGTAGAGAGCGGCGTGGTCGACGCGCTCTCCGAAGGCGAGGCAGAGGGTGTTGGTGGCGGCAGCGTAGTTGAGGGGCACCATTTGAAAGGCTTCGAGGATGGGAAGCGGAATGCTGCCCGGAGACTGGATGGTGGAGGGATCGAAGGAAGAGGCGACGGGACATCCCCATTGCAGAGCTAAAGCGGTGGTGACTTCCTGTTCGGTGGCAAAGCCGAGTTTTTCGATCCACTCGCCGATTTTTCCGTAGCGGGCGCGGCGCTGGGCCTCGAGGGCGGCGCGAACTTCGATATGCGTGAGCTTGCCGCGCGCGACCATGAGGAGGCCGAGAGGAATGCGGTTGGGGGGCTGCGGCGATGGTGCGGTCACGCGCAGGCGGGAGAGCTGGCCGATGAGTGCGGTATCCAGGCATTGGGGCTGGCAATAGAAGATGCCCTGGAGGAGCGTCCCGCTCGGACGGTGACGGAGGCGGCGCCAGAGCGAATGCGGGCGCGTGCAAGAGGCGAGCGCGCAAGGGGGCTCTGTGGATTCGACTTTGTGGCGCTTGATCCAGTTGGCAGACCAGGTTAGCGGCTTGAGAAAGTTTGACATGGGGCGATCCTCCGAAAGAAAAAACCATTGCATTCACCGCAATTCGGCTCTTAGCTCTTAGCTCTCGGATTGATTGACTCGGGATGAAGATAACAACCAGAGGCCAAGAGCCTTTTCAACGACTTCCAAAACGAAAAGCGAAAATCAGCCGGGAGATCCGGGGGACGGTGCGGGGTCGACGACGTCGGTGACACGCAATCCGTACTTGCCGTCGACGACGACGACTTCGCCGTGGGCGATGAGGCGTCCGTCGTCGAGCAGCAGATCTACGGGTGAATGGATAGTGCTATCGAGTTCGACGACGACGCCGGGACTGAGGGCGAGCACATCGCACAGCAACATGCGGCGGGTTCCGAAGCGGAGTTTGACGTCGAGGCCGACATCCATGAGGCGGCGCAGGGCGGAAGACGGGGGCAATAGTGGCGTTGATGCTGGCATCGATGTTTGCGAGGGGGACGCGGGCTGCACGCGCGGCTGGAGCGCGGCGGCGAGGGCGGGGCTGATCTGAATTTCGACGGTAATGGAGGTATCGCCTTCGGCTTCTTTCCCGGTTCGCAGGCAGACGATGGCGTCGGATGACCAGGAGGGCGCGGCAGAGTGGGAGAGATGGAACTGAACCTCGCCGCCGGCAGTCGCGGCCAGTGCGGTCGCGGCGAGCCCGGCGATCTGGCGCAACAGTTCCTCAAGAGCTTCTTTGTGCTCGGGAGTAATGCCTTCCGGCGCGGGCTCGGTTTCGCCGACGAACTTCTGGGCGAGGCGGATGCCCGAGGCGGCAGGCAGACGCAAGGTCATCTCGCCATGGACGGCGCCTCCGGTGACGACCGTATACCAGAGGTCGGAATCGTTGGGTGGCAGGGGCTCGGAAGAAATTTCGAAGGCGGTGGGTTGTCCAGAATCTCCGGAGATCTGGGAGAGCACGTTCTGGAGACAGGTTTTCCAGGCTTCGCACCAATTGCGGAGTTCGGCGTGGAGTTCAGAGTGAAGTGCGGGGGCCGGGTTATTGGCCGGTGCATCGGGAACGTCGGTCATAGCTCACCTTGGGGTGGCAGCGGGGTTTCGAGAGAGAGGACGCTGGCGGCACGCCGGTTGTTGACGCGCACCGGCGTAGCCGAGCATAGCGGAACTCCATCGACCAGCATCACGGCTGGGGCGGAGGCGCTCCGGGAAAAAGAGAGCAGGTCGCCGGGAGCGAGTTCGGTGATGTTCTCTAAAGGCACTTGCAGACCGGGCATGGAGAGTTCGACGGGGAAGAAACAGTTGAGCAGCTTCTTCTGTATCTGGAGGCGGCCTTCGATCGGACCGCGGCGGCGCTGATAGCTGAAGTCGGCGGAGATTTTTCTGAGCAGCGCGTTGGACACCACGGCGGGGATGGCGAGGTTAAGGGTACCGCGGGTTTCCGACATTTTGATCTCGAAGCTGAGGCAAAGATTTTTTTCTTCGGGAGGCATGAGGCGCTGGGTTTGCAAGAGTTGCTGGCGTGCGCCGAAGTTGAATTCGAGCGCAATCGCCAGCCAGGCTGTTTGCAGCTCGCGGCACATGATGCGCACAATGCCTTCGAGAACCTCTTCCTCGATCTCGGTGATGTCGCGGGTAATTTCGCCGCTCTTGCCTTCCCCGCCCAACATGACGTCGATGATGGGGAAAGCGATGGTGAGATCGAGTTGGAGCACCGCTGTGGCGGCGACCGGGGCGAGATCGATGGAGGCGATGTAGGCTTTTTCGGGTATGCGCTGGATGAACTCGAGGAAGGTGAGATGCTCGGCGGAAACCAGGCTGCAGTCGAAAACGATGCGCAGGTAGGCCACGTAGCCTTCGGCGTTCGCGTCGGGATGTCCCGGCTCGAAGCGCATGACCGGCGGCCGCTGATCCGGAACCACCGCCGCCACCCGCACCGCCGCAGAGTGTTCGCGCTCGAGGCCGGCCAGCGCGAGCGCGAAGCGGGGAACACGCTGCCCTTGAAATACCCCCAACTGGCGGCGATACGGGCCCCCCGCCGGGGTGCGCGTGGTTTGGGCGTTGGCCATGTTGCTGGCCACCACCTCCGCGCGCTGCCGCTCCGCCCCCAGCGCCGAGCCACTGAGTTCCAGCATGCCGAACAGGTTCATGATGTACTCCCTCCATTAATGGCGCTGGATAGGCGGTGAAACTCCGCTTTCAGGAACTGCACGGCCGCCGTAAAGCGCAACTGGTTTTGGGCGAGCAGCAGCGATTCGCGCTCCACCGAAACGTTGTTTCCGTCGGGACGCTCGAGCAAACCGCGGATTTCATGCGCGACCGGGGTGAACGATGGTGTTGCGAACGGCGCCCCGGTCGACGATTGCCCGGCGAGCGACGGCTCCTCCACGCCGGCCATGGCTTGCTCGATTTCGCCAGCGAACTCACGCACGTCGCGCGTGCGGTATGCCGGGGTATCGACGTTGGCCAGGTTCGTGGCGATCACCTGATGGCGGAACGCGCTCAGGTCAAGCACGCGCTCCAGGCCGCGCATCAGCGGGGTATCGATCATGGACATGACTGCTCCTTGTTATTGTTATTTCGAAGATCGTCATTCCGGAGATCGTTGCCGCGAAGATCGTTACCGCGAAGATCTTGGTTTTGCAGATCTCCATTGGCAATATCGTTGCGATAGTCGTTCCTCGGTGGCAACCCAAACTCGCGGACCTTGTTGCGCACCGTGCGCAGGCTCACGCCCAGCAACTCGGCCGCCCGCGCCCGGTTGCCGCCCGTGGATTCGAGGGTCATGGCAAAAAGCTGGCGCTCCATTTCGCCGAGCGAGAGGCCCGGTTTCCATTCCGGTTTCCATTCCGGCGACCGCTGCAGGCGAGGCAACATTTTTCCCTGCCGACTTTGCCCGTGGTCGAGGGCTTCGACGCCAATCTCGCCGCCGCGGGACAACGCTACCGCCCGCCGCACGAAGTTCCCGAGTTCGCGCACATTGCCCGGCCAGGCGCGCTCTTCGAGGCGCGCCACCAGTGCGCGGGACAAGACGGCATGGGTTCCGGGCACGGCATAGAGCCCGGCGAAATATTCCGCCAGCTCGCCAATGTCGCCGGCGCGGTCGCGCAGCGGCGGCAGAGAAATCGGAATCACGTTCAGGCGATAAAAAAGATCGGCGCGGAAACGGCCTTCGGCGACCGCGGCTTCGAGCGGACGGTTGCTGGTCGCAATCACCCGGATATCGACGTGCACGGGATGGTTCGATCCCAGGCGGTCGAACTCGCGCTCCTGCAGCGCGCGCAGCAGTTTCGGCTGCAGCGCGAGCGGCATTTCGCCGACTTCATCGAGCAGCAAGGTGCCGCCGTTCGCCGTCTCGAACTTGCCCGGCCGCGCGCCCACCGCGCCGGTAAAGGCGCCGCGGGCGTGTCTTTGCTCAACTCCCCGGCGCGGCGCAAGACCTGCTCGACGGCGAGCTCGAGTTTCTCGAAGCAAACCGGCTTGACCAGGTAATCGCAGGCTCCATTGCGCATGGCTTCGACGGCGTCGGGCACGCAACCATACGCGGTCAGCAGGATGACAGCCGTGCGCGCGGAAGAAGATTGCACTTCGCGCATCAGCTCGAAGCCGTCGCGCCCCGGCATGCGCACGTCCGTGATGACCAGCGAATGCAAGCCGGCGCGAAACTTCTGCAGCGCTTCCGTGCCATTGACCGCGACATCGACCAGCCATCCGCGGCGGCGGAAGCGGGCTTCGAGGGCGGCGCGCATGCCGGCATCGTCGTCGGCGATGAGCAGGCGCTTCACAGCCCGGCTCCGCACGCGGACACGGATGCGGATGAATTTCCCGGCGAATGCCGGGACGGATCTTCGCCCCGCAGATCTTCGCGCTTTGAATCTTCGGGCCGCGAATCTTCGGAACCATGTCCAGCCCTCGTCTCCTCCGCCGTTCCCGGCGTTGCGTTGCGGGGAAGGCGGAGGCGGAACGTGGCGCCGTAACCGGGGCGGCTCTCGACCGCGATCGAGCCGCCGTGCTGTTCGAGAATGCGCCGGCAGACGGCGAGTCCGAGTCCGGAACTGCCGGCCCGGGTGCTGAATCCCGCGTCGAAGATGCGCGGCAGGTCCTCCCCGGCGATGCCCGGCCCGGTATCGCGCACCTCGATGTCCACGCCGCCGCCCTCCAGGTCTTCGCGCGGGGCGCATTCCATGCCGCGGATCGAGAGCCATCCGCCACCGGGCATAAAGCGCAACGCGTTGATCGCCAGGTTGAGCAGCACCTGCTCCAGGCGGTGCCGGTCGGCATGAATGGCGACCCCTTGGAGGCCGTTGACGATCTGCATTTCGACGCGCGCCTGTTTCGCCAGCGGCAGAAGAAAATCGTAGGCCCAGTCGAGGAGCTGGCCCACGTCGGTAGGGGCGAGTTCGGGCTGGGGTGTGTTGTGCAGGTGCAGCACGTTGTTGACGGTGGCGGAAAGCGTGCGCAGACCCGCCTGGACGTGCTCGATCCAGCGCCGGCTTTCGCCTTCGAGATTAGCCTCGGCTAAGAGTCCGGCGAACAGTTCAAGGCTGCCCAGGGGATTGCGGATCTCGTGCGCCAGCAGGGCCGACATTTCGACCAGCGCCTGCTGCCTGCGAAGCTGCTCACGATCGTGTTCCAGCTTCTTCGCCTCGCTGACATCGCGCAGGATGAACACCGAAGTGGCATGGGCCGGACCTTGCTCCAGCCACGCGTGGCGGATGGCGACCCACGCGGGATTGGCCTGACTCGAAGAAGACTGCTCCAACGTAGACAAAACCAAGTCAGGAGACGGCAAAGAAAGCGCCAATTCGGACTCTTCGCCGGTCTGGCGAGCCCGCTCGAGTGCGGCGGAGAGTGCGGCGGGCAACCCGTCGGCCGATTCAATGTTCGCGCCGAGCAGGCGCCCTGCCTCGGGATTGAGAGCCGAAATCCGGGCTCCGGCTTCGATCACCAGAACGCCGCACGGCAATCCTTCCAGAATGCGCCGCAGGCGTTCGCGGATGCGGTGGTTCTCTTCCAGACTGGTCGCGAGGTCGCGGTTCGTAACTTCCAATTCCTGGCGAAGATGAGCCACCTGCCCTTGCAGTTGCCCATAAGTACGCTCGAGCGAACCCGCCGCCTCGGTGAACGACGCAAAGGCGCGGGCCAGCGGATGCTCGGGGTCGCTCACCGGATCGCGTGGTGCTGGAAAAGTGGTGGACATGAAGATCGCTCTGCAAGAACGCTGCCAGCCCGGCATAAATTGCCTTAGATCGCGCTCATGCGCAGTGCGGATGAAGACGACCTATTGCTCCATCCGGCAGGTTACGGAATAACGCCGACGCGATGCCCAACCCCTAAAGGAGCATCAAATTTTCCGGTAGAGACCAGGCTTGCCGCGTCTCCGGCCGGAGACGGGGGAAGCACGTCCCCAAACAATCGTCTGAATTAGCGCGCGCTGCGAAAGCTTGTGTCGGCGAGCAAGAGGTGCTCGGGGCGAATCACCGCCTGGTCTTCAGAAAGGATCAGCGCGCGTTCGATCACGTTCTGCAGTTCGCGAATGTTCCCGGCCCAAGGCTGCGTTTTCAGCAGTTGCAGCGCCGGGGCGGACAATTGCGGCGCAGGCAGGCGCGAGGCGTATTTTGCGAGAAAGTGCGCGGCCAGTTGCGCAATATCTTCGGAGCGGGCGCGCAACGGCGGAATTTCGACCGGGAAAGCGCAGAGGCGGTAGTACAAATCTTCGCGGAACTTTCCCTCGCGGACGAGGGACATCAGGTGCGCGTTGGTGGCGGAGATGACGCGGGCATCGACGCGCACGACCTCGGCGCTGCCCAGGCGCTGCAGTTCTTTCTGCTCCAGAAAACGCAGCAGCTTGGGCTGGAGGCTCAACGGCATCTCCCCGATTTCGTCGAGGAAGAGCGTGCCTCCCTGCGCCGTCTGGATTCTTCCCGCATAGGATTGCATGGCGCCGGTGAACGCGCCGCGGGCGTATCCGAAGAGTTCGGCTTCGAGCAGGGTTTCGGGAATAGCGGCGCAATTGACGACCGCGAAAGCGCGTCCGGCGCGCGGGCTCAACTGATGAATGGCGCGGGCGACGACTTCTTTGCCGCAACCGGTCGGGCCGGTGAGCAGCACGGTGGTGTTGCGCGGCGCCAGCAGGCGCGCCAGACGATACACGGGTTGCATGATGCCGGAGTTGCCGATCATTCCGGGCAAGGGCGCTTCGAGAATCGACTGGGCGGCACAGGCAGCGGATACAACCTCGCCGTTGGCATCGTCCTGGTCGTTTTCCTTGTGCTGGCCGTCGTTGTCATTGTCATTGTCCTGGGACGCGGCCGGCCACATTTCCCGAAGGTCCGCTTTCTCTTCGGGCGCGGGTGCGGCCTCGCTCTTTGGATTGAACTCTGAATTGGGTTCTGAATCGAGCTCTGGATCGAGCAGCACGACTTCGATTCCGGGATATCGCCGCCGCACCGTCTGGCTCAGTTCCTCCGCGTCGAGGTCGGGCAGGCGCCGATCCAGAAAGAGCATCTGCCAACTCCCGCTCTCCAAATGGACCAGAGCTTCCGCTCCGCCGCTGGCCTGCTCGAAGCGGCGGACGGGGGAATGCAGACTTTCGAGAACGCGCTGGCGCACGACGGTACTGGGACTGGCCACCAGGATGTGCTCAGCAGAGTTGGGACCATAGTTGGGCGGGATCGGGAAACTCGTCATACCGCTGATTTGAAACGAATGCGGTTAGAAAGAGATTAGATGGAGATTAGAAGACTCTGTGAAAAGGAAACCATCGTGTAGCACGCCGGGCAAATTTTGCTTTACAAGCGATGATTTCGTAGGTGTCAGGCAATTTCTCCCGGGGCAATTCCAACTAAGTCCCCTGTGCTCCTCTGTGTCCTCTATGGTAATGAATTCCCGAACTTCTTAACCACAGGAAGCAAAGGGGACATACGGGAAGCTTATTTCTCGACGAATACCAGCTCGCCGTTTTCGATTTTGAGGTCTTTCACATTATTGGGCAGCTTGAGCTGATCGCGCTGTTCCGCAAGTTTTTTCTGCAAGACCTCGTTGACCAGCGATGCGGGCACGGAGAGATCGCCGACCTTGACCTCGGTGGCATCAAAAGTGGCGTAACCATCTTTGGCGCCGAGATGTCCGGCCAGGGTGAGGTAGACGTCCTTGCCGGCGATCTGGGTGAGAAATTGACCGCGAACGATGTCCCCATCCATGAAGATCTGGTAATCCTTGATATTGGGAACCGCGCCAGGGAACTCCGTTGCAGGACCCGCCGGGGAAGGGCTGGAGGAAGCGCTGGTGGAACTATTCGCGGGCGCAGCCGTCGTTGCGGGCAGCACCCCGGCAGCTTGCGCGAGCGCGGCCGACAATTCTCCGGAATTCATGCGGACTTCGCTCTCGCCTTCCCCGGGCACCCTGGGTTGCACCAGCCGGTTTACCTTCTCCTGAAACGACTGCGCATTGGCGGCAGCCGCAGCCGGCGCGGCCGCGGGCGCAACCGGCGCGGGCCGTCTTAATACGAGGACGAGCGTAAGAATCGAGATTGCCAGGGTTGCGAAACTGATGATGCGCTGCAGCTTCACGAAGAGACCTCCCGCGGTTGCGGTTCAATCTGTCGCTGCCTTCCATGGTACGCGCGGCGCAAGTGTGGTTAGAGATGACCTAAGTGCTGAGGCTGCGGGACGGTTTTGGGCAGTAGGCTTGATCGGCAGCCCGTCGTACGGGTACGGTCCGTATCAGGGCATGCCTTCAGGCATGCCAGGAGATATCGGTTGTGATCGCGCCTTGAGAGTTTGCTGAAAAACTGGGATGTGGAAACAGGTCGAAGCGTGGCAGAGTGTGAACTCACCGGAGTCCGCGCCAAACCTTTGCCATCGCCAGTATCGTTTACCATCTGCGTGGAAGAGACATGCGCTACCTTGAAGAAATAGCGTGGTGCTCCTTCAGAAGTTCGACCACTTGCCCGAGAGGCAGAGCCTTGATCGTGTGACCATTCCCAGTTACATCATGTGCTCGGAACATCGAATTGTAAATCGCCTCTTCCGTCGCCTCGATAACGGCCTCAAATAATGGCGACATACTTTCGTTACTCAGCAATTCTTTGGGCCGATAGAACGAAGCCTTTGGATCGATACGTACATCTGGCGAACTGGAGAATGCGATCACATAGTCACCGCTGCCGTTGGTTTCGCTCGAACCTGTGCGTGCCAGTCCCATCATCGCCCGGGCTGCTAGTCGCAGCAGGTTGCGATGATCGACCGGAGCATCCGTCGCAACCACGATCATGCAGGATCCATCTGGTGACGGCAACACCTGCCTTATGATTTCGCCCGCGGTTGAGGTAGTCTGCGGGTAAGTTTGCCCGAGTTCGTTGCCAATCGGTACTCCCGCAATTATCAGATTTCCGCCAAAATTCGTCTGCACAAGCACTCCCACCGTGTATCCTCCGAGTGTCGCCGGAAGCCGACGCGATGAGGTCCCAATGCCTCCCTTCCACGAAAATGCAATGGTACCTGTGCCTGCTCCAACTACCCCTTCTTCCACAGGTCCATCTTTCGCGTCATCGATGGCCGAAAAGACATCCGTTGGCGTAATCGGCCGCGAACGAATGTCGCTGAGGTAGCCATCATTCGTTTCGCCCACAACCGGATTCACCGATAGCACATTCTCGTTTCCCTTCAGATTAAACATGTAGGTAACCAGCGCATCTGCCGCTCGAAACACCGAATCTGTGCCGGTGAGCAGAATCGGTGTCTCAATCTCGCCCATCTCATTAACCTGAGTCGAACCCGTCAGCTTCCCATAAGCATTACCCAGGAAAACAGCCGCCGGAACCCGTTCCTGATAAAGGTTTCCTCCACGCGGCAAGATCGCCGTAACACCTGTGCGAATGGTGTCGCCGTGAATGATCGTCGTCTGTCCGACTTTGACTCCCGCGACATCGGTGATCGTATTCAGCGGACCCGGGGGTAATACACCAACTTCAATTCCCAAATCGCGTGCCCGTGGCCGCGACTCAGTTTGCGCACACAGTGTCGCTGCCGTGATCAACAGCAGAATTAAGCAATGGTTTAGTGTTCTCATTTGAGTTAATGAGCAATGTTGCTTGTGAGCGATCTTCCCGGCTCATGAGCCGACTGCTTCATTCCACAATCGCCAGGACGTCGCCCGGGTTCACCGCCGCGCCGGGGGTCGCCGATATTTTTTTCACGACTCCTTTTTTTGGCGACTTGATTTCGTTTTGCATTTTCATCGCTTCGACTACAACGATGCCCTGGCCGGCTTCAACCTCGGAGTTTTCCGCGACCAGCAGACGCACGACGCGGCCGGGCATGGGAGCAAGAATTTTTTTCGGGCCCTTTTCGTCTCCGTCCGCTTTCTGGCGCGAGCGCAGGGAGCGCGGATCGCGCAACTCGACGACGAAGCGGGAACTGCCCACCCACATGTGGAGATCGGTGGCAGTCTGCTCGCGCTTGATTTCGTAAGCGTGGCCGTCCACCAGAAGGGACAAAACGTCGCGGCGCGGGATTAACGCGTCGATAGGGACCACTTGACCGTCCAAGCGGCACTCCCATCCGCCGGCGGCTTTTTCCAGCTCCAGCCGGTGCGCTTTGCCGCCCACCATGATTTCATAAATCATAAGATCAGCGCAGCGCTTCCGAGCGTCCCTTCTGTTTCCAGTTGGATGGAACCGAAGCCGGCCCGCCGGTGTTCCCATTCTTGCTGACAGGCGCAGCGGGATCGAGCACGGCGAACATGCCGGCGGCAATGGCGGCGATCGTCTCGAGCGCTTCGATTTGGGGCTCCGCTGCGCGCGCCGCGGCGGCCTGGTTGTTCTTCGCGAGCAGGCGATCGAGGTAGCCGGTATCGAGTTTTCCGGCCCGGAAATCGGCGTCGCCGAGAATGCGCTGGAATAGCGAAATGTTGGTCTTGATCCCGGCCACGAAATATTCGTAGAGCGCCCGTTCCAGCCGCATGATGGCCTGCTCCCGGTCGCTTCCGTAGCCAATCAATTTGGCGAGCAGCGGATCGTAATCCATGGGAACATTCCAGCCTTCGTACATGCCGCTGTCACGCCGGATTCCCGGTCCCGAGGGCTGGAGCAGCACCGTGATCTTGCCCGGGCTGGGGAAATAATTGTTATCAGGGTCTTCGGCGTAGATGCGGCACTCGATGGCGTGCCCGCGAATCGCCAGGTCGGACTGCGTGAAGGGCAGCTTCTCGCCGGCCGCAATGTGGATCTGCAGGTGCACGAGATCGAGTCCGGTTGTCAGCTCGGTGACCGGATGTTCCACCTGTAGACGCGTATTCATTTCGAGGAAGTAGAAGTTTTTTTGCTGATCGACCAGGAATTCGATGGTGCCGGCATTGGTGTATTTGGCCGACTGCGCGGCTTTGACGGCCACTTCGCCCATGCGCCGCCGCATATCGGAATCGACAATCGGCGAAGGCGCCTCCTCGAGAACTTTCTGGTGGCGGCGCTGGATGGAACATTCGCGCTCCCCGAGCCAGACGGTATTGCCGTGCTCGTCGGCCAGTATCTGCATCTCTATGTGGCGAGGATTGACGATCGCCTTCTCGATATAGACTTCGCTGTCTCCGAAAGAACGCTGCGCTTCGCTCTGCGCCGATTCGAGGGCGGAACGAAGATCCTGGCGCGTGTGCACCAGGCGCATGCCTTTGCCACCGCCGCCGGCCGCGGCTTTCAGCATTACGGGGTAGCCGACGCGCTCCGCGACTTCTTCGCCTTCCTCCGGAGAGGTGAGGCCGCGCGAAGTTCCCGGAACAAACGGTACGCCGGCTTTTTCCATCTCCTGACGGGCGCTGGTTTTCGAACCCATCATTCTCATAGAGTGCGGAGTGGGCCCGATAAACTTCACGCCGGCATCGGCGCACGCTTGAGCGAACTTCGCGTTTTCCGAGAGGAAGCCGTACCCGGGATGGATTGCCTCGGCGCCCGAGCGCTTCGCGACGTCTAGAATCTTGTCCATCCGGAGATAAGACTCGGAGGCAGGAGCCGGGCCGATGTGGTAGGCCTCGTCGGACTTACGGACATGGAGTGCAGCGCGGTCAACGTCGGAATAGACAGCGACGGTGGCAATGCCCATTTCGCGGCAGGCGCGCATGACGCGGACCGCGATCTCTCCTCGATTGGCGATCAGAATCTTCTTGAACATCTTAGGTTGAACACGTCTGCTTGAACGCGCCGTGCCGCAACGATTCTACCTGTGGAGGCGCGCGATGCGTATGCCGCAAGTCTCTGGCGTTTGCTCTCGTTCAGGGCTGGCTCGCGAGGTCTCCCGTCCTCACACCACCGCCTTTACTTGTTCTGATCCATGACAATGCCGCCTGCGCCCGGCTGTTTTTCTGCCTTGGCTTTCTTGGTGGCCATGGTTTTGTCGACCCACTCGTCGGCGGTCTTCAGATCGGCTGCGCGGGCGGCCGGGTCGTCGCACTGGATATCGGCGCGTTCCCGGTACATCAGGTTCATGTAGGCCATGGCGTCGTCATAATCGGGACGAAGCTGCAGCGCCTTGTTCAGGTTATCGATACCTTCCTGAACGTTGGCCGTATTTGTTTCCTTCATCGTGGCACAGACCTTCTTGTCCTTGGCCGGCAGAGAGTCATCGGGCTTCATGCCGAGCTTGGCGCGCTCTTCCTGGCGCGGCACGTAGGTTTGCGTCCAGTCGATCACCGCGACCGAGTAGTAAGGTTCGGGATCGTTGGGATCGGCCTGGGAAGCCCTCTTGTAATACTCCTTGGCCAGGTCGAATTTCTTCATCTGCAGGTAGAGATAGGCGATGCCTTTAATGCTGTTGATGTTCTTGGGATCGACCTGTAGCACTTGCTTGTACTGGTCAATCGCCTGCTCGCCATAGTGGTTGTTCTCGGGAGTATCGGCGCCCGGAATATACTGCTGGGCAAAAGCTGTGGCCAGATACAGCCGCGCATTGATAAGCGACGGGTCTAGGGCGACGGCTTGCTGGAAGTGGTCAATCGCCTGCTCGAACTTCGAGTTCTTGTAAGCCTGCACACCCTTGTTGAGGTGGTCACGCGCCTTGAGCTTGCTGCAGCCGGTGCCGGAGAGCAGCATCAATGCGGCGGCCAACACCACTAAGAGCCTTTGAGTAGTTTTCATTGCTTTATGAATCTCCCTTGCTGCGGAGTGTAAGAACGTGGAGCGAACACGATCGACACCTCATCATGACTTGTCATCCTGACCCTGAGCTTGTCCGAAGGGGAAGGACCTGCTTTTTGCGGCCAACTGCTGATCCCTCGCTTTGCTCGGGATGATAATTTGTAAGTGGTCCAACAAAGGTGCTCAGATCATCCAATGACCCTTATGACCCGATCGCCCGCTTCTAGCCGCCCGCTTCGATTCTGGCTGTGATCAAGCCGACTTTGTCGACCCCGGCCGAATGCGCGATATCAATGACGCTGGCGACGTCGGCGAAGGGCACATTGTCATCGCCCTTCACGAACATGACCTTCTCGGCGCGGGTTTTGAAAATATCTTCCAGGCGGCCCTGCAGATTTTCCCAGGTAGCTTCGTCCTGATTGATCTTGAGACCGGGAGGATTGCCGGCGCCCCGGTCAATCAACTGCACCACGATGGTGCGATCGGGCGTGGCCTGTTGTTTCTGATTGGGCGGCGGAGGCTGGGGCACCAACGCCTCCAATCCTTTGGGCGTCAGCGGCGTGATCACCATGAAAATGATCAGCAACACCAGCAAAACGTCAATCAGAGGAGTGACGTTCATGTTCGCGTTCTGGCCCCCTTTGGGGCCGACTGCCATACTCATAAATCTCTCCTCTATTTATGATTGCGTGCTATTGCCCGCCCGGCGGCGAAGTCGCGCCTGGCGGCGGGGTAAGGTTCCCGGATTTTCTCTGATCCGTCAAAAGGCCGAGTTGGTCCACCCCGGCGGCGCGCACATTGTCGACCACTTCGACCACCCAGCCGAACTTCGCCCGCATGTCGGCCTTAAGAAAGACCCGCTTGTCGGTCCGGTTCGTCAACTTATCCTTGATCTTCTGGGTCAAATCCTCAGGCTTGATCAGATCGGTCCCGAAGAAGACCTTGTCATCGCGAGTGATGGCAATCTGCAGCGCGTCTTCCTTGTCGGCGTCGTGCATATCCGTCGGATTATTAACTTTGGCCATGTCCACGGGGACGCCATGTTGCAACATGGGCGTGACCACCATGAAGATGATGAGCAGTACCAGCATCACGTCCACCATCGGCGTCACGTTGATGTCGGAGGTGACGTTGGCCCCTTCGTTTCGCTTTGCTAATGCCATGGAATTCTGTCTCCTGCCTACGCTTGCCCCAGCGCCGCAACCTCATGATTGCTAGCTTGCTCGATGGAGAGCCGGGCGTCCCCGCCCGGCTGGACGGGCGGCACGCCCGTCCCTCCACCAGCAACTCATGGGTCGAGCCCGCGGCCTTGGAACTACGACCGGCGCATGCTCCGGCGCTTCAGGAAGTAATCGATCAGTTCGCTCGAAGAGTTATCCATCTCCACGTCGAACGCTTCCACGCGGCCGGTCAGATAGTTGAACATCATGACCGCCGGAATCGCCACGAACAGTCCGACGGCGGTGGTTACGAGCGCCTCGGAAATGCCGCCCGCCACCGCTGCCAAGCCGGTTGCCTTTTCCCTCGCGATACCGTTGAAGGCGTTCAGAATGCCAACCACGGTTCCGAACAGCCCCACGAACGGAGCCGTCGAACCGATGGTCGCCAATCCGCCCAAGCCCCGCTTGAGTTCGGCGTGGACGATCGCTTCGGTGCGCTCCAGTGCGCGCTTCGAAGCTTCAATGGTCTCGCCAGGAATTTCACCCGGGCTATCCTGGTGGGCCTTGAATTCCATCAGGCCCGCGGTGACCACCTTGGCCAGGTGACTCTTCTTATTGCGCTCCGCGACCTTGATCGCTTCGTCAATCTTGCCTTCGCGCAGCGCTCCGGCAACCGCGGGAGCGAACGACCGGGACTGATTGCGCGCCGCGTTGAAAGCCATCCAGCGGTCAATCATCACGCCGATCGACCACCCCGACATGATGAACAGAATGATAACCACGACTTTCGCCAGAATGCCCATCTGCTTCCAGAGCGAAATCGGGTCCCAACCGACCGAGCCCTCGTCAAAGAGCCAGGCGGCGAAAAGATGGAAATTACAGAGTGCGACTGCTGCCAGGTTCACTACCATGAGTTGCTTCTCCTCCTCAGAACTGTTTGGAACTCGCTTCTAACTCTTCTCAGCAAGCCCTTCCACTATACAGCGATCCCGGGCCCCTGTTACCAACAACTGGTGCCCACAAGCGGTTCGCAGCATGATCAATCGTTTGATGCAGAAAATCCAACGGCAGAACGGCCCGCAACAGCACCACGGCTTCCCGTCTCGCGAAAAGGTGGGACGGGGAGGGCTCTAAACCGCCACAAACTCAACCTTAAACCGCCATCGGCCGGCCCGGAGAATCTAGCTTCCGGACAAGCTAAAGACCACATCCACCTGGGTCTCCACCGCCACCGGCTCGCCATTGAGCAGATATGGCTTATAGCGCCACTGCTTAACCGCCTCAATCGCTGCCGGCGCCAGCATCGGGTGCCCGCTAATCAACTGCAGGTTCTGAATCGTGCCGTCCTTGCTGATTTCCGCCTGTAGCAGCACATGCCCCTGAATGCGGGCCTGTTTTGCCAGGGCCGGATAATTGGGCGTAACCTTCTTGATCAAAAGACCGGTCGACACGCCCGACGAAACGCGGATGCGCTGCGGAGTTGCGATTTTCGGGACGGCAACCGCGGTCGAACTGATGATGCCCCCGATCACGCCGCCCGCCGAGCCTCCAGGAATGCCACCCGGGACACCACCCGGAACACCACCGGCGCCCAGATCCGGGGGCGCTTCCTCTTCTTTGATCATCTGAATTTTCTCTGGAATCTTGGTCGGGGTGCGCAACTGGCCGTTGATGACTTCGCTCTGCACCTTCACCACCTTAACGGCAACGGCCGCCGGCGGCGGTGGGGGCGGGGGCGGCGGGGGGGGCGCCACCAGGAAGGTCATCAGCTGCGTCTTGGGCAACGCGTCGGTATAAATCAGGGGGATCAGGATCAGGATCCCGATGAGCGCGAACTGCCCAAAGAAAGACAAGATGGTGGTGCTCAACCGCCGCTTGGCCCTGAACCTGTTCCCTGACTCAATGAGGCTGTCTTCAAACATAGGCTTCTCCTGCTCGAGACCCGTACCAAAGTTTAGACACCGGCCGCATCCTCTTTGCTCCCGCTGTTTCGAGCTTTAAGCTCTCTAAACTCCTGCCTCTGCGGGCAGGTGAAGATTCTACGCCAAACAGCCCGAAATTCAGACCTTAACTTTTTCCTTCGGCTGCGCCGGCCCGCTACCCGACCGCAGCGGCATGGCCATCGGCTTCTTGCCCCGCCCGCCCCGCCAATCCTGGTACGCCACCAGAATCGGGGCGGCAATCGCAATCGAGGAGTAAGTCCCGATCAGGATTCCAATGACCAGGGCGAAGCTGAAACCATGCAGCACCTCGCCGCCGAAAAGGAACAGCGCAAGCACGGTAAGGAAAGTCAAGCCCGCTGTCAAGATCGTTCGGCTTAAGGTCTGATTAATGCTTTTGTTGACAATGTCCGCCAGCCTTTCCCGCCGCAGCAGCTTGATGTTCTCCCGTATGCGGTCAAACACCACGATGGTGTCGTTATTGGAGTATCCGATCAGGGTCAGGATGGCGGCGATCACGGTCAGCGAAATTTCCCAGTTCAAAAGCGAGAACGCGCCGACCGTAATCAGAGTGTCGTGGAAAACCGTCAACACAGCGGCAACCCCGTAGATCCATTCGAAGCGGAACCCCAGGTAGATCAGCATGCCCCCCAGCGAATAAAGCGTGGCCAGGATCGCTTGCTTGCGCAGTTGCTGTCCCACTTGCGGGCCGACGATCTCGACGTTGCGGATACCAAAGTCCGAGACGTAGAAGTTGTCCTGGAGCGCGGCAACGACGGCGGGATCTGCCACACTCTTCAACTCGTCATTGGAAATGGAGCCGAGCACGCCGCTTTTCGTCTTGTCGCGATAGTCGACAATCGCCTGACCTATCGCCGTGTAGCGCGGGTTGGCGTCGGCGCCCGATCCCAGGTGGAGCGGGTCCTTCTCCAGAAGATAATTCGCGACCGTCAAGGAACTGGAGTTGTTGAGGTCCTCCTTGCCCGGGGTAGCGTGGCTTTCGAGCGCCTGAAGGATCTGGATCTTACCCTTGTCGAGCGCCTGTTCGCTGGTCTCCTGAATATCGAGGGCGATCAGCACTTCGTTATTGGAGGCCTGGCCATACCTCTGAACGCGGGCGTTCTTCAAGCCGGCGCGCTCAATCTCCGAGTGAATAGCGGATGGATCGGGAGTATGCGCATACTTCACATAGACCAGCGTGCCGCCGCGGAAGTCGACCCCTAGCGGGATGCCATGCCAGAACGCCATCGAAAGCACTCCGGCCACGCTGAAGACCAGCGAGAAAACGAGAAAATACCACTTCTTCCCGAGGAAATCGATGTTCGTGTCTCTAAAGAATTCCACGCTGCCTACGATCCCTTCAAAATCTGCTATTCGCTATTCGTCGTTCGCTATTCGCTGTTTCGCCTGTCAAGCGTTTGCGCGAACAGCGAATAGCGAACGACGAACAGCGTCTTCTAAATGCTCAGTGCTTCGCCTCTTTGCTTCCGGCTCAGCACCCAATCAAAAATCACGCGCGATACAAACACTGCCGTAAACAGGTTTGCAGCCAGACCGAATACCAGCGTCGTGGCAAAACCCTTTACCGGCCCGGTACCGAAGATGAACAGAATCGCGGCCGAGACAATGGTCGTAACGTGGGTATCGACGATGGTGATCCAGGCATGGCTGAATCCCTGCTCCACCGCCGAGGGCGGTGTCTTACCGTTCCTCAGCTCTTCCCGTATGCGCTCAAAAATCAGCACGTTTGAATCCACGCCCATGCCCACCGTCAGGATGACGCCGGCAATGCCCGGCAGCGTCAGCACCGCTCCAAAGTAGCCCATGAACCCGAGCAGAATCACCAGGTTCAGGATCAGCGCAATATCGGCATTCACGCCCGCCCAGCGGTAGTAAATCAGCATGAAGATGAGCACGGCAAGCATGCCCACCATGGCCGCCCGAACCCCGGAACGAATCGAATCGGCGCCCAGCGACGGCCCCACCGTGCGCTCTTCCAGGTACTTGATGCCGGCCGGTAGAGCGCCGGAACGCAAAGTCATCGATAGGTCCTGAGTCTCTTGCGCCGTGAACCGCCCGTTGATGACGCCGGTGTCGTGAATGGCTTCTTTGATCACCGCTACTTCCTGCACCTTGTTGTCGAGAACGACCGCCAGGTAGTCGCCGACATGGGCGGAAGTGAAGGAGAAGAACTTGCGCCCACCCTCGCTGGTAAGGATAAAGCGAACCGCCGGCTGCCCATTCTCGTCGTTGGACGGTTCCGCTGTCCGAAGATCGCGGCCGGTCACGGCCGAGGCGCGAGAGATCAGGTACCACTGCTCGCCGCCCTCGCTGTTGCGCGAGCCGATGCTCTTGCCTTGCATCAAAACAGCGTCCGGAGGCAGCACCCCGCCGTGCTCCTGTAAAGCCGACTGCTCGCTCGAATACGGCCCGCCCAGCGATTGCTTGATTTCGAGCATCGCCGTGGACTGCATGATTTCCTTGACCCGCGCCGGATCGTCCACGCCCGGAAGTTGCACAAGAATCTGGTACTGGCCGAGGCCGTGCTCCTGGATCACCGGCTCGCTCACGCCGAGTTGGTCGATTCGATTGCGGATGGTCTCGATGGCCTGGGCAACCGCGCGGTTCTTCAAGTCGGCGAGGTTTTGGCCCTTCATCGAAACCGTCCAGGAATTTTCCGCGCCCGAGCTGGCGCCGTAATCCGGCAGCCGGTCGGCAATAATGTTCTTGAAATCGCTGGTCTGATCCGGAGGAACGCCCTTGACTACGATCATTTCGGGATGGTTCACCGGATCGGGCTTGGTAATCTCGGCGTAACTGATCTTGTGCGTCCGCAAGTCTTCCTTGAGGCGCGCAATCGCGTTGTCGGAATCGACGTTGACCGCGTCGTTGACCTGCACTTGGAGGATCAGGTGCGTCCCCCCTCTAAGGTCGAGGCCCAAATGAATGCGGTCGGTGATCGATGCCAGCACCCCCCTGCCCGACCAATCCTTCGGAATACCGAGGACGCCAAACAGGAAGAAGATCAGGAGCCCGAAAATGACTACCAACTTCCAGCTAAGGTTCTTATTCATGAAAACCAGTCGATCGTCGTTGGTCGTCAGTCGTTGGTCCAAACCAGAGTCGCTTCGCGAGCGGCTAACGACCAACGACTAACGACCAATGACTATTTTCCTTCTTCCGCCGTGGTCACCGATACCACCGACGCGCGGCTGATTTCGAGCTTCAGATTGTCGGGCGGCACGCGCAAGACCAGCGCATCGTCCTTGAGGCTGATGATCGTCCCGCGCAACCCGCCGCTGGTGACGATCCTGTCCCCGTTTTTCAACTCGCCCAGCATGGCCTGCCACTTTTTCTGCTTCCGCTGCTGCGGCAGAATCAGCAGGAAGTAAAAAATCGCAAAGATGAACAGCAGCGGCGCCAGTCCAAGCAGACTCGTGCCCCCGGGTAGCTGCAACCAAAACGCCAATCCGCCAGTCATACCAGACGACATCCCGGATAAAATGATTTCCACCGCCAAGTCGATCCTGTGTAACGAAATATGCGACGAAATACCTGATTAAAACCGCGCGCCAGCCCGACCCGCCCTCTTCGGGCCAGTCGAACACAACTCGGCAAAAGTTTGCTTCTTTCGCCGCTGAACCTTCCCCTGCGTGGCTTCGGGAATTCTTTTCTTCTTTGGCCGGAGGATCCTACAGCTTGCAGGCTAGAACCGGCGATGCCGCGCCCCGGTT
>Ga0224558_1001931_pt1 | contig 20232 bp, 22 predicted proteins | sample 714S32024metaG_FD_180682 | JGI IMG/M metagenome (GOLD analysis project Ga0224558, IMG submission 180682) | Peat soil microbial communities from Stordalen Mire, Sweden - 717 S3 20-24 | ecosystem: Environmental > Terrestrial > Soil > Wetlands > Peat | place: Sweden: Norrbotten County, Stordalen...
GATGGATTCGATTACATCGTCCGGAGCGCTTGGCTGATGTTGTGAAGGGAGTGAAATTCGTCAACGGTATTGAAGAAAAACGGATCGCCGCCTAATTCTTCATACACAACTCTTGACAATATCTCTCGTCTGTTACAAGAATGTGGCCGTGGGGAATTATCTTGAGCACATTAATTCTTCAGACAACCGGCCACAAATCATGGGTATGAACCCCAAAGAAAATACTATTTTCTCTAACTATGTGTCCGAACCAACATTTGCCTTTATAGACACTCTCAAATTAAGTCGCATTACTTTGTTGACTTCACCTTTAAAACCTGATCAAGGTAATGCAGCGACTTTTTAACGGGCTGTCTGCTGATAGAAGATTGATTTTAAAGATTGCTATGCACCCGATATTTTATAAAAGAATATTGGTCATGTTCCTTATTAAAAAAATGGTCTTGCTTTTTTATATAGAAGAAATGATGATTACTATTTGTAATCAGTTTTAGAATCCCCTATTAAATCAACGGCAGAATTCCCTGCCTTTAGACGATTCTAGCATTATGCAATTTCCCAAGTCACATGCTTTGTGCGCATCACGGCAAACCAGTTCATTATTGCCCTGCATTGAATAAGCAAGCCCCCTGTTGATATAAACATCAATATAATCTGGTTTCAGGTGGATGGCTTCACTGTAATCATCGATGGCACGCTGATACTGAGCGAGTTTAAAGTAAGCGGAACCCCTGTTTTTATAGACATCAGCATAATGCGGTTTCAGACGGATGGACTCATTATAGTCCTCTATGGCTCGCTGATACTGGCCAAGTTTAAAGTAAGCAACTCCTCTATTAAAGTAGGCATCGGTATATTTAGTTTTTATACGGATTGCTTTGTTATAATGATAAATAGCCTCCTCAGTATTTCCTTCGGTAAACAAAGTAAGACCAAGATTGTTATGAGCTAGATAATTGTCTTTTGTTACCTGCAAAGCGTTGCTAAAGAGAGTAGTATTGTTTTTCCAGTAACCACATTGCTGCCATGTTAAAACTGCCAGGATGGCCAAGGCAATTATTACTGCCGGACATAATATTTTTTTGCGCATGTCTTCATGTGGAAACAAAAGCGGGACACCCCATGCCAGCATAACAGCAATGCCGATAGATGGCAGGTAATGGTAGCGGTCAGCCATCGCAAAATCTCCAACCTGAATGATTCCAATAACTGGCAGAAGCGTTATCGCATACCATAGCCATCCAACAAAGAGATACGGCATACGTTTCATCATGGCAACAACTGCAATACTGATAACGATAATCAGTAAAATGGAGCCAACTACTTGCCAGACCGGAATTTGAATTGAGAAAGGGTAGAAAACAGCCATATCATGAGGCCAGAATGTCTTCTCCAGGTAAGTTACAAAAGAAACAGGCGCGTTCGCTATTCGTGAATAAAAAGAAAAATGTTTTACAAATGGCTTGTACTGAGCATAGAGCGTGATGATGGAAATAATTATTGAAAAGATAAAAAAAGGTATTTTTTCTTTCAGTTGCCATAATATCAAATTACTCTTATGTGACTGAAAACGTCCCAGCGGCCAGTAATCGAGAAGAATCATAATGACAGGCAAAGTGACAACCATGGGCTTGCTCATAAGAGCGCAGACAAAGGAAAAAAGAACAAGCAGATATCTTTTTATGGCCGGTTTTTCAGTGTAATATACATAAAGACACAGAGTGAGCATCCAGAAAAAACCGCTTAAGACGTCTTTGCGTTCAGCTATCCAGGCGACTGATTCCACATGGAGGGGATGAAGAGCAAAAAGAGCCGCGACAAAAGCGCTTTTCCAGATAGCTCCAGTCATGCGGCAAAAGAGCCAGAATAACAACAATGTACTCAGGATATGCAGGATACGGTTGGTCAAATGATAACCGCCGGCATTAAGGCCGTAGAGTTGATAATCAAACATCAGAGAAAGCCACGTAAGGGGGTGCCAAAATTCGGAATCGGTTGTGCTGAATGCCCAACTAAATCCGTCCAGCGTGATTCCAGACTGGACATGACTGTTCCCGGTGACGTAAGCTAAATCATCAAAGACGAAGTCATATTGATTCACCTGCCAGAAAACGACAAGCGTCAATATTGTCAGAACTATACAAACAATAAGTTTCTGTCTACTGGGGCTGATATTTATCTTATTTAACATAATGACCTACTACCGTTATTCATACCACATGTTAAGTTAGAGGTCAGCAGCTTTGTTGATTACGAATTTAAATGTTGCCTGAATTGGGGAAAAAAGAAAAACAACATTACAATAAGATGTGCAATTCATTTTTACATCTTTTTGTCTAAATAATTTCGTACTATATTAAATAATGTTAGCAAATAATAAAAAGGGGGCAACGCTATGTCGCGTAACCCCTTGATATTCATTGGTAGGCGGTACTGGGATTGAACCAGTGACTTCTACCGTGTGAAGGTAGCACTCTCCCGCTGAGTTAACCGCCCAAGTGACGTTTGCTATAGCTTAAAGTATTCCCTATTTCAAGAGAAAAAGTTTCTTGCGCCAGACACAATCATGGGCATGAACCCCAAAGCAAGCTGGGGGGGGGTATTCGCCGCAAATGAGTGAAACGAAGTTTGAAGCGCAAATGGAATTGATCCCGCAAAGCGGAGGGAGTGAACTCTACCGCTTGCTTTGGGATTCATATCCGTGATTTCAATTTAAAATCATGTATGAGCGTTGCATAATAAGAATGTTCTCCATAGTCATTTCGATAAGTCTCATAAGGCGGGCAACGGCTGCGGGGGCTCCACTCTGGAGGAGGTTCAAAACTGTGCCCATTATTTTCTATGCAGGCAGTTTATAGCTTTTCTCCCGGAATAATTTCAGACAGGCATCCGCGACAGTATTATCGTAAAAGATTCCTTTATTTTTCTCAATTTCCATCAGTGCCGCATCGATTCCCAAGCCGGGACGATAGGGCCGATGGGAGGCCATGGCTTCCACCACGTCGGCCACAGCCATAATGCGGGCCTCCATAATAATTTCATCCCCTTTCAGATTTCTTGGATAGCCGGATCCGTCCATCCGTTCATGATGCTGGTAAACAATTTGTGCCAACGGCCAGGGGGATTCCACATCCTTCAACATTTCGTATCCAATCCGGGAGTGTTCTTTAATCAGGGAAAATTCGATGTCTGTCAGCCTGGTAGGCTTGGACAATATCTCCGCGGGAATGGATAATTTTCCGATGTCATGGATTGAACCTGCCATACGGATTCCCTCGATTTTATCCTGGGGTAGTCCCATCTCCGTGGCGATGGCACAGGCAAGGTTTGCAGCCCGTAGCTGGTGACCGGACGTATAGGGATCTCTCATCTCTATAGCGGATACCATGACCTGGATGGTTGCGCCAACAGCCTTCCTGAGACTTTCGAGAGTCTGTTTAAGTTCCTCCTCCGCTCGCTTGCGCTCGGTGACGTTATTCAAAAAATTCAGAGTGGCGGGTTTTCCCTTCCATTGAATGACAGCTGCATTAATTTCACACCATATTACAGTTCCGTCTTGGCCAATGACCCTGAAAGAATAAACAGGAGGGACTTCTTCACCTTTTAGTCTTTTTATATGATAATCAACGACCATCTTAAGATCATCGGGATGGATAAAGTCTGTGAAAGATTTTAATGTTGATATCTCTTTGGAATATCCCGCCATGTTCATAGCAGCATGATTTAAAAAGACCACCTTCATATCCTGGGTGATAATGATTGCTTCTTTTGCATTTTCTATGACCAGACGATACTGCTCTTCGCGCTCCCGCAGCACCTCACCCGCCCGTTTGCGCTCGGTGATATCACGGATTACGCCGAGAATGCCCACTGGTTGCTGATTTTCATCTCTGATAAAGGAAACATTCACCTCCGTCCACACGATGGTCCCATCTTTTCGCCTAATTTCCAGTTCAAGCGTCCTGGACACGTTTATATCTTTATGTTCGGATTTCTCGATCTCCATGACTTCCGATAATGTCCTAATGGCCAGATCTCGTGAGGAGGGCGTCAACGAAGCATCAAATGATGTTTGTTGTTCCATTATCTCTTCCGGTTTGTATCCTCTCAAAGTTTTCATGGAAGGGCTGACATAGGTATAATTCAGATTCATATCTAAAACGAAAATGACGTCATTGACATGATCGGCCAGCAGGCGATACTTTTTTTCACTTTCCTTCAGTTCCTCCTCTGCCCTCTTGCGGTCGGTGATGTCATGACTATATGAGATTATGCCCACCGGCTTCTGTGCCTCGTCCCGCAAAAATGACACGTGGTTCTCGATCCAAACGTTGGAACCATCTTTTCTGTATTCCTCCAATTCCAGAATGCGACTTCTGCCGGGATCTGCCGTACCGCTGGCTTCCAATTTTATCTCTTCTTCAAAGACCTTAGCGACGATCTGCAGAGATTCAGGTGTCATGGTCTGTTCAAGGGTCTGCGCCATGGCCTCTTCGACAGTGTATCCCCGCAAACGTGTGATGGAGGGGCTGACATAGGTAAAACGCAGATTCATGTCGATGACCGCTACGACGTCTGCCATATTATCGACCACTAAACGATACTTCTTTTCACTCTCCCTAAGCGCTTCCTGCGTCTGCTTGCGCCCGGTAACATCACGAATATTGCATTGTACTAATTTTGCCCTATCTACAAGATATATCTCTGTATCGATATGTTGCCCGGACTTGGTTTCTACCTTTACATTGCGATAATTAATAATGCCGCTCTTGTTCAAATTTCGCATTGTCGTTTGGAAATCACTCGTATCGAGCACAACACCGATGTTCTGAAGCTTATTCCCGATGCTCTCCTTTTCGGTATAACCCAATAGTTTCTCGGTGGCCGGATTCGCCTGGGTTATCTTCCCTTCGCGTTTTTCTAAAAGTATTATTCCATCACTTGCAGTTTCAAAAAGACGCCTATACTGCTCTTCGGAGTCTATTAATAAACTTTCCAGTTGCTTGAGCTCGGTGATGTCCTCAATAGCCAAGAGGATGATGTGCTCTTTGCCCAACGCTCTTTTAATTTGCCGGGCATTCAAAAGCATGACGCGCTTGCCAATGGTAACAAAATCGTGTTCAACTTCATAGTTGTCAAAGGTTGTCTTTTGGGGAAGGATGGTTTCCAGAAGTTCCCGCAGTTTGGGGATATCCCACTGATCATTTCCCAGATTATAAATAAGTTGTCCCTCGGTCTCGTCAGGTTTAACCTTGAAAAATTCATAGAAGGAACGGCTGGCGGTGACCACCCTTAAATCTTGATCCAGAACGATTAAGGGCTCGCGCACGGTGTCGATGATGCTCTCGGCGTATTCCTGAGATTTTGTTGCGGTTTTTTTCACGGCCATTTTCTATCTCCCTGCGCTCGATGACGCCTTAGGCTACTTATTGGCCGAATTAATTTCTTATGAAATTGTGTTTTCTCTTTGGTGTCTTATTTTTCTCGGCCTGTTGCCCAATGTGTAATCAGATCACCTCTGGGTACTTGAGGGGGCTATGCGAGCCCCCCCTTTGATAGATACGAAACTCTTTTTATAGTCGGGTGAACTTTTTGTAATCTTACCTTCTATCCCGTTCTTCACCCTGCCCTTTTTCAGGTTTTTCTTCTTTAGGTTTAGATTGTTGTGGTTTCGCTGTCCCTCGAACTTGTTGTTTAACCGTTTGAGATTGCGGCCGGGGTTGCTGTGTCCGGACTTCTCGTGATTGCGGCCGCGATTGTTGTGGTTTGGCTACCTCGCGAACTTGTTGTGACCGCTGTGGCTTGACCTCTTTTAATTGCGGCCGGGATTGCTGTTGCTGGATATCCCGGGCTTGCGGTCTTGCCTGATATTTTGGTTGTACCGTTTGAGAAGGCTGTTGTGATCGCGTTTGGGGTTTCAAACCCTGGACACCCCAAGAGTTTTGCTTCTCCCAATGTTTATTCTTTTCCCAGCCTTTCCAGTTCCGTTGAACTTGTTGCTGAGGTATTCGCTGGTAGTTCCATTGCTGTCCTCTCCAACGATGCTCCCTATAGTCATTCCTCCAGCCTGAGGGTATGCTTACATAAAAAGATGGAACGCTTTGATAGTAGCCCCAACCTGAGTTGTAGTAATGTGAGCGATACCAGCGTCCTTCCCACGGACGCCACCACCAACCATTGTAGAAGAAAATGTCCGCGTCTGAGTCAGGGACTACGTAGACATTCGTCTCCGGCAGCACTACCATCTCCGGTGGTGCTGCAAATACGATGGGCGGCGGCAGAGAAATATTGATGTCTACTCTTGCCATCGTCGGAATAGGTAATACAAATACCAACGCCAAAAGCAATGTTCCCAAAAATAACTTTTTCATTTTATTGTCTCCTATAAATTTTAATGTTTTGCCTCTAATCAGTTTTTCTTGCCTCCCGCAACCAGCAGTATGATGCCGCCCATGAGCGCGATTCCTCCCACGATCGGCGGCAGCGGAATCGTTTTTGTCTTATCGGCAGTCATCTGGATGGGACCGATATCAACGACTTTCTCTCGGGTTGTGTAGGTGATGCCCTGATAAGCAAGAGCGATGATTCCGATCACAATAAGAATGATGCCTATCAATGTGTATGTTTTCATTTCTCTCCCCCCTTTCAATTGTCACCCTGTATGGATTGATAACCTCCTGCAGGCTAAGCTCCGCGCCTCTTAATAATGTTGTCCTCTTCAGAAATACACATGTGCCTTTACAGGCATATGTGCTCCGTTTTCATTCCATTGATAATATTTTCAGACCCTTCACTTCCCAACACGAATCGTTGAGAGTTTTCCTATGAATCCGAAAACACTTAATAGCCAGACAATCACCGTAATAATAACGACTACGTTGAGGATTTTCTTTATGGTGGACTGCATTGGTATATAGCTGTTAATGACCCATAGAATCACCCCAACGACAACCAAAATAATTACTAATTGGATCAACGGCATAGTATTTCTCCTTTTATGCTATGTTATGAAAATTTCTATCGGAACCGATTTATATCCGTTTCCAATGAATCAAGCCGACGGGAGATTTCTTTTCTCTCCTCGCGCGCGGTATATCTGCCCCCTTCCGTCATCCGCAAATAATCACTCCGAATGGCGTCCAGTCTGGATTGAAATTCTCGCCCTTCTGCAGGAGGAAAGTGCCCGTTGATTCTTCCATCATCAATTCTTCCTTGTAGTGCGACAATCCTATCCCCATTCCTTGGTTCTTCAGCTCTTGCCTGCCGGCCAAGCGCCCTGTTTATTTCATCTCCAAGCACATCAAGTCTTCCAAGAAGGCTGTCCCATTCATCCCGGGAAACAACTTTGTCTCTCAGCGCCTCATAATCTGTTCGAATACCCTTCAGTGTCGTCAGAAACATCTGTGACTGATCGGGGGTAAGCGCGCCGGTTTTCAGCCCATCCCCAATTTTCTCCTGAATTACAACCATCTTGTTCTCCGCACTTCTTTGATTATCCGGCCATGTTTGAGGCATAGTGGCGCAGCCCGAAAACAAGGCTAATACAAAGACCATTAGTATCGTCAATGATATATATTTTTTCATTTTTTTCTCCTCTTTTTAGATTGCAACGTTAATAGAACTAACCTAGGCACGTTCAAATTAGAAAATCTTTTATGTAACTCTACGCCCCTGAATGACTCTCACCAGCACAACGATAATGGCAATGACCAGCAAGACATGAATAAAATAACCCATCGTATAGCCGGTCACCAACCCGAGTGCCCACAAAATTATCAGTATCACAGCGATTGTCCACAACATATCTTTCTCCTTTCAGTTTGCTTTAGATCCGCTACCGGCTGGCATATTCCTATGACAGCCGGCAACTTTCCAGCCTACGGGTTGAATGTCTGCAATTAACGTTCGATGACGATCTCGACGCGACGGTTGTTAGCGCGTCCCTCGGGTGAAGCATTATCGGCGATCGGACTGCCTTTGCCCTTTCCGAGTGCCTGAATGCGGTCGGCTGGATAGCCTCTCTGCACGAGGTAATCGCGAACCGCGTCGGCCCGACGTTGCGAGAGATCCTGGTTGTATGAAATAGAGCCCTGGGAATCGGTGTGGCCCTCAACGATAAGGTTGCGCGCGCGGACATTTAGTAACGCATCGGCCACCTGATCAAGCTTTACCTGCGCTGAGGACAACAAAGTTGACTCGGCGGATCGAAATAGGACACCCCCGGAGAGAGTGATGACCAGTCCGCGTTCCTCTTGCTTGACTGCGGCGAGCGAGGCCAGTGCAGCCAGTGCATCGGCCGTCCGCTTTTCGGAGTCGCTCAAGTCCTGCTTCCCCTGCTTCACGATCTCGGCTTGTTGCATCTCGAGATCGGCGTCTGATTTTTCCTTAGCTTCCTTGAGCGCGGCTTGCTTGTCGATTTCAGCCCGTGCTTCAGCCGTCTGCTTCTCGGAGTCGCTCAAATCCTGCTTCCCCTGCTTCACAATCTCGGTTTGTTTATTCTGGAAAGCGACGTTCGCTTTATCTTTGCTTGCCTTGTCGGCGGCCATGACGCCAAGCGCTCCCGCCATTTCAGACTTGCGCTGAGCGGCGTAAGCGAGATCTTTAGTTTTGTAAGAGTCGGGTTCCTTCTGGAATGATTTTTCCGCCAAGTCGAGCGCCTCATGCGCTTTGTGTAATTCTACCGGTGCTAGTTGCTCCGCCGGACCCTCGCTCGCATGCTGGTAGGCTAAACGAGCGTTGATGAGTTCATTTGGCGCCACGGTTGCACATCCGGCGATGAACGCGACGAACGTGACTAGTATCAAAAATTGCATCGTTTTCATGAAATTCTCCTTTGGGGTCATGATTGGGTTATGGGTTGTCTTGCCGGAGTTGGTGCACACGCTCAACTGCCGCTCGTGCTTCCGACTTCTCTGCATCCCCGCGGGAGAGCGCGACAGCCAGTTCGGCGTCGGCTTCGGCCCGCAATAGCATCGACGCGGCCCTCTTTTTCTCGCCTTTCGCAGACAGCCCCTTAGCGAGTTCCAGTTCTTCCTTGGCCATTTGCAAATGAAGCGAGGCTTGCGGTACTTTGGCTGCCCCGGCTTCCTCGGCGGCGCTGATCTCTGACGTTGACGCCTCTGTGCGTAGCGGTGGGGCGCTTGCACAACCCGAAAACAAGGCTAATCCAACAATCATTAGTATTGTCAATGATATAGCTTTTTTCATTTTTCGTCTCCTCTTTATAGATTGTAACGTTAATAGAACTGCCCGGGCACGTTCAAATTAGAAAATCTTTTATGTAACTCTACGCCCCTGAATGACTTGCACCAGTATAACGATAATGGCAATGACCAGCAGAACATGAATAAAATTACCCAGCGTATAGCCAGACACTAACCCTAGCGCCCACAAAATTATCAGTATCACAGCGATTGTCCACAACATATGATCCTCCTTTCTGATTGCTAATTCCCACTGCCGGCTTGCGCGTCTCGCAAAACAGGCAGTGGGATTACAGAATCTTTGTTTTTGAACTTGTGCTACTCGATGGTCATCTGATTATTTACACTCTTCACACCATTTACATCGTTGGCGAATTTGGTAGCCAGATCCATTTCGGCTCCGCTTTTCGCCTTGCCACTCAGCGTGACGATTCCGCGCTTGGTCTTGACTGAGGTATTAAGAGCACTGGTCGAGCGGTGATAGAGCAGTGTCATCTTGACCTGAGCGGTGATGGAAGCGTCATCAATCTTTTGACCTACCGTTTGCTTCTTTTTCGCAATCTTTCCCACAGTCATCTCATTATTTACGCCTTTAACCCCTTCGACATCCTTGGCATACTCGGTCGTTAGATCCTTTTGTGCTTCATTGGCAGCTTTGCCTTGCAGAGTAACGATTCCGGCTTTAGTGTCAACCTCCGTCATAGCGCTCACGTTCCGATGAAACAGGAAGATGGTTTTCACTTTCGCAGTGATCCAGGCATCCGACATCTTAGCGGGAGGCGTACCTTTCACTTCCAGCATGTTGTCCACACTCTTAACACCGGGCAGGTCTGCTACTGTCTCCTGGGCTAATGATTTATGGGATTCTTCGGAGACAGTTCCCGTTAAGCTCACAACGCCGTCCTCGGACTTGACTTTAATATCATCAGCCTTCAGGTAGGTCTGGAATACATATGACTTCTTGGCTGATGATTCGATGTTGTTATCCATTTTGGACGCCTGCACAGGCATGCTGAGCATAAGCAGAGCGACAACCGCAAACATCATTACTCCTAGTCTATAAATTGTTTTCATTGGTACATTCTCCTTTTATTGTTGTTACTGTTGTTTTTTGAACTCTTTTACTCCGAATGCCTTTCGGAGTCCTGTTTGTGGTGTATCTTGCAACCGTAGCCGGGGCGCAAGGACACGCCGCTGACACTACTTCCCCCAAACTTTCTTGACCTGACCGACCGTTTCCTGAACTACACCGGCCACCCTTTCACCGGTACCTTCAGCTTCCAACTTTGGATTATCGCTTATTTCCCCGGCGACCTGCTTTATCTTACCCTTCATTTGGTGAAACTTGCCTTCCGTCTTGTCCCTCTTGCTTGATTTCATGATATTCCTCTCCTTTAGGTTTTTGATTTGACTGCTGAGATATTTTGTTTCCAATAATAATTTCACAATAGAAGACTCGCGAACTAATCAGCGGATCAACTCGAGAATGCCGATTATAATGAGATAGACGGCAACAAAACAATTCAATATGGGAACATTATCCCTGATGCTCGATTTCATGGTATTTCTCCTTCCCCTGTTTCACGATCAGATTATTCTTTATGCCTGCGACACCTTTGACGCTCTTTACGATTTCATCCGCTTTGTCGACGGCCTTTTGAGAATTAACGAAGCCGCTCAGTTGAGCAGTCCCCTGATAAGTTTTAACACTGATCTGAAATGACTTAAGAAAATCATCTGCGGCCAGCAGAGATTTTACCTTGGTCGTGATGAGAGAATCGTCAACGTATTCACCCGCACTTTCATGTGTGCGTATCGATGTCCACGCTGCAATGACGGCGATCACCATAAGAAGCAATAAAAACTGAACAACAATATTTCTCTTTTTCATAACTGTTACTCCTCTTAACTAAGCTTACTTGTGAAATGGTTCATTAGGTGATCTTTTAAATCTTCTCCATTCCCGTCGGGTGGAAAACATTGTGGAACATCGTTTCATAGGGCTCTTGGAGAAGGTTCATTGCTCCCCGGATTACCTTAAAATGCTCCGACTTCAGGTGGTTTTTAAGATTTTCCTGGGTATCCCATTCTTCAAGAAGAAAGAATCTGTTTTCATCCTCGATACTCCGGCAGAAGTCGCAGCGCTGACATCCCTTTTCCATCCTTGTGGAACTGGATAGTGAAGAAATCGTCTGTGACAACTCCATGCGTTTCTCAGAAAGGACATTCATTCGTATGATTAAAAGCTTCATGGAATAGAACCTCCATTCGTATTAATTAATTGGCTATCAAAACAGTTAGAGCAAATAGCCTGCCAACAAGCAAAAGATAATCAGAAGTTATAATTAATTATTTAATAACAAGTGGTTAGATTAACAGAAGATCATAGTCCAAAAGCAGGCAATGAATCGTTTGGCCTCAACATTTGGTGGAACCTCAGTATATGGAGGGATACGGTGAGGCCGCGCCATCCCGAGTTTATGCATCCTCGCTCCTAAGATATTCGGAAGCCCAAAATGGCGGCTACCCATCTTTTCCATCGATGCGCCATCTTGTTTCTGTGAAGTGACCTAATCGTCCATCTTCCGGCCAAAAATTAATTGTTCGGAAAATTCTTGAACGACATTTGTCGAAACAGAGGTTCTTTCGGTTACCCTTCAAGATGTGGATAGTCCGTATAGCCTTTTGATCCGGGCGTATAAAAAGTATTTTCATCCCAATTTGCCCAGTCTGCCCCTCGACGGATGCGCTCTACAAGATCAGGATTCGATATGAAGGGTTTACCAAAAGCGACCGCATCTGCAAGACCCTGTTCCAAGATATGGTTGCCACTGTCACGATTGAACCGACAGTTGATCACTAGTGTGCCTCGGTAAAGCGGACGAAAATGTTTGGCGATTTCTTTCACTGCATAAGGCACTTGATCCACAGGAACCATGGGCTCAACAAGATGGGTGTAAGCAAGATTCGGGTAATTGTTTAATCGCTCCACGATATACTCAAAGGTGGGGATAGTATCCTGATCAATCGTGATACCGAAGAAACCATGTGCCGAGGGATTCAGCCGTATTCCCACCCTTTCCAATCCGATGGCGTCACCTATGTCTTCCAGCGTCTCAAAGAAAAAGCGCGCTTTGTTTTCGTGACTACCGCCGTATTCGTCCGTACGTATATTGGAACAGTTGGTGAAAAACTGATGAAAAAGGTACCCATTAGCTGCATGGATTTCTACACCATCAAAACCAGCGGCGATCGCATTTTCAGCCGCCTTTTTAAAGTCCTTAGTAATGTCATGAATTTCGCGCACGGTCAGGGCGTGTGGCGTTACAGTGTTTTTAAATCCATCTTGAGTAAAAGATTTGTCCTTGGGATTGATCGCGGAGGGTGCGACGGGAAGCCCGCCGCCATGAAAATCAGGATGGGACATTCGTCCGCAGTGCCAGAGTTGACAGAAGATATGACCATTTTTGTCATGCACGGTCAGGGTAACCTGCTTCCAGCCTTCAATCTGGGCCAGGCTATGAATGCCCGGGGTATTGATATAACCGACACCTTGTTCTGAGATTTGAGAACCCTCAGTTATAAGGAGGCCGGCAGAGGCCCGCTGTGAATAGTACTCGGCTATGAGTGGTGTTGCAACGTTTTCCGGGTTGTTCGCACGGCTTCTTGTCATCGGGGACATGAACACGCGATTCGGAAGTTCATATCGTCCAATCTTTATAGGTTTTAAAAGCGCATCGTTTGCCATTTTCCCCTCCTTCTCGATTATCAATCCCTTATCCTCATTTTATGGCATCGAAGGCCTTCTTCAACTGCTCCTCTACTGCCTGCGCAACTTTTTGAAGTTCCAAATTATCAACCATCTGCATGGCAACCGTCGGCCGGATAACGGAAAGTACCGTCTTGCCGCCCTTTTCATAAACAATAACGTTGCAGGGAAGCATAAGTCCGATGTCTTCCTCGGTAAGGATCGCTTTATATGCATTCGGAGGATTACAGGCCCCCAGGATAATGTATTTGTTCATATCAATGCCCAGCTTTTCCTTAATTTTTCCCTGGACATCGATTTCTGTCAGTACACCAAATCCTTCTTTTTTCAGCGCCTCTCTCACCAGAACAACAACTGTCTCATAAGGGAGATTCATCTCCTTAGTGAATCCGTAATTGATCATGCCTGTCCTCCCTCTGTAAATTGTTTTCCTTCTCTTTTATTGTTGAAACTCCAATTCCGAAAGCGAATAACCTAAAGGCCACTATAGGCGTAACGGAATTGGTAAGTTGTAACAAGACCCAAGCTTCAGAAACAAAGTGCCCTGAAGCTTGCATGTCGAATTATCCCGCGAAGCGGATGGTTTAATACCCCCGTAGCGTGCTTCGGGGTTCATACCCGTAATCCCGGAGGCAATGATTATTTTCTGCTTCCGGGAGAGTTTCCAAAACACAATAAATCCTGACATCGGCACCGCTTACGCCGCCCGCTCCCTCATTCATGGCCTTCGTCATACGGCGGATATGGCGACCATACATAGATGCTTAGACGATTAACATCTTCTAAGCATCCCCTATTTCTCCTAATGTCGTTCTTCATGACCTCCATCCCCGTCATGTTCTCCACCCCTGTCATGCCCTTCACCTCTTCCACCTCTGCCACCTTCGTCCCACGGCCCCCAACATCCGCCAATAGATGTAAGCAGCATCACTAAAACCATTGCCAACATAATTATTCTTTTCATAACTTTCTCCTTTGATAAGAATTTGTTGTCTATACGTCAGCGAACCGGTATCAAGTTGCCCGAAAAAGTTTGCTGACAAATTACCCGGTTTCAAATACGCTTCGCTCTCGGAATTAGAGTTTCACGAATCACAAAACACAGGCTTTGTTGATCGCTTTAATCCCAGATTCAGGTCTCATCAGCATTTTCTCCGCTAAACGGAATGCCTTCAACTTTAATTGCTCTCCACGGCCAAACCAGATTGAATTCAATCGCGTGTTTGAATCTTCATCCAACATCATGTGGTCTGTGTATTCGGCTACACTGTTGAAAGCTCCCCACAATGTCCCGCGCGCCAAATGTGCGCCTCGTCCGGATTCATGCAACTGAAGCACGTTGTTCCTGATCTTTTCGGTTCTTGCAGTGTTCTCGGCCTCTTCGTTATCCGGAACCAGTGCCTGTACATAATCCCGCAATTGCCCATCCGTGATCTTCCTGGCCGCCATACCATTGAATATAGCGCTGAGTTGTTCGTATAAATAATTTGATAACCCGAGCATTGTGGTTGCCTGTTCCAAATCCTGTACTGTGTTTGATGTATGACTGATTTGAACTTCTCCCGCTCCCTGCAATGCGGCCGTCAAAGTATTATTGCAAACGACACGGATGGGAGTAAGCTTAACTCGAACATGTGAGTTGCCGTCATGACTATTTGTGAGCAAGAGATATTTATTGACGATGTCGTTGCCATGGACATTAATATAGCCCGGAAGTTTCGCCAGGATCCAGACACATTCACCTTTACCAAGAACTCCGGCGGTCTCATATATCGCTTCATTTTCAGCAACCCAATCATCGAAGAATATGAAAGCATCGATGTTCTGAATGGGTTCGTAACTCTTGTTGACGAAGCCCAAAACATCTTTAGTATCCGTTCGCACTGTTGCATACGCATCTTGCTTCAATCCCGTTTTCAACCCTAACGACTTCTTCATGACGGTATAATCCAATCCGGCCATTTTTATTGCCTCTCTTGCGGTCTTAGGATGATTTAACTCGATTCCCAGATTATGCCAGAGAGATGGTTCTGTCCCGGAATATGGAGAGAGAATTCGCGGAACCCGGAGGTGCAGTCTGCGTAAGGTCTCTTCACTCACTGTAGACTGATACAATGGATGATCTACGGCAGTAATATTGAAGAGTGGAAAAATTTCTCCCGACAATTCTCCCCGCCACCCAAGGAAATTAGCATCTGAATCCGAACCAGATGGCTTTGTGTGTCCAACCATATTAATCTCCTTTCACTTTGCGGCAACTGCTTTGTAAGATAGTGGCTTGTATTCGATTCTCTGCACATCGTTTGTGAGAGTCTGACTAAAAAAATTCTATGTAATCCTGAAGCTGCTGCCATTCCTGATCCGATATCTGCTGATTCATGGCACCTCCCTTTCTTAAACGAAGATGATGGACATTTTCATTATTTTTGTTTTTTACCGCCAGTTAAATTGACAAAAGTAGCGGCCTTATTAAAATCCACATCGCATGTTTCTTGTTTTACAAGAAAGATCGAGCAGGGCATTGCTCTGATAATTTCATCATTATTTCCTCCAACAAGCATGCGTTCCAGCCGGCTCTCTTCGTGGCTGCGGAGAATAAGCAGATCAATATCTTCTTCCTCTATTAGTTTCAGGAGAATCCCGGAAGGGCTGCCTTCCCTGACAAATTCCTTGATTTTAATTCCTTTCTTATTTTCGGCGCTGATAATATTATGCAAATCTTCTTTATGCTTTTCCATTTCCTTTTTATGTTCTTTTTCAATGGAAACCATGGGTATGCTCCAGCCCTGAAGCCATGCTGTATCAATAACGTGAATTACAGAAAGTTCAGCTTTATATTTGCCGGATAATGAAATCCCAAACTCTATAGTTTTTTTACAATACTTGGTCAGCCAGCTGACAACAAGAATATGCTTGATAAGATCCATACCCTGCCTCTCTTCCTCTTTTTCAGTTGTCTTGTTTCAAGCATGATTTCAACTTGCCATCGATATAGAAAGAAATTAGACCATCTGCCCTGCATTTACTCTCAGCTATGGTCGCCTCCGCAGACAGTATGCAAGATTCTAATTTACCGTTGCTGTAAAAACTAACAGAACCGCCATTTTTACATCGGATGTTATTCGCATCGTAATCATCTTTGAGTTGGCAAGATTTTAGTAATCCGTTGTTATGAAGAACAACGTTTGCGCCAGGATTACAAATTGATTGGTCAGCGGCATAGACATTAAAAATAACTAATAATAATATTAATGCTAACGCTAAACTCAGCGAAAACAAATTATCTATAATTTTCATAAAATATTGCCTCCTTTATCTGCGGACATTAACTCATCCGGACTCAGTTATTACGTTTTGAGCCGATTGATAATGATTTCTCTGATCATAATTGCAAGTGTCTTGCCAACAATTGAAAGGGAATCAGATATTTTTATTCATCCATAATAACAGGTTATTAGATTAACAAGAAAGAACATTCCCAAAAGCATGAATTGATTATTTTGGCCTCAGTATTTGGTGGAACCTCAGCATATTGAGGGATGTTTTGAAGGGAAGTGGACACCAAGTTCACCAAGAATACTCCACAACCTTTATTGTTCAACTTACCAATTCCGCTGCGCCTATAGTGACCCCATGGTGCCCTTCAGGGTATTTAGGTTATTCGCTTTCGGAATTAGAGTTTCAACAATAAAGCCGGTTAGGATCAACTTTGTGGCTGCTTTGAACGTGCGTTTCACATTTTTATCCATTGGTTTCAGATATTCCACTCTCTGGTGGAGCCCCGCCGACAGGAGTCGGCGGCCCCAAAATCTACCTTCGGCTCAAAGAGCCGAAGGATACTTATGCGACATCCCGTAGCAGAAGGCGCATTCATCCACCGAAAAAATCGGTGGCCTTCTGCGTAGTGGGTAACGTCACGCCTGCGACCGGCTCGCCCTTCAGATAATTATTAATGTTCTGCTCCATCTGGTCCGGAAACGCAGGCACAGATCCTGCCAGCCTTTCGCGATACACTCTGAGCATAATTTCTTTGAACACTGAAAGCGTAACCCTGCCGCCGGTTTCTTTCTGTCCGAGGGAACGGTTGTCGTCAAAGCCGATACGGACAGCGATGGTGATTCCCTCAGGGCCATAAGTAGAGCCCACGAAGAGCGCATCCCTGAAGTCATTGGTCGTTCCTGTCTTTCCCATAACGGGAATCGGAAAAAAGCTTGCATCGAGTGCATGAGCCGTGCCGGTAGGCATGCGCACAATACCGCGCAAGCCTTCCTGAATGAGCTCAAGCGCATAGAGGCCGACTGCGACCGGAGGCCCGCTGTGGTCGTTATCCGCTACCACCTCGCCCGAATCGCAGACAATCTTTCGGATCACATACGGCTTCGCGAAGATGCCCGATGCCATAGTGCGGTATGCATTGGCCAGTTCCAGTAAATTCATTTCGGACGCACCCAACGCGGTCGTGACATAGGGATGCAACGGCGTCCGGACACCTAGACTCCGCGCCGTCCACAGGACGCTCTCAATCCCAATCTGCTGGGTAATCCAAATCGCAGTGGCATTTCTGGATTCCGCCAGTGCCTCCCGGAGGGGGATCATACCCTTGAATTGACCATCGTAGTTTGATATCCATTTCGTATTCTGATTTCCTCCATCGGGAACACTGATGGGTTTGTCAGGAACTAGAGTATCAAGATTAAACGTTCCCTGCTGAAAAGCAGCGAGATAGACAATGGGTTTCATTGCGGAACCAGGTTGCCGCAGCGAATTTGTGACGCGGTTAAAGTCGCTGTAGGAGATGGAACGGCCTTGGTAGAACTGACGGCCGCCCGTCTCGGCGAGAATGCTCGCGTCGCGGTTCTTTAGAACAACAATAGATCCCTGGATTAGCCCTTTGATTCTTGGGTGTCGCTTCTCGTAAAGATCGAGACCATGCTCCAATGCCTCGTTCACAATTTGCTGCACCCGGACGTCCACAGTCGTGTAAATCTGGATACGTCCCTGCAGGAGGTCTTCAATGCTGAGGTCAGCGCGAAGGCCTTTGAGATCCTCAAGAACATTTCCAACGACAGCAGACCCTAGGGGCGCCTTATTCCGGAGCCGCATGGCCACCTGAATCGGACGCTTTTCGGCACCCTTCACTCTGTCTAGAGAAATGAAACCCTTGGCCGCCATAAGCGCCAGGCTTTGATTTCTCCGGCGCAAGACTATCTCTGTGTTTTTCGCACTGGGCGCATAGTTGTCAGGCGACTTGGCAATGCCTGCAAGCAGGGCTGCCTTGTCAGCATCATCCTCAGTGAACGTGGTGAGAGGCCGGCCAAAATAATATTCCGCTGCCGCCGCAAATCCGTACTGACCGTTTCCCATATAGATCAAACTGGCGTATCGTGCCAAAATTTCTTCCTTCGCGCGGCGTTTCGAACCGAAATGTTCCTGCATCTTGTTTTCGACCCACAACGACAGTCGAATCTCTTCCATCTTCCGAACCAGCATATTGACGCTTCTCGAGTCGATCATGTAAGATAGCACTCTGCGAAAATTCACGCCTTGCCGGAGTTGGTTGCTGTTTTCTTGATCCGTCATGTTTTGAAAAACCGTCATGTTTTTGAGAAAATAACCACGCACGAGCTGTTGAGTGATCGTTGATCCGCCATGCGGGAAGATCGCCGGACGATTCACCTCATCCTCCCGTCTTATCCCTGTAAGTCTTGCCACCAGAGCCCTAATTCTGACTTTGCTTAGTACGCGAGGAATTACGGAATAGTCAACTCCGCTATGTGTGAAGAAGTTCTTGTCTTCCGTAGCGAGGATCGCATTTCGAACAATTGGCGGGATATCCTCATACTTGATGTTCCGCCGGTATTCTCTTGCCATCTCAATGAGCGGCTGACCATTGGCATCGTAAACGTGTCCGATCGTAGGAAACTCAAAACGGGTAAATGGTTCTATGTCAGGCAGGTTGGTTCGGTCAAAATAGACGTGATATAATCCCATTGCAACGAGAGTAACCCCCATAACCATTATGAAAATTAGAAGGCGAACCACCCCTCTCTGCCAATGCAGTCCATCTAAGTGGATACAACGTATTTTCCGGGCTACCCATTGGAACCTTATCTGCATCTGCCTGAACCCATTTTTTAGTAAATTAGTGGCTGTTCCTAATTTCCCACTTCTCTTTTTCAGTTGTCTTGTTTCACGCATGATTTCAATTTGCCATCGATGTAAAAAGAAATTAGACCATCTTGCTTGCATTTATTCTTGGCTATGGTAGCCAATGCACAAGATTATAAGTCGCTTTGAGGTGGGCGAGAATTATCTGGCTTCGTGCCGCGCTATGCGCGGCACGAAGCGGCAATTTAATGCCTCTATACTGTTTACTTTTTCAGTTTGGTAAATTTCGAACCTTCTATAGTGGCACCGGCCATAAGCCCTTTCTGGCCAAAGACAAACCCGACAACAGGTTTCTTGAATTTTGCAGTGTTTAAAGATTCATCGGCGCCGACCTTGACCAAGGTTACCTCGGCATCAACACCCGCTTGCCAGTTTTTGCTGGTACGGAATTTTTCCAAGACTTTATCACTCATGAAGACAATGATGATGTCCTTCTCCTGAGCTCCGATCTGAGCGCCAAAAGATCCGGCAGTGATGTTGTAGTAACCGACCGTTTTTCCGCCAACCCTTAAGGCTCCCTCGCCATACTCGGCTCCAACAACAAGCCCTCCCTGCATGACCTTAGGGATGATAAGGACTCCCTTGGCGGCATTAAGAAATTCCTGCGCACCCTTGACTTCCTTGACGAATCGATCGAGGGACGCATTTACACTGGCATTGATCTCATTGGCCGTAGCCGCGTAAGAGGAAACCGAAAAGATTCCTATGATCGCGAATATGCACACAACGAAAAATATTTTAACTCTTGCTTGTTTCATTTCTTTTCTCCTTTTATTTTAATTGTTAGTAAATAATTATTCAGGCTGACGGCGCCTCACTTTTCAATTATTCAGTACCTTCTTGACGTGGCCGACCGTTTCCTGAACTATGCCGGCCATCTTTTCACCGGTATCTTCGGCTTCCTTCTTCAAATCCTTCGCCTGATGCTTGACCTCCTCAAAAATATCTTTTGCTTTGGTACTGGCATCGGCATAAATTTCCTTCCCATCATTTAAAATTTCCCTCCCTTTCTCCTTGATATCAGATCTCAGCTTTTTTCCGGATTTTGGCGCAAAGAGAACGCCTGCCAATGCGCCCAACGCGCCTCCAATC
>Ga0224558_1001933_pt1 | contig 20212 bp, 12 predicted proteins | sample 714S32024metaG_FD_180682 | JGI IMG/M metagenome (GOLD analysis project Ga0224558, IMG submission 180682) | Peat soil microbial communities from Stordalen Mire, Sweden - 717 S3 20-24 | ecosystem: Environmental > Terrestrial > Soil > Wetlands > Peat | place: Sweden: Norrbotten County, Stordalen...
AGTGCATCTCGTGCAAGCCAAGGATTCAGTCGCGCTTCATCCGATGACGCTGGAGGAAGCGATCAAAGAGGCGCACTTCCGCGACAAGGATGTTTTCGTATTCCGCGATCCCACGGGCGTGTTGATGGTGCTGCACCGGACACGGGACGGCAAGATGGAGTTGATCGAAGCACCATAGAGAGCGGAGAGTCGCCCGCTCCGTGACAACTCATGAAGGCTTTCCACAAGCCTCCTAGGGATAATTCTTATTTTCCGTTCTCTCGCGCAGAAACAACCAGCGCATAACTCCAAAATCTGATTTACCAGTTCAATTTCAACGCGAACTGGAACTGGCGCGGGTCGTAGGATGCGGTGGCCTGACCGGCGTTGGTGAAGAGCGGGCTGACGGCTGCCACGTTGTAGCGGTTGGCGATGTTGAACATGTCGGTGATGAAATCCATGTTGATGCGCTCGCCGAAGTAAATGCGTTTGGCGAAGCGCACATCGTTGAAGACCGTCCACGGGGAAACGCCCGCGTTGCGGCCGAGGCTGCCGTCGAGCAAGCGCACGGCGTTGGGGCTGGTCAGCTGAGCCTGCGTTAGGTCGACATAGCACACCTCCTGAAGGTAGCCGGTGGGCGAGAACTTGGAAGCCACGGCCGGGTAGTTACAACCATTCGTGGGTGTTCCCGCCGGCACAATGTTGGGCCGTGTGGTGAGGGAAGACAACTGGAAGTTGTCGTCGACGCTGGTAATGATGTTGAAGGGCCGCCCGGAGCCGAATTCGATCTGGGGGGCGAAGGTCCAATTGCTGAAGAACTTGCTGGCGAAGCCGCTGCCGCTGAGCTTGCCCGACTGGTAGACGCCGCTGAAGACGAGGCGATGACGCTCGTCAAAGAGCGACGTGGAACGCTCGGCGCCCGGGAAGTAGCTGTCCTGCGGAGTGGTCGTGGACTGTAGGTCGGTGGAATCGTCGATCGCATGCGACCAGGTGTACGAGGCCAGGAATTCGTAGTGGTTGCTGAAACGCTTGCGGAGATTGGCGGTCAGCCCGTGATAAATGGAGCTGCCGTTGGAGTAGTTGGCGTCCATGTCACCGAACGGGATGCAGCCGGCGAGCGTGTTGAGATTGCAGGGGGAGCTAAGGCCGTACTCCTGCAAAACAACGGGCAAGACCGCGGTCACACATGGGGCCGTCGAGGGCTGGGACAGCAAACCTATCGCGACCGACGGGTTAATGGCGGAGGGGCGGAAGAAATTTGTGAGAGCCGCGGGAACGAAGGGGCCACCGGGACCAACGCCGCACGCTACTACATTGAATGGGTTGTCCGTGGGCTGGTTTTGCCCGGCCGCGACGGCTGCGTCCAAATTCCTCACCATCAAGTCGCCGCGCACGGTGTTGGCGTTGATAGGACGGTTGAGATGGCGGCCGCCGTTAAAGTTGTAAGCCACGCTGAGGGCGTAGCCATCGCCGAGGTCGCGCTCGATGGTCAGGTTCGCTTGCTGCGAGTAGGCGTAAACGAAGTTCTTGCTCTGCGGATAGCCGAAGGGCTGGAAAGCCAGCGGCAGGAAGGTCGAGGGGTTGAGGTAGTTCTGGGTGAGGAATACTGAGTTCGATGGTGAGGTGACGCCGCAAGTTGGGTCGCCGGTGGCACAAGAAAACCGTTGCTGGTTCGGCGAGTAGTTCATTGCGGCAAGGACCGCTGGATTCGCCGTGGGGGAACATGGCGAGGCGACTGGACCACCAGAAGCGGGAACCAGTCCTTGAAAAATGGTAATCGAATTCAGGTTGGTAAAATTCCCGGCTCCGCTGCACGGAGGACTACCAGGGCCGAAGGCTAGTTGCCCGCTGGTGGACCCGTCGGAGGCGTCGCCGAGGAAATAGAGGCCAAGCAAGGGGTGGTCAAAAAATATCCCGAACGAAGCGCGGATGACCGTCTTGCCGTCGCCTTTGGGATCCCATGCAATGCCCAGGCGAGGCTGAATGTTGTTGGTGTCGGTCTGGATGCCTTTTTGCAATCCCAGGGCGTTGTAGGCGGAAAGAGCCAGTCCTTGTGGGGGCTTAAACTTGGGCGGAAATTCCACGTCGTAGCGAACACCGTAGTTCAGGGTGAAGTTGGGCCGCACCCGCCAGGAATCCTGCCAAAATACGCCTAGCGGCTTGTTGGAGAATGAATCGCTGGGACTGCCAAGGCCCTGAATGTAGTCCTGCGGGGCCCCGAAGCCGTAGGCCTGCACGGACGAAACGCCAGGAATACTCACCCCCGCTGTCTGCAAAAGATTGTAGGTCGTGGTGGGGAGAGCCTGGGCGGCCGTAAGCGAGCCGAAGTCGTACACGCCACCGTAGTTGACGGTGAAAATGGCGTGGAGCGGGAGATAGTTGAAGTCGCCGCCGAATTTGGTGGCGTGCCGCCCGATGCTCCAGGAAAAATTGTCGGTGAACTGGTAGCGACTCTCTATGCGTGAAATGTAGGAGTAAGGCTCGCGTCCGAAGTAACCGTAGCCGGGAATGTTGACGGCCGGGTCGGCGCCAGCGGCAATCTTGGTGTTGTAGTAATAATTCAGGCCTCGGCGAGCGTACTGGAAGCGGAGTTCATTCACTTTGTTGGTGCCGAGGGTCCATGTGTCCTGCACCACTCCGGCCACGTCACGGTAGCTCTGGGAAGAAGTGCGCGAGTAGGCGTTTTGACCGAAGGGCTGGTCCTGGCCGCTGCCTTCGATGCCGGTGATCGTGCTCGGGCTGGCATTGAAGCGCAGCATGAGGCGGTTATTGTTGTTTACGTTATGGTCGATGCGAAGCGAGTAGAGACTGGTGCCTTCGAAGACGGGGAAGTTCCCTTCCTGCGAAACCAGGGTCTGATAGGAGGCAGGCACGAAGCAGGTCCCAGGAGTCTGGCAGGTTGAGATAAAGCCGGGCAATCCACCCATGTTCGTCGGCCACGCGCCATTCAGAGCCATACCAGAGGATGCTCCTAAGGTGCCAGCGTACTGGCCCAATGCGAGGCCAAAGGTGCTTGGATTGAGGGCTGCAGCCTGGTCGACAAGCGGGTTGGTTAGATAAGAAATCTGCGCCGGGGTCAACTGCAGAGTGCCGAGCGGCAGGCCAAGCAGCGACGTGTCGAAGGGCGCTAACCCGAAATTGCCCTGACCGACGCTGGAGAATCCGGTCTCGTGGCGTCGAGTGACTTCATAGGAAAAGTAAAAGTACGTCTTGTCTTTCTTAATCGGCCCACCGAAGGCTGCGCCGGCCTGCACCCGCGTGTAGGCGGGATTGGACGTGGTGCTGAAAGGGTTGACGGCCTGGAAATCGCGATTGCGCAGGTATCCGTAGACGTCGCCGTGGAAGTCGTTCGATCCGGAGCGGGTGATGATGTTGACCACGCCGCCGGCGGCGCGGCCGTATTCGGCAGCGTAGTTGTTGGTGATGATCTGAAATTCCTGCACCGCCTCCTGGGAGACGGTGGAGCGCACGCCGTTGGTGGAATTGTCGGTGGCATCGGCACCGTCGACATTGACCAGGTTGGAGCGGGCACGCTGGCCGCTCATGTTGAGGCCGGAAGTGGGCGCGGCACCGAGTTGGGGGGCGCTGTCGCGCTGCACCTGCGAATCCGTCAGCGTGAACTGAATGTAGTTACGGCCGTTGATGGGCAGATTGTCGATGCGGCGCTCGCCGATGGTGTCGGTGGTGGAACTGCGCGAAGTTTCCACGATGTCTGCCTGGGCGTTGACTTCGACGATTTCCTTGCCGCCCGCGACGGTGAGCGCGACGGGTAATTCGGCCATCTCGCCGACGGTGATGGAGACGCCGGTGGCTTCGGCTTTGGCGAAGCCCGACGCGTCCACGGTGACGGAATACGTGCCGGGAGCCAACTGACGCACACTGTAGCCGCCCTGGCCGTCGCTGCTGCCGGCGCGTTCCAGACCTTTGGCGGGATCTCGCACGGTGACCGTGGCGTTGGTCACGGCGTTGCCCTTCGGATCTTTCACGCTGACGTGGAGGTCGCCGGTGGCGGCGCCCTGAGCAAATGCAACTTGACGGACGAGTGCGAACATCACCGCGAAACAAAAAAGACGAAGGGTCGGTTTCATAAGGCTCCTGGGATTTCCGCCCTTGAGATGAAGGCGGGAATCGAAGTGCGCGGTTTATCACCAACTACTTGAACTCTGAGCACGCTGTGGATTGAGATACCGCTGATATGTACATCAGAGGAGGGGGTTTAGGCAAGAGAATAAGATGGATTACCGGTTGGCGGAGGCGTACGGGTCGAGACCACGCGGCCCCATTCTGCCCGGCTTGGTAGAATCAGAAGGAAATGCTTTTGCCCTTCGTCCGCGAAATTTTCGCGGGGGTGGAACAACTACCTGCCTTCACGCGTGCCGCCTCCCATCTGCGGGAGAGCACGGGGCGGATTAGTGTCACTGGACTGTCTGCGGCGGCCAAGGCGCTGATCGTTGTCTTGTTGCGACGCGTGGTCGAGCGTCCGTTTGTGCTGGTGGTGGCCGACAACCGCGCTGCCGAAGAGTTGCTGCCTGTATTGCGCGCATTCTGCGAACTGACCGGAGCCGCGGATCCAGACTCGGTGGTAAGCCTTCCGGCGCGCGATGTGCTGCTCTTTCAGAATTTGTCGCCGCATCCGGAAATTCAGGAAGAACGCGCTACGGCGTTGTGGAAGATCGCGACCGGCCGCGCCGCTTTCGTGATTTCACCGGTGACCGCGACCGCAATCCTGCTGCGTTCTCCCGATTACTACGCCGACCTGGCCCGGGTTCTGCGCCGCGGCGAAATTTTCGACCTGGAGAAACTGCTCGAGCACCTGAACACGGTCGGCTACAGCGCAACCGATGTGGTGGAAATGCCTGGGCAGTACGCGGCTCGCGGCGGCATTCTGGATGTTTACTCGCCGGAAGCGGATCGCCCGGTGCGCGTCGAGTTTTTCGGCGATGAAATCGAATCCATGCGCAAGTTCGACCCGGCGAGTCAGCGGTCGTCAAACCCGGTCGATGAAGCGTTGCTGCTGCCGCTGACGGAAACGCCGGTCACGGAGGAGCTGCTCGGGTCCATCAACGCGCGGCTTGCCGGAAGACGCATCACCGGATCGCCGGAGGTTGTGGAGCAAGCGGCGCGCGACTCGGGCGCGGGAATCTTTCCGGGCTGGGAATTCTACGCCCCGGTGGCGGGCGCCGACCGCAACATTTTCGGGCTCCTCCCGGAAGCGCGGGTGATTCTCGACGAGCCCGAGGCGCTGAAGCAGGAACTCGACAAAGTCTGGGCCCGCATTGAAGAAGCGCACGAGCGTAGCGGAGTGGGAAACCTGGTGCGTCCCGCCGATCTTTATCTCACGCCGGAAAACTGGCGGGAAAAAACCGCGGCGCTCGCCGGTGCCGATTTCGAATATCTGGCGATGGCGCGCGAAGCCCCCGAAGAAAGAACGGAAGCCGCTTTTCTTTCGCAGCCCGCCACGCGCTTCCACGGCGCCGTGCCCGCGATGATCGGGGAGGTTCAGAAGTTGGTGGGCGGCGGAACACAGGTAATTCTTGCGGTGCCCAACACTGGAGAAGTCGAGCGCCTCGCCGATATGTTCACCGAGTACAACGCTTCCTATCGTCTGGGAAGCCGCACGCGCAGCGGAGAAAGCTATGCCGACGAAACTTCTTATTTTGCCGGCGACGTTCTTACCACTACCCTGCTGAAGGCCTATTTGCCCGACGGCTTCGTTTTGCCGGAAGCGCATCTCGCGGTTTTTGGGGCGCGCGACCTGTTCGACGAATCGGACCTGGTAGCGGCGCGGCCGCAACGGCAGAAATCGAAAGTCTCGGCGTTTCTTTCCGACTTCCGCGATTTGCAGGTCGGCGACTACGTTGTCCACGTGGAACACGGCATCGGGCAGTATCAAGGTCTAAAGGAAATCAACCAGGGCGACGGTGCCGCGGAATTCATGCTGCTCGAGTACGCCGAAGCGGCCCGGCTCTACGTCCCGTTGACTCGCCTCGATCTGGTGCAAAAATATCGTTCGGCGGAGGGCGCGAAGCCGGTTCTGAACCACCTCGGCAGCGCCGCCTGGGGCAAGACCAAAGCACGCGTGCGCAAGGCCATGAAGGACATGACCGACGAGTTGCTCAAGCTCTATGCGCAGCGACAATCCGCCCAGGGTCATATTTTTCCAGCCGACACCGAGTGGATGAAGGAGTTCGAAAACGCCTTCGAATACAACGAGACCGACGATCAGGCGCAGGCCATCGCCGACGTGAAGCGCGACATGGAATCGCAACTCCCCATGGATCGCCTGCTCTGCGGCGATGTCGGTTACGGCAAAACCGAAGTTGCGATGCGCGCTGCCTTCAAGGCCCTGAGCGACAACAAGCAAGTCGCCGTGCTCGCGCCCACCACCGTTCTCGCCTTCCAGCACTATGAAACCTTCAAGCAAAGATTCGCGCCCTTTCCCATCACGGTCGATATGATCAGCCGCTTCCGGACGCCCAAGCAGATCAAAGAAATTTTGCAAAGAGTGGAAACCGGCAAAGTGGACATCCTGATCGGCACCCACCGCCTGCTCTCCAAGGACGTGAAGTTCGCCGACCTCGGCCTGCTCGTCGTTGACGAGGAGCAGCGCTTCGGCGTGCGCCACAAAGAACGCATCAAGCAGATGCGCACGGAAGTCGACGTGCTCACCATGTCGGCGACGCCGATTCCGCGCACCCTGCATATGTCGCTGGTCGGCCTGCGTGACATGAGCGTGATTGAAACGCCGCCCAAGGATCGCATGGCAATTCAAACCGTGGTCGCGAGCTGGGACGAAAAGCTCATCCAGTCGGCAATTGAACAGGAACTCGACCGCGGCGGACAGGTTTATTTCGTGCACAATCGCGTCGAGACGATTTGGGAGATTGCGGCCAAGCTTCAAGCGATGGTCCCCAATGCCCGCATCGCCGTGGGCCACGGCCAGATGGGCGAAGGAGAGTTGGAAAAAGTGATGCTGAAATTCATGCATCACGAGGCCGACATCCTGGTCTCGACCACGATTATCGAGAACGGCCTCGACATCCCGCTCTGCAACACGATCGTCATCAATCGGGCCGACCGCCTGGGCTTGTCGGAGCTTTATCAGCTTCGCGGACGGGTTGGCCGCTCGAACCGGCGCGCTTACGCATACCTGCTTCTGCCCGCGGAAATCGAGTTGACGCCTGTCGCCCGTCGGCGTCTTGCCGCGCTCAAGGAATTTTCGGACCTTGGCGCCGGCTTCAAAATCGCTGCCCTTGATCTCGAACTGCGGGGCGCGGGAAACCTTCTCGGCGGCGAGCAGAGCGGCCACATCGAAGCGGTGGGATTCGAACTTTATACCCAGATGCTGGAGCGCGCCGTACGGGAGATGAAGGGCGAGGCCGGCGTTGAAGTCACGGAAATCCAGCTCAATCTTGGTCTTAACATCCGCATTCCGTCCGACTACATAAAAGAGGAGAACCAGCGCCTGCGGATGTACAAGCGCGTCGCCGGAGTCGAGACCGAGTCGCAGTTGCACGACGTGCGCTCAGAGCTGATCGATCGTTATGGCGAGACTCCCAGGGCTGTCCGCAACCTGCTGGAGTACGCCGCACTTAAGCTGCAGGCGATGCGGGTCGGCGCCAACGCCATTGAGCGCAAGCGTGAGTTCGTGAACATCAAGTTCAGCCAGACTGCAGCGATTGATCCGGGGAAGCTGGCGCGCTTTGTGGCGTCGCAGCGCGGTACGCAATTTACTCCGGACGGGACGCTGAAGTTCTCGATAAAGATCGACGGCGCCGGGGGAATATTGCAAACCCTGCGAGATCTGCTGGAGGAGTTGGCGGCGCACGAAGAAGCCGTGCGCCAGGTATAAAGGCAAGCGGTTACAATGATTTGGCAATGAAGCCGACGCACGAACGGCGAACCAATAGCGACCGCCGCAAGATCCGGACCGTCCGCAAAGCGATTTTTCCCGCCGCCGGATTGGGCACGCGCTTTCTCCCGGCCACCAAAGCTCAGCCGAAAGAGATGCTGCCGCTGGTCGATAAGCCCATCATTCAGTATGGCGTGGAAGAGGCCATGGCGGCCGGATGCGACCAGATCATCATAATTACCGGACGCGGCAAGAGCGCGATCGAAGATCATTTTGACGTCAGCTACGAGCTGGAAAAAATGCTCGAGGACAAAGGCAAGCACGACCTGCTCAAGATCGTGCGCCAGATTTCGGACATGATCCACGTAGCCTACGTGCGTCAGAAAGAGGCGCTGGGGCTGGGACACGCCGTGCTCACCGCGCGCGAATTGATTGGCGACGAACCCTTTGCCACGCTGCTCGCCGATGACGTGATCGATGCAAAAGTGCCGGTGCTTAAGCAGTTGATGAACGTTTTCGACGAGAAGCAGTGTTCCGTGATTGCGACGCAGGTCGTCAACGGGCCGGCTATTTCTTCTTACGGCGTGCTGAAGGCGAAAGAGGTCGCGGGCTCCGGTGGCAAACTCTACGAAGTTCTTGACCTGGTGGAAAAGCCGAAGCTCGCGGATGCGCCTTCGAATCTGGCCGTGATCGGACGCTACATCCTGACGCCCGCGGTCTTCGAGACGCTCTCCGACATCAAGCCGGGCGCAGGCGGCGAGTTGCAACTCACGGACGGTCTGCGCGGGCTGCTGCAGCGCGAGAAAATGTACGCCTACGTCTACGAAGGCCGCCGCCACGATACGGGCGACAAACTCGGCTTCCTTAAAGCTACGGTGGAGTTTGCGCTGAAACGCGAAGATCTGGGTGGGGACTTCCGGAAATATCTGAAAAGTTTGAAGCTTTAAGCGCAATTTCCGGGCGCGCGTTTTTTCTTGCCGCTGCGCTCAATCTTGCATCGTCGCTTTGATTTTCTTCGATTTTTCTTCTACGCCGCGCGCCAGTTTCTCCTTGTGCGTTGCCAGTTTCTTCGCGATGGACGCGTCGGCCACGCCAATAATCTGTGCCGCGAGGATCCCTGCATTCGTCGCCCCAGGCTTGCCGATAGCAACCGTCGCCACCGGAATGCCTGAAGGCATTTGCACCGTCGCCAGCAGGGAGTCCAGGCCCTGCAGAGAAGTTGAAGGGATCGGGACGCCGATGACCGGCAAGATTGTGTGCGCCGCGATTACGCCCGCCAGGTGCGCCGCGCCGCCTGCGCCCGCGATGATCACGCGAATGCCGCGTCCAGCGGCCTTGCGGGCATAATCTGCCGTACGCTCGGGAGAGCGATGGGCTGAAGTTACGTCGATCTCATACGCAATCCCGAATTCATCGAGAGCCTTTCCGGCTTCGCGCATGATCTCCAGATCGGAGTCACTCCCCATCACGATGGAAACTAGTGGCTGGCTCATGATTGTTGGCGTCCATCCAAAGTCGATCTCAGCTTGCTGGTGTGATTCATCGCGCGAACACGATCCTATTTCTTCTTCAGCGCCCGTGCGCCAATATCTTTGCGATAGTGCGCGCCGTCAAACGCGATTTTCGCGCACGCGTCATAGGCGCGCTGCACGGCCGCTTGCAATTCCGCGGCCCGTGCCGTCACTCCGAGCACGCGCCCGCCGGAAGTATAGAAAGCCCCGTCACGTTTCGAAGTGCCGGCATGGAAGACTTTTACGCCGTCCAACTTCGCCGCATCCTCCAGGCCAGTAATTTTCTTGCCCGCCTCGTAGGCTCCCGGATACCCGCCCGAAGCCATCACCACGCATACCGCCGCATCGTTCGACCATTTGAAATCGCCGTCGCTGGTGCGGCCGTCGATTGACGCCTCGATTGCTTCCACCAAGTCGCTTTCGAGACGCATCAGAATGGGCTGTGTCTCCGGATCGCCGAAGCGGCAGTTGAATTCGAGAACCATAGGGCCGCGCGCGGTCATCATCAGGCCGCAATAGAGAACGCCTTTATACTCCGCGCCTTCGGCCTTCATGCCGGCGATGACAGGCCGCACGATGTGGGCGAGCAGCCATTCGCGCATCTGGTCATCCACGATGGTCGAGGTCGTGTAGGCGCCCATGCCACCGGTATTCGGGCCAGTGTCGCCGTCGCCCACGCGCTTGTGATCTTGCGCGGCGACCAGCGGGGCCACCCGTTCGCCGTCGCTCACGACCAGAAACGAGAGTTCGTCGCCTTCAAGAAACTCTTCCAGTACCACACGCGATCCGGCTTCGCCCAGCATCCTGCCGCTGAGCATTTCATTGGCGACGGTCGAGGCCTCATCTTTGGTCTTGACGATGACCACGCCCTTGCCCGCAGCCAGTCCGTCGGCCTTCACCACGAGCGGGGTATGGAAGTGCGGCAGCGCATCGCTCACCTGTTCCGAAGAATCGCAGATCGCGTAATGCGCCGTGGGAATGCGGTGGCGCTGCAGGAATTCCTTGGCAAAGCTCTTGCTGGTTTCAAGCTGCGCGGCGGCTCGGGTTGGGCCAAATGTGCGCCAGCCGCGCTGCGTGAATTCGTCCACCAGGCCAAGCATCAGCGGCAATTCCGGCCCCACGATGGTGAGGTCGGGCTGGATCCGATTCGCGAGTGCGATCATGGAGTCGAGGCTCTTTAAGTCCACCGCGACGCACTCCGCCTCGTCCGCAATCCCGCCGTTGCCGGGCGCGCAGTAAATTTTCGCAGCCCGCGGCGACTGCCGGAGCTTCCACACCAAGGCGTGCTCGCGTCCGCCGCTGCCAATGACGAGGATCTTCATATTCGAGACATTCAAGAGTAGGGGCGGAAGAATGATGATGTCAAACCGGGCAGTACCGGGCAACAGGGTCAGAATGACACCTGCAAATTGATTGCCGGAAAGGCAGTCCAACAAATTCGCCATTAACTGTGCTTAACGCTTCGCCGTATAATACGGTCTGCGTGATCACAGTTTCCAAAGAGGACTACCTTAAAGCGATTCTCGAGGCCGAGAGCGAAGGGGAAACCGTCATTTCGGCCACGCTTGCGCACTGGCTCAAAGTGTCTCCCCCGGCCGTAACGATGGCTGTGCGCCGGCTGAAAAAGGACGGCCTGGTGCGGGTGCATGCCGGCGGCCGCGTTCGCCTGACCGCTGCCGGACGAAAGATCGCCCGCAAGCTGACAGTTCGCCACCACCTGATCGAGCGCATGCTCGCCGAAATTTTCGGAATGGAATGGTATAAGGTGCACGACGAGGCGGAACGTTTGGAGCACGCGGTCTCGCCAGATTTCGAGGCCAGGCTGCTCGCCAAACTCGGGCGTGGAGTCGCGTGCCCGCACGGCAATCTGACCGAACTGGAGAGTCCCGCCAGCCGTCGCCGTCGCGGCCTGCTGCTGCTGGCGCAGGCCGAGCCAGGCGAGAACTTTCAGGTGAGCGGCATCTATGAACGCGATCGCAGCCTGCTTGAGTTTCTTGAACAGCGCGGCATCCGCCCCGGAGCCAAAGTTCACGTCGCGCATCGCAATTATGACCAGACACTGACCCTGACCACCAGTGCTGGCCGGGTTTCGTTGGGTGTATCCGCCGCCGAAAAAGTCTGGGTTAAACCGGCGGATGGGAAGGGCGCGTCCAAAGGGTAAGGGCGCGTCCGCTCGCCGCTCCGCAAATGGCTGCCCTGGCATTTGAAAATTCCCTGCTCCTCATTCACAAAAGTAATTAACCATAGTTTATGTCCTGATGTATACTTGCGCTAATTATCCAACGAGCGGCATCGTCTCGCGCTCCCTTTCGCACCGCGTCGACGGAATGAACGACAGCATGAAAGAACCAAAGACAGCATCGGAGCCGCGAGGAGGAGCCATACCCCGATCCAGCCTCCTGAACGATCCGCGAACGTCTGACACTGCCGTTGTCATCACGCATGAGGATATCGACCGGGCCCATGACCGCGAACGGGTTTCGGAGACGCGGGCGCGGCGCGGATTCCGGCCACGGTTGCGGCTGTTCTGGTTGCTTATTGGCCCCGGCATCCTCGTGATGCTCGGGGAAAACGACGGTCCCAGCATGCTGTCCTATGCGGCGACCGGGGCGCGGTTCGGCATCGGTTTCTTCGTGCCCTTCATTGCGCTTACATTCCTCATGGCTTGCGTGGTGCAGGAAATGACCGTGCGTTTGGGCGCGGCCACTCATCGCGGACACGCTGAGTTGATCTTCGACCGCTTTGGTCCGTTCTGGGGTTGGTTCTCGATGATCGATCTCATGGTGGGCAACTTTCTGACGCTGGTCACGGAGTTTATCGCCATTCGAGCCGGGCTGGGATTTTTCGGCGTGCGGCCGGCGGTCGCAGTCTTGAGCGCGTTGTTGGTTCTCTCCGTCGCGCTCATGACGCACCGCTACTGGACCTGGGAGCGGATCATTTTAGGCGCGGCAATGTTCAACCTGGTGTTTGTGCCGGTGGCGCTTCTGGCCCATCCGCACTGGGGGGCGGTGGGCCGCGCATTGGTGACGTGGAGACCACTGCCTGGCGGGCTCACGCAGGAGACGGTTCTAGTCTTGCTGGCCGATATCGGAGCGACCGTCACCCCGTGGATGCTGTTTTTTCAGCAAAGCGCGATTGCCGATAAGGGTCTGACCACGCGCGACATCCGCTTCGGGCGCGTCGACACGGTGCTGGGAGCGGCTTTGGCGACAGTCGCCGCGCTGGCAACGATGCTGGCAACGGCTCCACTGTTCATGCACCACATGTCGGCGGCGAACTTCGAAGCCGCCGAGTTCGCCCAGGCGCTGCAGCCATTTATTGGACACTGGGGCGCGGCGCTTTTCGCACTGGGCATATTCGAGGCCGGGATGGTCGCGGCAATTACGATTTCGACTTCATCCGCGTATGCCTTCGGAGAAGTCGCGCGGCGGCCGCACAGTTTGAATCTTCCCTTCAAGCAGGGGAGAGCGTTCTATCTCGTTCTGCTGCTCGAGGCTGCGGCCGCGGCGGGGCTGGTTTTGATCCCGGGAATTCCACTCGTGTACATCGTGCTGCTGGTGAATGTGATCGCGGTCCTGGCCATGCCTCCGGCGCTTCTTTTTCTTTATATGCTGGTGAACGATCGTGAAATCATGGGCGCACTGGTCAGTCCACTGTGGGCGAATTTGCTGGCGCTGGGGGTCGTGACCGTGCTGATCGGCGCCGGCCTGTTGTTCGGCATCAGTGTGATTGCGCCCAAAGCGCTGGCGCTGGTTGGAGGCAGGTAGATGGAAAAACAAGTTGATTCTGCACCTGAGGTTGAAGTGAGCCGCGAAGAAATCACCTCGGTGATGACAGCGCTGGAGCCTGACCAAATCATTTTCACCAAGGAACACCATCATTGTCTGCGTCGGCGGCTCACGAGGAACGAGATGATTCTTTTCTGGGCGCTCAGGATTTACCTCGTGTTCATGGTCGGCGTGGTGGTTTATCAGATTTGGACAGGCGTGCGGTAGGACGGATCTTCTGATTTCGTCGCCCGGCCAAGCAGCGGCGCCCGAAACGAATTAGACTATAAGTTCCGAGTCAGCATTGCGCCCCGGTCCTGTGCCGGGGATTATGGAGGAAGGCCATCATGTCATTAAATAGTTTTGGCGCCCGCGCCACTTTCAAAGTCGGCAAGAAAGAATACGAGATCTACCGGCTCGACGCCCTCGACAAGCAGGGCATCTCAACGCGGCATTTGCCGTTCTCGCTCCGCATTCTGCTGGAGAACTTGCTGCGCACCGAGGACGGGCGCAACGTGACGAAGCAAGAAATTCGCGCGCTCGCAGCTTGGAACAAGAAGTCGAAGCCGGAAAAAGAAATCGCTTTCACGCCCAGCCGCGTTCTTTTGCAGGATTTCACCGGCGTTCCCGCGGTTGTGGACCTTGCCGCCATGCGCGACGCCATGAAGCGACTGGGCGGCGACGCCAAGCTCATCAATCCCTTGCAACCCGCCGAACTGGTGATTGACCACTCGGTGCAGGTCGACGAATTCGGCTCGCCCAGCGCCATCGACGTGAACGCGCTGCTTGAATTCCAGCGCAACAAAGAACGTTACGCGTTTCTGCGTTGGGGACAGACCGGCTTCCGCAATCTAGCCATCGTGCCGCCGGACACCGGCATCGTCCACCAAGTCAACCTCGAGTACCTGGCGCGCGTGGTGTTTGTGCACGAAGAAGGCGGAAAGCGCACCGCCTATCCCGACACGCTCGTCGGCACCGACTCGCACACCACGATGATTAACGGACTCGGCGTGCTGGGCTGGGGCGTGGGCGGCATCGAAGCCGAGGCTGCCATGCTGGGGCAGCCTGTCTCCATGCTGATCCCGCTCGTGGTCGGCGTGAAGCTCACCGGACGCCTGCGCGAAGGCGCCACGGCAACCGATCTGGTTCTTACCATCACCGAGATGCTACGCAAGCACGGTGTGGTCGGCAAGTTCGTCGAGTACTTCGGCCCCGGCCTGCAGGACCTGCCGCTCGCCGATCGCGCGACGATTGCGAACATGGCTCCTGAGTATGGCGCCACCTGCGGCATCTTCCCGATCGACAAAGAAAGCGTTCGCTACCTGAAACTCACGGGTCGCAGTGAAGAGCAGATCGCGCTGGTCGAGGCCTACGCCCGCGAGCAGGGACTTTTTCATGATGCCCAAACGCCCGAAGCCGAATACTCCGAACTGCTGAGTCTTGATCTTGCCACCGTCGAATCGAGTATCGCCGGACCCAAGCGGCCGCAGGATCGAGTCGTGCTGTCGAAAGCGGGCGAGTCGTTTGCGCAGGCGCTGCCAGCGCTGATCAAACCGAAGGCTAAGGCCGCCGCTGCGGCTCCGGCCGAGGTCGCGCTCAAGCAAGCCGCCCGCAAGCAGGTCAACAATTGGGAACAGGAGGGCGGAAGTCCGACGGCAGTTGGAGTCGAGGACCCGAACGTTCACGAACACATCCCGGCGAATGGGAATGCTGCGCTGCGCCACGGCAGTGTGGTGATTGCCGCGATCACCAGTTGCACGAACACCTCGAACCCGTCCGTGATGCTGGCCGCCGGACTTCTGGCCAAGAAGGCCGTGGAACGCGGTCTCGAAGTCCCTGCGACCGTCAAGACTTCGCTCGCTCCGGGATCGAAAGTCGTCCTCGACTATCTGGAAAAAGCCGGTCTGATGCCGTATCTGGAGAAGCTGAAGTTCCACATCGTCGGCTACGGCTGCACCACCTGCATCGGAAACTCCGGCCCGTTACCGGTTGAGGTTTCAAAAGAAATCGACGAAAAAAATCTGGTTGTCGCTTCGGTGCTCTCCGGCAATCGCAACTTTGAGGGCCGCATCAATTCCGAAGTGCGCGCCAATTACCTGATGTCACCGCCGCTGGTGGTGGCCTACGCTCTCGCCGGACGTATCGACGTCGACCTGCGCAAGGATCCCGTTGGAAAGGGCAAAGACGGCAAGCCGGTTTATCTCGCCGACATCTGGCCCTCGCAATCGGAAGTCGAGCAATCGATGGCGAGCGCGATTACTTCCGAGATGTTCCGCAAAAGCTACGCCGCGGTGTACTCGGGAGACGAGCGCTGGCGCGGACTGCCCGTTCCGAAGGGCGAGACTTACGCGTGGGAAAAAGATTCCACCTACATTCGCCAGGCGCCCTACTTCGATGACATGGCGCTCAAACCGTCCGCCGTCGAGGACATCAGGGGAGCGCGCGTGCTGGCCGTGCTCGGCGATAGCGTTACCACAGACCACATTTCGCCCGCGGGATCCATCAAAAAAGACGGACCCGCCGGCAAGTACCTGATTGCCCACGGCGTGCAGCCGGCGGATTTCAATTCTTACGGGTCGCGCCGCGGCAATCACGAAGTCATGGTTCGAGGCACGTTCGCCAACGTCCGCCTGCGCAACAAAATGGTGAATACGGAAGGTGGATTTGCCCGCCACCTGCCCGATGGCGCCGAAATGTCGATCTTCGACGCGTCGGAAAAGTACCATGCCGAAAAAGTGCCGCTCGTGATTCTCGCGGGCAAGGAATACGGTTCCGGATCTTCACGCGACTGGGCCGCCAAGGGACCGCGGTTGCTCGGCGTTCGCGCCGTGATTGCGGAAAGCTACGAACGCATTCACCGCTCCAACCTGGTCGGCATGGGCATTCTGCCGCTGCAGTTTCTGCCGGGAGAAAATGCCGAGACGCTCAAGTTGATTGGCGAAGAGGTCTTCGAGATCGCAGGGATTCGCGACGCGGTCGAGAAATTTTCTTCCGGCCGCAAAATTACGGTGCGCGTGAAGGGTGGGAAGACAACGGAATTTCAGGCTATCGTTCGCATCGACACTCCGCAGGAAGCTCTCTATTACGCCAACGGAGGCATACTCCAGTACGTGCTGCGGCAACTGCTGGCGGGAAAAACGCAACCGGAAGCGGTGACGGCTTAGCATTTCCTGTAGAGACGCGGCTTGCCGCGTCTCCGCAGCCTGAGACGGGGCAAGCCCCGTCACTACAGAATCGTTGAAGCGATGCCCCGTTGTCCCTGCGTGTTCGTGCTGGCTGCGTGCTAATCTCAAAGCCCGATGTCCGTCGCAGCCCAATACATCCCTGCCGCATATAGCTTGACCGCAGTTGGCGTCTGGGGCGCCAGCGATTTTCTGGGCGGAGTGGGCGCGCGCCGCGTGAACGCCTTTCTATTCACGGCCATCGTGCATATCAGCGGCTTGGTCGTGATCGTCGCTCTCGCGCTAGTTGCCCACACTCCATTTCTAAGCAACTCCAGTGTAGTTTGGTCGCTGATTTCCGGGGCGGTCGGGGGCATAGCTCTAGCCTTGTTCTATCGTTCCCTGGCCAGCGGAAATATGGGACTGGTAGCGCCCGTGGCGGCCGTTCTCGGCGCCGCTATTCCCACCCTCGTGACCGCGTTTGCGGAGGGCTTTCCCGGTTATCGACACATGCTCGGTTTTGTTCTTGCTGGAATCGGTGTCTGGCTCATCTCGCGTACCGAAGGCGACGCTGGACGGCCTGCAGGCTTAGGCATGGCCGTGCTGGCCGGAATTGGCTTCGCTGGGTTTTACCTGTGCGTCCACCAGGCTGGCAATGCGTCTCCTTTATGGATCGCCGCCTGCTCGCGATCCGGGGCCTTCTTGGTCACGGGCAGTATTGTTCTGTTCGGAAGACACTTCCGCGTGGTGCCCACGCCGGTGCTGGCCATAGCCGTCGTGGCCGGAATCCTCGACATCACCGGCAGCACCGTCTTCATCCGCGCGTCTCAAATCGGACGTCTGGACGATGCGGTTGTGCTCAGCTCGCTCTATCCCGCCGTTACCGTTCTGCTGGCTCGCGTCTTTCTACATGAGCACTTCAGCCGCACCCGTACCATCGGCATGGTTGCCGCCTTGGTGGCCGTGCCGATGATTGCGGGTTGAAAGAAGTGGATAGCAGATAGTTGTTGGCCACCGGCGTCTTGCTGACCACTATCCACTATCCACTATCCACTGCTACTCTGACGCCGTGCCTCTTGTTGAAGTCCGCAACCTGACCAAGATTTTCGATCTTGCCGAATCTCCGTTCGGCAACCGCCGCTCGGGCGAGGTGCGTGCCGTGGATGATGTGTCCCTCAACATCCAGGAAAGCGAAACGCTTGGCTTGGTTGGTGAATCCGGCTCCGGCAAGAGCACGCTTGGACGGCTCATTCTCCGCCTCATCGAGCCGACTTCGGGCGCCATCGTTTTCGATGGCATCAATCTCTTGCAAGCGAATGGCTCCGAATTGCGCCGTCTGCGCCGCGACATGCAGATCATCTTCCAGGACCCGTTCGGTTCGCTCGACCCGCGCTTCCTCGTGGAGGACGTAATTGCCGAGCCGCTGATTCTTCACCGAAAGATCATGCACGAAAGCCTCGGCCGCGATGCTCGCCGCCAGCGCGTGCGGGAACTTTTGCGTGCCGTGGGAATGGATGAATCCGCGATGCCGCGTTATCCGCACGAGTTTTCCGGTGGGCAGCGGCAGCGCATCGGCATCGCCCGCGCTCTCGCGCTGCGGCCGAAGTTTATTGTCGCCGACGAACCGGTTTCCGCTCTCGACGTCAGCGTCGGCGCGCAGATCGTCAATCTGCTGCAGCAACTGCAACGCGATTTCGGCCTCACCTATTTGTTTATCTCGCACTCCATGCCGGTGGTGCGCTATCTCTCGACCCGCATCGCCGTAATGTATCGCGGCAAGATCGTCGAGATCGGAAGTACGGAACAGATCACAAGCAAGCCTCGCGATTCGTATACGCGCAAACTGCTGGCGGCAACGCCGGAGATGGCCACTGCGGGCCCATCCTAGCTGGTCCGGGCCGCGGCCGAAGGTGGCGCGCTGGTTGCGGCGGGATGAGGTGCCCGTGTTGTGAGCTTGGGTGCGGCCACTTGTGTGGCGGCGGGGCAGCGCCCCGCCCGGACGGGGCAGCGCCCCGTCCCCACATGAGCGCGACCATTTACAATTGCCGCGCACATGCGCACCGCGGACGTCGTTCTCATCGGCGGAGGGATTGTCGGCTCCAGCATCGCCTATCATCTTGTTGCTGCTGGCTGCAAAAAAGTTCTTGTGATTGAGCGCGAGACCGCGCAGGGCAAGGGATCCACGGGCAAAAGCATGGGCGGCGTGCGCGCGCAGTTTTCGACGCCGGTCAACATCCAGATGTCGCTCTACTCGATCCCGTTCTATGCCAGCTTCGAAGAGCGCCTCGGCTACCCGTGCGATTACCGTCCCCAGGGGTACCTTTTTTGCGCGACCAACGAAAAGCACATGGCCTACCTGCGCGCCAATTACGAAAAGCAGGTCGCCATGGGACTGAAGAACGTGCGACTGGTGGCGGGCGACGAGATTCGCGGCATGTTTCCGCTGCTGCGCGGCAACGACATTGTTGGCGGGAGTTTCTGCTCGACCGATGGGTTTGTCGACCCGTACAGCGCGATGATCGGTTTCATGACGTGGGCTGCCGACCAGGGCGCGACGCTGTGGAAGAACGCGACCGTAACCGCGATTGCGCGACGCGGTGAGACCTTCGAGGTTACTACCACGCGCGAGTCAGTTTCCACGCCCGCGGTCGTGAATTGCGCGGGACCCTGGGCCGCGGAGATCGCCGCCATGGCTGAGATCGGCCTGCCCGTCGAACCGCTGCGCCGGATGCTGGTTCCGACCGAACCTTTCGACCAGTTTCCGCACACCGCGCCCATGATCGTCGACATGTCCACCGGCTTTCACTTCCGCCCGGAAAGCCGCGGATTCCTGCTGGCGTGGAACGACCCGGAAGAAACGCCCGGCTACAAAACTGATTTCGACGCGAGCTTCATCGAGAAGATACTGACCCGCGCTGCGGATCGCGTGCCCGTCTTCGAAAATGTTGAGGTTGATCCGAAACGAGCCTGGGCCGGGCTTTATGAAATGACGCCTGACCATCACCCGATTCTCGGTGAATCTCCGGAGGTCCCCGGTTTCTTCTTCGCCAACGGCTTCAGCGGCCATGGAGTGATGCACTCGCCCGCAACCGGGAAAATTCTAAGCGACCTGATTTTGACCGGGAAGACCGATCTGATCGAAGCGTCGCTTCTAAACTTCTCACGATTTGCTGAGGGACGGATGATTCACGAGACGGCGGTGCTGTAGTTTGGCTTTCCATGAGGGTCGCAGGGGCAGGCAGCGCAGCGTAGATTGCGCGGTCCTCACGAAGTTCTATAATCATTGGACGCAAATCAGGACGCAAATCAGGGCTCAAATCAAAACACGAATCGTCGGACGCGGATCAAGAGTCAAATCATCGGACGGGAATCACGAGAGCAGGTCGAAAAGAGGCAAAGCATGGCCCAGATGACGGCGATTCCAGTTGCAACCCACGGCTTTTTTCTGGACGGGAAATGGTTCGAAGAGGGTGACATCGTCGACGTTCGCGCGCCTTATGACGGCGCCCTCATCGCTCATGTCTACCAGGGACGCCGCGAACACGCGGAAGCCGCCATCGCCGCCGCTGTCAAAGCCTTCGGAACCACTCGGCGGTTGCCCGCCTTCGAACGCCAGCGAGTTCTGCGTCAGATCGCGATCGGCATTCACGATCGCAAAGAAGAATTTTCCCACACGATTGCGCTGGAGGCGGGCAAGCCCATCAAGAGCGCGCGCAGCGAAGTGGACCGCGCTGTATTTACGTTCAACGTCGCCGCCGAAGAGACCATTCGCGGCTACGGCGAGTATTTGCCGCTGGATTGGCAGCAGTCGACTGCCGGGCGCTGGGGCATCGTAAAGCGCTTTCCTCTTGGCCCCGTCGCCGGGATCACGCCCTTTACTTTCCCCTTGAACCAGGTCGCGCACAAAGTCGCACCCGCTATTGCCGCCGGCTGTTCCATGGT
>Ga0224558_1001934_pt1 | contig 20199 bp, 20 predicted proteins | sample 714S32024metaG_FD_180682 | JGI IMG/M metagenome (GOLD analysis project Ga0224558, IMG submission 180682) | Peat soil microbial communities from Stordalen Mire, Sweden - 717 S3 20-24 | ecosystem: Environmental > Terrestrial > Soil > Wetlands > Peat | place: Sweden: Norrbotten County, Stordalen...
GTCGCTTGGATCGTCGCAAGTATCCAACCGGCAGGAGGGTCTCCGATGAGGAGATGAAACGAGTGAACCTAAAACGCAACACGTTTCATGGCGACTGGAACTATGTCATTGAGCCTAACTCCTAAGCACAACTTGATACCTTCATTGATTACCGCCTACTTAGGCAGCTTTCCGCCCCACCGCAATCATCGCGCCAGGAGCATTTTCAGCCCCGCGACCACGAGCACAGCCGCCAGCATGCGCCGCATCGTCAGCGGCGTGAGCCGGCGGCTGCCTAACTCCGCCCCCAATACCCCGCCGATCAGCGCGGCCGGCGCCCACCAGATAATCTCGTGCGGCAATGATCGCACGCTTTCCACATGGCCCAGCAAGCCCGCCGCGGAGTTCACCAGGATGAACGCCGCGGAGACCCCTGCGGTCTTGCGCATCTCCGCCCAACCCAGCAACAGCAGCAGCGGACTTAGGAAAATCCCGCCCCCCACGCCGGTCAACCCGGACAGCAACCCAATTGCCGCGCCCAGTGCCAGCGCCGCCGGCAACACAATCGGCTTCTGCACGGCCGGGGCGTGCGCCGATTGTTTCATGGCCAGCCGCCACGCTGCGAAAAGCAACACCAGGCCCAGGATGATCTTGTATGTCCCTGCCGGCAGCTTCCACATGCCGCCTAGAAAGGCAAAAGGAATGGACAGCACCGCGAAGGGCCAGAAGATGTTCCACGAAAAACAGCCCGCCCGCGCGTAGCGCACCGTGCCGATGCACGTCACGAACAGATTCAGCACCAGCGCGGTCGGCTTCATCACGTCTGGCGCCAGATCGAACAGCGCCATCGCCGCCAGGTAACCCGACGCCCCCCCATGCCCCACCGACGAGTACAGCAGCGCCGCAATGAAGATCAGCACCCCCAGCAATAGAGTCGAGGTCACGGCGCAGCGATCAAGCGAAGTGTTGGAGTGCTGAAGTCATGGAGTATTGGAGTGATTGAGTGATGCCGTGTTGCCGAGACGCTCGTTTCATTAATCCATCAATCCAATTATCCACTAATCCACCCCCCATTCCTCCCATCCCTCCCATTCCTCCCATCCCGCCCCCTCTTCACGCCGGCGTCACCGGCGGGTTATGGCGGACCAGCAAAGGAATGTTCGCCTGCGCCTGCCCGTCCAGCAAGATGTCAATCGAGTAAAGCCCCGGATTCTCGAACTTCAACTGCTGTATGTTAACAATGAAGTTGCGCGTGCCGAAATGCATGTCGTCGGGCAGAACCACCTCCACGGGGATGGGAGGGAACTTCGCAATCGAGCCGCCGTCGGCATCCACAAAGTTGAGGCTTAATGAGTGCTTGCCCTCGTCTCCGCTCGAAAAGGTCACCCGCAAGGCAATCGAGCACTGAGGATGCACTGCCGGGAGTTGCTGCGTGTAAATGGTGTCGAACGCCCCCAACAGGTTCAGCTTGCCATTGTCATCCGTCGCCGCGTCGCACAGGACTGCCACTTGAATATTCATCCGCCCAATATCAAGCCACGAATTGCCCGAGTCCGCACGAACTAATTTCACCCGCGAGCCCTCCGCCCAGGGCCGTTTGAGACCCGGCAGGCTCCGCCTCAAACCCGGAATCCGAAGCCCCGGATCAAACCCTGCCTGTGAGCGGGTTGTCTAGCGCCCGCGCTTCCCCGCTTCAACATGCCAAGGCTGGCACCAAGGAGAGACCCCCTGCCGCGTTGAACTACTGGCTCTGAGCGCACTGATTATTTCCGCCGCGCGAGTGCCTTTCGGATTTCGGCCTTCCTTTGGTCTTCGGGCTTCGGTCTTCGGATTTCCGCCTCCCTCCTTATTGCCGCGCTTCCAGGAATGCCTTGAGTTCCGCCGCCGCTTTGCCGCCAAACCCCGACACTTCGGCGATCTGCTCGACGCTCGCCAGCCGCATGCGTTGGACCGAGCCGAATCTCTTCAGCAATGCCGCCTTCCGCTGCTGCCCGATGCTGGGGAACTCATCGAGGATGCTCTCCGAAATCTTCCGCAGCCGCAGTTGCGCGTTGTAAGTGTTCGCGAGCCGATGGGACTCATCCCGCACCCGCTGCAACAGCTTCAAGGCCCCGCTTTCGTGCGACAGCCGGAGCGGCTCCTTTTCGCCGGGCCGATAAACTTCCTCGAACTCCTTGGCCAGCCCAATCGTCGGGATATGCCCCAGCCCCAGCTTCTCCAGCTCCGCGCACGCCGCCCCAAGCTGCCCCTTGCCCCCGTCAATAAGTATGAGGTCGGGGAGGGCGGGCGGGACCTGGCCCGCGTCGGTCGATGCCAGTGCGTGGGAACTACCAACCTCGGGAGCCGGCGCGCCCTCCCCGGCTCCTAATCCAGCTCCCAATTCGCCTTCGGCCTTCGACCTTCGGATTTCGGCCTTCCTTCGGACTTCGACCTTCGGACTTCGGACTTCCTCCTGCACCTCAGCCCCCCTCCCCCCCTCCCCCTCGCCTTCGGCAACCGCCTCCGAGACTTTAGACTTCAGACTCTGGACTTTAGACTCATTGAGCACCCGCGTATACCTCCGCCGCACCACTTCCGCCACCGACGCAAAATCGTCCTGTCCCTCGACCGTCTTAATCTTGAACCGCCGGTAATTGGCCCGGTCCGGCCGGCCGTTGTGGAAACTCACCAGCGAAGCCACCTTAAAGGTCCCGCTGATGTTTGAAATATCGAAGCCCTCAATTCGTCGCGGCGGCGCGGCCAGTCCGAGCGCTCTGGCCAGTTCCGCGAGGTCTTTCTCCGAATTTAGGGCCAGCGGCAGGCTATACGGCACGCGCTCGAACCGGCTCACCTTCTTGGTCGTATGACGCAAGTCCGCCATCAGATCGCGCAACTCCGCCGCGCGCTCGAATTCCTGCGCCGCCGCGGCCTTCTTCATCTCCTCTCCGAGATGTTCCTGCATCTCCTCGCACTGGCCTTCCAGGAAAGCGCACGCCGCCTTCACCTGCTCGAGGTAATCCTCCCGCCCCACGTTGCCGATGCACGGCGCCGTGCAGTATTTCAAATGCGCGTACAGGCAATGCTTGTAATCGCGCTCGGTCGGTGTGAGCGGCCGGCACCCGCGCAGATGGTACTGCCGCCGCACCAGAGCGAGCGTACCGCGTAGCGCGCCCGAATTCGGGAACGGCCCGAAGTACCGCGCCCCGTCGTCCTGTTTGAGGCGCGTCAGCGTAAAGCGCGGGATCGGGTCGTTCAGGTTGACCTTCAGCATCAGAAACCGCTTGTCGTCGCGGAAGCTGATGTTGTAGCGAGGGTGAAACTCCTTGATCAGCTTGCCTTCCAGCAACAACGCCTCCGGCTCACTCCGCACGACGTGGAAGTCGAAATCATGAATGGCATCCGTCAGCGCCTTAAACTTCAAGTCCCACCCCAGCCGCCGCGACGGCTGGAAATACTGGCTGACCCGCTTGCGCAGATCCCGCGCCTTGCCCACATAGATCACCGTCCCGAACCGGTCCCGCATCAGGTAAATGCCCGGCTTATGGGGCAGTGTGCCCAGCTTCTTGCGAATGTGCTCGGCCACAGACATGGCTGCCTCAAGCTACAGGCTGCAGATGGTCTGCGCGACCCGAATTCTAACCCACCACAAGCCGGCCACCTGCCCGCGCTGCCGCCGAAGGCCATTCACGCCGGCTACAGGACGATCTTCCCCTTCTTAGTGTCAAACCGCGCCACCTTCCCCTTGAGCAAGCTCAGCATCGCCATGTTCAGCGCCGCTTGCACGTGCAGCCCAAACTCCACGTCACTCACCGGCTTCTCCCGGCTCCGTACGCAACTCAGAAAGTTCTGCCAGTGCAGCGGAGTCGGGTCCAGCTTGCCGGCCGGGTACACCCGCGGCTCCCCCTTCACCGGCACAATCGTGATGCTGTCAAACCCGGCATTCCACTCGCCCGGGTTCTGCAGCGTCAGCGTGCCCTCGTCGCCGCGAATCGCCGCCTCCGGCGGATAATCGTTGGCCAGCGTGCAAGGGATCACAATCGAGAGCTTCTCCGGATAATCCAGGCACATGTTAAACGTGTCCGGCACCTGCCGGTCGTAGGTCGTGTATTTGAAGATGCCGCCGGAAGCCACCGCGAGCGCCGGGAACTTGAGGCCGATGGCGCTGACAAACGGCGTGAACACGTGCGGGAACAGGTCGGTGCAGGGGCCGCCCGCGTAGTCGAGGTACTTGCGCCAACTGAAGAAACGATCCACCGTGAACGGCACCTTCGGCGCATCCCCCAGGAAAGCCTCCCAGTCCAGTTCCGGTCCGGGCTTCGCCTGCGGGTCGGGGATGGGCATGCGTTCGCCCCAATCCCCTCGCCGGTAGAAACCCGCATTGACGAGTTGCACGCGGCCAATCGCCCCCTGCTGAATCAGCTCCCTCACTTTCTTCCAGGCTGGGCTCGAATTGCCTTGGTTGCCCACCTGCACCACGCGCTTGAGCCTGTGGGTTTCCTCATAGAAACGCCTCGCAAGGTCGAACTGGGACCAATGCCCCATCGGTTTCTCACAGTAAACGTCCTTGCCGGCCCGAATCGCGTCCAGCGCCTGCGGAACATGCAGGCGATCCGGCGTGGCAATGCAAACCACATCCACCGTCGGGTCGGCCAGCAACTCCCGGTGCTTCATGTACCCCTTAGCGCCCGTCGGCTTGGCCGCTTCATCCAGGCGATAGCGGTAAGCATCGCAGACGGCCACGATCTTTGCCTTCTCCCCCGCTTGGATGAGGCGCCCCACTGTGCCGATGTGACTCGACCCACGCCCGCCGACGCCAATGAAGCCGACGCCGATCGTATCATTAGCCCCCAGCACGCGTCCGCGGGCAACGAATGGCGCCGCACTCAACAGACTCAGGGCCGCGGTGGCCTTGGCAGTAGATTGGAGAAAGTCCCGACGACTCATGGCTGAAATGGGTTCGCTCTTGATCTTCATATTACGAGCAGCCTGCCCCCGCCGCTTATGCCTGCGCCAGCCCAAAATCTCGGTCGCCGAGCCACTCCACAATTGTCTCTTCAGCCCATGCCAGGAACCTTGTCAATCCCCATGCAATCCTCGTGCCGTCTCTCGCCCCCCTTTTACCTCCACCCCTCGTCGGTAGGGCGCGCACTCCGCTGCGCGCCGCGAGCGCCACGCAATGTCCGACATGCGCTCATCTTGACCCCCTCCTTTCGCGCCCAGCAGACCCCCGACGCCGCAGCCGCGCCGCCTTTCGGCTGGCGGAACGCGGTCGTGGCCTCCGAGCGCCACCGGATTATCACCCTGGCAGTGCCAGAGTGTCCCCACAGTTGCAGCCATGTTGCAGGCATGTTGCAAGCCTGTTGTAAGCTTGTTGGAACCTTCCTCCTTCCCTCTCCCGCCCGTACCCCAGCCCGGGCCCCGATATAGTGTATAGACAGCGCAAGGGTCCCCCAAGTTACATAGATTTGACGAATTTCAAGCTGCCGTGTGCCACCCACTCCCGCCTGCCCCGATCCCGCGATGGTGGTACTGACGAGATCCGCCCCTCCGCCACGCTTGGCGAGTTTTCAATTTCCAATTCCCTGGTCTCTCGCATACTCTCTTGGCATGACTCTGCTGCAACGTAACATTGAGGATTCAGTCGCCGCCACTCGTGCCCTGAGCAATCTGGAGAAACCCCTCGGCCAGGCCGTAAATCTGGTCGTCCGCTGCCTCACCACCGGCCACAAACTGCTGGTGTGCGGCAACGGCGGCAGCGCGTCCGACGCCACCCACCTCGCCACCGAGTTCCTCTGCCGCTTTTGCGAAGACCGCCGGCCCTATCCCGCCATCTCCCTTACCGCCAATGGCGAATTCATGACCGCGGTCTGCAACGACTACCACGCCGATGAGATCTTCGCCCGCCAGGTCTGGGGCCTCGCCCAGCCCGGCGACCTCTTGCTCGCCTTCACCAGCAGCGGCAAGTCGCGCAACGTCCTGCGCGCCCTCGAAGAAGCGAAGCGGAACAAGATCAAGAGCATTTGTTTCCTGGGACGCGACGGCGGTTTCACCAAGGGCGTAGCCACTGTCGATCTGCTGGTTCCAGGCACCTCCACCGCGCGCATCCAGGAAGGCCACAAACTCCTCTTCCACGTCCTTTGCGAAGCTGCCGACCTCAAGCTGCCGAAGAAATAGGAACAGGCAGAAGCAAGAAAGCAGGCAAGCCGGTCTGCCTGCTATCGCCCCAATTCGGGCTTTTCGACAAACGCGTAACACGCCATATGGCAGATTCCCATCTCCGCGTCCTCCACCCGCCCATAATGCGTGTCGTTAATCATAATTGCCTGATCCGCAACCTCTGCCATCCGCCCACGCTTGGCCCCGACAAGCGCCACGGTGCGAAGGCCGGTCTTCTTTGCCCATTCCAGCGCCTTGACGCAATTAGGCGAGTTGCCACTGACGCTTAGCGCCAGAACTAGATCGCCGGCCCTCCCATAGTTCTGCAGTTGGCCGACGAAGACGTCCTCGTAGGCATAGTCATTGCCCAACGCCGTCAGCCAGCCCACGTTGTCATTGAGTGAGAGCACTCGGAAGCGCTTGCCGACCTTGTCTGACGCGAGCTTGCCCAGGTCAGTAGCGAAATGCGACGCGTTGGCGGCGCTGCCGCCATTGCCGAAGACGAAGATCTGCCGGTCTTCCTTGAGCGCCACGCGCAGCGTCTCGATAAGCTGCGCCACCGCCTCGACGGGGATCGAATCGTGCGCTGCTTTCTGGCCCTTAATGTAGTCGCTAACCCATTGTTTCATGCCGTGCATAATCCACCTTCCGCCAGGTTTTGTCAGGCAGATTCTGGACCCTCGACGTTTGGCCCTGTACTACTATCCATCAAAATCGGTGCAGCTTGCGCAGATCTCTTGTGCGTAGTCCATTCGGCTATTTGCAATTGGCTATCGGCTATCATTGGTTGCGGCTATGCCGCGCTGCGATCCTGTGCACTGAGTCAGGCCACGCCCAAAACCGAGGGCCGAGAGGATAGTCTTAACAGCAGCCGAGCTGCCCCCCGAGAGAATTACCTACTCGGGTTTCGGCCTTCGGCCTTCTTTCGGATTTCGGCCTTCGGACTTCGGATTTCCCGACCGCCGTCCACGATCCTCCTGCCATCACTCGCACTCTACGCCTGCCCTGCGTTCGGCGTTGCCAACACCAGCGCCCCCACCGGCACCGCATCTTCTCCCAGCGCGGCTAACGCGATTTTCGGCGCCGGGGCGAAAGCCTCCATGACAAAAGAGCGCAGGGCCCCCTCGACTGACGCGCGCAACGGCTCGCCGACACCCGACAAGCCCCCGCCCAGAACGATGATCTGCGGGTGGAACAAGTGGACGACGTGCGAGAGGCCAAACGCCAGGTCTTGTGCCGTCTCCTGCAACAACCGCCTCGCCGCCGGGTCCCCCTGTTGCCAGGCCGTAACCAAATGCTTCGCCTCCCCGCCCACTGTCTGGCCGGCCAGTCGCGCCAGCAAGCTCCCCGGCTCTTTCTCCTTCAATTCGCGAATTCTGGCGTCCACCGCCCACCCCGAGCAACGCCCTTCGACAATCGTCCCATCCCGGTCCAACCGCACGTGGCCGATCTCAGCCTCTCCAGGCTTCGCGCCGTGGTAAATCTTCCCGTCCACCACCAGCCCGCCGCCGACCCCGCTGCCGAGCGTGACGTAAAAGACCGGGCAAAAGCCCACGCCAGCGCCGCACGCCGCTTCGCCCAGCGCCCCCACATTCGCATCATTATCCACCACCACTGGCACCCCGGCCAGTTGGCGCAGCCAACTACCCAAATCAAATTCCGACCACCCCTCGATCTGGTGCGAGCGACAAATTCGGCCCGTCTTCCAATCCACCGGCCCGCCGAACCCAACCCCGGCGCTCAGGACTTGCTGCCCGCGCAGCAGCTCGGGAAGCGCCCGCCCAATCAACTGCCGAATCCCGGCCGCGCCCGTCGCCCGGTCTACCGCCAGCTTCCGCCGCGCGCAGATCTTCCCCGCTGCATCTCCCAACACGAGCTGCAGCTTGGTCCCCCCGATTTCAATCCCAAGGTTCATTCTGCCTTCTTCATTCAGAAGTACTCCGGCTCATTGCCCGGTTTCCATTTGATATTGCAGCCGATGCTGGCCTTCTGATTGGGCGAAACGGGCTTGTCGGCAAGCACGGCATCCAGTGCCGCCCGCAAGTCTTTGCCGGTGACCGGGATACCGTTGCCCGGGCGGCTGTCATCGAACTGGCCCCGATAAACCAGGCGCTGGTCTTTGTCGAACAAGTACATGTCTGGCGTGCAAGCCGCCCGATATGCTTTGGCCACCGCCTGCGACTCGTCGTACAGATACGGAAAGATGTAACCGGCCGAGGCGGCTTCCTCGGCCATCTTCGCCGGGCTGTCGGCCGGATAATTGGCCACATCGTTGGAGTTGACGCCGACCACAGCCACGCGACGCGGCTGGTAATCACGCGCCAGTTTCGCCAGCCCGGCGCGAACATGCTTCACATAGGGACAGTGATTGCACATGAAGACGACCAACAGCGCCGGCGCACCCTTGAATTCGGCCAGCGAGACCGCTCTCCCGCTCGGGTCCCGCAGCCGAAAATCCGGCGCCTGAGTTCCCAGCGGCAACATCGTGGAATTGACGGCAACCATCCAAAGAACTTGTTCCGCCCAGCGCAGCTTGTCGAATGGAAAAATATGCGGCGAATGAATGGACTCTTCGTGTTCATGATCTCAACTCCATATCCGCCGACCATCTGCAGAAGAAAGGCGATTCCTCCATCTACCATTACGAATTCACCCGCGCCTCCAAGACCAGCGCGTGGAAGCTGCAAAAAGCGTGGCGGTCGGACCAGGACGACCACACGGTTGAAGAATACTCGGTGCCGTGAGCATTGCATTCAGAAACCAAACTCTGGCTGACCCCTGGAACGACCCCTGCAATTGAGAGACAGGCTGTCCCAAACCCTGGCCAGGGGCGGGGACGGCTCGTCCCCGGAAGCTTGAGAGCAACCTGCCTTCAAACTGGCTTATCCGGCACGCGATCAGCCCCCGGATGTGTGAGCGTTCTGGCAGAGAGGTCTGCTTTGCTGCGAAAGCGCACACTGCTCCAAGGCCATTCGGCAGCCGACCGCGCGAGGTGAGCCTTGACAGGATTATTCTCGATGTAGCGCACCACTCGCCGGAGGTGCTCCTCGTCGCGGATGTAGCGGTCGAAATAATCGTCTTCCCAGAATGCCCCCTCGCGCCCCAAAATCCTGTTCGCTTCCTTGGCCGTATACCCTTTCCAGCTTTGGAGGATCTTGCCCATGGGCACCTGCCAGATCTCAATTAGAGCGTGGACGTGATTGGGCATCACTACCCAAGCCAGGAGACGATACTTCACGCCGTCGTGATGCCATAGGTTGCCCTGGACCAGTTCGGCAATCCGGGTCTCGCGGAGGTGACACGCTCCGTGACCCAAATCCAGATAGCCCTCAAGTTCCCGCTGCTTCTCCAAATCATCTTCGAGGGCCATGAACGCCTCCCATTCGCCGCGCCGCTCAGCCGGCAGGGAGTCGGCCAGCCGATAGCTGAGGTACTGTTGCGCGCCGGGCGAATCGAAGTGGGGCAGGTACTTCGAAGAATACCAACCCTTGAAGCCCTTGGCTTGCTCCTCGGGCGTGAGCGGCTCGCTCCATTGGCGCTTTCCCTCGATGAGCTGCTTGAGTTGCTCAGCCTTCATAGCGCAGGGGCGGGGACGGCTCGTCCCCGGGCAGTTCTGTTTCCCACCACCGTAACGCCCGGGGACGAGCCGTCCCCGCCCCTGCAGCCTGAACTACGCACCCGCTCATTCACGCGGCGAACAGGGTTTCCTTGCCCTCCACCGTTTTGGCAAGCATGGTCCAGCGGGGCTCTTCGGGGTTTGGCTTAGGCATTATGAATTCGAAGCGTGTGGGCTGATTCAGAACGCTTGGTCGAGGTTTCTTGCTTTGGCGAGTCGAGAGTAGGAAGTATAGCGTGGGGCTTGAAGGGCCTTAACCTTGCCCTTTGGTTTGGGGACGAGCCTGATGGGACCAATGGACTGAGCTGGGGTGGCGAAATTCAGGACATATTTGCTGGTGTCTTGCCATCTTTGGATGCTTTCTACTGGTGCAATGTGCGTAATGGCGCTGACAGGGTCGACTTGGTAAGCAGCGATGTGTTTGATCTTCTTGAGCATGCTGGCGTGAATGCGGATTTGATACCAGCGCTTCTCGCCGATAAAGGTTTCTTTGAAGCCTTCCTCGCGCGCTGGCACGACGATGGTGTCGATTTCTGACGGGTCAATAGCTGGCGTATTGCCTGCGTCGGCGACCTCGGTCGCGCTCTGCAAGCTCAGGTCATAAAGGAAGGGCTCAAACTGGTAAACAACTTTGCCGCCTCCTGAGCGGAACCGCTGGAGCGTTAGGTTCTCGACAGGAAACCTGAGCGAACTGAGCAGGATGCTTTCGAGCTCCTCCTCAAGCTCGTCGATGATGACGAGGGCGTGGAACGCGTTCTCGGGGTAAATCATCTGCTCGAGGAGATAGTCGATGTTATTGAAGCCGTTTGCCTTGGCGTAGTGATCGCATTGCGCCAGCGTTTCCGGGCTCTTCTCCAGAGTGCTTCTCACGATGCCCTTCATTTTCTGCGGTGTGCCCTTGAAGGACAGAGAAAAACTCAGGAGTTGCTGCGCGACGTGACGTAAAGGGTCATGTTTCGCCAGTTCCACCTCGACCAGGTACAGCACCGGGCTGTTGTGGCTCGAAAGATCCACGAGGTAGCCATCCGGGATGTTCTGTGTCTTACCGGGCTTGCCTATTAGCTTCTTGACGTCGAGGTAAAAGCGGGATTCGCCGAACAAGTCGTTCTGAACCTCGGTGATCGCCGATTCGAGCTCGGTCTCTTTTTCGAAGTCCCAAGGGTGGAACTGTTGTTTCGTTGTCCAGAGCATGAGGTTTAGAATAGGTTGGGATGGGCACTGAGGCCCTGCCGCCATTGACTGGGACAGCCCTCCGGGTGCTGATTGACCAGTGGTGTTTGTCGGGCCATACTTTGTCCTCTGCTGATTCCACCCGAAGACTATGGCCCAGTGGCATGAGCGTCAATCTGCGTTTCTGGCCCTTTTGGCAGCGGGTTTTGCGGAGGCAGACTGGCGGGTGACCCAATTGGCAACTTTCGCCTATGGATCAGCCTGTGGCTTGCCTCGCTCGTAGCCGATCTGCCAGAAGTACATGTCAACTAGCTTCATGAGTGGGTAATGTATCCCGCTGGCATTTTCAATCCTGGCCTGCTCTGCGCGCAGAGCGGCGAGGTTGTCGTGACAGAACTGGAGAATACGGTCAACGGACTTGACGTTCAGGGAAGAGAAACTTAGGCCGGCGCTCTTGAATCCGGCGATGAAGTATCGGTCGCAAGCGGGGAGACAGCCGATCGTCCCCAGAAGCACTTTTGTCACGAGCGTGTCTGATGGCTGACGCGAGTCGGTTGTCGGAGCAAAGGGCCTGTAAGCTTTTCGGACGGCGTCGGCTGCATTCAGAACGGTTGGCAGGAGCTCTGTGTCGTTTGCGCCGGCGCCGAACTCCTGCTTCCAAAGGACGGCGAAAGGCAACTCAGTAAGCTTCTCAATCACGCCCAGGTGAACCGTGTAGGCGTGCTGGAGTAGAAAGCTCGATCCACGGTACATGCCCCAGCTCGCCAAATAGAAGGCGAGTTGCAGCGCTGCGTGGTGACGATCGGCAGCAATGGCTTGGGGTGTGAGTTTTCTGAAGTAACCGTAACAATGTTCCCATGAGCAGTAGCGGTGGTGCCCGTCGGTGGTGGCACGGTGGTAGGCCCGGATTTTCTGGGGAATCAGTTCCCGGGTCTGTGGGACAACCGACGAATGGGCATTTCTGGGGGACAATCCGCCATTAGTGGTGGGAGGCTGGGTGTCCCTTGGCATTGCTTGTTGTTGAGGTTGCGGTGCGTTAGGGGAGGCGTGAATTGCCCTTCAGCGTTAACGTGTGCATTGCCTGTAAACAGATCCTCATGCGCTTCTATCGGCGGACCGGCGTTGCGGCGGTTGCCGGCATGGCTCGGAAACGAGGCTGCGCGGCACCACCGCCGCGGATCGTATTCCAAATCGGCTCGGGGACAAGGGAAAAGAGGGGCTAATCGGGCGCGGACGGGACCCTTGAGCCCTGAACCTTGAACCTCGAACGTCGGACTTCGGACTCCCCAGGGTAGGACCGTCGCCCTGCTCCCAATCATGCGGGGTTTGGGCATGCCGCGTTTATCCCCTGGCTTCCAATTGTTTGCGCGTCCTGTCTGGCACATTTCGACTGGCAATTCCGCAGTTGCCGCTTGCGGGTGTTTCGTGGGATCCAATTCGTTCGACACTGTCGAACGAATTGGACGGAGTAGTCGCGGGTGGTCGCTGGTAAAGCCGGTTTGCTCTTTTCAACGGGTTTGCTCATGCGACAAGCGTCAGATTGAGTTCCTCCAGGATGCGGTTCAATGCATTCCCGAAAAGTTGATGGCCTCTGCCGAGTTTTCCTTCTCTGCGCTCTTCGCGCCTCTGCGTTGAATTGCAGCTTGGTTCAACCGCAGAGACGCGAAAGTGGTGACCCAATCCATCCCGTATTCCGCGTATTCCGCGGTTCCTTGCATTTGGGAGGTTGCTCGCAGACTGCGAGCAATCTGGTCTATTGCAGCGCATAGTTTCCACTCGAGGTTTATGGAAAGGGCGTGCAGTCGCTTGCATGCTGTTAGCCCGGGTTAGGGAGTAATCGTTCGGTGGCAATTACCGTGTGTTCAGCTTGGGCTTGATTTCCTTTACGCCGATTTGCTCGTTCCCGGCAACAACTGTAAATGCTCCATTAACGCCGCATTCAATCTCTTGCGATACGAATCGAGCGCCGCGCGGCCGGGTGGGGTCAGCCGCAGCAACGTCTGCGGCAGTTTGCCGCGATAGGTCTTCTCGATTTCCACGTAGCCGGCCTCCTCCAGCTTCGCCAGATGGCTGCCCCTCTATCAGTTGACCGAGCAATCGGCAGGACCGCTGCGCTCGTGGTTGAACTCACGCCGCGTGCGAGCCGTCGCAGAAGGGTTTGTTAGCTGACCGGCCACATCGGCATAGCGTCAGCCGATTTCGGACCTCGTAGGCCTTGCCGTCCGCCGAAATAACCGGAATACCCCCGCGCACCCAGATCGGCCCGCTCACCTGTTTTGCCGTGTCCTCAATCAAGCCGAGCGAAGGCTCGAACTTCGGCTCAATGGGCTTGCCCGTCTTCCGATCCCACGCGACGAGCCTGCCCGCGGGACAATGGCCGGCCTCGAACTCGACGAGCCGCCGCGCCTCGGGATCGTCGCTTCGCGTGACCAGGTTCCAGATCCGGCCTTTCGGGTCGCAGAAGCGGGCGAAGGCGCACAGACTTTCCGCGTCGGTGAGCGCCATGGTCGGGCCTTCGATAGTCTCGGCCTGCTTAAGATAAGGCTCGCGGCTGGCCGTTTCGGTGCCGTCGAAATGCACCCTGGCGTGAGTGCCGTCACAGAACGGCTTGTTGCCGGACTGGCCGCAGCGGCAGAGTGCATATTGCGGCTGGGCGGGATATTTCTTGCCTTCCGAATAGTCGAGGGATTCGCCCTCGGCATTCGTGACGATCAACTGTTCGCTAAGTGGCGGCCCGCCTTTTACGAGGTAGGGCCCGTCCTTGGTGATCTCGATCTGGGGATTCGGTTGTTCGCTCTTTTTCATGCCGCCTTGCGCAAGTTAGCACCGCTGGTGGGTTTGTCCTGAGCCGCAGCGCCGGGGTGGATCGGCGTTAAGGACTTCGGCGGACGCGAAGCCTGCTCCAAGGGGTAGTTGAGTTTTCGCCAGGCGTCTATCCCGCCCAGGAGCGGTCGCACGCGGGTGACACCTCTGCGATGAAGTGACAGGGCCACGCGCGCGCTGGAGACTTCGTTTGGGCAGGAGCAATAGACGATCACCTCCCGATCGCGCGGAATCCCGTGGTGACGATGCTCGATTTCCTCCATCCCCAAATGGACGGCGCCCGGAATAAGCGAAGGATCGAGGGCGAGATCTTCGCCCGGCCGCAAATCAATTATGACAACCTCCTCCCCGGCAACCTGCTTGCGGCGCAGTTCGGCGGCCGTAATCCGCGCCATGCGCAGCTTACGCAGAATCCGCTGCCGTTGCCAGTATTTGAAGCCGATATAGATCACCCCAAGCCCGACAATCAGGCTCAGGAGGCTCCCGCCGATGTGGGCCATCGCAGCCGCGATCTGCTGTATTTGGTTGCTGAACAGATAGCCCAGGAAAAGGAAACCGCCCCCGTAAAGCACCGAAGCGAGCCCGTCAGCGAGGAGAAAGCGGCTGACCTTGACGCCAGCCATCCCCGCCAGCGGGGGAGCCACAGTGCCAAAACCAGGCACGAACTTTGACACGACCACCCCGCGCAGGCCGTAGCGCGTAAACACATTCTGCGTGCGGCGAACGCAGGAGTCCGGTTCCAAAGAAATGCGGCAAAGCAAACCCAGCACGCGATGGCCGCGGTATCGTCCGAGGTAGAACCAGATCGTGTCCGCGATCAGGCAGGCGAGCACGGCGATCCCGAGCCCGAAGAGAAGGTTGAATTGCCCGGTCGCGGACAGCGCGCCCGCCGCCAGCAACAAGGGCACGACGGGCAGAGGCAGCCCCATCTGTTCCAGAAACACTGCCACGAACAAGATCGGAGCGCCGTGCTCGACGAGGAATTGAGTAGTTGTGTCCACAAATCCGTTCAAAAGAAATAGCTTAACCCAAGAAGGCCCGTCACGCCATTCAGACCGAGGTTCGGCTTATGAATGCCGGCGCAGGACCAATGGACATACCGGGCCTCGGCGGTTAGCGCGACGTTGTCCGTCAGGAACCACTGGACGCCCCCGCCCAGCTCGAGGTTGAATTCGAAGGTGCCGCTCAAATCAGGGGGCCCAATGCCCGTCGCCGTTACGCCCGCCCCGCCATCGGCAAACGGGATCCAGCGAGTGCCGGTTGCAAAACTATATCTCAGGTGCGGGGTGAGACCGACGAACCATTCACTGCCGGGTGAGAACTGCGCTCCGGTGAATAACTCGCCCCGGAGTTCCGGGTTGCCCTTATACCAATGGCCATCGCCGCAGACGTGACCCAGCATGTGGCCATACGAGACACAGAACAAAGCCAGGTCATGCGACTGCTTAGGGCCAAAGACCGCAAGTCCGCCATTGGCTCCAGCACTCACTTCAATAGAATGTGTCGTGGGCCGAAACCCTTCACCGACCCCATTCTCCCAAATGCCGTCTGGCCGAGACTCGAGGGCGGGCCCGGGGCTCGATATGGAGTTTGTCATCACTGGAATTGGCTGGGCGCAGGCTTCTTCCCTCATAGCCACTGTGACGGCCAAAAAAGCCACCAGGCATGAACTAATGCCCGCCAATCTGCGGTCGGCCGACACGGTCATCGCCCCTGGATCGAATGCAGCTTCAGTCCCTCGCCCGCGCATAGGCTTCCACGCTCCATAGCATCTTGCTACTGCTTGACATAATAGCTTTCAAACCTTCATAACTCCTGCCCCTGCGAGTCCTTAGGGTTCTTCCTCGCCGCCCTGGGGAGTCTAAAAGAATAAGCCACACCTCCACAAACCTGTCAAATAACCTCAAAGCGTGAATGATAGCCTTCATTCTCCTGACTTCAGACTTTAGCCTTTCCGTCAACGCTTGTGTCATCATAATCCTCGCGATGGGTTCATCGGCGGCAGCGGAGCAGGCCAAACCCTTCGTGTACGTCATCTGTTACCAGTTTGGCCCAGCAAGCACCAAGTGACATGAGATGTCAGACTACCGCGCCGCCGCCGGCCAGCCCAAGCTCGGTCGTCTGGAGTCCGACCGCACCGGGTTGCTCTTGCTGATGGAGCCCGGGAAACAACTCTCGATTACTCCTGCGCCACTCGCCCAGGCTCGCGGACGCCTTTGCCTTTGAGCTTAGTAAGGGAATCGCCCAGTTCCCGGCGGGCTTTGCCGGCTTCGGCTTCGAGACGCTCGACAATGTCGGCATGTTGCGCGGCCACGTCGGTCACCTCGGAGATGTCGTTGACCAGATCGTAGAGTTCGGCCCGCTCAAGCTTGCGCTGCTCGTACGGGACCGGCGTGCCGCCGTGTCCGCCGGGTCGTCCACTCAGGGTGCGGTAAGTGTGCGGCAATTGCAGTTTCCAGCGGCCCTCACCGCTCACCACGGATTGGAGCTCGTTGACTTCATAATAGAACCAATAGGCGGCGTGCGGGTTCTTCGCGCTGCGCTTGCCTGAGATAATCGGCCAGACATTAAGGCCGTCCACCGTGTGCTTGGGCAGGTCGGCGTGAATAAGCCTGGCGATGGTCGGGAACAGGTCAATCGTCATCAGCATCTTGTTGCACTCGGTGCCGGCGGGAATCTTCCCGGGCCAGCGCATAACGCACGGCTCGCGCGTGCCGCCTTCCCAGCAGGTGCCCTTGCCCTCACGCAACGGATAAGCCGAGCCGGCATGGTCGCCGTAGCTCAACCAAGGGCCGTTGTCCGACGTGAAGATCACCCAGGTATTGTCTTCCAGGCCCGTCCGCTTGAGCGCCTCCATCACCTGGCCAACCGACCAGTCAATCTCCTCGATCACATCGCCATAGAGCCCGCGCTCGGTCTTGCCGCGAAACTTGTCGCTGACGTGCAACGGCACGTGCGGCATGTTGTGCGCGAGGTAAAGGAAGAACGGACGGTCCTTGTGCTGCTCGATGAACTTGACAGCGTGCTCCGCATACCACGTCGTGAGCTGGTTTTGGTCCTCGTGCGTGACCTGGGGAATGGCGACCTTGTTACCCTCGAACATAATGAGGTCCGGGTACCCGCGCTTTCGCTTCTCATCGTTAGGCGGCAGTTTGATGAGATCGGGGTGCAGCGGCCACATATCGTTCGAGTAGGGAAGGCCGAAGTATTCATCGAACCCGTGTTGCAGTGGGAGGAACTGCTGAGCGTCGCCCAAGTGCCACTTGCCGAAGATGGCCGTAGCGTAACCGCGCTGCTTGAACAGTTCCGCCAGGGTTATTTCATTGCTGCTGATGCCGACTTTCGAGCGGGGCCCCAGCGCGCCATGAATGCCGATGCGGTTCGGATAGCAGCCCGTCAGCAGCCCCGCGCGCGAGGCCGAGCAAACCGGTTGGGGCACATGGAAGTTGCGGAAGATGCACCCTTCCGCCGCCAGGCGGTCCAGGTTCGGCGTATGGAAGCCTTTGGCGCCGAACACGCCGACATCCGCATAACCCTGGTCGTCGGTGAAGATAATGACGATGTTGGGGAGCGCGGCTGGCTTCGCGGCGCGCGCGCTGGCGGCCAGGAGCACCGCCAACACCAGAAGTGACAGGGAAAGGGGTCCGCCTAATCGGGACTGCGCGATGCGAATCATACGCGAGGAAGGCTATTGGCCGGCAGCAGGAATCAGCGCGCGCCGGACAGGCTCGATCCAGGAATCGCGGGGGATGTCGTAGAGGATGAAGTCGCTGTCGAATTGCCAATAGGCCCAGCTCCAGCCCCGTTGTTCGGCGGCCCGCGCCACACTCGCCAGGTAGCGGGCCCGGGATTCCATAGGCGCCTTGTCATACGCGCCGAACTCGCCGAGGAACAGCGGCCGGTCGTGTTGTTTGGCCCAGCTTGCCGCCTTGTCGAAATCGCGCTTGAGCACGCCGAGCTCTTCCTCCGTGCCTAGCCATTCGACGCCCACCTTGTCCTTCCGGTCCGCCCACGCGGCGCCCTGATGCGTGAAGTCCATGGGCGTGTAATAGTGGACCGTCACAATGAGATTGCGATCCGCTGCCGGCAGCTCCAGTTCAGCCAGGTGATCAATCGAGTTCCAGAAGGCCGGACCGACGATGACAGTGCGGGTGGGGTTCTTCTCCCGAATAATGGCCAGCCCTTCCGCCAGGTATTTGTTCCACAGCTCCGGGGTCAGCTTGTGGTTCGGCTCATTGAGCACCTCAAACAGCACGCTTTCGCGTGCGCCCTGGCAGTGGGCCGAGAGTTGCCGCCAAAAGGCCAGATACTTCGCCTTGTTTGCGGCCGGGTCGTTGCCCAGCGAAGTGAATTCATGCAGGTCGAGAATCACCCGCAAACCCTGCGCCTGCGCCTCACGCACACCCCAGTCGAGCACCTCGATCCACGACGCGCTCAACGCGTAGTCGTTTGCGGAATCCATTTGCCGGAACGGCTGCAAGTTGATGCGCACCGAATTGAAGCCGGCCTCTTTCAGCAAGCGGAAGTGCTTGGCTTGAAACCGGGCCTGGTCGCGCGAGCGCCAGATTGGATCGTAGCCGATTATGTTCACGCCTCGCCCCAGTCTTCGGTTCTGCTCGAAGGCGTCCGTGGCGGCGGGCTGGGCGTGACCAATTGGAGCTGCCAGCATGAGGAGCGCGGTCAGCAGGAGTGTCGGTCGGCGGGGTAGGAAACGATTCATGCCATTCATGCCGGGAAAGTTACCAAACCAGGCAGCAGCGTTGAAGGACTAATCATGGTTAATTCGCTTTCCTCAGTTCCCGCTTTCCCTATCTTCTGCCCCGTATGTTTTCGCGCATTCAGTCCGTCCATTTCGTAGGTATCTGCGGCACAGCTATGGCCTCGGCCGCCGCGGCGATGCAAGAGAAAGGGGTTAAGGTGACCGGCTCGGACCAGAACGTTTATCCGCCCATGTCCACCTTCCTGGCCGACCGTAAGATCGACGTCATCGCCGGTTATGCGGAGCAAAACCTCGCGCGCAAACCCGACCTCGTCGTCATCGGCAACGCCATTTCCCGCGGCAACCCTGAAGCCGAGTACGTGCTGGACCACAAGCTAGCTTACTGCTCGCTGCCAGAACTGCTGAAGTACTTCTTCATCCGCGGCAAACGCTCGCTGGTCGTCACCGGCACGCACGGCAAGACGACCACCACTTCGCTCCTCACGTGGGTGTTCGAGCACAACGGCCTGAACCCGAGCTACCTCATCGGCGGCATCCCAAACAATCTCGGCCAGGGCGCCCGCTTCACCGACAGCGAATGGTTCATCATCGAAGGCGATGAATATGACACCGCCTTCTTCGACAAGCGCAGCAAGTTCGTGCATTACCTGCCGGAGGTGGCAATCGTCAACAACCTTGAGTTCGACCACGCTGACATCTTCGATAGCCTCGATTCCATCAAGACCGCCTTCAAGTATTTCATCCGGCTCATCCCGCGCAACGGCCTGTTGCTGGGCAACGGCGACGACGCGAACCTGACGCCATTGCTCAACGTAACCCATTGCCCGGTCAAACGCTTCGGCCTGGGCGAAAGCAACTCCGTCCAGGCCTTCAACATCCGCTATGGGCCGACGGCTACCGAGTTCGAGATTCCCAGCTTTAAGTTCCACACGAACTTCGTGGGCGAGTTCAACGTGCGCAACGCCCTGGCGGTCGTCGCCTGCGCCAAGCATTGCGGCCTCAAGAACCACCAGATTCAGTCCGCCTTCGAAACCTTCAAAGGCATCAAGCGCCGCATGGAAATCCGCGGCATCGCGGGTGGCATAACGGTGGTGGACGACTTCGGCCATCATCCCACTGCGATTCGTGAGACCTTGCGTGCGCTGCGCATCAAGTATCCCACGCAGAAGGTCTGGGCCATCTTCGAGCCCCGCACCAACACGACCCGCCGCAACGTCTTTCAAGCCGAGCTGGCGAGTGCCTTCGTGGATGCCGACTCGGTGGTCGTCGCGCAAGTCGCCCGCCTGGAACTGCTGGCGCCCGAGGAACGCCTGGACCCCGCGCGCCTGATGCAGGATTTGAAAGCGCTGGGCAAAGACGCCGCCTACCTGCCCGATGTGGACGCCATCGTCGCCCACGTCGGCCAGGGCGCGCAGGGCGGTGAGGTCGTGGTCGTCTTCAGCAATGGCGGGTTCGGCGGCATCCATGGGAAGCTGCTGGAACGGCTGGGCCGGCGCTAAGTGTCGGCTTCACTAGCCGCTGGCTTGAGGGTCGCATGAAGGTCGCATGGGGGTAGCCTCAGGGTAGCCTCAGGGTAGCCTCAGGGTAGCCTCGGGGTAGCCTCCGGGTGGCCCCGGGGTGCCTACCGGTTGGCTGTTCAGCGACAATTAGAAATGCCATCTGGCGACAATTATCAACTTTTGTAAGTGTTTTCCCCCAATGAGCATTTGTCTTTTCTAACCCAGCCGCTATGAGAGCTTTAGCTGCGGTTGGGTTA
>Ga0224558_1001935_pt1 | contig 20194 bp, 15 predicted proteins | sample 714S32024metaG_FD_180682 | JGI IMG/M metagenome (GOLD analysis project Ga0224558, IMG submission 180682) | Peat soil microbial communities from Stordalen Mire, Sweden - 717 S3 20-24 | ecosystem: Environmental > Terrestrial > Soil > Wetlands > Peat | place: Sweden: Norrbotten County, Stordalen...
GCGGCTGGATTCCGCGTCTGGTGAAAGAAGGCTTTCGCGGGCCGATCTACGCCACGCAGCCGACCATCGATCTGTGCTCGGTCGTGTTGCCGGACTCCGGACACCTGCAGGAAGAAGACGCCGCGTTCTACAACAAGAGGAAAGTATCAAAGCACCATCCCGCGCTGCCGTTGTACTCGCTCAAGGAAGCGCAGGATTGCCTGCGGTACTTCAAGCCAGTTGCGGTCGGGCAAACCACGCAATTGAGCGCCGAGCTGGCGTTTCGCTTCGTGCGGGCCGCGCACATTCTTGGTTCGTGCATGGTGGAAATCACGCTGCAAACAAATGGCCGCAGCCGACGGCTGCTTTTCACCGGCGACATTGGCCGGGTGCGCGATAACTTAATTGCGCCCGGCAAGGTGGTGCACTCCGGGCCGCAGGAAAACGAGACTGCCGACGTGCTGGTCATGGAGTCCACTTACGGCAACCGGCAGCATCCCGACACCGATCCTCGGCCGGAACTCGCCCGCCTGATTCGCGAGACCGCGCAACGCGGCGGCTGCGTGATCGTCCCGGCTTTTGCCGTGGAGCGGACGCAGAAATTTCTTTTCATTTTGAAAAGACTCATGGAGACGGGACAAGTTCCGCGCCTGCCGGTGTATTGCGACAGCCCGATGGCGATCAGGGCGGTCGAGATTTTCCTGAAACACACGGAAGAATACACGGAGCGAGCCGCCGATTTGATCAGGACATACGGCTCGCCGATCGAGTGGCCGGGCTTCACGTTTGCATTGACCGCCGAGCAGTCGAAGAAGATTAACGAGAGCCACTATCCCTCGATCATTCTTTCGTCGAGCGGAATGGTTACCGGCGGCCGGATCTTGCATCATATGGCGCAGCGGCTGCCCGATCCGAAGAATCTGGTGATTTTTATAGGCTTCCAGGCGCCGGGCACGCGCGGCGCCATCATCAAGAGCGGGGCGCCCGAGGTGAAGATCTTCGGCGAATTCGTGCCGATCCGCGCGCAGGTGGCGGCCCTCGAACAGTTCAGCGATCATGCCGATCCGCCCGAAATGTTGGAGTGGCTGCGCACGTTTAAGAACCAACCGGGCGCCACCTATCTTGTTCACGGCGAGCCCGCCGCCGCGGCGCAACTTCGCGACCGGATGAAGAAAGAACTTGGATGGAATGTGCAGGTGGCGGAGTATATGGAGAGAGTGGGTGTGAAGTAGAATTTTGTAATTTTGAAATGGGGTAATTTGGTAATTTGAATACCGGCGAGCACTGTGCTGGTCCCAAGAGTTCCTGATTTGCCAAATTACCAACGAGTGCCTTGCCTATGACAGAAACAGAGTTTAAGAAACATCTCGATGCAGCGGAGAAGAGCCCGAAAGAGATTGCGGCGGCGGTCTCCGGTCTATCGGAAAAAGTTCTACGCTACAAGCCTTCCCCGGAAAAATGGTGCGTGCTGGAAGTCCTCGGGCACCTGGCGGATGCCGAGATCATCTACGGATACCGGCTGCGGCAGATGCTGGCGGATACTAAGGCCGTGATCGCGCCGCTGGATCCGGACGCATGGGCTCGAAATCTGAACTATCTGGATTCGCCTCCCTCCGAACTGGTCGCTTTTTACGGATTGGGGCGTCATCACAACCTGCGTTTGCTGCGACGTTTGAAGGTTTCCGACCTCTCCAAGTCGGCCTTTCATCCGGAAATGCAACGGGAGATGACCGTTGCCGACCTCGTCGAGAGGATGGGCGGGCACGGTGCGGCGCACCTGCAGCAGATTGAAAAATTGAAAGCGGCGGCGAGCAAAACGTAGTTTCGAGCGGCGATGTCAAGTTGGGTGCTGCTCGCGGACTGCGGTGAAAGCGACAAGCGCCTGCAATTTTCGAAGCGCGGCGCCCGAATCAATCGCGTTTGCGGCCAGGGGAATTGCATCGCGCAGGTGATCGGCCTGTCCCGCGGCGACGAGGGCGGCGGCGGCGTTGAGCAGCACGATATCGCGGCGGGCGGATTTCTTTCCGGCGAGGATTTCGCGGATCAGCGCGGCGTTGCGAGCGGCGTCTCCGCCGGATATGTCATCGAGCGTGGTGCGCTGCAGGCCGAATTCCTCGGGTGTTACTTCGTAGCTGTGAACTTGTCCCTCGCGCACTTCGGCGATGCGCGTTGGGGCGGTGATGGTGATTTCGTCCAGGCCGTCGCTTCCGTGGACGACGAGCGCGCGCCGCAACCCTAACATGCTTAGCGCTTCCGCAAGTTTCTCGACAAGATCCGCAGAATAGACACCCACCACCTGGCAGGTGGCGCGCGCGGGATTGGTCAGCGGACCGAGTAGGTTGAAGACCGTGCGCAGTTGTAGCTCGCGGCGGGCGGTCTGCACGTACTTCATCGCGGAATGCATGGCGGGGGCGAAAAGAAACGCGATTCCTACTTGTGCCAGGCAGGCCGCGACCTGCGCAACCGGCAGGTGGATGTTCACCCCCAACGCTTCCATCACGTCGGCGGAGCCGCATTTTGAGGTCACGCTGCGGTTGCCGTGTTTGGCGACGCGCACGCCGGCTCCGGCGACGACGAAGGCCGTTGCCGTCGAAATATTGAACGTGCCGCTGGCATCGCCGCCGGTGCCGCAGGTATCGACGAGTGCGTCGCGCCCGGTGCCGCTGGCGTCGAGGACGGAGCCGGTGTGGAGTTCGAGCGGAATGGCAGCGGCGCGGATGGCTTCGGCAAATCCGACAATTTCTTCGACCGTTTCGCCCTTCATGTGTAAGGCCACGAGCAGCGCCGCAATTTGCGCGTCCGAGCATTGGCCGGTGAGGACTTCGGTCATCACCGCGTGTGCCTCTTCGCGGGAGAGCGACTGGCGGTGATTGGCGATGCGATGGAGAACGTCGAGGATCACACGATCCAAGCTACAGCAGAGACGAGATTACTTTCAAATAGGATTTCGGTTGCCGTCAACATTTTCGTCAGTCATTGTCGGCCGTCAGTGTCTGTGATCGCAAGCTACTTCGCAACCGAAGCAACACCCCTCCAAGTGCCGCAATCGCGGCAAACCAGACGGCCAGCGCCGCATTCACCACCCAGCCCGGCGCTGCCCCGACGCGGCGCAGCAGAAATGGCAGAAAATTCCACGTCGTGATATGAACATAATCCCACGGGTCTTGTGTCATGGACTCGTTGTTCAAGCCCCAGGCATCCATCTTGCCTAAAGCGAAGGCGACAATGTTCTTGAAACGCAGAGCAATCACAAAGGTCGGATGTCCGAGCGTCTCCATCTGGTAAATTTCCAGCGGCAACCAGAAAGCGAGCGATGCTAACTGAATCATCAGGCTGACCGCGATCAGCGCCCATCCCGTGCACCAGATCGTTCTTCCCAGACGTCCTCGACTAAAAGATGCTCGATAACGCAAGAGCATCGGCGCAGCAACGAGTGTCACCAGTTCCACGGCGGTCGAAACATAGCGGTCGCCCCAGGCGAAGTCGCCGCTCCAGTAAGTGTATCTCGCGTAAAAACTGATATAGGCCAGCAACAGGAGAGGAGAGCTCGCCCCATACGCGCGCACCTCCGGAGTCAGGCGCTTCCATAGGATTGCCAAGAGGAGGATTGCCAGCACGAGAAGAGGGTCGAAAAGAAAAATAGACTTCTCAGGCTTGAACAGCGCGCCGAAAACGCCGACGCGAAACGGCGTGCTCCAGGGAAAGTTCACCGGCAGCGTAGGATCGATCTGGCGCTGTTCCCGGCCGGCTATCGATACGTATGTATTGGTGAGTGATCCGTAGCGGTAAAACTGGTAGACGCGATCGAGCACAAGAAAGAATATGTAAACGGGCGCGGCGACTTTGCTGTAGGCGATGAGACGCCGCCACAACCCGCGGCCGCGCAATCCTTCAAACCAAAGTACCAGTAAGACAAAGATCCCTGCCGCAATCAGATCCAAGCCCGTAGTGAGACGCGTAAGCAGGTTGAGTCCGAGCGCGCAGGAGCCCGCGAAAAGAGCCCGCCGGCTGTCCGTGCGCAGCCACTCGTACTGAAATGAAAAGCCAGTAAGCGTCAGCAACATGATGTAGTTGTTTTCCATCATGTTCTGCGTGTAGTGAAGATGGGTGGTGCAGAACATCAGCGCCAGCGCGCCCGCCACCGACTCCTTCGTGCTAAAACGTAATTGACCGAGCAAGCGGAATGCGACGAGCGCGGTAAGAATGTTCACCAAAATGTTGGTGCTGTAGCTGACCACGATGCTGCGCACGGCAGGGTCGTCGCCGTAACCCGAGAAGACAGACCAGTGCGCCATCCACGTGCCCAGGAGATCGGCGGGCAACATGAGCAGCGACTGGCCGATGCCATACCAGCTATAAAGACGCCCGCCACGGCCGTGCAGGCCAAACTCGGGATACTCGTTGGGAAAAACCTGCGGCTCCGAGGTCCAGAGCCAGTGCGTGGTTTGAAGGCGATGCGTCGTGTCGGAGGTTCCCAACTCGCCGGATTGCACCACGAAAGCGAGCAGCCCCGCGGTCAGACACAACAGAAAAAGAGGATCACGCAGCCATTGTGCGAGGCGAGAAATTGCCCGTCCCTCCACCGCATGGCTCATTACCCCACCTCCACCAGCCCATAACTCAACGCCCAGCGCGACCGCATCTCGCGAAGCGCCCGGTCAATCTCTTCCTTTGGTATCTCGGCATTCGGCCCCGAGATCACAAACGCGGCCTCGCGCTTGGCGGCTTCCAGCAGTTGGCGATCGCGGATGATATTAGCGACGCGGAAGCTCGGAATGCCCGCCTGCTTCGTCCCGAAAAATTCGCCCGGGCCGCGCAGTTCGAGATCGAGTTCCGCGATCTGGAAACCGTCGTTCGAGCGCACCATGGCGTCGAGACGGCGTTCGCCTTCTTCGGAAACCTTCCCGCCGCGCATGAGCACGCAATAGGATTTCGCCGCCCCGCGGCCGATGCGCCCGCGCAACTGGTGGAGCTGCGCCAAACCAAAGCGGTCGGCGTGCTCGATCACCATGACGGTCGCGTTGGGAACGTCGACGCCGACTTCGATCACGGTGGTCGCGACCAGAATTTCGATCTTGCCCTGTTGAAACTCGCGCATTATATGCTCTTTTGTGCCGGCATCGAGGCGCCCGTGCAGCAAACCGACATGAAGGTTGGGAAAAATCTTGTCGCGCAACTGCCGATGCATCTGCTCGGCGGCCTTCACTTCGCGCTCTTCTGTTTTCGCTGGGTTTTCCTCAATCACCGGATAAACCACATACGCCTGATGGCCGGCGCCGATCTGCTTGCGCACAAAGTCCCAGACTTCGGGCGCGCGCTCGTCGGGCACAGAGCGGGTGACAACCGGCGTGCGTCCCGGCGGAAGTTCGTCGAGCACGGAGAGGTCAAGGTCGCCGTAGAGAGTGAGGGCGAGCGTGCGCGGGATGGGCGTCGCCGTCATCACCAGCACGTCGGGCTCGGGGTCGGTGGGCTTGGACTCGGTGGAGCGCCGGGCGTCCCCGCCCGGCTGGACGGGGCGGAGCCCAGTCACCACACGAGTTTCATCCGTCTTCTTCATCAGCTTCAGTCGTTGCATCACTCCGAAGCGGTGTTGCTCATCCACGACGACCAAGCCGAGCTTCTCAAATTCGACGCGATCCTGAATCAGCGCGTGCGTTCCGATGACGAGTTGCGCGTTGCCTTGCGCGATGTGGCAGCGCACGTCGCGCTTGCGGTCCTCGTCGAGCGAGCCAGTCAGCAGAACGATGCGGTAGCCGGCTCGTTCGAGAATCTGACGCGCGGAAAAATAATGTTGCTGCGCCAGAATTTCAGTCGGCGCCATCAACGCAACCTGGTAGCCGTTTTCAATGGCGATGATCGCGGCCTGGAAGGCCACGATGGTTTTGCCCGATCCCACATCGCCCTGCAGCAGACGCCGCATCGGGCTAGGCGTCTGCATGTCGGCGGCGATTTCTTTCAGCACACGCTTCTGGGCCGCGGTCGGATGAAACGGCAGTATCTTCTTAATTGCCTCGCGAACGCCATCGTTGAGCTGAAAGGCGATTCCGGTTTGCGCCTTTTGCTCGCGACGCTTGAGTTCCAGCCCAAGCTCGATGAAAAAAAGTTCATCGAAGATCATTCTTATGTGCGCCGGGGTGCGCGACGATTGCAGATCGGTAAAGCTTTCGCCCGCATCCGGCCAGTGAGCTTTCCACAACGCTTCGCGCGGAGACACCAGGCTGAGATGCGCGCGCACCGCGGCGGGGATTGCATCGGGAAGATTGGGGTTCAAATTTTCGAGCGCCCCGCGGATAATGCGCCGGAACCAGCGTGGCGTGAGCTTGCCCTGCCCGGTCGATTCGTAGATCGGAACAATCCGCCCAATTTCCAGCGAGGCGGCCGCCTTTTTTTCTGCTTCGTCGGCGCCGCCCTCTTCGTTGATGTCGCCGAGAATCTCGAACTGCGGCTGCACGATCTGCAGTTCGCCATCGCGATCCTCTTCGACCTTGCCGTAGAGCGCCAGCATCTGTCCGGCCTGGAAGCGGCCCTGGAGATACGCGGCGTTGAACCAGATACACTTCAGGCGAGTGCGGCCCTGGCCGACCGTGAGTTGGAAGATGTGCATGCGGCGCGTGCGAAACAGTCCCGAGTTGCGGACTTCGGCGATCACCGTCGCCATCTCTCCGGCGCGCAGTTCGGCGACCGAACGCGGGTTCAGCCGGTCTTCGTAGCGGAAGGGCAGGTAGTGCAGCAGGTCGTCGACGGTTGCAATACCCTTGGCGGCAAGGACTTCGGCCAGGCGCGGGCCGATGCCTTTCACGTACTGCACTGGAGTGGACGGTTCCAGCATCGTAAGCGATGTTAGCAGCCGGGGTCCCCATCGCGCCCGGTTTTTGGCGTGATGTGGTGGAGGAGCGGAGGCTGGTTTGGCAGGACCCGGATCAAGAAATAAGACGATGAAGAATTTTCTCTACGCGCTCGTGTCCGTGCTCGCGGGCAACGCGATCTATTTCCTGCTCATGCCACATCTGCCCAGGGTGGCGCGGCATGCGCTTTTCAAGGAAGACTGGGGCCTGCTGGTGGATTTCGCGATCTGCACGGCGATCTTTGCGGCGGTGAAATATGCGAGGCGCGATAAATGATGATTGGTGGAGACGCGGCTGGCCACGGCTGAGACGAGGCAAGCCTCGTCTCTACATGAAGGCTGCGCGGCCGTGCGGCGCGGCATTCTGGTCCGCGATTTCTCGGCAGGCCCAGGCTGCGACGGATGTGTTCGGATCACCGTCGGGACACCCAGGCAGATGGATGGGGTGTTGCGGGCCATTTGGGAGGCGGCAGAAAACCGGGTCTGAGGCCGGGCCGCCCTAGTCCCCGCCCACTGTCTTTTGCGGGCTGGTTTTCGCGATGGCTGCGGCCGCGATCTGGGCCACGTCGAGCAACTCCGGCGGGGTGTCGGTGATCGCCGCCAATCCGTCGCGCAGCATCGAGTTGCAGAACGGGCAGGCCGCGGCGACCACGCTTGCGCCCGTGGCCACCAGTTCCTCGGCGCGCTCCAGGTTGACGCGCTTGCCCGACTCCTCTCCCAGGAACATTAAACCGCCGCCGCCGCCACAGCAGAAGCCGCGTTCGCGCGCCCGCGGCGGATCCACCACCTGGCCGAAACGCGCCAGCACGTCCCGTGGCTGGTCATAGACGCCGCGATATCGTCCCAGGTAGCAGGCGTCGTGAAACACCATGCTCTTCTGCGCGGCGGCGTCGAGCGGCAACTGGTCGCGATAACGGGCCAGCAGTTCAGTGTGGTGCTCGATCGGGATGTTGCCGCCGTGCTCCTTCCAATCCACGCCTATGGTGCGCACGCAGTGCGGGCAGATCGAAACCATTTTTTTCACGCCGGCCTCGTGGATCTGTTCCAGGTTTCCCTGGGCTAATTCTCCGAACAGATAATCGTTGCCCAGGCGACGCACTGGATCGCCATTACACTTCTCCTGGCGCAGAACGCCGAAGCTGATGCCGAGGTAACGCAGCAATTCGACCAGCGCCAGCAGAATCTTGCGGCCATTCGGGTCATACGATCCCAGGCATCCCATCCATAGGCAGTATTCCTGGGTTCCGTCGAAGTACGGCAGGCCATTCTTGTCGATGAATTTTTCGCGTTCGGAGGGCGGGAACCCCAGCGCATTGCCGTGGCGCTCCAGCGTGATGAAGAGTTCGCCGCCATGACTGTTGTCCCACTTGCCGGTATTCACCGCGCCGCGCCGCAGACCCACGATCAAGGGCAGGTGCTGGATGCCCACCGGGCACTGAAACTCGCAGGCCCCGCAGGTGGTGCACTGGAAAGCCGCTTCCATGGAAAGGTGCTTGCCCAGCAGCAGTTCGCCGCTCTGCGGCCCGAACTCTTTCAGGTAATTCCGGGTGCCCAAAACGATCTCTTTGGGATTCAGAATCTTTCCGGTGTTATTGGCCGGGCAGTGTTCGGTGCAACGGCCACACTCGACGCAGGAGTAGGCCTGCAGACTGGTGATCCGGGTCAGATCCTTGCCGGTGTCGAGGCCGAAATCCTCGTCGCCCACCAGCGGCGGGATGCGGCTGAAGCCGTCGCGTTTCAAAAACACCGTCAAGGGGCTCAGCACGAGGTGCATGTGCTTGGTGCCGGGAATCAGCGTCAGGAAAAACAGGAGCATCAACGTGTGCGCCCACCACCATGTCCAGGCCGCCGCGCTGCCTTCCGGCACCCAGAACCTGGCCAGATAGGTGATCATCAACGCGAAAATCAGGAAAGCGATCAGGCCAGATTCCGGAGACAGCGGCTCGAGCCATTTCGGCCGGAGGACGAACCGGCGGAAGGCCAGCGCCGCGATCGAGATGGCCACGGCCACGGCGAACACGCCGGCAAACAGGAAGTAAAAACGCGAGAAGCCGCCATGGGACAGGAAGGCCAGGCCGAATCCTTCGGCGAAGTGGTTGAGGGTCACCAGGGCGAAAACGCAGAAGCCCCAGAACACAAAGGCATGGGCGAGGCCGGGCAGCGGTCTCTGAGCAATGACCAGTCCCTGTGCGGCCACCTCCCAGAGCACTTTACGGATGCGCGGGCCAATGGGCCGCAGTTGGAAGTCGGCGTCCGGTTTCGATGCCAGGATGATGCGCAGCGCTGCGCCGAACTTACGCCAGAACAGAAACACCGAAACGCAGATGGCAATGAGCAGGACGACTTGTCCCGGCCAGTTCATACAGGGATGTCTCCAGATGACCCAACAGTCTAACGTAGCCGCAATCGCGATGCACTACGCAACCGGTGCGTGTGCAACCGGTGCGTGGGTAGTGTCCTAGTTTGCCTTTCACCACGGAGCCACAGAGTCGCGGAGAAAACCTTGAACCTGCAAAAGCCAGAAGGGGAAGGTTTTTGCCAAGCAGTTGGGTTTCTCTGGGTCTCCGTGGCTCCGTGGTGGAAAGACTAAATTAGGACACTCCCGGTGCGTGGGGACGATTGCGCGGGAAATGTTAGACATCGAGCTAACCACAGGGGCGGATAGGGATCGCAGAGGGTCTTTCCAGGGCTTGACCGGCAAGTGCGCCACCCGAAAATCATCGCGAATGAAGAGCTTTTCCTGCAACCTGCCGACCCGCGCGCCCCTTTACCTGTCTGGCCCTCTACCCCAGGTGTATACTTCGGAGAGTATTTTTTGTAGTAACCCGGCTATAACCGGGCACGGAGCACCCTTATTCATACAGCTCCGTGAAATAGAACGCTGGCGCAGGGCCTTTAATATCATTCGCCCTGAACGATCGGCGGGGGCGGGAATCGCTCGAGCGGCGCCTTCCCCGAGAGAGGTCTTGGTCGTGGACGTCGTATTCATACGCCTTCTGTTTGTCATCATCGTCGGTGTCGTCTGCTTTCTGATTCGTCCGTTCAACCTGCCCTCAAGCCTGGCTGCCGCCGTCGGTCTGTTGATCGGCATCGCCATCGTCGCGTTCGAGTGGAGGCTGCGCGCGATGAGCCTGAAGCGCCTGATTGGAGCCGCCATCGGGAGCGTGCTCGGCATCTTTGGCGCTTATCTTTTCGCCCTCGTCATTCGCAACAGCATTTCTCCGAGCCCTACCCAAAGCTTCCTGCAGATCATGGTCATGATGGTCATGGCCTACGTGGGATTGGCGGTCGGCGCCACCAAAGGCGACCTGCTCAATCTGGCGGCGCTGGGCGGCGTCTTCGGCGGCGAAAAGACGGGCAAGAAGAGTTACAAGATCCTGGACACCAGCGTCATTATCGACGGCCGCATCGCCGACATTGCCGAGACCGGTTTCCTCGACGGGCTGATTGTGATCCCGCAGTTCGTGCTCCGCGAATTGCAACTGGTGGCCGATTCCGCCGATTCGCTCAAACGCAATCGCGGCCGCCGCGGCCTCGACATCCTGCAGCGTCTCCAGAAAACTGCCTCGGTGCAGATACAGATCGTGGAAGACGACTTCCCCAGCGTCCGCGAAGTCGATATGAAGCTCATCGAACTGGCCAAGCTGTATGAAGGAAAAATCCTCACCAACGATTTCAACCTCAACAAAGTCGCCCAGTTGCAGGGCGTAGCCGTGCTCAACATCAACGAACTGGCCAACTCGCTCAAGCCCATCGTTCTGCCCGGCGAAGTGATGCGGGTATTCATCCTCAAGGAAGGAAAAGAGTACAACCAGGGAGTCGCCTATCTCGATGACGGCACCATGGTGGTCATCGATAACGCGCGCAAGATGATCGGCAAGACCATCGACATCTCGGTGACCTCGGTCCTGCAAACCACGGCGGGCAAGATGATCTTTGGCAAGTGGGATGAGCGCGGACCCGTCCGCCACGAGGCCAAAGCAGTGGCGCCGCCTGCGATCGCCGTGCCTCCTGCGTCAGCAACCAGCGCACCGCCCTCCGACCCGGCAAAAAAGCCAACCCCAGCCGTGGTCGACCGCGCAGCCGACTAGTCTCCGGGCTTTAAGCGGGACCTCCTTCGGTGGGGGATTCGTTCCCTCCTGTCCTTGATGTTCTGCCCTCGACAAACTACTTGGAATCTAAATCCGGGAAAACTTCGCTTCCCTGTACTATACTGATCGCCCCTATGAAGGTGTTTGTCATTGTTCCGGCGGCCGGACTGGGCACGCGCATGGCCCCACCCTCGGGCGCCCCGTCGGCAGGAAGGGCCAGAAAAAAAGCGCCGACCAAACAGTTCAAAGAACTGGGCGGGGTGCCCATTCTTGTCCACACCCTGCGTAAGTTCGCCGCTACCCCTTCCGTCTACGAAATCATCGTCGCGCTGCGCAAGGATGAAATTGCCGGCTTTCGCACCCAGGTCGAAAAGCAGTACCCGGAAATCCTGAGCAAGCGCCTGCAAATGGTCGAAGGCGGCGAGCATCGCCAGGACTCGGTGGCCAGCGCTATGGCCCGCACCGCGGCCGATCCGGAAGACATCGTTTTGGTGCATGATGCCGTTCGCCCGTTCGTTACGCCCGATATCATTGGCAACGTGATCGAGGCCGCGCACAAACATGGAGCCGCCATCGCGGGCTGGCCCGCCGTCGACACCGTAAAACAGGTGGAACGAACGGCGGACGGCGCACTCATCAAAGCCACCATCCCGCGGGCAAGCATTGTGATGGCGCAAACTCCGCAGGGCTTTCGCTATAGCATCCTGAAAAAGGCGTTTGACGACGCCCTCGCCGACGGCTTCCTCGGCACCGACGAGGCCTCACTGATCGAGCGCGCCGGCCTGCCGGTCGCAGTCGTAATGGGCTCGCCGCGCAATATAAAAATCACGACGCCAGCCGATATGGAATTGGCAGAGTTCTATCTGAAAACTGAAACCCAGTAGCGGGCCTTTTTGTTTTCGTATCAGAGCATCGCTTCTATTTCGTATCAGGGCATCGCTTGAGCGATGCCGTAAGTTCAAAAATCAGACGCCCCTTTTAGGGGTTGACCGGGATCAAGTCTTGAAACCTGAAATGCGCATCGGCTACGGTTGGGACTCGCACGAATTCAAGTCCGGCATTCCGCTCAAAATCGGTGGCGTGACTCTGCCGCACGCCAAGGGCCTCGGCGGCCATTCCGACGGCGACGTCCTGCTGCACGCCATCACGGACGCGCTGCTCGGCGCTATCGCCGGCCCCGACATTGGAGCGCTATTCCCGCCTTCCGACCCGCAGTGGAAAAACGCCGACTCCGCCGTGTTTCTGCGCGAGGCTTTGCAGCGCGTCAAGACCGCGGGCTACGAACTCATGAACCTGGATTCCACGCTGGTCCTGTCCGCTCCAAAAATCGGCCCGCATGCGGACGCGATTCGCAAACACGTCGCCGAGTTGTGCGGAATTCCGGCGGACTGTGTCGGGATCAAAGCGAAAACGCCGGAAGGCATGGGCACGGAAAACGCCGCGATCGCGATTGTGGCGGTCTTACTGAAGCGCCGTTAGCTGCTGGCAGACTTGAGCTCTTCCGCCAGCTCAGCGTGCTTCGCTCCCGCCGCCTCAATGAACGCGCGGAAAATCGCGTGCGCCGACTCCGCCACCTCTGGCCCATCGTTCACGCTCCGCTCCGGATGCCACTGCACCGCCAGCACAAAATGTCCGGGAGCGGTGCCTTCCAGAGCTTCAATGATTCCGTCTTCCGCGCAGTGCGCCACCACTCGCAAACCATCGCCCACTGCGTCCGCGGATTGGTGATGCGAAGAATTCACGGCCAGCGTTTTGCTCGTGCCCACAATCTCCGCCAGCTTCGATTCCGGCTCGATCTTAACCGTGTGCGCCTTCGCCACCGTCCGCCCGGCGCCGTGATTGATCTTCGAATCGACGTTCGTCGAGTTGATGTCCTGCAAAAGCGTCCCCGCCCGGTACACATTCAACGACTGCAATCCGTAGCAGATGCCCAGCACGGGCTTGCGCATTTTGAAGGCATCCTGCAACAGCAACTCGTCGACCGTGTCTCGTTTGGCGTCAGGGGGCGCCGTCTTCTCGTGGCGATTCGCGCCGTACTTTTGCGGATCGACATCCGCGCGGCTGCCGGGCAGCAGAACGGCGTCGCAGCGCTCGATCTGTTTCATCACCTGCGCCGGCGTCTGATCCAGTTCGATGCGCACCGGTTCTCCACCCGCTCCGCGCACGGCTTCTTCATACGGCGGCAGCGCGCGCGCGGCGTATTCGCGATCGTCCTCGCGATCCCCGGAATGCGGCACGGGAATGGCAATACGCGGCGCATTTCTTTTCGATTCAGACATCTTCAGCTCACCCGCTCGATTCCTTCCAGCGTTTTCCGCTGCCGGTAGCTGCGAATTTCCATCGCCAGCGTCAGCAGCAGCACGATCGCACCCGCAGTGATCGCGCACGGAAGCGCGATGTGCCGGTAAGCAAACGTCAGATTGGGCGCGACGTGCTTCACCTGCGCGTACACCACGGTCCCCATTATGCTCAGCAGCAGCGCAACTGCGAACGACAGCAGGGTGAAAAGAAACGTCATCGCGAATACGCGCGCCGGAATTCCAATCCAGCGCAGGCCGCCCGAGCCCGTTTGCGCCATGCTTCTAAGCTACACCATCGGTCCAGAACATCATCGGCCAGACCATCGCGACTGGCAAGACGGCGGTCGTCCGTCGCCACCGCACGCCCATACGCTACAATACCGTCATGTCGCAAACCGCCTCCGCGATCACCCGCCGGCCCGCGGAGATCGTGCAAAACAGCCCAGTTTCACAGGCGCCTAACGGCATCTGTTATGCCCGCTCGGGCGAAATCACTATTACCGACAACGATCTCGATCGCATGATTGCGGCGGTGCCAGTGCCGGTGGCCGCCGCGCTCAGCCGCAAGGCGTACTACTTTGTGCCCCTCACCGTAACCCAGGGCGATGAGACGGTGATTGCCGACCGCTACGACGTGGCCCTCAGTGACAACGCAGTTTGCCATCGCAACCTGAACCTCGGCGATGCGCAGTGCGTCTTCATCTCGACCCGCTTGATGGACGACAAATTTTCGGTGGCGTTCGAGTTCTACATCAACGTCGGGCACGCGCTGGTCGAACGCGCCGGCGTATCCCAGAATTTCGCCGACCTGGCCTGGCAACAAGTGGGGTCCGGTGTGCGTGGCGAAACTTCGCTCGACGCATGGGAGGCGCGCAAGTTCGCCACCGCCCACGGACCGGACGCGGAGAAATTCAAGAACGATTATCTTGCGGCCAGCTTCGCGGATGCGATTTCGATCTACCTGCTCTCGCTCTACCTCGACGTCGATTACTACGATCTGCGCGAGCGCGACTATCCCCTGCTGGCGCCGGCTCCGATGGCTGAGCGGCTGCGCAAGATCGCCGAGATCTTTCCTCCGAATCCGGGATTTGAATTCAACATCTACTATCGACGCAGGTCGTAGCTCCAGCTCGACACCTTTCAATCCATGAAAAGAGGTGGCTTGTGTTTACTTGCTGGCGAGCACAAACTGGTTCCCATCCGCGTCCTTGAAATTCGACGTCGTGCCCCGGGGGCCGCGCTTAGCCAAAGCCCGATACGAAATCCGAGCTTTCCCGCGGCCCGCCACGCCGCTCGCCTCAAACTTGCCCCCGGTCGGGGTAAAATAACCGGGAGTCCCCTATGAAAAATTCTGATATGTCCCGCCCGCTGTATGAAGTTGATCCGCAGATCGCGAACGCTATCGACAACGAGGTCCGCCGTCAGCACGAAGGACTGGAGCTGATCGCTTCGGAAAACTTCGTGAGCGAGGCTGTGCTTGAGGCCGCCGGTTCCGTGTTCACCAACAAATACGCGGAAGGGTATCCCGGCAAGCGCTATTACGGCGGATGCGAGTTCACCGACGTTGTGGAAGAACTGGCGCGCGAGCGTGCCAGGAAACTTTTTGGCGCGGAGCATGCCAACGTGCAGCCGCACTCGGGATCGCAGGCCAATCAGGCGGCTTACGCGGCGGTGCTGCAGCCCGGCGACACGATTCTTGGTTTGAATCTGGCTCATGGCGGGCACCTCACGCATGGGCATCCTCTGAATTTTTCGGGCAAAACATACAAGATAATTCCGTACGGCGTGACCAAAGAAACGGAAACGATCGATTACGACGACTTGGAGAGGATCGCCACCGAGCAGCATCCGAAACTGATTATCGGCGGCGGCAGCGCTTATCCGCGGATCATTGATTTCGCCCGCATGCGTCAGATTGCGGACAAAGTTGGCGCGCTCTATCTAGTCGATATGGCGCATTTCGCGGGACTGGTGGCGGGTGGAGCGCATCCTTCGCCCGTACCGCACGCGCAGATTGTGACTTCGACCACGCACAAGACGCTGCGCGGGCCGCGCGCGGGCATGATCCTGAGCAAGCAGGAATTTGCGGCGCCGATCGATAAGACGGTCTTCCCCGGTACACAGGGAGGACCGTTGGTGCACATCATTGCCGCCAAAGCGGTGTGTTTCCTCGAAGCATCGCAACCGAGTTTCCGCGACTATGCCCGGCAAGTCGTGGCCAATGCGAAGGTGATGGCCGAGACGCTGGCGGCCGATGGCTATCGCATCGTCTCCGGTGGAACGGACACGCACCTCATGCTGGTGGACGTCTTCGCCAAGGGCATGCTGGGCAGCGAAGCGGAGAAAGCACTCGGCGTGGCCGGCATTACGGTCAACAAGAACGCGATTCCATTTGATACGAATCCGCCCATGAAGCCGAGCGGCATTCGCATTGGTTCTCCGGCCGTTACGACGCGCGGCATGAAGGAAGCGGAGATGCGGCAGATCTCGCACTGGATCGCGGAGGCGCTCGATCATCGGACGGACGCCGCGGTGCTGGCGAAGATCCGCAAGCAGGTGCTGGGGATGGCGGAGGAGTTTCCGCTATATGCGGAGCGGCGGGCGCGGGCGCAAGCCGAAGTCAGGGCCTGACACTTTACGAGTTGTCATCCTGAGCGAAGCGAAGGACCCCTACTCCCGGCACACATTTTCGGGCGAGTAGGGGTCCCTCGCTCCGCTCGGGATGACAAGGGTTCGGCGAATTCCCTGTGTTCCTCCGTGCCCCCTGTGGTTAAATCCAAGCTGTGAAAGTGGCCATCGACATCCGTCGCATGACGGAATTCGGGATTGGCACATATATCCGGAACGTGGTGCGCACTTTGGCGCGCCTGGACCGCGAGAGTAAGTACTTTCTCATCGGATCGCCGGCGAAGGTAACGGAATGTGGCGCGCTGCCGCCGAACTTCCACGCGGTTGCGCTGGCCGGCGGCGATGACACGCTAAAAGGGAATCTTGATTTCCGGGCGATCGTGCGGCGCCTGGAGTGCGACGTGGTTCACATTCCGCATCTGTTCTGGATTCCGCGGGGTTTGAGCTGTCCTTATGTTCTGACCGTGCACGACCTGTTGGAGCACATGTATGGATCGCGCAACGCTTCCAGTTTGCGGCGCAGCCTGCACTTTTATCTGACGCGGCGCGTGTTGCGCAGGGCGGCGCGCGTGATTGCGGTGTCGCAATTCACCAAGAACGAAATCGAAAAGCTGCTGGCGATTCCCGATGCGCGCATCGAGGTGGTATACAACGCGATTGACGAGCGTTTTCTGCACGGCCATGCCAGCGACGCGGATCGCGAACTGATTGCCCAGCGCTATCTGGTGAACTATCCGTTCATTCTGTACGCGGGCGCGATTCGGCCGCACAAGAATGTGGTGCGCATCATCGAAGCGTTTTCGGCGCTAAAGAGCGAACTGCAGAAGGAGCAGCAGTTCCCGGATCTGAAGCTCATCATCATCGGGGACGATCTTTCGAGCCATCCGCGGCTGCGACGCACCGTGGTGCGCAGCGGCGTGCAGAACGACGTGCGTTTCCTGGGATTCGTGCCCATCGAAGTGCTGCGCATTTTTTATGATGTCGCCAAGATTTTTGTGTTTCCATCGCTCTACGAGGGATTTGGGTTGCCGCCACTGGAAGCGATGGCGCACGGAACTCCAGTGGTCACTTCGAACACTTCGAGCCTGCCGGAAGTGACGGGGAACGCGGCGTTGCTGGTGAATCCGGAAAACGTGTTTGAGATCCGGCGAGGCTTGCAGCGCGCGCTGCTTGATCCGGCACTGCGCGCGCGGATGAAAGAACGCGGCTATGAGCAGGCGCAGCGATTTTCCTGGATCACTTCGGTGTCGAGAATCCTTGAGATTTACCGGGAAGTGACGGGCGACCGTGTTTCCCGCGGGGTCGCCGCGGATTGAGGGCGTTCTTACTCCCGTATAATGAAAATTCCCGCGATGAATTCTGGCGCTGCGCGCAATCTCGAACCGCCGGCAATTGAGACCACGATCCATCCGACAATGACCCATCCGACAATGACTCCTCCAACAACGGCCCATCCGAACCGGTTGCTTTCAGATTGGCGGATTTCCTTGCTCGTGTTGGTCGGGCTGTGGGCGGTCATCTACATGTCCGGACTCTCGCGGCCCGCCTTGCTCGACGATGCCGACACGGTGCATGCCGAGGCGGCGCGCGAAATGCTGCAGCGGCACGACTGGGTGACGCTGTACACCAACGGCATCCGCTACCTGGAAAAGGCTCCGCTGATGTATTGGGGCGTGGCTACGAGCTACCGCATCTTTGGCGTCGGCAATTGGAGCACGCGTTTGCCCCTAATGCTTGGTGTGCTCGGACTGCTTCTGGCGACCTATAAGTTAGGCCGGTATGCCCTCGGTGAATCGGGCGGCTTGTATGCCGGGGTGGCGCTGGCCACATCGCTCGGCCTGTATATTTTCACGCGCTTTCTGATTCCTGAGATACTCGTCGCGCTGTGGCTTACGCTCGGGTACTACTTTTTTTTGCGGTCGCTCGAAGAAGAACGGCCTTCGCGTCTGATCTGCTGGGGATTTGCCGCGGCGTGCGCCTTGAATGTGCTCACGAAAGGCCTGATCGGCCTGGTGTTTCCGGCGGGCGCGATCGGGCTTTATCTGCTGCTCACGGGGAATTTGCGGCACTTGCTGAAGCTGCGTCTGGTTTCGAGCACGCTGGTGTTTTTCGCAATCGCCGCACCTTGGCACATTCTGGCGGCGCTGCGAAATCCGGCGCAGGGCGAGGTGCGCGGATTTCTGTGGTTCTACTTCATCAATGAACACGTGATGCGCTTCCTGAACAAGCGCGTGCCGCCAGGGTATGACACCGTGCCGCTCCTGCTCTTCTGGGGCCTCCTGCTGGCATGGCTCCTGCCCTGGAGCATGTTCCTGCCGCAGGCGCTGCGGCAAGTCCCGGCGCGGTGGCGCGAGCTTCGCAGCAAGCTCGACCGGCGGCAGCGCGCCAATCTGCTCTTCTTTCTTTGGGCGCTCGTGATCGTGGGCTTCTTCAGTTTCTCGACGCGGCAGGAATACTACACAATCCCCGCCTTACCGGGAGTGGCGCTCCTGGTGGGCGGTTGGCTGGCTCGCGAGTCCACGGCGGCGGCGAGCGCGGCGGAGCGGCGGGCGGGAAGGATTTCCTCGGCCGTTTTGTTTGTTTTTGGCGTACTTGGGTTCCTGGCCGGGATGTATCTTTTGTTTGTCTCTCATCGGCCCGTTCCCGGGGCCGACTTGGCGGACCTGCTCAAGAAAAATCCGCAGGATTACGATTTCTCGCTGGGGCATGTGCTCGACCTGACGCCGCTGGCGCTGGGCGCGTTTCGCGGGCCGTTGTTCGGAACATCCTTTGGGCTGCTTCTAGGCACCGGATTGAATTGGTTTCTGCGGCGGCGCGGACGGCCTTTGGCCGGCAATGTTGCGCTCGCCGCCATGATGGTTGTGGTGCTCGCCTGCGTGCATTCCTCGTTCGGCACATTCTCGCCGATTCTTTCTTCTTACAATCTCGCGGCGGCCATTCAAAAGCAGTTTCGGCCGGGCGATGTGATCGTGATCGATGGGCCGTACGCTCCGGCCTCCACTCTGAATTTTTACACCGGAGTCCAGGTACACGTTCTGCACGAACCGAGCGGGAACCTGTGGTACGGCGCGAAATTCCCGGATGCGCCGCATATCTTCGAGACACCAGAATCGCTGGGTGGGTTGTGGAGAGGCCCGGCGGAGGTGTTTCTGTGGACGGACCAGGAGTATCCGAAAGAACTGAGTGGATTGACGTCCTTCTTATTGGCGCGCAGCGGGGGGAAATCCATCTACAGCAACCGGCCGCCTCATGACTAGCCTGATCACCGTCATCCTGCTGGCCCTGCTTGCGGGGGCCGTGGTCTATTCTCTGCTTGCGGTGGTTGCTGCGTATCGGTATCTCGCGGTCACACACCCGGCCGCCACAAGTTCCGAGCCCATCAGCATCCTGAAGCCATTGGCCGGTGCGGATCTCGACCTCGAATCCAACCTGCGCACATTCTTCGAGCAGGATTACCCTGCGTTTGAGTTGCTATTTGCAGTGCGCGAGCCCGGCGACCCCGCAGTCAGCGTGGTGGAGAAGTTGCGTCGCGAGTATGCCCACATTCCGGCACAACTGCTGGTGACCGGCGAGCCGCCATATCCCAATGCCAAGGCGTTCAGCCTGGATCGCATGTCGCAGGCAGCCGCGAACGATCTGGTGGTCATGAGCGACAGCGACACACGCGTAACTCCGAACCTGTTACGTACCGTCTCGGCGGAATTTGTGGACAAGAACCTGGGGGTGTCGACGTGCCCGTATCGCGCCGTGCCCGGTCCAAGTCTGTGGTCACGCCTCGAGGCCACCGGCATGAACACGGACTTCATAGCCGGGATTCTGGTGGCGCGGATGCTCGAAGGCATGAAGTTTGCCGTCGGGCCCACCATCGTCGCGCGGCGCTCGGTGTTGCAATCTATCGGCGGCTTCGAGCGCCTGAAAGACTACCTGGCGGAAGATTTTGTGCTCGGCAATTTTGCGGCGGAAGCCGGGCACGGGGTCATCCTGTCGTCTTATGTGATCGAACATCACATCGGGAACTCAACTTTGGCCGAGAACATCGCGCACCGGCTGCGTTGGGCACGCAGCACCCGCCGGTCCCGGCCCGCGGGCTACGCGGGACAGCTTTTCACCATGCCAGTTCCTCTGGCGCTACTGGCCTGCGCGGTCGCTCCCCGCCTTTGGCCGGCTTCGCTGCTGACGGTCGCGGTACGCGCGATAGCTGCTTATGTTGTCTCCGCGCGCGTGTTGCGGACCAGGATCAATTGGCTGCTCGTGCCGATAGAGGATCTGCTGGGCTTCATTTTCTGGATCTCCGGATTTTTCGGCAACACGGTGGTTTGGCGGGGCCGCAGATATCTTCTTCGCGCCGACGG
>Ga0224558_1001936_pt1 | contig 20188 bp, 10 predicted proteins | sample 714S32024metaG_FD_180682 | JGI IMG/M metagenome (GOLD analysis project Ga0224558, IMG submission 180682) | Peat soil microbial communities from Stordalen Mire, Sweden - 717 S3 20-24 | ecosystem: Environmental > Terrestrial > Soil > Wetlands > Peat | place: Sweden: Norrbotten County, Stordalen...
AAGGGCCGCTCTTCCCCAGTTGTGTACACATTCGTGAGTTTTTCCGCAGCCTGCTAGACATGCCCGGCTAGGAAGCTGCAACCTCAGTGGCGGGCATCGAAAACGGAAGCACCACCTCAAACTTGTCGACGATCGAGGCTAAGAGCCTCTCAACAGCCTGCCGTGTGTTCCAACCGGCGTGCGGAATCACATCACACGGAACGGTGGTGCCTACCCATTGCAAAGATTAACCAAAGGAGTAACCTTATTGCGACTAATCGTCCCGCCTCTCCGAAGAGCAGTTCCCGCCCGTTGAGACGCAGCACCCCCTGAGGCGAAGGACCCAAATTCTCGGGAAACGCATTTCCGTGAGTAGATAAGGAGATGTGCTTATGAAACTGAAGCTGGCAACGCGAACGAAGGATGGAATTCTCGTGGTGGATTGCAGTGGCCGAATTGTGTTTGGCGAGGAGTCTTCGCTGTTGCGGGATACCGTCAAGAAGGCCGCATCGGCGAACAATCGCATCGTGCTCAATCTGGGCGATGTGGATTACATCGATTCCGGCGGTCTGGGCACGCTCGTGGAGCTGCGCACAAGCGCGCAAAACGCGGGCGGCACAATCAAATTGATGAGCTTGACCAAGCGCGTGGGCGATTTGCTGCAGGTCACCAAGTTGCTCACGGTCTTCGACGTATACAACTCAGAGGCGGAAGCCGTCGAATCCTTCCGCAAGGCGGCTTAGCCTGGCCGCAGTCGGACGAGACTCGCGCATGGCATATGGTCTTCGACGCTCGTGGCGCATTCGTCCAGCCGCATGAGTGCTACTTTGGAGTATGGGTCGCTGCGCCCTGATTCGTACATGAGTCTAACGACCGAGTTGTTGGTGAAAGGGGGATTTTTCGCCAACACTTCCGGAACGAGGGATGCGCCACGCTGTCCAGTTGTCCTTCCGGGGAACTCGTGCCTGGCAATCCCTTTATCTGCGTCCAGTTCTATTCCTTGACAGAGCCTTGCTGATACCGCGTCCGAGCGAAGGAATCAAAATCCTCTCGGTCGTGAAAATACCACAACTCTCACTTCAAGCGCGTTAGTGCTTCGTGTCTCCGCGTTTAGCTTCTGTCGTTCTACTCTTGGCGCAGTTCCCAACGGCGTGAGCCGGCTGCAATCAATCCCATTCATTGAGATTTTCAGGCCCACAATTGCACGGGATGCCCGGCTTCCGGACCCAGGGGCCCGCTGGGAGCATTCGGGCGCTGAGAAGCGCGCCAAGACTTGGCCCACTCGATCTCCGATTCCGAAAGCCCATTAAGCCCATTGTCCCCGGGCTTCTCTGCTTCTTCCAACAACTCAAAAAGCCTTTTCGCAAAGCAGTCCAAACTGTAGATGTAACGCCAGTGTTCCGTCATCCTGTGACGAGCCTGCTCAGTTACCGTCGCCATTAACCTCAGTTTGCAACCCGCTCCGTCTGTCTGTCGGTGATACTTGCCACGGAGTGGAGTGATAGGCATCACTGGACCACCGCAACCGAATCGAGTGGCGCGTTTTAAGTCTTCTTGGCAATCTCGGGCCGCTGTTATGGCATCAACTTCCTAGATTTCGCTACTTCTTTTCTTCGCTCTTGTCGTCCTTCTTTTCGTTCTTATTCTTATCGTCCTTATTCTTATCAACGATCGAGAGCAGTTCGACCTCAAAGATCAGGGTCGCATTGGGCCCAATTTCGGCGCCCGCGCCCCGCTCACCATAGGCAAGGCTCGAAGGAATGAAGAGCTGCCACTTCGATCCCACGGGCATGAGCTGCAGCGCTTCCGTCCACCCTTTAATGACTTGCCCGACTCCAAACGTCGCGGGTTGCCCCCGCTTGTAGGAGCTGTCAAATTCCGTGCCGTTGATGAGAGTGCCCCGGTAGTTACACACAACCTGGTCGCCCGCGGTGGGCTTCGATCCGGTGCCGGCTGTCAGAACCTTGTACTGCAGACCGCTGGGCAATGTAACGACGCCTTCCTTTGCTTTGTTGGCGGCGAGAAATGCTTCGCCTTCGGTCTTGTTCGCAGCCGCAGCCTTTTGCGCTTTTTCCTGCTGCTCTTTGTGAACCTCGTTCTGCACCTCGGTGAGCACGGCCTTCGCTTCGTCTTCCGTCAGACGCGTCTTGCCGGCGGATGTGGCGTCCTTCAATCCCTGGGACACCAGATTCCAGTCCACCTCCATCGACTGCTTTTTCAGGTTGCCGGCGACTTGTTTCCCGATGTCCATTCCCAGTGCGTAGCTGAACTTTTCTTTTCGCGTTGCAAGCGGAGCAACCGCCGCGCTTTTCGCCGCCGTTCCCGTTGTCTTCACAGGAGCTTTCGGAGTTGTGGCTGCGGGAGCCGCTGGAGTCGTTGCCGCCGGAGTGCTTGTTGCTGGAGTCTGCTGGGCATAGCCATCTCCGGCCAACATCATCCCTGCGGCCAATAGAAAGGTTGTAGTGAGAAATCTCTGCATCTATTTATTGTCCTTCCGTGTTTGGATTGATCGTAGAGCTCTGTCCTGTACAAAGCGCTTAAAGTCTTCTTGGCAATCTCGGGCCGCTATTCCGGCATCACCTTCTTGATTTTGGCTAGGCAGCACGTCTGCCATAGACATGCCCGGCTAGGAAGCTGCAACCTCAGCGGCGGTCATCGAAAACGGAAGCACCACCTCAAACTTGGTTCCTTTTCCAACCACGCTGCTCACTTCGATGCGGCCATGATGTTCTTCCACGATACGGCGGGCGAGAGAGAGCCCGAGACCGGTGCCCTCGCCCTTGGTGGTGTAGAAAGGCCGGAAAATGTTGGGCAGGTGCTGAGGAGAGATACCACGCCCGTTGTCGCTGACAACCACACTGGCGCAATCGTCTCGCGAACCGATCTCGACCAGCACCGTGCCCGCGCCCTCCATCGCCTGGACTGCGTTCAGGAGCAGATTCAGAAGCACCTGGTGAATTTGACCGCTGTCGTGCTCGACTTCCTGCAGATCGGGCGCTTTCTGCAGCTCGATCTTGATCGGTTTTGAGAGCACCTGCTGGCGAGCCAGCATCACGGCGTGTTCCACGGTTGTGTTCAGGTCGCTCCGGCGAACCTGCGGCGGGTGGGGCCGCGCCGTTTCCAGAAGATCGGTCAATATGCGATTGATCTGCACGATTTCCAGGCGAACATCTTTCACTACCGCACGCGCCGGACTGGTCGGAGGCAGATCGCGACCGATGATTTCGATGACGCCTGCGATTCCGGCAAGCGGGTTGCGAATCTCGTGGGCCAAACCTGCAGCCAACTCGCCGAGCGTCGCCAGGTGCTCGGCTCGAGACACTTGCGTGCGATGCAGGCGCTCAATCTCATCCCGGCTCTCGCGCAACTGCCGCATCATGTGGTTGAAGTTGCGGCCGAGGTCTCCGATTTCGTCGTGCCGCCGGGAGAAGCTGACCGCGACGTCCAGGTTGCCGTCACTCACCTGCGCGATTTTCTCCTGCAATTCGACCATGGGACGTTGAATCACATAGGCAAGCACGACAATCAACACTGCACATATGGCGACTGCGAACGCGCCGGCGCCGATCAGCACCGCGTGGCGTACCGGGTCCCGCAAAGATACGGTCGCGACAAGGAACAGCAGCAGCCCTGCCAGCAGTACGAACACTACCGGCACCAGCGCCTTGAGCTGCCAATTGAAGCGTAGAGAACCCAAATCGAGGTCTTCCGTTTGCGACGAACCCGCGGACGACGAACCTGCGGACATTGTGCGCTCGCTTCCACCAGCAGTCGTGGGGACTGTTTCTGCCAAAGGCCCATTTACGTTCGCCGCGGATGGAGTGGGGCTAGGCATAAGCGTGCAGTCCCGGCAGCAGGTAAGTCACTCCGAAGAAAGTGAACATCACTACGGCAAAACCAATGATGGCGAAGTAAGCGGCGCGGCGCCCCCGCCATCCGCGGGTCACACGCATGTGCAAATAGCCGGCGTACACCAACCAGGTGATCGCTGCCCAGGTTTCTTTCGGATCCCAACTCCAATACGAGCCCCAGGTCTGATTCGCCCAGTACGCTCCGGAGGCGATCATCAGAGTCAGCAAGGGGAAGGCAAGACCGATGGTTTTGTAGGTGATGCGGTCGAGGTTGTCCGCGCTGGGCAACAAACGCGCCAGATCCGGGCGCCGCCACAGCAGCAGCAGATAAAGGAGCGAGATGAATACGCCGCCTACCAAACCCGACAGTATGAAGGGACTGGCGGCGAGGCTTGTCGGGAATAATCCGTCGGCGTCGAGCGATGGATAGAGGCCATCGCGCGCACGCACGAGAAACATGACCAGCGCCATCACCTGGAGAAGAATGCTGAGGAATACAGCGCGATTGGCGAGCGTCAGGAAGCTATCGTTGTTCTTCCAGCGCGCCAGCCCGTAGAAGACCAGCGGCGTTGCGACCACCAAAAGCGTTAGCGTCATTAGCCAGCCGAGGTCCGGAATGGTGACGAACAAGCGCACGCCCCGGGAAAGGAAGACTTCTGATTTCTGTTCCGGATTCCACGCCACCAGGTTCAGTCCGCCCCACTTCTCGAAGCGCGTCAAGACGACGCCCGCGTAAATGGCCAGTGTGCTGGCACTGGTCACGGCGAGGAAGGTCTCGGTCTTGGTGTTGTCCTGGATCAGGAACATCATGGCCAGAGCAAAGCTTAGGGCGCAGGCGGCGTAGGCCAGCATGGCCAGCGCGACGTGCACGTGCAGCCAGGTCGATTGCAGCGCTGGCACCAATGGGTGAACGTCGGTCCGCAGCAACTGCATCAGCACCACGCCTACAATCGCCACCGGCATCGTGACCGTGCCAATGACCTTGACGCCATACTTCTTTTCGGCCACCAGCGTGAGCACGGCCAGCGTCCACACGAAGCTGAGCAACATTTCGTAAACGCTCGAAAACGGCACGTGTCCACTTTCGTACCAGCGATGGGCAATGGCTGCAGTATTGGTGAGCAATCCGAGCCCGGTGGCGAGCGACGCAAACTTCACGTACAACTCCGTGCCGGTGACTCCAAATCCCAGATACAGCGCGCCGGCACCGGAATAGAAAATCAGTGTGGCGAAGAGCAGGTTCGTCTCGTTCAAGAGATTGCCACTCTTGACCACATTCAGAAATGCCATGAACAGCAGGAACGCGATTGCCAATCCGACCAGTACGATCAGGGTCATGCCGGTGTTTGGTTGCTGCTGTTCTGCTTTTACTCGTGCCATCGACATCCTCCAATGAGTCGGTTCAGTTCCCGGCGAGCGTAGCGACCTGCTTGCGCCGAGAGGTCCTGGGAACGGGTTTCAGTTCTTCTTCCACCAACGCCACCAGATGGTTGAAGCGCTGCTCAAACGCGTCCCGGTTGCGGTTCGCGCTTCCCCCGATCCACAGCGAGCACTTGCCCGTCTTGGGGTCCGAAACCGGTACCACCCAAAATCGCGTGTGCACCACGTAGAACACGAATGCCAGTCCAACGCCGATCAGCACTACACCTGACCAGACTCCCCACTGTCCCGGTTCGTGCGAAACCTGTAAACCCGTGTAGTGGCCCATCTCTAGGTCGGTGGCCTGGAACTGGTAGGGCGCCTTTGAGTTGTCGGCGACCTCGTTCAGCGCTGGGAACCACACGTCGAAGTCTTTCCCGGCTTTCTTCGAAGTCACCACCAGGTGGGCTGCCGGATTATCCATATAGTTCGACTTCTTGTACACCTGCCCCTCACGAATCGCGAAGTCGGGGAAAAACTCGGCGAAACGCACCGTGGTATCGGCGTCGAGTGGAACGGTGTCGTTCACCGCCAACGCGATTTCCTGCCTCCCGCCAGAACCGCTGCTCGGAGTCGCGACCAGCAGCAACTTGACCTTGCCATTCGGACCGTAACTCGATTGGTAGAAGCGGACACCGCTGTAGAGGAGCGGATCGTTCACGACAATTTCTTTCTTCTGTACATCCCGTCCGTCTTCCACCACAGCCAGCTTGGACCACCACTTCTTCGGGGTGCCATCCTTGTAGTTTTCCTGACCGGCGCCATCGCAGCGGATGGCAAACGGGATCGTACGCGTGGTGCCGTCGCGCAATTCGACGATGTTGGAGGTCTGCCCCTCACTCAGACTTAGATATCCACGCCAGCCCCAAATGCCGTCCACGACCGTGCCAAAGAAAATGAGCAGGAGGCTGGCGTGGACGATGTACACCGCGAGTTCGGAGATCCGATGCCGTTCCGCGAAAATTCCGAAGTGGTCTTCGCGCACCACCCGCTCGGGTCTGAATCCCAGCGAATGCAGTGCACGCTCAGCCGCCACCAACCCCGATTCTTCGTCCGCGATGGCCAGCGATTTCTGTGGATGTGAAACGCGGCGGAAGCCTTCGTCGGGGTATTTGTACGGACGCGAGAAGTAGCGCCACGAGTTGGGGAAACGATCGATGGAAGCCGCAACGATGCAGAGGCTGACCATCAACAGCAATCCGAGGAACCACCAGGCGTGAAATACGTCGGTCAACCCGACCGCGTCCAGGATCCGGAGAACCTGCGGGGAGTATGCGTTCTGCATCTCGTCGGGCTCGGTGGCCGGCCGCTGAAGCACGATGGTCCCGACCGCCGAGAGAATCACGACCAGGATCAACAAAACCACGCCGGTCTGGATGGAAGCAATGGTGCGCCACGTTTTGTGGCCAAGTGCACGCAAATTTATGGTCATACCCTATCCCCGTTCCCCAAGCCCTAAATGCACGTTCCACGCCAGACATGCCATGGCGCGTAACCAGCAGACGCGGCGAGAGTTAGCAGCCAAGAGGAGGCTGAGGACGACCGCCTGTTTGGGCTAAATTGCGCACCCTGGCCCTGTTCGACGGGGATTTGACGCATCACAGTGTGCTCGTGACGCCGCTCACAGGCTCTGGTGATGGAGCGGCGTCTCCAGATCGAGCCGCCGCGTGCGTGAAATTCGTCGAGTGATCCGGTGTGTACTCGTCCAGCGCAATGCCACCAAAAACGGCGTAAGGCCAGCGAATCCGCCAGCCGCCACGCAATGCCGCGTTCAGCCTCGACGCTTTCAAAATCGCCGATCAGCAGCGAACGGAAGTAAATGCTAGGCGTCAGCTGCTAAACATCGGCTCGATTAGGCTCCTCAGAAATAGTGCCAGAAAACCACAGCCATTGCCGCACATCAAGGTGTGATGTTTGTCACTAAAGTCAATCCCCTCAAGATGTTTCAGGCGGCGAGGTTGCTCAAGGGACCGCGGAATTTCACGCATGATCGCGTGTAATGGCACAGTAATAGTGATGTTGCAAAGCTCGCGGCTTCCGTTAAGGGCAGTCGAAGTGGAGCATCCAGAAACTGTAAATCGAGTATTTTTAATCAGTTATCGGTTTTCCCGCCCCCCGCTCCGACACAATAGCTGGACGGCGAGCAAGGTGCTCTTTACGTTCGTTCCTCCACCCGGAGGAAGTGCCGTGAAGCGCGCTCCCCACGACGGTGTGTCTCGGATGCCATGAGGGGCAAAAGTGTGCACCTGGAAAGTCGAAAGTTCAGCCAGCCATCAATATGCATAACAAGTCGCAGAGCAATGACGACGTGGAGGGCAGAATGAGGACCAAGCGCGGATTTTCGTTGTCAACTGTCGTAATTGTTTTCACATTTCTGCTGATGGGTTCACTCAGTACCTTTGCACAATCACCCTATCCAGACGATCTCAGCTACTTTCTTAATGGAAATAATCCGTACAGTTCGGCCGTTGGGGGGCAGATTTATCGAGGTGATGGGACGTTCTATACCGGGACCTGGGCAGGCTCCGTATCTTGTACCTCAGGTGCCTGCACTGGAGGCAACTGGACAAACAGCGGAGCACTCACCACCCCCGTTGAACAGTGCCTGGCTTGCCATTACCACGCCAACAGCTCGAGCAACCGTGGGGCCATGTACCTGATGACCGGACACAAGAACACGTTCCGGAAGGTTGCCCCCGGCACCCCGTGGGCAGGCCCCGACGGCAATACGTATACGACAGCCGATACGTACTATGGATCGGGAAGCGTCTACAACTGGACGAATGGAACTGTCACGGTGGGCGGGTGCGATCCTTTCTCAGTACCCTTGCAGCTTGGGCTTACTGTGCTCGACCCCACCTGCAGTTATACCGGCTACGGCTCCCCCCAAAGCGTCCTTTACCTCTTGGGCGGCTGGACGTACTACGGCGGCAACAGCGGCTCTGGCGACCCTCAGCTCAACTCGGTATTCGATGCCGGTGCGGTTGCCGGCTTCACCGGTGAGCAATACCCCAATGGCAACTATGATTGCATGCGTTGCCATGCCACCGGCTACAATTTCGCCGCTGCTGGTAGTACCACGGGTACTGCTAGCACCGGTGCCACCAGTTACGCGGGCCCCGAACCAACCATCGCCCCCCTCAGCACTACTGGCAGTTACACCGGCATTACTGATGCCGAGTTCAGTCGCTGGCCTAGCGACCAGAAAAGCGGCACCTCCTCCTGGTATCTGACCGGAGTGCAGTGCGAGAGATGCCACAACACGCAGGTAAGCATCAACAGCCCCCTCAACAACGTGTCTCACCCTAGTGGCACCGGATTTGGCGGCCTAACAATACCGACAGTAGCCACAGACCAGGCGTCGACCGCGCTATGCATGGAGTGTCACCGGGAGGAAACCGTCAACACCACTGCCAAGACGATAACCCCAACCTACCCCCCTGTGGCCGTCGACAAAGGCTACTGTTCCGACTTTTCCAATAACCCTTACAGTGCCTGCACCGCTACGTGGATCTACAAGCCAACTATCCCCTACGGAATGGGTACGACGTTCCTGAACAGCCCGCATGCCGAGCTTACCGGAACCTTGACGCAGAACAACCAGAACTCTCCGGATCTCTCCATAACCATTTCCGGCACCTACAGTGCCACCGTAGCTACACCTGAAGGCGGGTACTTCAAAGAAACGAGTGGCACAGACATTGGACAGAACAAGGGCTGCACCGGCTGTCACGATCCCCACTACACCACCGTCGTCACCCCGGCCCAATATACCGCCAACAATGCTCTGTATCACACACTGCAGGGCACCACGGAGACGAATTGCAGTAACAGTACCTGCCATAGCAACATCACAGGTAACCTCATGGCGACAATTAAACACCCGGTCGGGATTGGGACGCCGTTCCCGACGGGAACGGCTGCCGATGTTCCCGGCGCGTGTGTGGTATGCCATATGCAAGCCGCCTCGCCCAACCCAGGCAATCCAACGCAGGGAGTTCCCCAGAATCATTTCTTCAGAGTAAGCGTGGACCCCAACTACTACACTTATCCGCCAGCGGCTAACTACTACAGTGGAAGCACAGCGCTCGGTTGGGAGTATAACGGCAGTACATACGCATTGACCCCGACGCCAGATCCACTGACCGGGTATGCCGGTGCAATCTGGCAGGACGTTGACATCGCTTGTGGCCAATGCCATGCAGGCGGCAACGCTTCGGGCCAAAATCCCTACGGTATAGCTCAGCCGTATCCCGCCCCACCTGCCTTCACCAGAACCTATTTGGCGAGTGCGGCAACCGGCATCCATGGTTCGGATACACTACCCACAGCGGCAACGCCCACGTTCTCGTTAGTCTCTGGGACATACACCACCGCCCAGACTGTGACGCTGTCGGATGCGACGAGCGGCGCGACCATCTACTACAACATCAACACCGTCGCGGCGCCGACCGCGTCGTCAACCAAGTACACGGTGCCGATTGTGGTCTCGTCGAACACCACAATTCAGGCTGTTGCCGAAGGAGGGATTGGCTATAACCCCACCACCCTCAGCGCGACAGCCACCGCGCAATACAACATTCAGGCGGCCACCCCGACCTTCTCGCTGGCCTCCGGAACGTACAACAAACCCCAGACTTTGACGCTGTCGGATACGACAAGCGGCGCGCCCATTCACTACACCACCGACGGCACGAATCCGACCACCTCGTCAACAGCAATCCTGTACGGGGGTCCGATTGCGGTCTCGGTTCCAACCACGTTTAATGCTGTTGCTGGTAACAATGCCGGCCTTATCGATGGCACCGGCTTAACGTACAGCAACATCGCGACGGAGACAATCACCATCAAAGCGGTCGCCCCGAGCTTCTCACCGGGATCAGGGACGTACACCGGGACGGAAACGGTGACGATCACCGACAGCGCCAGCAGCCCCGGTGCAACCATCTACTACGCCTTCAATGCGGCGCCGACTACTTCCTCCACCTCGTGCACGAGCCCGTGCCCGGTCACAGTGTCGGTGAGCGAAACCCTAAAAGCTGTCTCCGCGTTCGACTCCGGTCTACTCTCGGAGAGCAGCGTTACCAGCGCGACATACGCAATTACGGCTCCCGCCCCGACGTTCTCGCCAGGGTCAGGGACGTACAGAACGCCAGTGCCGGTGGCGCTGGCGGACACCCTGTCTGGTGTGACGATTTGCTACACCACCACCCCCGGTACTACCGGTACTGCGCCGGTTGTGAACACGTCTGGAGGATGCACGGTCGGTTCGGCGTATGCTGGGCCTATTTCGCTCCCCGTCGGAGTAATAACCACGATCGAAGCTGTTGCCGGCGGAAGCGGGTATGGGGCCAGCAAGGTTGTTAGCTCGACTTACCTGATGCAGTGAGCGGTCAGATGCTTTTTTTAAGGTGACGTTGCGAACAGTTTCAGAGACTAAGGAGGTGAAAGAGCGTTTCCGAAGGTTCTGTTAGTATGTCGGGCCCTTCGGTATGCATTTATGAGGTCGACGAAAAATCCAGGGTAAAGGTTACCCATCTGGCTTGGTGGTCGAACTAGCCAATCCGGGGACAGACTATCTCAACGGCTTCGCAGACGCCAGCACGGTCGAACTGGCCGATCTGGAATCGCACTACTTCTGGGACGAGGAAGCCCGCGAAGCCGCGGCTGCGAGCAGCAGTATCAGATCGATCTTGTACGTCACCACCCGACGCAATAGCGCCTGGGACCAGAAGATGCCGTCCGGAAGTCGATCTCCGGCGCCTCGTTCGTTGTCATCATCTCTGTACATTCAGTCATTGGCCTATAGACCTTGTGGTTGGTTCCACCGCACCCGCGCTCGTTTCGCTATTTCCGCGCCAGTCCCAGAATGCTGAAGAAGAAGCTCGCCAGCGTGATTTCCACGCCCAGTGTGCCCAGCGTGAGTGCGCAAGCAACCAAACGGACCAGTTGCTGTGGATTCATCGGCCCGAAGCTGTGTTGGTTCCACACCAGAAAAGAGTAAACCGCCGTTCCCAATCCGGAGAGCTGCAGCAAAACCCCGACTAGCAGACCTTTTTCAAGCGTAATCACCTTAAACAATCGAGAAAGGACCGGATCTTCCGGCAGCAGTCCTTCGGTGATGGCGAAGATCTTGGTTAGCAACGCGAACAGAATTGCCTGAAATCCGATGAGAACGGTGAGGGCCGCATACAGCAAAGTGTGAATGTCGAAGACAATCCCGCCGACCTGGCGTGGTCCCGGCAGCAGCCAAAGACCTGACGCCACTCCCAGCGCCATTAGCAACGCTCCTGGGTACAGGAAAAGCCAGCGCGGATTGTACATCAGAAGGAACCGCAGATGCCGCCAGCCATCTCGCCAGCTGCGCAGGTGCGGGGGACGGCTGCGTCCATCGGGAGAGAGCGTGATGGGCACTTCGCGAATCTTCATGCCGAACAGCGTCGCCTTCACCACCATTTCACTGGCGAACTCCATGCCGGTTGTGCGCAGTCCCATTCGTTCGTAAGCGTCTTTGCGGAAACCGCGCAGCCCACAATGAAAGTCTCCGCAGGGACTACTGAAAAACAGGCGCCCAATGCCGGTGAGAACGGGATTGCCCAGGTACCTGTGGAGGGGCGGCATGGCATTCGGTCTGATGTCCCCTCGGAAACGGTTACCCATGACCAGATCGGCGCCGGCGCGCAGTTCGCCCAGCAGTTTGGGGATATCGCCGAAGTCGTAACTCATGTCCGAGTCGCCCATGACAATGTACTTGCCTCGGGCGGCGACGATTCCACCCATCAAGGCGCTGCCATATCCCTTCTGCTCCACGTGGACAACGCGGACATTCAGCGCCTCGGCAAGTTGCTGAGAACCGTCAGTACTGCCGTTGTCGGCAACGATAATTTCGCCCTGGATTGAGTGGGTGGCGAAGGTGCGCTGGATTATCTCGATGCAACTGGCCAAGGTTTCGGCCTCGTTGAGGCAAGGCATAACGACCGACACTTCGGGCGTCACGTCTAGCGACTCGTTTGTGGCCAGATCCAGTTTGGCAGCAATAGTGCCGCTCCTTAATATGAGGCAGGTACGGGGATGCCGCTATATAAATAGCACACTGGTTGCCACAAGGCCAACAATGGAAAGCAGCTAAGCTATTGCAAAAGCCGTGAGGCAGGCATATCGAGGGCGTCCCGCGTGCCGGCAGGCGAATAGGGGACAATCTATTGGCGCACGAACACGATAGCGATTGGATCCTGGTAAGCGACTCGGAAGCGGGGATCGGATTTTAAGATGCTGGCCAACGCTACCCTTTGTTGCAGGATTACCGTGCCCGCTTCATTCAGGTAGGGGTCCGACTCGTAGTGGAAACCTTGCTCTGTCATGAAGAAGCGCGCGTCAAGCTGATCTCCGTACAAGTCGCCGCGTCCGTCGATCGCGACTGGCCGCTCCGGCATGTACCACATGAGGAATCCGCCCCAATCCAGATTGTTGTATAAGGGGCCGGGCGCCGGATGCTGCCGCAAAAAGTTGACAGCGTCCACGGGGAACCGGCTGCTGACGGCCGCCTCCAGCCCGCGTGTGTTGAAATCGGTGTTGCGGGCGAGCAGCAATCCTAGCAAGGCAACGGCTGCAAACACCCCCAGACTCTCATACCATCTCTCTGCCGCGTCGCGCTCTGGTTTTTCCCGGAGCGAATCGGCGATGCAAGCCGCGGCGTGAATGCAGATAAACCAGGAATCTCGAGCGGTGCGATAGGCGACAACGCTGGCAATGGTCAGCAACGCCAGCTTGAACGGGTTGACTCTCTTCTGCCTCGCCACCGCAAAGAATCCTGCCGCCGTCAGCAGGAGTTGCACATAGTGAGACGTCATACGGAAATTGATCGACTGCAGTTCCATGATCATCGTGTAGGGGACCTGCGCCTTCGAGTACTCATACGCCACCTGATACAGGTGATAAGAGTACGGCCCCATGCAGCTCGCAATCACACAGGCAGCAAAAATCGCCGCCTGCGGCTGGACCGGAAGGGCCGATTGCGCCAGCCAGTCCGGCTCAATTCCCAAGGATGCGGCAGCCCGTTGCAGCAGGCTGACCCCGAACAGCAGTCCCACCAGAAACAGCCCATAGACAAACTGAATATGCAGATTGGCCCAAAGAACGAAGATGAGCGGCAGCCAATAAAGCGTCTGTACCCGGCCCTGATGCTGAGCTTCCAGAATCAACGTCAGCGTGACCATGAACAGCACCATGGAAAAGAAGACGGGCCGCGGCATCAGAGCAAAGAGAAATACCCAACAGGCGACGCCGCCAAGCAAACACGCTATCCAGAAGCGGCCGGAAAGCCGGCGCAGCATCCAGAACATGGTGTAAGCGACGGCAAGCGTCAGAATCACGCCAAACAGGCCCATGCCCATGAGCCCGAACCAGTGATAAGCGCGCGAGAGCAAGGCTTCATAGCCCCAACTGTATGCGATCCAAGGCCGGTTGGCGGCAGTCCTGGAAAAAATGCCGGTGTGGGGAAGCGATTGGTGCTCGAATATCCAGTCGCCGACCTTCAGATGCCACCAGAGATCAAGGTCACTCACACAAAGCTTCAAAAACATGGAGCACCAGACCACTGTGGCGAGCAGTGCGGTCAGGGTAAGCAATTGCAACGGACGCAACCGTGCTAGTTCGCGCAACCCGTCCGCTGCGCTCCTGGTTGGGGATACCTCAACTGCAACGCGGTCTGCTTTTTCCAAAACGGGGGTCATCCAATAGTCCCTGCTTCAGCCTCAATTCGCCGGACGCCGGCAGTCCCACGGCTGCGCTGAGGCAGCGCAGAACTCCCGGCCTACATCGGGGGTTTATCTGTTTTCGTGCCGGCGGGCATATTCATGTGCTGCTTGGCCTGGGCGATCATTTTTTCCACTTCGGCGCGCTGGGGAAAGTTGGGATTGGCTTTGATCAGGCGCTGCCAGGCATCAACGGCGCCCTTCGGATCGTTCCTTACCCGCCACTTCAGCATGCCGAGATTGAACAGCGCATCCGCCGACTTAGGATCCAGTTGCAGCGCATGGTTCAGCGCATCTATCGTCTGGTCGGGCGATCCCGCGTGGAGGTAGGCGCCTCCCAGCTTTACGTATCCGTCGGCCGTCGGCTTGACCTTCACGGCGCGCCCGTAATAATCCACGGCAGCGGCGAACTGCTGCGTGTGTAAGTACACAGTGGCGATCTGGGCCAGCAGGTCGGGGTTGCTCGGGTCCTTCTGCAGCGCGGCAAGCATGGGTTCAAGCTGTTTGTCCGCCATCTGCTTCAATTGCTCGGGACTCGGCATGCTGCTCGGCATGCCGTTCATGGCTCTGATCGGCGTTTGTGGCGCATTCGCCAGAGCGGGTTTCCGCGGGTGCAGCAGGTAACCGACGGCATAGCCTAGTAACAGGCAGACCAGCGCAAAGCCGTAAGCCTGGAGATTGCTCCAGGGTTTGGATTTCTCGGTTGCATTCATCGAAGCTCCTTAAACCCAGCCTCTGTAACAGGCGTCCTGTTAATTTCTGCCAAGCTACGCATGGTCGCTGGTCCTCGGCACGCGCGCGCTCATTGCATCGCCGGCTTGTCGGTCTTAGTCCCAGGCTGGATGCCCTGGTGTTGCCTGGCCTGCGCCATCATCTGAACAACCCTGTCTCTTCCCGCGAAGGCGGGGTTGGTGTCGAGCAGCTTTTGCCAGGTAGCCAGCGCTGCCTCGGCATCCCCCTTGCCCTGCCATTGCACTACCCCGAGATTGAATAGCGTGTTCGCCTGATTCGGTGCGGTCTTTAGCGCCGTCTGGAACTCGGCAATCGCCCGGTCGGCATTACCCAAAACCCAATAGGAGATGCCCAAGTCGGTGCGCACCGCAGTGTTGAGCGGCTGAATCTGCAAGGCGCGGCTGTAATACGGGGCGGCCTGGTCGTACTGGCGCGCGTCGAAATACATGTTCCCGATATCGGCCAGGAGCTCGGCGTTTTTGGGATCGCTCTTCAGCCGTTCCAGCAAGGGCGGGACCTGCTGCGCGAGGGCCTGCTGCAACTCTTGCGGCGTCGTTTGGCTGGGGCCCGCAGCGGCGTTTCCGAACGGCTGCGCGTTTGGGCCGGGGGCCGTGGCCGTTTGGCCCGATGAGCCACGTGTCAGATAGCCCCCCGCGATACCAATCAGAAAACACACCACAGCCAGGACGTAGGCGTGCGTGGGCTTCCATCCGGCCATATTGCTCTTCGTTGGATTGTCATTACTCATTACGCTAGTTGCTCCTTCGCGCCAAGCCGAGGCGTATGGTCCCGGCCTGTCTTCCGGTTCGCGCACGCGCCCGAGTTTGCAGGCCTGCAGGGAACGAACAGATCAGCAGTGCAGTTTCCACATTTGGCAGCGCCTCTGGTGCAGGCGCCGCGCAACGGCGCCAAGAATCATAGGCGGGGGCGAGGGCCGCGGGAGAAAGTTCCAACGGCAGTCTAGCAGCTAGGCGGAATTCTGGCAAGAAACCCTCAAGCGAACGCGCCCCGGACTCCGGTCAGAGTCCGGGACGCCATTGTTGAACAGCCCTTCCCTGAAGAACTGTTCACAAGCGCCCATGTTAGGTCCCGAACGTTAAGGTCACGCTGAAGAAAAAGTCAGAAGCGGCCTAACTCCTGCGTTTCATTCTTCCCCTTCTAATTTCTTGCAGCCATCTGCCTGCCCTATCACGGTAGCTCGCCTCCCAACTAACCCCTTGCTGTGATAGTTATCACTTACCGGCGTGATCTCTGCCATAGTCGTAACTCTCGGTGACTCTGCCGCGCATGATAGCCCGGCAGCATTCCGCGTCACTAGAGAATGTGATAACTATCACATTTGACGACTATCTTTGAGGCAGCAAGGCGTGCGGGATGGTACCGCAAATCGCGCATAATGGCACAAACATGGAGTGGCATTTCACGCACGAGGGTGTGTAATCGCACAGTAATTCTCATGTTGCACAAATCTACGCCTCCATTGAGGGGCAGTCGAAGTGGAAGTGCAGAAATTGTAAAGCGAGTGTTTCTAATCAGTTATCAGTTTTCTCGCGCAGATCGCCTCGCGCGCCTGCAACCTGTCTCCGCCCCCAGCCTAACGGTGAGCAAGGTGCTTATTACCTCTGTTAATCCACCCGGAGGAAGTTGCCCCAAAGTGGACATCCCCCACGTTGTGCCGCAATCGCCATGAGGGGCAAGAAGGGTGGATTTGGAAGTCGAAAGCTCAAGCTAGCCATGCGGCATGCATAAGGCGGAGAACAATAACGCAAAGTACACAACGAAAGAAGGAGGGGAAAGACTCTCTCCAAATTTGTCGGTGTGCCGGGCCATTCAGTATGCATCAAGAACGTCGAACAATAATCCGGAGTTGGCCAATTTGGCCTCCCGAGGCGGCGCAGATAAATTGCGGCCGCCTTTTTTGCAGTCGAAAGCGGAACCGGGGGGCAACGTCCGGGAGCAGGGCGATGCAGTAGAAGTAGAACTCTTTTAAAGAATTCAGGAGGACTTATATTATGAAGCAAAAAGGAACAAGAGGCAGATTTCCCATTCTTTTCCTTGCATTCACACTGATATGTTCACTCAGCGCCATGGCGCAGGGGGATCCGCCGGTACTGGGAACCTACGCAAATCCGTCGACCCTGAACAATGGGACCGCTCCGCTGTTGGAGGGCTTCTATTCGGATCCGCTTACCTACACGCTGAACGGCAACCTGCCGCCGGGCGAAGCGTTCTACAATCCAAACACGAACAGCACCGGCAGCGGACAGTTCTACAGAGGTGAAGGTGCATCGCTGATCCCGCCTATTTCGGGGATCAACTCCGATCCTCTTTACACCAACTCGACTGTCTGCACGAACAATTTCGCCAACACGTACACCAGCGCTTCGCCGCTCTGGAACGGGACGGGGACAGTAACCAACGGCATGGTCTACCCGCAAATGGTTCAGGTCCAGATTGGCGGCAACGCCGCTTCCCAGAGCATGTATTGTTGCGCTGAGTGGAAGGCCACCGTCAATGGCACGTTGACAACCTGGGGCATCGGCAGTTACGGCTACTGCAGCGCCGGTAACTGGTCCAACCTGGAAGCTTACCTCTTGGACGAGAACGTAAACTACAACACAACATACGCCAACACCAACGGTACCGGGATTACGGGCCTGGTGACCGGCACGGGCGCTAACCAGGGCCAGGCCCAGCAGTGCATGGGCTGCCATGGCCACATGAATGTTCAAGCCTCTGACGGCCCGGCTTACCTGTTGAGCGGCCACAAGAACGCGCTGCGCAAGGTAATCCCGGGCGTGCCGCTGGCCGGTCCGGACGGCACTCCTTACCCCGACATCACCTGGGCCAACGGCACGGTGACTTTGGGCAGTGCGCAGGCGTACTACATCCTTGGCGGCTGGCTGGAGCCTTCTGAGCTGGTTTTCTCCCAAGCATCAGTTGGCTTGTCCCTTGGGAATTGCGCGCGCTGCCATACCACAGGCTGGAACCCTGTGGCCCCGTTCACGGATACCACCGCCGCAACCGCGGCCTACAGTGGCTATCCCACGTACGGCAGCAACTTGAACACCCAGTCGGGCCCCGAACCCTCGGTGACTGCGCTCACCGGGAACGTCTTGTTTAATGGCAGCCTCTTGGACACTGTTGTTAACGGCACTACCACTACCTACTACGGCTACCAGAATTCTCCGGGCGTGCCCACCTACAACTATGCGGCACTCCCGAACGGCACGCTCAACACGAGCCCGTACAGCGAATTTGGTCCCGCTGGAGCGGTATCGGCTTCGTGGTATCTGAACGGTGTCACGTGCGAACGCTGCCACTATTCGGATATCGGTACCCAGGGTGTCGCCGCAACCGGCGAACATGCTTACGGGAAGGACCCCGCCAGCACAACCAGTGCTATTTCTACGAACTTCGCCACCTCCCCATCGGGGTACTCGGATGCCCCAATGGCTACCGGTATGAACTCGCTCCAACTCTGCATGCAGTGCCATCGCTCGGAGACGGTCACCTCCACCGGCGCTAACACTGCTAACATTGCGATCAATTGGCCGGTTATCGTAGCCTCTGACGGCGGCAGCTGCGCCGACGGTTCTGGGGCCAACTACAACACATGCACCACAACCAACGGCTCAACCTGGAATTTCGTCCCCACAATCCATGAGCAACAGGGCACGGAAGTGCTGGCCAGCCCGCATGCCAAGTACATTGGTCCTACACCGACGATGAACAACCAGAACTCGCCTGATCTGTCCATCAAGAACGGGACCATCAACGTCGCCACTAACTTCCTCACCATCAACCAGAGCACCAGCCTCCCCGGCACCAAGGGCTGCACGGGCTGTCACGATCCGCACTTCACCACGGCGAACGTGCCGAACGTTTCTACGAACCCGTCTTGGGGCGTGCTGTATAGCGATGGCGGCGTGACCAAGGTCAACGCGCCGTCGGGCCCGCAGGCCGACATGCCCGCGCTGGTCAGCGCCGGCGGTCAGTCGCACAACTGCAATGACGCTGCCTGCCACGGCGGCAGCATGCAGCAGATCGCCCACCCAGTAGGCGTCGGAACGCCGTTCCCGACCGGAACGTCGGCCGATTTCCCGGGCGCTTGCTTCACCTGCCACATGCAAGGCGCCAGCGGTGTCGCCCAGACCCACTTCTTCAAAATCAACAACAACGCGAGCTACTACACATACCCAACCGCGGCCCAGTTCTATGCGGGCCAGACTGCGCTTAACCCGGATCCGACCGCCACGGTCCTTAATACAGGTGTGACCCTGGCGAACGGAACCTACAGCTATTTGAACGGCACGGTGACCTCGTATGGCACACCGTCCGCCGCGATGATCAACACAGCCGCCACGTGGAACACCGCTGTGGCGAACGACGTTGACATCGCTTGCGGCCAATGCCATGCAGGCGGCAATGCTTCGGGCCAAAATCCCTACGGTATAGTTCAGCCGAACCCTGCCCCACCTGCCTTCACCAGAACCTATCTGGCGAGCGCAGCAACCGGCATCCATACCCCTCTGCCTCCAGCGGCAACGCCCACGTTCTCGTTAGGTTCTGGGACATACACCACCGCCCAGACTGTGACGCTGTCGGATACGACGCCCGGCGCGGCCATTTACTACACCACCAATGGCACGACGCCGACCACCTCGTCCACTTTGTACTCGACGCCGATTCCGGTCTCGACCAACACCACGATCACCGCCGCTGCGATCGGGGGTACTGGCGTTAACCCCGCTACTTTCAGCGCGACAGCCACCGGGGTATACAACTTTCAGGCGCCGTCCGCCCCGACCTTCTCGCTGGCCGCCGGAACCTACCACACACCGCAGACTGTGACGCTGTCGGATTTTCCCTCCAGCCTCACCATCTGCTACACCACTGCTGCACCACCGGCAATTCCTAGTACGCCAGCCGTCGGTGCAACCACCGGAACCTGCGCAACCGGTACGCCGTCTGTTTCGGCGATTCCGGTCTCGGTTCCAACCACGATTGAAGCTATCGCTGGTTACCCTGGCTGGTTGGCCAGCGCCGCCGCGACGGAGACAGTCTCCATCAAAGCGGTCGCCCCGAGCTTCTCACCGGGATCAGGGACGTACATTGGGACGGAAACGGTGACGATCACCGACAGCGCCAGCAGCCCCGGTGCAACCATCTACTACGCCTTCAATGCGGCGCCGACTACTTCCTCCACCTCGTGCACGAGTCCGTGCTCGGTCGCAGTGTCGGCGAGCGAAACCCTAGAAGCTGTCTCCGCGTTCGACTCCGGTCTACTCTCGGAGAGCGGCGTTACCAGCGCGATATACAAAATAACGGCTCCCGCCCCGACGTTCTCGCCAGGGTCAGGGACGTACAGAACGCCAGTGCCGGTGGCGCTGGCGGACACCCTGTCTGGTGTGACGATTTGCTACACCACCACCCCCGGTACTACCGGTACTG
>Ga0224558_1001937_pt1 | contig 20182 bp, 15 predicted proteins | sample 714S32024metaG_FD_180682 | JGI IMG/M metagenome (GOLD analysis project Ga0224558, IMG submission 180682) | Peat soil microbial communities from Stordalen Mire, Sweden - 717 S3 20-24 | ecosystem: Environmental > Terrestrial > Soil > Wetlands > Peat | place: Sweden: Norrbotten County, Stordalen...
TCTCACGTCCATGATCAGCTGACTCGCCACCTCGCGTCCAAGCCGCGCCCGGTCGAGCAGCATCTCTCTTTGGAGCCCCCCGACGTGGTCAATCGGTGGATCGAGGCTTAGGGATCTGCATACTCGACCGCCCGTCGAACATCCGGTGAGCCCTGGGTCCGCAAAACGCACTCCCACGAAAGGGGCTCGGGCCTGTGGGGAACGTGTGCGGGGTGACATACGACACGTCGTACTTCGTCACAACCCTGAAGGTCGTGGGACCGTCAGGTAGCGTGGCTCGGTCGGTCGATGCCGTTATGACCCCGTGCGCGGTGGTCGACGTAACGGAGGTCAGGCGCATGGTGGCGTGGTCGCCGTCGACGATCTCGTGGCCGGTGTGGGTGGTTCCGTCGACCTTCGCATGCGTTGGAACCGACTTGTCACGCGGGGGTGGCCCCTCGCCCACTCCTGTGCCGCAGCGAACGTGGATCGGCCATTCGGCTGACCCTCGGCCGTCAGGGTGGATGCAGAGGTAGAAGGTAGGGACATCCAGACGCCGGCCAGCCGACCTGCGGGCACTGCAAGCGGCAAAGCCCCCGCCGTCGTCGAGGTGGGGCCGACGTGCCGGTGGCACGAACGACCACGTATGCAACCGACCTGGCGAGAAGACCGAGCAGCACTGCCACGGCGACACAACGCCGCCGCCTTCGTTGTCGGTGTCACGCCTTTTCGATCAAGACCTGAGGCTGTTCCTCGGTGGGAGGAGGGCTGGTGAGCACGGACAGAGGCACGATGGTGCTAGTATGAGTGATACCATGCTTCTTGTCAAGGTTGACCGTGACGATCCGCTTCCTCTTCACGAACAGGTGGCGAGTGAGATCCGTCGAGCGATTGCCGACGGCGAAGCTGGCCCAGGTGAGCGCCTCCCACCGGCGAGAGACCTGGCAGCGGTGCTCGGCGTTAACGCGAACACGGTGTTTCGTGCCCTGCGCCTGCTTCGCGATGAAGGCCTGCTCGAATTTCGACGCGGGCGGGGTATCACCGTAGCGGGCACGCCACAGCGTGGTGCTGTGATGGCCAGGGCACGAGAGCTCGTCCGATTCGCTCGGCGCCAAGGGTTCCGAAGAGATGAGCTGCTCCGGATCATCGAAAGCTTGTCGTAGTCCTGCTCAGCGGCGGCGTTGGAGCACGAGCGAACACCTGGGTTCAGCGCGTATGCCAGAAGTAACGAGACCTCGCGGGTGAGTCATGAGTCGGGAAGAGTCGGGGAGGGGGTCTGTGAGTCGGGGAGGGGGTCTGTGAGTCGGGGAGGGGGGACTCGAACCCCCGGCCTCCTGCTCCCAAAGCAGGTGCGCTACCACTGCGCTACTCCCCGGATTTGCCCATTATGTCCGGTGGTTCAGTTCGGGGCGGCACCGTATCGGCAACTAGAGCCGTATTGGCTACGAGGACTACTAGAACGTCAGTTTAGTGTCTCACTCGTGAGCGTCCGTAACCTTGATCGGCTCTTCAACCCCGCCCACGTGGCCATCGTCGGTGCGGGTAGCCACCGCATGCAGCTCGGTCACATCGTCCTGCGCAACCTGGTCGATGCCGGGTTCGAGGGTGTTGTCTATCCGGTCAACCCGAGCCGCGAGTCGATCGGTGGCATTCAGGCCTACGCGAGTGTCGCCGACACGCCGGCCAAACCAGACCTCGCGATAGTCTGCACGCCGGCTGCCATCGTGCCGGAAGTGGTGCGCGAGTGTGGCGAGTCGGGCGTCGCGGCGATCGCCGTCCTGTCGTCGGGTTTCCGCGAGGTCGGTGCCGAGGGACGCGAGCTCGAGCGTCGCGTAGGCGAGGAGCTGGCACGCCACGACTTGCGGCTACTGGGACCCAACTGCCTCGGCATGATCGTGCCGCGGCTCGGGCTCAACGCGAGCTTTGCCGGGGTTATGCCGATAGACGGCCATGTCGCGTTCATCTCACAGTCGGGCGCGCTCGCGGCGGCGGTCATCGACTGGGCGTTAGCTAGGCAGATCGGCTTCTCGCAGGTCGTCTCACTCGGGAACATGCTGGACGTCGACCTCGGCGACGTGATCGACTATCTGGGCCAGGACGCGCATACGCGCTCGATCATCGTTTACATCGAGACAGTCACCGAGCCGCGTAAGTTCATGTCGGCGGCGCGCGCGTTTGCGCGCAGCAAGCCGATCATCGTCTATAAGGCGGGACGCTTTGCCGCGTCGGCCAAGGCGGCCGTCTCACACACCGGTGCGATGGTCGGCCAGGACGATGTCTACGACGCCGCCTTCCGTCGCGCCGGGATCGTGCGCGTCGAGCGAATGGAAGATGTGTTCGCTACCGCCGAGCTGCTCGCGCGGGAGCGTCCGATTCGATGTGCCCGCCTGGCGATCGTCACGAACGCGGGTGGCCCCGGGGTCATGGCCGCCGATGCACTTCTCGCTCGCGGAGGCGTGCTCGCCGAGCTCCAACCAGCGACGCTCGAGACGCTCGACGCAGCGCTACCGCCGGCGTGGCCGCGCGCCAACCCGATCGACGTGCTCGGTGACGCGCCACCGAAGCGGTTCGGGGAGGCGGTCAAAGCGGTTCTGGCCGACTCGGAGGTCGACGCCGTGCTGGTGATCCTCACGCCCCAGGCAATGACCGACGCCCGCGCCGCCGCCGACGCTGTGCTGGGGGCGCGGCACGAATCGCACAAGCCGCTGTTGGCCGCCTGGATGGGCGGGCACTCGGTGCAGGAGGGCCTGGAGTGTTTGAGCGCCGGTGGCGTCGCCACCTACGCCTATCCCGAGCAGGCAATCGGAGCGTTCATGGACTTGGTCTCCTACGCCCGCAACCTCGAGACGCTGCACGAGACACCGCGTACGATCCCGGTCAGCTTTGCGCTCGACCGGGGGCGCGCGAGGGAACTTATGGGCTCGGTGTTGGTCGAGGGAGGCGCCGTGTTGTCCGAGACGTTGTCGAAGACGCTGCTCGACGCGTATGAGATCCCCGTAACGAAGCCGCTACCGGCGTTGTCAGCTGACGACGCCGTGGCGATCGCCGAACAGATCGGCTATCCGGTCGTGTTGAAGGTGCGCTCACGCGAGGTCACGCACAAGGCCGATGTTGGTGGGGTCGAACTCGGTCTAACCAACGGCGACGAGGTCCTAGCGGCCTACGAGCGGATCGTCGCGTCGGTGCACGAGCGGAGCCCGGAGGCCGAGGTGCAGGGCGTGACAGTTCAGCCGATGGCGCGGACATCCGGCCACGAACTCGTGCTCGGTGCGCGCAAGGATCCGATTTTCGGCGCGGTGATCCTGCTCGGCGCCGGCGGCGTCGCTGCTGAGGTGCTACGCGACCAGGCGCTCGACCTGCCGCCGCTCAACGAGCGTCTTGCTCTCGGAATGCTCCAGTCGCTGCGGATCTGGCCGCTCCTCGCAGGCCACCGAGGACGCCCCAGGATCAACCTCGACGCGTTGCTCGAGGTTGTGATGCGCTTCTCGTACCTGGTTGCCGACTACCCCGAGATCAGCGAGATCGAGATCAATCCGTTGCTCATCGGGGTGGAGGGCGCCGTGGCTCTCGACGCCAGGGCGGTCATCGACCAGTCACTGGTGGGCCATCCGCCGCCGCCCTTCTCGCACCTAGCGATCCGGCCGTATCCCGAGGAGTACACGAGCGAGGGTACGACGACCGGCGGACTGCACGTGACGCTGCGCGCTATCAAGCCCGAGGATGAGCCGCTCTGGCATGAGATGCTCGACGCCTGCTCGCTCCAGACGATCGCGATGCGCTTCCGCGGAATGGTCAAATATACGCATGAGATGGCCACGCGCTACTGCTTCATCGACTACGACCGCGAGCTCGCGATCGTCCCTGAGCTCGAAACGGAGGATGGCACGCGCAAGCTACTTGGCGTCGGCCGGCTCGTCGCCGACACCGACCGCGAGAACGCAGAGTATGCGCTGCTCGTCGCCGATCCCTGGCAGAGACGCGGCCTTGGGGACCTGTTGACCGACTATTGCCTCGAGGTCGCGCGCTCGTGGGGCATCAGCAGGGTGTACGCGGAGACAACGGTCGACAACGACAACATGATCGGCGTCCTCAAGAAGCACGCCTTCACGCTGACGCGTCGGGTCGAGGAGGGGATCGTCGTCGGCGAGCGCCGACCCTGAATCGATTCTGGCGTGATCGGGCGGGACTGCAGTCACCGAAGGCTCGTTTTCGTGTCGCCCCCGTCGACGTCTTCGGACAGTGCGAAGGTACCGTCACCGGTGATGTGCCTGAGGCCTTCGGTCGTCTCGCAAACCCGGCCGGTGTCGAGGGTGACGAGCTCGTTGACAAGATTAGAGATGTCCGCGTCGTGGCTGGTCACGAGTACCGCGCGATGCTCCGCGGCGTCGAGGAGTTCTGGGAGAAGCTGTGCCGCAGACGCCGGGTCGAGGTGGGCGGTCGGCTCGTCGAGTAGCAAGACGCCTCTCCCGGCGAGTAGCGCACGCGCCATCCCGAGGCGCTGGCGCTCGCCAGCGCTCAAATTCCTGCCACTGGCACCGACACGGGTAGAAAGCCCGTCGGGCAGCGAATCCAGCCAGGCGCCGAGCCCCACGCGCCCGAGGACCTCGGCACACTCCTTGTCCGTCGCATCCGGATCGGCTAAGTGCAGGTTGGCGCCGAGCGTCCCGGCGAAGACGTGCGTCTCCTCGGGTAGCCAACCGACCCGCCGGGCGAGTTGCTCGCGGCTGAGCACGCGGACGTCGACTCCCCCGAGCGTGGCGCGTCCCGAGGAGCACTCGAGGAAGTGGAGGAGTGTGTAGATCACGCTGGTCTTGCCCGCTCCGCTGCGTCCGACGAGCGCGAGCCTCCGGTACGTTCCGACGTTGAGCGTCACGTCGTCGAGGAGCCGAGCACCGTCACTTCCGAGGACGCGAGCGCTCTCGAGCGCGGCCGCAACCTGGTCGATCTCCTTGGCAGGAGCTGCACGAGTCCCGGCGATGGAAGCGTAAAGGCCCCCAGGGGAGCTGTCCGCGTCGAGGCCCGCAGGCGATGGGGCCGCGTCGGCAGAGAGGTCGGTGTCAGAATCAGGGGTGACGGGCACCCGCGCGACGCGGTGCCTGAGAACACCGGCCGAGCTCTTAGCGCGAGATACGCCATCTGGATGAGGGATGGGGGTCTCCAGCTCGGCGAGTGCTCGCAGCCGACTAACGGCCGCGTCGCCCGCGGCGAGGCCGGCGAGCGCGCCGGGCAAGCCGTTGCCGGCGTCGAGGACGGCGAGCGTGTCGAAGATCAGAACGGCGAGCAGCACGCCCGAGAGCCTGTGGGCGTCGTGGGCGGTGAGACCGAACACGATGACAGCGACCAACGTCGCCGCACCGCAGCACGTCACGGCAGCGCGCCCGAACCCGGTGGCGAGAGCCCGCCTGGCCCCGGCGGACGAGGAGCGGGCACGGACGCGCTCGAGCTGGGCGACGACTAGGTCGTGGCGGCCATAGACGACGAGCTCGGGGGCGCTTCGCACGGTTTCGACGACCGAGTCGGCCAGTTCGGCGCGCAGGTCCGTCTCTGCCGCGGCAGCCGAACGTCCGAGGTGACCGGCTCCGGCCGCGGCGAGCGATACGAGCAGGGTGCCGGCGGCAAGAGCGGCGCTGGCCGCCGGGTCGAGCAGGAAGGCGAGGAGCACCCCCAATAAGATGCTCGAGGTTACGTCGATGCTGGCGCTCAGCGCTTTCGCGAGCGCGTCTACAACCGCTTCGCAGTCGTTGACGAATGCGCTGAGAACGCTGCCCGAGCGGCTGGCGCGCAGCCCACTGGGTACTAGCGGCTCGAGGGTGTCGTAGAGGAAGAGCCGCAACTTGCCGAGCGCCGAGAGCGACACGTTGTGCACGGCGAGGCGTTCCAGGTAGCGGGCGATGCCGCGGCCGAGTGCGAAGGCCTGCACCGCCCCTATGGCGACGCTGAGCGAGAGCACCGGCGGCCTCAGCGATGCCCGCGTGATCAGCCAGCCGGACGTCGCGAGCAACCCGATGGCGCAACCCGCGGCGAGCGCGCCGGCGCAACAGGCCCAGGCGAGCCGGCGCGGGCCGAGAGTTCCGAGCTCACGGCAGAGCCCGATCGCGCCACCGCGGGCGCGAGGCCCGCTCATGCATCCCCCGGCGAGGACACCCTGTTGGCTTCGAGACCGCCAGGGTCGACGATCTTCCCGTCGCGCAGCTCGCAGATCCGGTCTGCGAGCACAAGTGGTGCAGACCGGTGGGTGACGACGATGGCACTTCGGCCCGCGAGGCGCGTACGCAGCGCCTCGATCGCCTCCTGCTCAGCATCGGGATCGAGGTGCACCGTCGGCTCGTCGAGCACGTACAAGGACGCTTCGTGCAGCACGATCCTCGCCAGCCCGATACGTTGGCGCTCACCCGTCGAGACAGGGCGTTCCCCCTCGCCGATCGGGGTCTTCAGCCCGTGGGGCAGCGAGCCGAGCAAGTCCTTGGCGCCGACCGCGACAAGCGTCTTGGCGAGCTGATCGTCGCTTGCATTGGGGTCTGCGACCCGGAGGTTCTCAGCCAGGGTGGCCGAGAGAATCGCAGGACGGTCAGGAAGGTATGCGAGACGGCTGCGCCAGTTCGCAAGTTCGATTTGCCGGAGGTCGAGCCCGCCTACACAGATGCTGCCGGAGTCAGGTGCGAGCAAGCCGAGCACCACTGCAAGAAGGGTCGACTTTCCCGCACCGTTCGGTCCTAAGACGACGACGGTCTCCCCAGGCGCGATCGCGAGCGTGCAGTCCGTCAGCACGGGCCAGGAAGAGCCATGGAAGGCGTAGGAGACCGAGCTCAATGTCAACGGGACCTGCCGTGGGTCCGGCGCCTCTAGGACGTAACCGGTAACGCTGGTCGGGGTCGGAGCGGTCGGGGTCGGAGAGGTCGGGGTCGTGGTGGTCGGGGTCGTTGCGGAGTCGATCATCGAATACGCGTCCGCGGCAGCGGCGAGCCCCTCGGAGCTCTCGTGGAACTCCGCGCTCGCCCGGCGTAGCGGGACGAAGACTTCCGGGGCGATGATGAGCACCGTCAGCGCAGGCACAAGGCCGATCGATCCGTGGAGCAGGCGCAGACCGAGCGGGACGGCAACGAGAGCGACCGCCACAGAGGCGAGCGTGTCGAGAACCAGCGCTGAGAGGAAAGCGACACGGAGGGTAGCGATGCTCGCGCTGCGCAGCGCCTCACCGGCCTGTCTCACCCTTTCGCGCTCGTCTGAACTCCTACCGAACGCTTTTAGCACCGGGAGCCCCTCGAAGAGGTCGAGCAAGTGGCTACCGAGCGCGCGGACCTGCTGCCACCGCTCGCGAGCGAGCTGTGCTCCGGCGCGCCCGACGAGCGCACCGAAGACAGGGAAGAGCGCGAGGACACAGAGCAGGACCAGCGCGGAAAGCCAGTCGAGCGCACCGACCGCGACGACCAGCACGAGCGGCGCGACTGCGGCGAGGACGAGATCGGGTATGCAGCGCCCGATGTAGACGTCGAGCGCGTCGAGACCTCTGCCGGCGAGCGTCGCCACGTCGCCGGTGCTGATGGTGTCTGGGCGCGGCGAACATTCGAGGGCCGCGCTGACGAGAAGAGACCGGAACCTGGCCTTCGACGAGGTGGCGGCGAGGTTCGCCACCAGCTCACCACCGAGAGCCAGGCCCGCTCTAGCCGTAGCTGCGCCGGCCAGCCAGATGAGGAGGAGCGTCCGATCGGCGTGCTCGGTTTCCCCGAACGCGCTGGTGAGGAGCCGGGCGAGGGTGACGGCCTGGACGACGACCGTGGCCGCCGAAGCGAGGCCAAACGCGACCAAGATCCCTACGGCGAGGCGCGCTCCACCCACGTCGCGAATCATGCGCGAGTCAATGAGCCTGCGACGTGCACCCATCGCGCGTCCGATGCTCGCGCTCAGGCCGGCTCCTCGGACATCACATGCGCTCCCTTGACCTCACGTATGGACCTTGGAGCACATGCGCTCCTTTGACCTCACGCGCGCACCCTGGACCACATGCGGCGATCTCGACATTACGCGTGGACCCGGTCTCCCTCGGGGGCGAGGGGCGGGCGGATCAGCCGCTGGCGAAACACCCAGTAGGTCCAGGTCTGGTATACGAGGACGACAGGGGTGAAAATCGCAGCTACGACACTCATCACGACGAGCGTCGAGTGGCCCGCAGATGCGGCACCGATCGTGAGGCTGTGGGCGCCGATGCCACTCGAGGGCAGGACCGCCGGGAACATTCGCGCAAAGATGGCCCCTATGGCGAAGAGGATCGTGCACGCGGTCGCCGCGAAGCCAAGCCCGTCGCGCCGCGCGGCGATGAAACCCCCGGCGACTGCAATCGAGACGAGGGAAGCGAGGCCGAGCAGCAAGGGCACGACCGGTGGCAGCGAGCCACCGATGGCCGGGCGGCCGGCTGCGACCACCCACGCCACGGTGGCCGCCAGCAGGACGAAAGCTGGTATGACGAGCATCTGGGCGGCGCGCCGGGCCCTGAGCGCCATGTCGCCAGTCGTCTTCAAGGACAGGAAGACCGAGCCGTGTACGCAGAACACAGCCAGGCTCGCAAGACCGCCGACGAGCGCTATCGGGTGCAGCAGCCCGAGGATCCCGCCGTAGTAGCGCCCGCCCGCGCTGAACGGCAGCCCGTGAACGAGGTCGGTGAAAGCCGCCCCTAAGACGATCGCGGGAACGAGGCTGCCGAGGAAGTTCGCCCAATCCCAGGTTGTCTTCCATCGTGCGCTGTCGACCTTGTCGCGGAACTCGAAGGAGACTCCGCGCGCGATGAGAGCCAAGAGGATGAGGAATAGCGCCAGGTAGAAACCGCTGAAGAGCCGCGCATACCACGTCGGAAACGCGGCGAAGGTTGCTCCGCCGGCGACGAGCAGCCAGACTTCGTTGCCGTCCCACGTGGGCCCTACAGAGTTCAGGCACAGCCGACGGTCGGTCTCGTCGTGCACCAGGAAAGGTGTCACGACCGCAACGCCGAAGTCGAACCCCTCCAAGAAGAGGAAGCCCGCCCAGAGCAACCCGATCAGGGCGAACCAGGCGGTGTTCAGGTTGGCGAACGGTGCCACGTGCAAACTCCTCTCAACGGGTCGGTGAGTGGGTCGGTGAGTGGGTCGGGGGACGAGGCCGGCAGGAGACGAGGCGGCACGAGACGAGGCGGCAGGAGACGAAGCCGGCGAGGCCGGAAGTCGAGCGGGTCAGCAGACCGGTCGGGTCAGTAGACAAGGCCGGGCACCGAATGGACGTCTGTGCTTTCGGGTTCTGCAAGACCGCCTCGCGCAGCACGGAACATGAGCACCGCGTCGACGGCGCCGAGCAGGGTGTAAAGGGACACGAAACCGACGAGAGTGGTCGTTACGTCTGCTGTGGTTGTGCTCGACACGCCCTGCACCGTGCGCATCAACCCATAGACGATCCATGGCTGGCGCCCCACCTCAGTGAAGATCCAGCCAGTGGTGTTGGCGAGGAAGGGTAGGGCTATCCCGATGAGGGCTGCGGGCATGAACCACCGGCTAGTGGTGAGGCGTTTACGGCGCGCTAGGACCACTCCCCACAGACACAGAAGGAGTAGGAGGATCGCCGTGCCGACCATGATCCGAAACGACCAGTAGGTGAGCCAAAGGACGGGTATGTAGCTCGCTTTGCCGTACTTGGCAGTCTCGGCGGCCTGGATCTGATTGACGCCTCTCACCTGTCCGTTCCAGCTCAGATCCGCCACCATGGAGAGCACGTGCGGGATCCTGATCTGGAAGATGGGTTTGCCGTTCAGGTTGCCGATCGTGAGGATCGAGAAGCTGGCGCCCGACTTCGTGTTGTAGATGGCTTCGGCAGCTGCCATCTTCATCGGCTGTTGGGAGTCCATCAGCCGTGCTTGGAGGTCACCGCTCACGCCCGTGACGATCAGGGCTACGAGCGTGAAGGCAGCGGCAAAGCGCGCTGCGCGCAGGAACGGAGCACGCTCGTGCTCTTCGCGTGCGCGGCGAGCCTGCCAGACGGCGGTCCCCAGGACGAGCGCTCCGGCTGTGACGAGCGCTGAGGTGATCGTGTGGGTGAAGGCAGCCCACAGGGTTGAGTTCCCGAGCACCGCCCAGAAGTTGGTGAGAAACGCCCTGCCGTGTTCGACGCGGTAACCGACCGGGTGCTGCATCCAGGAGTTGGCGGCGAGGATGAAGAATGCGGAGATGATCGTCCCGAGGCTCGTTGCCCATATCGTGGCTAGATGGGCTCTGGGTGAGAGCCGGTCGCGCCCGAAGATCCACAGCCCGACGAAGGTGGACTCCAAGAAGAAGGCGAGCAGCCCCTCGATAGCGAGCGGCGCGCCGAAGATGTTCCCGACGAAGATCGAGTAGGCCGACCAGTTCATCCCGAACTGGAACTCGAGGACGATACCTGTCACGACACCGATCGCCAGGTTGATGAGGAAGAGTCGACCAAAGAATCGCGACAGCCGGCCCCAGGTTTCGTCGCGGCGTCTGTACGCCAGCGTCTGCATTGTGGCGACCACCACGCTAAGGCCGATCGTGACGGGGACGAAGAAGAAGTGGAAGATCGTCGTGAGGGCGAACTGCCAGCGCGCCAACAGTTCCATCTGGGCCTCCTGAGTCGAGGGTCAGGCTCCGATCGGGTCGCCGATGCGGCCGTCTCGCATCTGAAGAATCCGACCGGCAGCCTGGGCTACAGCTGGGTCGTGAGTCACCATCACCGTCGTCACTCCGTACTCGCGCTGGAGGCGGGCGAAGAGCGCGAGTACGTTCGCCGACGCGTCTGAGTCCAAGTTGCCGGTCGGCTCGTCTACGAGGAGGACCGGAGGGTCGTTGGCGAGTGCCCTGGCGATGGCTACCCGTTGGCGCTCGCCGCCTGAGAGCTGCGGCGGGTGACGACGTTCTCGGTCAGCGAGATCGAGCTCCGAGAGAAGCTGGCGTGCCCATACCGTTCGCTCGCGATGCGGTCGGTGGGATCCCATCATGGCGACCTCGATATTGGCGAGAGCGGACAGGCGGGGCAGCAAGTTGTGAAGCTGGAAGACCAAGCCGATCGTCTGGCGCCGATAGCGGCTCGGGTCCGGCAGATGAGACAGGTCTTGGCCCTCCACCCGGATCGTGCCTGACGTGGGCGAGTCGAGCGCGGCGAGCAGATGAAGAAGAGTCGACTTCCCACAGCCCGAAGGGCCCATGATCGCGATGAACTCTCCCCTTTCGACCCTGAGGTCCATGCCATTCAGGGCCCGTACGGCGCCGCCGTCGAACTCCTTCGTCACGCCTATCACCTCGATTGCAAGCGAGGCGTAACCCTTTTCCACGTTCGACCGGCTCTCGGACGTCAAAGCCGAGATGTGACCACCCTGAACGGGTATGCCCGTCGGTTCGATGTCCTGCGAGGACAGCGTGGGCGCGATGGCGTGATGTTCATTCATGGCTGAGAGCCTGGAGCGGGGCCAGGAACCCGGCGCGAAGCGCCGGATAGAGGGTTCCCAAGATGGTCATGCCCAGACCCGTGTAAAGGCCTCGCCAAAACGCTTCGGAGGTGTAGTTCGAGTGGAGCACTCCGGCGAGCTGTGGCAACGCCTGGAGGATCGAAGTCACCAGGTAGGAGAGCCCCACTCCGACAGCGGCACCGACGACCGCCAGAACCATTCCCTCGCCGAGGAGGAGCGAGACCACGCGCGTGCGGGTCCAACCGATCGCCCGAAGCAGTCCGAACTCACGCGTTCGCTCGAATAGCGAGAGCATCATCGTGTTCCCCACCACGATCGCGCCTATGACCACGGCGAGAATGGTGCTCCCAGTGGCGGCAGCCTTGAGGAAGACGAGGTTGCGGTCCGCTCGGCCGAATTGCGTGACCGTTCGGATCGTCGTGAGCTCGGGATGAGCGTAGGTGATGCGCTTCTCTACCTCGCCGATCCGATAGCCTGGCGCGACTTTGACGAACACGAGCGTCACAGCCCCTGGCACACGGTTGTACGCCTGGACGGCAGACAAAGGGAAGATCGCGCCGAGGTCACCGAAGGAGATGCCGGTTGAGTAGATGCCGACAATGGTGTTCTTGGTGCCGTTTGCATAGAAGCCGTCGCCTACGTGCAGGCCCATGTCCTCAGCGGCGCGCCAGCCGAGCATGACCTCGTGCGTAGCGTTGGCGGAGTAGGGCCGCCCGGCGAGGACATGCACCCCGAAGGGGGTGAGCTCATCCAGCGGGAGGCCGATTTCCAGAAAGAGCGGGTTGGCAGCGTTGATCCTCTCGGTCTCGATCAAGGCGCCCACGGCGTTGGCAACACCTTTGGTTGCCCGGACCTCGGCTAGTTGGTGAGTATCGAGGTAGGAGAACAAGACGTCGGACACGTTCTTCTGGGCCACTGTGAAGTCGGATTTGCCGATCTTCAGAATGGCGGCTGCCGAGCTCTCGAGACCGCTGCTCACCACGGTCAGGACAACGACCGTCATGACTGCCAACGCGACCGCGAAGGCGAGCCCGAAAGATCGCGCTTTTTTAGCCCAGATGTTGCTCAGGAGTAGGACGATCGTCGACACGGTGGAAATTACGGTACTCCAGGTCCCTCAGGATCGGTAAGATCGAGAAGTCGGGCCAGTGCCCTCGTCAGGTGGGCGCGGGCCAGACCCTCAGAGGGGGAGGCGACGGCGTTCAGAGGCTCGCACAAGTCGCTGCCAGCGCGCGCACGGCTACAACCTGGGCTACTTGTCGGGGACGACCACAACTGGGCGCTTTAGGTGTTGGAGGAGCTGGTGGCTAGTGCTCCCGAGCCGTAGTCCGGGGAACCCGCCGGCGCCACGGGTGCCCACGACTACAAGGTCTGCGTCTTCCTCGTCGGCGGTGGCCATCAGTGCCATGACAGGGTTGCCTTCGACCAGAAGGCAACGGTGAGGCACTCCCGACGCACGCAATGCCCTGGACCACTCGTTCTCGAGCAAGGCGCGCACCTCTTCACGGTGCTCTTGTGAGGGAAGCGCAGTGGTAGGAGTGCCGAGATGGCTGAGCATCCCGAGGGCGTGCACTGCGACGACCTCGGCCCCCAACGCTGTGGCGAGCTCCGCTGCCCATTCGAGAGCATGCTCGGCGTGTGCCGAGCCGTCGGCACCCACGAGGATCCGGCGAGGCGCGGTCATCGCGAGCACACGGGGCCGTCCGTCAAGCCGGAGTCTTGGTGGATCAGCTCTGTGGGCGCAACGACCACGGCTCCACACTAGGGCCTTCTTTCGCCGGGCAGGACTTTCGGCTCTTGCACGAGCGACGGATCGGAGCGACCGTGGTCGCGTGGAGACCTGCACGGACCGAGGGCAGCCTGCGACCTCGTTCTCGTGCGACTGAACCGCCTATGTCCGCAGCCGCCGTCGCGGAGACACACATCTCGGTCCTGTTCTTCGTGGGCGATCGAGTCTTCAAGCTCCGAAAGCCTGTTCGGTTCGGCTTCGTCGATTTCACCGACCGCACGACGAGGAAGCTGGACTGTGAACGCGAGCTTGCACTGAACCGCCGTCTGGCGTCCGATGTCTACCTCGGGGTTGCGGACTTGTGGCTCTTAGGTGAGCCGGTGGACCACATGGTCGTCATGCGTCGACTCCCCGAGGATCGTCGCCTCGCCACCTTGGCGCGAAACGGCGGCGACATCAGCGGTTGTCTCCGTCAAGTCGCGCATGCTCTCGTGACCTTCCATGCCGGAGCGCTCAGGTCCACTGATATCTCGGCCGCGGCAACCGGACCGGCGCTTCGAGCTGCATGGGAGTCGAACTTCGCTCAGACCGACACCTTTGTCGGGCCCGAGCTCGACGAGCGCGCAGAGCAACGCCTTCGCAGTCTCGCAGGTTGTTATCTCGAGGGGCGTGAGCCGTTGCTCGCCTCGCGTATTGCCGCGGGCCATGTGTGCGACGGTCACGGCGACCTGCAGGCGGAGGACATCTTCTGCCTCGATGACGGCCCGCGCATCCTCGACTGCATCGAGTTCGACGACACGTTGCGCTACGGCGACGTGATCAGTGACGTTTCATTCCTCGCGATGGACCTCGAACGGCTCGGACGCTTCGATGCCGCCGCCGAGCTCCTCAGGAATTACCAGGAGCTGGCGGGCGACCGGTTCCCGGAGTCTCTCGTGCGTCATCACAGCGCGTTGCATGCGTACGTTCGGGCGAAGGTCGCATGCTTGCGTCACGCCCAGGGCGAGCAACGCGCGTTAAGAGAGGCACGCCATCTCCACGGCCTCGCCCTCGAGCACCTGGAGCTGGGTCGCGTGAGGCTGGTGCTGGTAGGAGGACTCCCGGGCACCGGGAAGTCGACGGTTTCCGCCGCGCTGGCGGCAACACGGGGCTGGGTCGTTTTACGCTCGGACGAGGTTCGCAAGGAGCTGGCGGGGTCGATGTCGAGGCAGTTAGCGGGGTCGACGTCGAAGGACCCGGCGGCGCCCGCTTACCGCGACGGCATCTACGACGCCGAGACGACCGCCGCCACATACCGCGTTTTGCTCGAGCGGGCACGCGACGCACTTTGTCTCGGTGAGTCGGTGGTGCTCGACGCCTCGTGGTCCGACAGCCGATGGCGGAAGACCGCAGCCGATGTTGCCGCCCGCAGCTCGAGCGACCTCGTGGAGCTGCGCTGCGATCTCGATCCCCACGAGGCTGATAGACGCCTGACCTCGCGCAACGAGCAGGGCGCGGACGTCTCCGATGCGACACCGGAGGTGGCCGCGCTCATGGCGCGGGAGTTCGACCCCTGGCCGTCGGCCGCCGTCGTGGACACCTCGGTCTCACCCGACGCGGTTGATCTCCGAGCGCTCGGAATCGTGGACGACCGGCCGTGATCCTCTTCGCGCCTGCTCAGAGATCAACGGGGGCCGATCCGGAGGACCGCTGCGCCGTTGACGCGGTCGTGAGCCAGGTCCGATAGCGCCTGGCTTGCCTCCTCGAAGTTGTAGGAGGTGGTTGCTGCCACGATGCCCAGCCGGTTGGCGAGCGCCAGGAACTCCTCGCCGTCGCGCCGGGTGTTCGCTGTGACGCTGCGCAGCTCGCGCTCGAAAAAGAGGTGTTCCTGGTACACGAGGGCAGGGATGTCGGACAGCGCGATCCCGGCCACTGCGAGCACCCCGCCGCGATCCAACGCTGCAAGCGCAGGGAGTACCAGCTCTCCCGCCGGCGCGAACAGGATCGCAGCGTCGAGAGGTACCGGTGGAGGGGCGTCGGCGCTTGCTGCAGAGGCTGCCCCGAGCTCTAGCGCCAGGCGGCGGGCATCGGCCGACCGGGTCATGACGTGTACTTCTGCGCCTTGGCGTGCCGCTACCTGGGCGGTGAGATGCGCCGAGCCTCCGAACCCATAGATGCCCAGCCGGCCTCCGGGCGGCAGCTCACATCGCAGCAGGGCCCGGTAACCGATGATCCCTGCGCACAGCAGGGGAGCAGCCTGCTCGTCGGACAGCCCGGCCGGGAGAAGATATGCGTAACGCTCGTCGACCAACGCAGCCTCGGCATACCCACCGTCATGGTCCCACCCGGTGAAGGTGGCCTTGGTGCACAGGTTCTCGTCGCCGCGCCGGCAGAATCGGCATGCTCCGCAGGTGCCCGCCAGCCAGGCGACGCCGACCCTGTCGCCCGCGGCGAAGCGCGACGTGCCAGGCCCGATCGAGTCGACCAGACCCACGATCTCGTGGCCAGGCACCACGTTCGGTCGGTGGACGGGCAGGTCGCCCTCAGCGACATGCAGGTCGGTTCGGCACACGCCGCACACCGACACCCGCACGCGCAGCTGTCCCTGGCCTGGTTTGGGAAGGTGGCGCTCTGTCAGCCGGAGCGGACCATCGTCGATCGGAGCGGGCTTCGTAATTTCCCAGGCGCGCATGTTTCAATCGTCGCGCCAACCTGAAGGCACCTCCACCGACCGGTGTTTCACCGGGGAGGCTCACCAGTTCGAGAGTCCGCGCGGATGGGCCATCGAGAGGGCCGGCGGGAATGCGAGGGTTCTCGCGACCTGTCAGCGGCTCCCAAGCACGTGGCGCACCTCTTCGGCGATCTGGAGGTCCTCGCGTGCAGCGACCACGAAAGTGTGGACGCGGCTCTCAGGCATGCTGATCTCGCGGTCTTCTGGACTCGAGGTGTTGCGCTCCTCGTCGACCCGTACTCCGAGGAAGCCGAGCCCGCTGGCGGCACCATCGCGTATCTCGGGGGAGTTCTCGCCGACACCTCCGGTGAAGGTGAGGCAGTCCACCCCCCCATCGCCGCGGCCATGGCGGCAATCGAGGCGCGAAGCCGGTGGAGGTAGACATCGAGGGCGAGGCGCGCGGCGGGTTCACCTGTTTCGGCGTTGTGAAGCACAGATCGCATGTCGGGTGTCCCGGCCAGTCCCAAGAGCCCAGATCCATGCTCGAGGGTGGCGGCGAGCTCGGCGGGCGGAATGCCCGCGTGCTCCTCGAGCCAGAGCACGAGACCAGGATCGAGGCTGCCCGAGCGGGTGGCCATCACCAGACCCTCGAGGGGTGTGAAGCCCATGGTCGTGTCGACAGACCGGCCGCCTCGCACCGCGGCGAGCGAAGCACCTGCCCCCAGGTGGCACGTGATGATCCGCAGTTCCTCGACATTGAGCCCGCGCAGTTCGGCCGTGCGGTGTGAGGCATATGCATGGGAGAGCCCGTGGAAGCCATAACGCCTCAACCTCCAGCGCTCGCGCCACTCAGTGGGGATGGCATAGGTCGCAGCCGCTGGCATGAGCCCTGCATGGAAGGCAGTGTCGAAGCAAGCGACCGCCGGCACTCCCGGCAGGGCGGAGCTCACCGCGTCGAGCGCGGCGAGCGACCTCGGCTGATGAAGTGGCGCCAGGTCGCTGAGAGCGCTCAAGCGTGCGACCACGTCCTCGTCCACGAGCACAGGACCGGTGAATTCGGTGCCGCCATGGACGATCCTGTGCCCGATCGCCTGCACGTCGGCAAAGCTCGCCAAGGCCAGGCGCATCGAGACTGTGTCCGGCTCCCCACCAGGAGCGGGAAGGTCGAGCGAAGTCATCAGCCGGTCCTTCTCGTCGAGCACCCGGAGTTTCAGGCTGCTCGAGCCGGAGTTCACGACCAGGATTCGCATGGCGCCCGACTGTTCAGCTCGCCCAGGTCCAGTCGCGGATCTCGGGCGCGTCCTCCCCGGTCTCTCGTGTGTGCATACGACAGGTGAGCCGCCTGTCGGCCATTTCCTGGCGCACGTGCCCTGCGCGCGACGCGAGCCCTGGCACGCGGTCGATGACGTCGGTCACGAGGTGGAACCGGTCGAGATCGTTCATCATCACCATGTCGAACGGTGTGGTGGTCGTCCCCTCCTCCTTGTAGCCCACGCACGTGCAGGTTCGGATGGGCGTGTCTGCGGTAGGTGAGCGGGTACACCAGCCACGGATAGCCGTGAAAGGCGAAGATGATCGGTTTGTCGGTGGTGAACAGCGCGTCGAACTCGGCGTCGGAGATCCCGTTTGGATGCTCGGTGGCAGGCTCCAGCCGCATAAGGTCGACGACGTTCACCACCCGTATCTTGAGGTCGGGCAGCCGTCGGCGAAGTAGGTCGACCGCGGCCTGTGTTTCGAGGGTGGGGACGTCTCCGCAGCAGGCCATCACTACGTCGGGCTCATCACCCTGGTCATTGCTAGCCCACCCCCAGATGCCGAGGCCGCGAACACAGTGGGTGATTGCCTCGTCCATGGTCAGCCAGTTGAGCTGCGGTTGCTTGCCCGCCACGATCACGTTCACGCAGTTGCGGCTGGCGAGGCAATGGTCGGCCACCGACAGCAAGCAGTTCGTGTCCGGCGGCAGGTAGACGCGCACCACCTGCGCCTTCTTGTTGACGACGTGGTCCAAGAAGCCGGGGTCCTGGTGGGAGAACCCGTTGTGGTCCTGGCGCCACACGTGGGACGACAGCAGGTAGTTGAGCGAGGCGATGGGACGACGCCAGGGGATGTCCCGGGTGACCTTCAGCCATTTGGCGTGCTGGTTGAACATCGAGTCGACGATGTGGACGAACGCCTCATAACAATTGAAGAGGCCGTGGCGGCCTGTGAGGAGGTACCTCTCGAGCCAGCCTTGGCAGAGGTGCTCGGAGAGGACCTCCATGACGCGGCCGTCGGGGGAGAGGTGGTCGTCGGAGGCGATCACGGTTGCGTCGAAGGCGCGATCGGTCACTTCGAACACCGCCGAGAGCCGGTTCGAGGCCGTCTCGTCCGGCCCGAAGAGCCGGAAGCGGTCGGAGTTGGCCGCGATCACCTCGCGCAGGTACTCGCCGAGCACAGAGGTCGCCTCCGAGAAGGTCGCTCCGGGCGTGGGCACCTCGACGGCGTGGGCGCGGAAGTCCGGCAGCATCAGGTCTTTGAGCAGTAAGCCTCCATTGGCGTGCGGGTTGGCGCTCATTCGCCGGTGGCCGCGCGGCGCTAGCAGGGCGAGCTCTTCGACGAGGGACCCCTGCGCGTCGAAGAGCTCTTCGGCGCGGTAACTACGCAACCATGACTCGAGCATCGCCAGGTGTTCGGGGTTCGTGCGCACCTCGGTGAGGGGAACCTGATGCGCGCGAAATGTGCCTTCGACTTGCAGCTCGTCCACGACCTTGGGGCCTGTCCATCCCTTCGGGCTGCGCAGCACCACCATCGGCCAGCGTGCTCTGGTAGTGGTGCGGCCAGTCCCCGTGGCGGTCCTTGCGTCGCGCTGGAGCAGGTGGATCTCCTCCACCACCGCATCGAGGGTCGCCGCCATCTGTTGGTGCATCGTTGGTGGATCGTTCCCCTCCACGACATGGACGCGGTATCCGTACCCTTCGAAGAGCGCCTGCAGCTCCTCGTCGCTGATTCGGGCGAGCACGGTCGGGTTGGCGATCTTGCAGCCGTTCAAGTGCAGGATCGGAAGGACCGCACCGTCTCGAGCCGGGTTGAGGAACTTGTTCGCGTGCCAGCTCGTGGCCAGAGGCCCGGTCTCCGCCTCTCCGTCGCCGACCACGCAGCAGACGATCAGATCGGGATTGTCGAACGCGGCGCCGAAGGCGTGGGCGAGCGAGTAGCCGAGCTCGCCGCCTTCGTTTATCGAGCCCGGAGTCTCAGGCGCAGCGTGGCTCGGGATGCCGCCTGGGAACGAGAATTGGCGAAACAGCTTCCTCAGGCCGTGCGCGTCGCGCGTCACGTGTGGGTACAGCTCGCTGTAGGTGCCCTCGAGGTAAGCGTTGGCGACGACGGCCGGGCCCCCGTGCCCAGGGCCCGTGACGAAGATGGCGTTCAGCTCCCGGCTGCGGATGACCCTGTTCAGGTGCGCATACATGAAGTTCAACCCCGGCGTGGTGCCCCAGTGGCCGAGGAGGCGCGGTTTTGTGTGCTCCGGGAGCAGACCTTCTCGCAGAAGCGGGTTGTCCAGTAGGTAGATCTGGCCGACCGACAAGTAGTTCGCCGCTCGCCAGTAGGTATCCACGAGGCGGAGCTCCTCCGCGGTGAGCGCTAGTCCCGGCTCTATTTGCTCGCCGGGCTGACCGCGACTCTTGGTGGTCTCGTCAGCGTCGCGCAGTGCTGCGCCGATCGGGCTCGCCCTGTGCTCGTCCATGTGTCGAGACTATTCCTGTGACCCTCTTCGAGGGCCACAGTGAGCAGGCTGGTGTGCCTACTGGTTGCTTGCCCGAGGCGAGACTTACTTCTTTCCGAGGATCCGGTTCATCTTCGTGCCGCAGACCGGACAAGTGCCCTGGGCGGCGCGGCGTCCGTTCGCAAGCTCGACCTCGTGCCCCTCGAACGTTCGCTTCTCACGGCATTTCACGCAGTAACCCTCGTACGACGCCACGATGGCCTCCTAGTTCCAGCGCCCCGCCAAGGGCTCTCGAAGACGCTACCTGCACTTTTCCCGCCACACGCGGATGGTGGGTACATCGCAAGAGTGAGGTCGTCGACGGCGGCCCGGTGCTAGGCGCCTAGGGTGCAGTTTCTGTCCTGGATGCGTGTCCGTTTCAGCCCGAGGCCGGCACCTGCGATGTCGACGAGCAACTGTGGTGGCGAGGACGAGGCCCAGCCCACGGCGGTGCTCAGGATGGACCAGGGGTCCTTTTGACGACTTCGCGACTTGGCGACTGGCGTGCGGTCGCCGCCCGGGAGAAGCGGCGCTGTCCGCGGGCATCTAAGAGCTGAGGGGCGACCTGTCGCTTGCCCGGCGAGTGGTCGGTTCGATGACGTCCATGATCCGATCTCGTGCCTGTCGAGCGGTCACGATTCGCCC
>Ga0224558_1001938_pt1 | contig 20181 bp, 18 predicted proteins | sample 714S32024metaG_FD_180682 | JGI IMG/M metagenome (GOLD analysis project Ga0224558, IMG submission 180682) | Peat soil microbial communities from Stordalen Mire, Sweden - 717 S3 20-24 | ecosystem: Environmental > Terrestrial > Soil > Wetlands > Peat | place: Sweden: Norrbotten County, Stordalen...
TCAAATGTCCCAGTGCGCCGAGGCGTCTTGCGATTTCGTAACTGTGCCCGCCCAAGCCCACCGTGGCATCCAGATAAGTTCCGCCACGCTTTACGGCCAGAAAATCGATCGCTTCTTTTAAAAGGACCGGAACATGGCCAACCGCTCCATGCCCACCCCACTCGGGGATGTCTGTTGAATCCGAATCCGTGCGCACCGTTTGCCCGATTACTAGATGCCCAATTTGTCGAGCGTACTCGTGTCGTCATCCGTAAAAGCCTGCTCGCCGATCTCCTTTTCCAGCGCTTCCAGGTTCCGAACTTCCAGGTAAGTCAACTGGCCGAGCACTGCCACTTCACCGCGAAGGTGCGCCGCCTCCCGCAGAATCTGCGGGATCAGCAGCCGCCCCTGCCCGTCCATTTCCACGACCTGCCCGTAATAATTCGTGCGAGTTAAGAACTTTTTCTTCGTCGGATTGAAAGTGGACAGCGCCGCCAGCTTCTGCTCGATCCGCTCCCACTCCTCGAAGGGATACACTTGAGCAACAATTCCATCCAGACTTGTGATGTAAAATCTCTGCGCATATTTCTCGTCGATCACGCGCTTGAATTCCGCGGGGACCTTTAACCGTCCCTTTTCGTCGACGCGGGTTGGATGATTTCCGCGAAACATGTGCCCCGTTCACCGCTCTTGATGGAAATGACGGGCTCCGTTTATTTATGGCTGCTACCACAGCCACTACTATGGGGGAGGTACAAGCGGTCAAGAAAGCAGTGGATTCGGGTTGGTTGGGCCGGTTTTTTGCGGTGTCAGTCTCGGAAACCACTGGCGCCTCGAAAGCTAGTGTTCGTACCCACAACCTCTAATAGTTACTCCACTTTGAACCACTTTTTTCCACAATACGCCGAAATCCTTGCTTGTCAACCACAAAGTTTCAGGTTGAGATTTGCTCAAGGGGCTCAAGGTGCAAAACGCGAAATGTTGCGGTTAACCAGAAAGGTGACCACTACGGATTGGGTTTATGCTTTAGATGCCTTCGCTATTTATTCGCTTGCATTCCGCGCCCGTCAAGCACTTCCCTGCGCAAACCAACGTGGGGACAGCCGCCCCCGGCTGTCCATTGGGGCTAGCCCCGCCCGCTCATGAGGCGTCCAGCACGCTTTCAAGTGCCTCGATGGCAGCGGCGCGGGAGAACTTTTCTTCGTATCTATTTCGTGACGCCCTGGCAATTGCCAGCGAGACGGACGCGTAGCTTATTATGCCGTGCAGCCCCACATCCTATCACCGGTAAATGGCAGCTGCCGTCGTGCTGCGGGTTGGCAAGGAAGGACGAAGGCGGTGGCCGCATCCAGCGCGGGACTCCACGCTATTGACCCTCTGGAGTACACTTGTGCCGAATTCAAGCCAGACGAAAACAGGGGGCGCAATGAAGCTGAATACGACTCGGGTGTGGCTGGGAGGCATTGCCGGAGGAGTGGTGTGGAATGCCTGGAGCTTCTTTGTTCAGACGCGGCTGGGCCCGTTCTACGAGTCCGTACAGAAGCAAGGCTTACTCCTAAAGGAACCGCGCTATCCATTTTTCGTAGGGCAGTGGATTCTTCTCGTGTTCGTAATGTCGATTCTCCTGGCCTATCTCTACGCGTGGAGCCGAGCCACCGCCGGCCCCGGACCGAAGACGGCCCTAAAAATCGGGATGATCGTAGGATTCTTCGCGGGCATGCCAAGCAACTTTGCGCAAGCCACCTGGTCCCCGGTTCCGCGCATGTTGCCGCTCGGATGGATGCTCGAACTGTGGATAGGCGCCATCCTGGCAACGCTGGTCGCAGGTTTCCTGTACAAAGAGTAACGTGGACGTGATCGGTTCAGGCCGGGGCGTGTGGTGAAGTGCTCGTGTGGTGGCGTGCTCGTGTGGTGACGGGGCTACGCCCCGTCCAAGCCGAGCGAAGCTCGGCAGTTGCCCGCAGCCACAGCAACTCTGGGACGCGCGTCTAACCCTTCGGCGCCGCTTCCACAAAAACGGCCGTGCCATAGGCCAGAACTTCCGTGACCCCCTGCATCACTTCGGTGGCGTCGTAGCGGGCGCCGACGACGGCGTTGCCTCCGATATCCGCGGCATGTTGCAACATCAGGTCGAAAGCTTCGGCGCGCGTCCTCTCGCAGAGATTGGTCAGCAGAGTGATGTTGCCTCCAATCAGCGTCTGCAGCCCAGCGCCAATGGTCCCAAAGATCGACCGGGAGCGCACCGTGATTCCGCGCACCACGCCCAGCGTGCGCACAACGCGAAAGCCATCGAGTTCAAACTGCGTGGTCACCATGTTATGCGGGACCATCCGCCCCGCGGTCACGGCATAATTACCCATAGCTCCTCCGGAAAAAGACTCGGCGTTAGCCCCGCCGCTATAGTAACGCGTCATTCTAATTCAGCGTCGATCGCAAATTCTCCAGCGCCAGCGTCCCAACTGACGCGCAGCACATTCGGCTTGCAGCAGACCTGGCAGTCCTCGACGTAGCGCTGGCGACTGCCGGCGGACTCATCCACTGTGGTCGAGTTCCATTCTCCGCAATCGCCGCAAACAAAGCCACTCAACACAAAGCCATTCTAGTCCGCGGCAGCCCGACGAAACTCCAGCCGGAGATGACGTTCAGCGATGAACCGGGCATCTACATTCTCGGAGAATTCGGCATCCGTCTGGAAGACGACATGCACATCACGGAAAGGGCGCAGAATTGTTCACCCCGCAAAGCCCGTCGCTGGAGGACCCGTTCGGAAAGGCGCAGAGGCCTCCACTCATCTCCTGTCACGCAGGACCGTGACGGACAGTGGCTCACCGCGTATCTCTATGGGTTTGAAATCCAACTCAGTAAGTGGCGTTACGCGGTCAAATTTCGCAGCATTACCGCCTTGCGCTGTGGCCTTCGCCACTGTTGGCTGCCGGTCGACCTTACGACGTGCCCGTTTCCGCTTCTTCATCTCACCACCTCTAAACAGTCTCCAGTCTCCTAATCGGAGCATTCTTCAATTTCCTAAAGTCCGCACAACGGAAATTACCAAATTACCCGATTGCCAAATTGCAAAATCCTTACTCCACCACCCACTCCCGCAGCCGCCGCAGCAGCGAAGCAGGCGCGTCCGCTTCCAGCACCACCAGCCCGTCCTGATACTGGCGCGAATAGATTCGGGCACGGGCCTCCAACAGGGCCAGCATCTTGCCCTCTTTTTGCGGGATGCGCAGGCGAACGCGGCGCGGCCGGTCTTCGTCGAGCAGGGCATCGACGCGATCGAGCAGCGTGCTTAATCCGATCCCTTTCGCCGCCGAAACGTGGATGATCTGCTCATGGTTCAGCAGATCATGGTCACGCAGATCGCTGTCCCGCAGCGACTCGCGCTGCTTCGGAAGCAGCAGATCGATCTTGTTCATCACGCGCAGCCGCGGCTTTTTGTCGGCTTCGAGTTCCTTGAGGACGCTTTCGACTTGCGCGTCCTGCTCGGCAGAGACCGGGCTGCTGGCATCCGAGACCTGCATGATCAGCGTGGCGCGTTGTACTTCTTCGAGCGTGGCGCGGAACGCCGAAACCAGCGTATGCGGAAGATGCCGGATGAAACCCACCGTATCGGAAAACAGAACCTTGCGCTTTGAGGGCAGTTCAGCGCCTCGAATGGTCGGATCGAGCGTGGCAAACATGCGCGACGACGACGCCACATTCGACTTGGTAAGGGCATTGAACAACGTCGATTTTCCCGCGTTCGTATACCCCACCAGCGCCACCGTAGCCACCGGAACCGATTCGCGCCGTTGCCGCTGCTGCGCCCGTATGCGGCGCACATTTTCGATCTGCTGCTTGACGTGCCGCACGCGGCGGAAAATCTTCCGCCGGTCGGTCTCCAGTTGAGTTTCGCCCGGTCCGCGAGTGCCGATCCCGCCGCGGATTTGCGACATTTCCACGCCGCGCCCCGCCAGCCGCGGCAGCATGTATTCGAGCTGGGCCAGTTCCACCTGCAACTGACCTTCACGAGTGCGTGCGTGGCGCGCAAAAATATCGAGAATCAGTTGCGTGCGATCGATGACGCGCGTGTCGACCACGCGCTCAATATTGCGCTGTTGCGAAGGCGAAAGGTCGTGATCGAACAGAATCACATCCGCGGAAACCGAGGCCGACGCGCCCGCAATTTCCTCCAGCTTGCCCTTGCCGATCAGCGTGGCAGGCTCCGGCCGGTCGCGCCGCTGCGTGAATTCGCCGGCGATCTCGGCGCCCGCGCTCGTCGCCAGCGCCCGCAATTCGTCGAGCGAGTCTTCGGACGTGAAATCGGAGCTGAAATCCGGCGAATCCGCCGCCAAGAATGAGGACGACGATGACGAGGCGGCCACGCTCGTGGCATGATCGCGAGCCGCCTGCGCCCCCGGAGTAATGGTTGCGGAATTTGTCTTTCGTGCGCCACCCGCGCGCCCCTTGGTGCGAAACTCCACCCCCACCAGGAACGCCCGTTCCCGCCGTTCCGAAGGATTCAGCACCGCCTTGGGCTCATTCCGCGAACTATTTCGCGAATATTTCGCGGCCTATCGCGGCTGCTCAGTCTGGAGTCGTCTCGGCGCAAGCAAACTCACTTCATCCTTCGGTGTTGCCGGAAGCGGAACTCGCGATCGCCGCCTCCCCCTGGGACGCCACCGCCGCCGGCTTCGCATCCGCGTGGATGTGGGCTCCGCGCGAAATGACGACAGTCGAAATCGCATGTTTGAAGATGAGCTGCTCCTGGTTGCTGGTTTCGAGGACCACCGAGTACTTGTCGAACGAGCGGATACGACCTGTCAGTTTCACGCCGCTGACCAGATAGATCGTAATATTGTGCCGTTCCTTTCGTGCCGTATTGAGGAAGGAATCCTGAATGTTCTGCTGTGCCGGCTTGGCTTCCATTTGCCGATCTCCTTTTTGCGGATTCGATGCTGCGCCACGAACTTTGGGAAGGGCAATTGGCCGCAGCTCTGTTCCTGTAGGCTCCTACAATACGGCCTTGTCTCGCGCTTTTCAACTTCCCGCCCAACAAATATTCTCCGAAACTGTCCTGCACCTGGCATGCGCTCATTCCCGTCCGCCCCAAGTCCGGCCGCCCCAGAGAATCGACCGGGTTTCATTTCCGCCGCCAGCCATCTACAATCGTCACTCCAGAACAGACTTGCACAACAGGAGCTGCCGACCTTGACCAACATCAACCTCCCCACCGACTTCAACACTAACCTTCTGATGCTGTTTCGTTGGCTGCATTTTGTCGGCGGCGTGACCTGGCTCGGCCTGCTGTATTTCTTCAATCTGGTCAATGTTCCCTTCATGAAGGGACTCGATCCCGCCACCAAAGGCAAAGTCCTGCCCAGCCTGATGTCGCGCGCGCTGTGGTGGTTTCGCTGGTCATCGGTTCTAACCGTGCTGATGGGCCTGGCATACTGGGGCAGCGTCGTAGGCTCCGACGCCAGAAACGGCAGCGCATCTTCCGGTGTTCCAATGGCAACCTTCTTTGTCATCTGGACGGTCGCCTGGGCGCTAATGTATGCCTGCACCATCCCCGGTAGAGGCGCGCTCGACAAAGGTCCGGTGCTCGCCGTGATCTACGCCGCAATCGTGGTCGTCGCCTCGTGCCTGTTTTTGCGCTTCAACGATTATGGCTGGGAGAGTAATCGCCTGCTCGCCATCGGCATCGGCGGCGGGATGGGCTGGGTGATGATGCTGAACGTCTGGGGCGTAATCTGGCGCGCGCAGAAGAAAATCATCCAGTGGACCGCCGACAACGCAGCCCATGGCACACCGATGCCAGACAAAGCAAAGTATCTGGCCCGGCAAGCCTTCCTTACATCGCGCGCGAACTTCGTGCTCTCGTTCCCCATGCTGTTCCTGATGGGAGCCGCGAGCCACTATCCCATGTTTGGCAAATAGTGGTTTGGGAAATAATGTTTGGAAGTCAGAGAAAAGGCCGACCTCGCGGCCGGCCCTTCTTGAACGCTGTTCTGCCGACGACACTCCCTCAGTAAATGACCTTCAGCCCGAAGTAAATGCAGCGTGAGCCAGCCGGACAGGCCAGGTCAGCTGTCGACGTCACCTTGGGGTCACCAAACGTCGTGAAGGCACCCGGTACTCCGGCCTCCTCAATATACGGGACAATGCCGGGAATCGTGTTGCCGTAATTCGGATGGTTGAACACGTTATCCATGGTCATGTGCCATTGCAGCGTCGCACGCTCCCAGAACTTGATGTTCTTGAACAGCGTGAAGTTAGCTATGTTCGTATGGAAGTCGCGAATGCTGTTTCGTCCAACGTTTCCAAAAGGAGTGCCGAAGAGGCTGTCAGCTTCCGCGCCGTTCGCAATGAGGCGGACTTGGCTTTTGCTAACGGTCGCAACCACCCCATTGTTGATGCCGTTGAGGCTGAGTAATGTATTCGCACCCACACTGCAACCCTCTCCGTAAACATTGCAAGCGTCTCCCGCAAAAATACCCACCTGGGTTGCCGGAGCGCTCAAACTTCCCACGAACGGCCGTGAAGTCTCGCCATCGTACGGGCCATTGTTGGCAAGATCGAAGCCGGCATCGTTAGCTACGCCTCCGGTGGCTTCGTTAATGTATATCTGCGATGGCGTATACCCCTGCCCGGACTGGAGAATGTAGCTTCCCGATGCCGCCCAACCCCCGATGATATGTCCGAGGACGCCGTGCTGCGTACGCATGACGGGGATATCTTCGAGGAAGGAGACGGTCCAGGTCTGCGGGAAGTTAAGCCCGGAAAGTCCGTATTCCTGCCCCGTGTAGTTCAGGACGTTTTGGGAATAGGCGCTCGTATTCCCCGCGGCGCCGGTGTCGAAGATCTCGCTGACGTTATCCAGCGTCTTGCTCCACGTATAGCTGGTTCGCAGAGTCAACTGACGGAAAATGTTCGTAGTGCGGAATTCCGCCTGCAAGGCGTCGTAGTTCGAGTAACCGGTGTTCGCGGTCGCGTCGGTGATGCCCACATCGCAATTAATGCGGCCCAAGGCATTCGGCACCGTCGAAAGCGGCGTTGTGCAGGGAGTGAGGCCGCCCGGAACCTGATTCGGATAGGATGCTGCCAGCCCTGCAATATACGGATTCACGTTGATGGACTGGAACAGGTCGGTACCGTGGTTGCCGACGTATCGCACCTCCGCCGCTGAATTCTTCGTGACTTCGCGCTGAACACCGAACGACCACTCGTACACCTTATCTGGACGGAACGTGGGTGGAGTTATCGTGCGATCGAAATTTCGTGGATCGAAAACCCCGGGAGTCAGGCTGCTTGCGTATTCAGCCCGAATCGCCGGACCAAAAGGCGCTGCCGGAAGCCCATTTAACGGAGTCGTCGTCGTAGGTTCTAACGTCTGCGCCAAAACGACCGGAGCCGAAATCGCATTCAACAGAAAGGTGTTGTAATACGAGGGGTCGTAGGTCAGGCGAAAGCCTCCGCGCACAACCGTTTTGCCATTGCCTGTCAGCGGTCCATTCGGCGACCAGGCGAATCCAATGCTTGGACCGAAGAGGGTGTGGACCGACCCGACCTTCGGGCTCGTAGTGGCCGAAAGCGGCAAGGTTTTAAGCCAGAAGGGATTCGGGCCGTTTTGCTGCGCCACGGTTTCCTGGTTGAATATATTGGCAGGCTGACCCAGATAGCTCCACGTCAACCCCAGGTTTAAGGTCAAATTGCTCTTGATCTTCCAATCGTCGCCGACATAGAAGAAAGTATCCCACTCCTTGAACCCGAACTTCGGATTCCCGTCGGTGATACTTACCGCCGACGCGCCCGCGGTCGTCACGTCCGGGAACTGGCCGTTGGCTGCAAAGGAGCCCCAGTCCGGGTACACGTAAAATCCATTGTAATTCGGCAGAAAGACGTTGGGCGACCGCTGGTTGGTGATGTTGGCGCCCCACTTCAGTTGGTGCTGTCCGCGGGTGTACTCAAAGTTGTCCTGAAGCTGATAGGTGTTAACAATTCGGCCCTGTGGGAAGGAACTCGGCGGCCCGAATCCTAGCAATGACGAATTGCTGAAGACCACGTTCGTCAACGCGCTGCCGACCGCTTCCTGGCTTGGGACCGTGCCCAGCGAGTTGGTGCCAAACTGGACGCTGCTTCGCTGATAGCCAATTCGCACTTCATTCAGCATGTGGTTGTTAAAAATATGGGTCCAATCGATCAGCCCCGACTGTCCTAACGATGGAACGCTGACCGGATATCCCGCGGCTTGGTAGGGGAATGCGAAGGCGTTGACGAAATTCTCCTTCTGGTAGAGGTAACGCGTATAGAACGAGTCGGAGTCTGTGAGGTGCACATCAAGTTTTGCAATCCAATTGTAGGAATGAAAACCGTCAGCGAGAGTGCGCTGGACGCCGCTCAGTTGATATCCACACGCTGGCGCCCCAGTGACCGGATCCGTGCCGTTATTGACGGGCGCATTATCAAAGTATTGAGTTGTGATTGTCCCCGGCGCAATAATCGGCGAACCCCCTCCTACCCCGAAGGGACCATATGCCGTCAATGCTTGCAAACTTGTGCTTCCCGGGAAACACGCGTCCAATTGTCCGATCCCGGCTGGCGTAGGCGTCAAGATACCACCGCTGCTGAAAGGCGCGGTGGAGGATTCAATTTGATTGTCAAAACTACCAAAGATAAACACTTTGTTCTTCAGGAGTGGTCCGCCGATGGTTCCACCCGTAAATTCCTCGTTGAAGCGAGGGGGTTTCGTGAGGCCCTCCTCACCCGGTCCTGTACCCTCCTCAATGTTGGTCATGGCGGTCAGAACCGAGTTCGTTTCCTCTCCGGACACCGTCCCGTGCCAGCGGTTGGTGCCGCTCTTGGTCACAATGTTGATTACCGAGCCCGAGTTGCGGCCGTACTCCGGCCCGAAGTTGTTGGTGGTGGCCTGATACTCGCTAACCCAGTCGGTGTCGAACACAAAAATTTGCGGACCGGAGACCGAGTTGTCGTTATTGTTCTGTCCATCAATCTGCTGGTCATTGTTCCGGCCGCGAATGCCGTTCACGCTGAAGCCCACGCCGTTCGAATTCGAGAAATTGTTGTCGCGGCTGGCGGCCACCCCGGGCAGAGTCAGGGCAATGAAATCCATGCCCTCGCCCTCGCTGACTCCAGCAAAGGTTTCAAGCGCCGGGCCTCTGATTGAGGTCGTCACCTGAGCCTGCGCCGATTCAACCAGAGGGGGCGCTGCTGTCACCTCAATCGACGCGCTGACCTCGCCCACCTCCAACTGTAGTGTTCCAAGGGCATGCTCGACATTGGCATCCACCGCGGCGCCCGTCACCTTAAGCTTCCGAAAGCCGGCTTTGCTGACTTCCAGGTCATATTGGCCAACCAAAAGCAAGGTAAAGCGAAAGCCACCCGTGTCGGAAGTCGTCGCCTGTTGCTTCGCGTTGGTGGCTTGGCTGGTCAGCGTCACTGCCGCGCCCGGTACGACAGCACCCGAGGGGTCCACGACTGTACCGCTAAGAGAGCCGGTCACAACCTGGGCGACCATTGGAACCGCCGACAGCGCACACAGCAGCATAAGTGACGCCGCAACACGCACTAAACCGTTGTCCATTTCGAACCTCATCGCTTCCTCCTTGCCCGCCACCATCCTTATGTAAACAGACTGGTTAACTCGCCGACTCCGATTGTTCCGAAAGCTCCGACCCCAAGGCCGAGGGCCGGCCCACAGCACAGGAAAATTCCCGGAAGATTACTGACTTAAGCGCAATCGGCATTCCAAAAAAAGTAACCGAACAAATCATATTTTTCAATGACATACATTTCGCGCACAGAAATCTCTACATTTCCCTGGAGACGTGCCATCGATTAACCTATGAAAACATGTAGATTGTCAGACAGAGTAACGCAGTCCGATGGAGCTTGTTCGTTATGACCATGACGCCCGACCACGAGAACTTCAAGCGAGGCCTCGACCTCTTCAATCGCGCCCATTTTTTCGACGCTCATGAAGCTCTCGAAGACGTCTGGCGCTCCCTGCCTCGCGACCGGCCCTCGCGTCGGCATCTCCGTCTGCACGTCCAAGGTATGGTTCAGTTGGCAGTCGCTTTCCATCACCAGTCCACTGGCAACCATGTGGGTGCGCGCTCGGTTCTGGAGCGCGCCATGCGCAATCTCAACGGCGCGGACCGCTCTTTTCCCGAGATCGATTTCGACCGGTTGCGCGCTGACTTAATGCCCTGGCGCAAGTATCTGGACGATGTCGAGAGCGCGGACGAGAAAAAAGACGAGAAGAAATCGGGCGAGAGGGAAGTTCGTCGCCACACTGCCCCAGCCCTGCCGAAGATTATGCTGCGCCGCTAGCACCGTGACCGTGTGATCTCTACTACTGAGTCGGCCGATACGTTATGACTGTAGCGCCGCCGTCCCGGCGCTACAACTCACCAGCCTGCGTTAAACATCTCGCGGTCACGGTACTAGATCAGAAGGTTGCGCGCTGATTGCGCCCGCGTATGAATGACCGCGTATTGAATGACCGCGCCTGCTAGAATCTTGTTGTTGTGAAGTCCAGTCTCTCATTTCCACACAAGACGCCAGCAAACGCCGCGTCCGAGTCCGTTCCACTCGCTGTTCCTCTCGCTGTTCCACTCGCTGTTCCTCTCTTGGACTTGCGCCGCCAGTACGATGGCCTTCGCGCCGAGGTGCTGGCCGCCATCGCTCGCGTCTGCGACTCGCAAAGCTTCATCCTCGGTCCGGAGGTCGAAGCGCTGGAGCGCGAGATTGCCGCGCTGACGGGAGCAGCCTGCGCCGTGGGTTGTGCGTCGGGAACGGAGGCGCTCTGGCTGGCGCTGGTCGCCGCCGGTGTAAAGCCCGGGGACTCGGTCATCACCACCGCATTCAGCTTCTTTGCCTCGGCCAGCGCAATTGTGCGGGCGGGCGCAACGCCGGTCTTCGTGGACGTCGATCCCGGCACCTTGAATCTCGATGCGGCGCTCGTCCGTTCCCAACTGCAGGATCGCCAACTCCGCACAAAACGACCTGAAAATCTTAGCGCCATTCTTCCCGTCCACCTCTACGGCCAGTGCGCCGACATGGACGCATTCGACCGCATAGTTCATGAAGATGCTCAGGAATTCGGAGTCGCCATTGTGGAAGACGCCGCCCAGGCGATTGGCGCCGAGTGGAGCGGACGCGGCGCGGGCTCGTTCGGTGTAACCGCCGCCTTCAGTTTCTATCCCACCAAGAACCTCAGCGCCTACGGAGACGCTGGCATCGTCACCACGAACCGTCCGGAGACGGCTGAGCACATGCGGCAACTCCGCAACCATGGCAGCCCGCGGCGCTACTACCATCACGAATTTGGCTGGAACGGACGCATGGACGCCATTCAGGCAGCGGTGCTGCGCGTGAAGCTCGGACACATCGCGGACTGGAACCGGAGCCGCCAGCAGCACGCCGCGACCTACGACCGGCTGTTTGCCGAGTCCGGGCTGACTTCCGCTCAGACTTCCGGCCAAACTTCCAACCCAAGCAGCGCGCCGGTGCGCTTGCTGGCGCGAAGTCCGCAAGCCAAACATGTGTTTCATCAGTACGTGATTCGCGCCCAACGCCGCGACGAACTGCGCGAATTCCTTGCGGATCGAAAAATCGGGTCGGAAATCTACTACCCGCTGCCGCTGCACCTGCAGCCGGTGTTTTCCTATCTGGGGCTAAAGGCCGGAGACTTGCCGGTCTCCGAACAGGCAGCGCGGGAAGTGCTGGCGTTGCCGATGTTCCCGGAGTTGACCGAGGCCGAGATTCAGTCGGTGGTTGAGAGCATTGCCGAGTTCTACAGTTGATTTAACGCAGAGGACGCGGAAAAAAGAATCTCTAAAACCTCTGCGCGCTCAGCGTTCTCTGCTCAGCGTTCTCTGCGTTAAAGATTTTCTCAGCGTCCTCTGCGTTAAAGATTTGTCGCTCTTACCGTCTACGCTTGGCTTTCCGGCTCACAGCTTTCCTGCTCACCGCCCGCGCCGGCTCTTCTCCCAGCGCGTACACGCGGCGCACAATTGGCGTGTTGAGCTTGTATTTGCGCTCGGTAACGTTGCCGTTGTCGTCCTGCACGCGAAGGGTGAACGCGGGCAGCACGCCTTCCTTGTCGAAGTTCTCCTGCGAAACGGTCACCGGCAGGACGCCTTCCATGCGCTCGCGATAGGCCGTCTCATAGCGATGGCGTTTCACGTTCCAGGTGAAGACGCGAATCTGGTTGAAGTCAAACGGCAAGCCGTCCTTGGGTTCGGTGACGACGGTCAGGTACTGCGCGACTTTCTTGTCTCCATCCGGAACCTGATTCAGCACGAAGTATGCGACGATGCGCTGGCCTTCCGCGTATTGCGCGACGTCGAGCGGGATGTCGAGATCGATCATGCGTCCCAGCACCCAGCCCACACGGTCGTGGGAGTCGCGCACCAGCCACCAATCCTCAATCACCGGCACGGGCTTGTTGTCTTGCGGGTTGCCCCCCGGTGTGGCGGAGCGCGATGGCGGCACAACCGCGCCTGGCTTCTCGGCCGTGCCTCGCTTCAACAGCGATAGCTTTTCGCCGGAAGAAATCTGATACAGATGTTCGGCATCCCTTCCCGGTTCGACGTGCAGATTCGTGTCGTTGCGCGCGGCGCCTTGCGCCTGCACGGGATCGTTCCGGTTGTCCGCGGTCAGCTTCTGGATCCGATCGAAGACTTCCTGGCCGACGAGGTAGCGCTGCTCCACCCATCCCGTGACGCCCGCTGCGGTGCGCACTTTGACGAAGCGGCGGTCATGGTCGAGCACTTCCACGCGCTCGCCGTTTTTCACCACTCCGGCCTTTTCGTACACCGCCGCCACACGGTCGCGCAGGATGGCCTGAACTCCGGAAACGTAGGCAATCTCCAGCACGCGTCCGCGGCCGCGATTGCACGCGGCGAGCAACACGAGACAAAAAATTGGAATCAGCGGCAAAAAACGATGGCGGGAAAGTTTCACGGGCTCGCTACCCAATATAGCGCGAGGCTGCTTCCGCCGGCATTCATTCGGTGACTCCGACTACGGTTTGGCGTGCTGCCTGGTCGTTGGTTTGTGATGAAAAAAGTCAGGGCGTGAGATGTAGAAATGAAAACGACCGCGGCATCCCACGTCTCGAAAACCGCGAGGCGAAGGGCACCCGGCAGCACGATTCAAACTTTCAGGGTTAATCCACCGTGATGTTTGCCGTGGCCGGGGTAGTGCCGGGATACGTCACGGTAATGACATAAGGAGCCGCCGTTGTCGGGTTAGCCACCGTGCAGGTCTCCGGGGAAACAAGGCTGTTTGTGCACTGAATCGATCCTAAGGTTGGAGTCGGCGACACGGTCCAAGTCGCCACAACTGTAACGTCCACTACTGTGCCGCTGGAGGTAGCCTTTGCGTAGTATTGCTGGCTTCCGCCAACCGAGCCGCTTATGGTCCAGGTGGCGGCGGGACAGACTCCAGTGTTAAACGTACCCGTGCACACCATAAGACCGGTGACGTTGCCAAGATATGCAGTCGCGGTCGCGGTCGCGCTGATGCCCTGCGCAGCAGCGGTGATTGTGGCTGTGCCACCGGGGGCCACTCCCGTGATCTGCCCGGTATTTGGGTCGATGTCCACGCTGACGTCTTGTCCAGTGCTTGCCCATGCAACACCGCTAGTAAGCAGACCCCTGGAGTTGTCCGAATAAGTTGCCCAAGCCTCTAAGCCCGTCGATAGCCCAACTTGGACCTGCGGACTCGGAGGCTGAATCGCAATCGAACTGAGAGTGTTGGGTTGGAAAAAGCCATTGCAGGCGGCTCCAATCGCCGCTGCGACCAGCACGCCAAAAGCCAGCGTCAAGGGCAGTCTTTTCCCGGTAAACCTGCGTCCAGTGCTCATAAGTAATCGCCCTCGAATAATTCTAGCAGAACGCCCGGCGCTTGCTCGACTGCCGATAGTGCATGTCTGGGAACATACCTCCGCCCAGACTGCTCGGAGCGCTCTGTAGTAAAGGAACGGGGCGCGAGGCTGAACTTGCGCTGTTTTCTGGGAGGCTGAGGATTTTCCGCCGCTGCAAGCTAGTGCATAGGTCCTTCGCTGCGCTCAGGATGACAAACTTTTGGTAGCCCAAGCAGCGAATCATCACAATTTCGGTGTCCATCTCTCACTGAATTCCGCGTTTTCGCAACGCACAATCTAATCCTTGTCATCCTGAGCGAAGCGAAGGACCTATGCATTCCGCCGACCGCCGGTGCTATTGCGTTTACATTTTAACAAATCGCTCGAAGTCGCTCTACGTCGGCGTTACTAACAACCTTCACCGTCGCGTTTGGGAACACAGGTTTGGAAACGGATCGGAATTCTGCAAGCGCTACAAGATTGATCGACTCGTCTATTACGAGAGTTTTGACGATGTGCGCAACGCGATTGACCGCGAGAAGCGCATCAAAGGCTGGCTGCGGATTAGGAAAATTCAGTTGATCGTTTCGGTGAATCCGACGTGGAGCGATTTGAGCGAGGGATGGTACGAACGGCATCTCTACGCGCCGGAGAGTGCATAGGTCCTTCGCTTCGCTCAGGATGACAGCTTTTTTTATGGTGTCAGCAGCCGGTCCTAGCGTCCTTACTTCGGCCGCTTCTTGCCCGCGTTCGCGATCCGCTGGTCAATCGGCTTCCGTGCGGCGTAGCCCTCGTTTGTTCCGTGCCAGTTCGCGATCGTGGGCTCGCCCAGCTTCCAGCACAACAGGAGGATCTCGCCCTCTACCTTGCAGGGGAAATCGAGCAATCCGATGTCGAGGTCTTTCACCTGCACGCCGGTCGAGTCAATTTCGGCGAGAGCATCCTTGATGCGCCGAAGCGACTTTTCGCGCTCCGCCTTGCGTCGCGCCAGATGGACGACATTCAGCAGCATGCCGCCGCTGAGAAAAACCCGGTGCGCCGTTTCCTGCAACTCGGCGTCCACGTCTTCAATCAGCTTCTTGCCGGTGATCGCCTGCCGGAGCAGCGATTCCAGAATCGGCAGGAGCATCTGCGCTTCATCGAGGGTAAAAGTGCGGTCGGACATGTGTTCCTATTCTACAGCGTGGGCGAAAATCAGTTGCCAGTTGCCGGTTGTCGGTTGCCAGTTCTCAGCTATTAGTTCGCAGTTCTCAGTTCTCAGTTCTCAGCAAAACCGAGTTCTACGGTTCTACACGTTTTGTTGAAAACCGAGACCTGAGAACTCTGATCAAGTGACCAGACTCCCATCGCGAAGATGGCAAGCAATATCACGGCTTCCACCGGAAACCAGAATGGCCCGGCTACTGTTATGACATTGGGGATCAGGAAACATCCCGATGCAACCAGAATCAGCGTACGATCGGAGCGCTTCTGGCCGGCGCCGTGTGAATTGGCTGCCTGGTTTTCACCGGCTGAGCGCCCCAAAGCGAACCGCAGCGCTCGCCCGCCGATCAGCAGCATCGGAATGGTGATGGCGGCGAGATCGTATTTCATGATGCGCGGGTTCAACAGGGCAGTGCCGACCAGTGCGACGGGGACCCATGCCTCCCGCGGAAGCTTCCATTCGCGGACGCGACGCGCAAGCAACAGGAGGACAACTGCAAGCGCACAGACAACGAGCAGGTGCAGAATAGTGGTTGCGAGAGAAGACGGCAGTCCCCGCCTCCAGAGAGCTCTGCCCACAGTGCCCGCCGGGCCGAATCCAAAATCGTGCAGGTAGTCAAACACTAATCGCAGGCTCGACAGGTACTCGCGGAACAAACCGGGCCAGAGACGGATCTGGGCGGCAAAGATCAGCACTCCAATAATTGCTGCCATGGCGGACGGAACCCATTGCCGCCTGCCGCGGTCACTGCCACTATCCCTATCCCTATCCCTACCCGTCTCCATCAGAACGGGAAACGCGAGGAACACGAGAAATGGCGTCTTGAAAACTGAAGCGGCCAGAACGGCGATGTAATACCAGGACCACCGGCCATGTTTCCACCCGGCGGTAGCGGCGGCCAGGATTACGCCATAAAGCGGGTAGGCCACGTTGCCGCTCAAAATCGCATCGTCGGTGATGAGTCCGGGGAAGAAGATAATGGCCGGCAGCATCAACGCCAGCCAGCGGCGTTCGCGTTGATCAGCCATCTGGAATCCCGCCCAGAGCTGAAGCAGGACTCCGGCTGCGACCGCAGCCCAATAAAGCAGGCCCAGGAGCCAGCGAGGAAACACTGCCAGCAGTCGCAGAAAAGGCAGCGTCATCGGAGAGTAGACATAGACAAAGGGCGGGCGCTCGGCCGGGTTGGATGCCAAGCGGGTGTGAAACGCCTGCAGCGCCACAAGATCTTCAGCATACGGATCGGAATCGTGGTGAACAGCTTGAATGGCCTTCCAATAACCCTGGGCATCCCATCCAACCGAGCCGACCGAAGCCATTACGACCAGCGCAATGGCCGCTCCCATGCAAAATAAAGCGATAAGCCGCCGGCGGGAGAACCAGCGTACATGTGGGGTAGGAGAGGAACGGGCCACAGCTGCCGAGGTCTGTTTAGGCAAACTCTCCCCTTGCGCGGTAAGACGCCTGCATCTTTATGCTGTCTAAATACCTTTATAAAGAATAACAAAGCGCTGGACGCGATACAAATAACGCGCCGGGGCGGGAGCGGTTAAGATCGCTCCCTGAAGCACGCCAGCAGCGGAATCGAGGCACGGATCACACCGGCTCGGCCAACTCGGAGTCGAACTGGTCATCCTCACACGCCCGCAGCAGCCGATCCTTTTCAACCTTGTCAGCCGATGGCGGCTCATCGAGTCGACGAGACGGAGTCAGCGCATAGACGGCAAGAACAACCATTATCGGGTCCAGGGGCCGGCGATAGTAAAACTCCGGAGCCGTGATGTAGTACATCAGAGGAAACACCAGCAGAACGATAGTGTAGAAGATCGCCGCGTCCGCCCGTCTTTTCCAGGCTCTGCGCAGGCCGGCGAATGCCAGTATGGTGAAGGCCGAGCAAAACACTATGTTCGCCGGATCCCACGGCTCTATTTGCAAGTATGAGGGCGACAGACTCCAGTATCCGGTCCAAAGGAAAACCATCCGTCGTAACGATGTCCACAGGTACCAACGCTTATGAGTCTTGATGAAGGCCAGCGCTTGTTGTTTCTTCGTGGCCATATATTTCAGTTCGCCATCGCGCTGGAACTCCTGCACCTCAACTGGGTTATTCCAGGGTCCGAGTTCAGTCGGCTGCCAATAATCGACATTGCGCTGCCAGTCACTGGTGGCGCCCTTAACGCCCATGCGCAGCACTAGCCCCATGTTGTCCCGGAAGGGAATGAAAGTATGGAAGGTGCGCCAGTTTCGCACAAACCAGGGAGAGACCGCGACCACGAGCGCCAGCCCAAGCACAATATTCGGCACCAACCAGCGGCGCCCCTGCTTGTGCCGAAGATAGGAAATTCGCAACTGCAGGAACGGGAGCACGGAAACGACAACGGCGCTGGTTAGCCCGGCTAGGCCCCACAGTAGGCCCGTGCCCGCCCATGCCGAAATTCGATCGGTGCGCTCCAGCTTTAGTGCAATCATAAAGAGCAGGGCGAACAGCAGCGTGGCGAGCCAGGTTTCCCAAATTCGGTCGATGGGGAAATAGATGGCATAAGGGAAGAAAGCCCACGTCCATCCTGCCCACTTGGCCACATGTGTACCGAAGCTCCGGCGCGCGAAAAAAAAGATCGGGAGGCAAGTCAAAGCCGATGTCAGGCAATTGAAAGAGAGGACCGCTAGCGCCGCAGCCTTGGTGTAGACCCCGAAAACCTTGAAGAATCCCGCCAGGATGTAGGGATAGACCGGCGTCATCCACGCCGTCGGCCCGGTCTTCTCATACAAAGGACTGCTGAAGCCCTCGCCTTGTGCAATCGATCGTGCAATTCTTCCGGCTTCAAACCCAAAGTGGAAGTGATCGTGAAAGGACACCAGATGTTGCGGATACATGAATGCCATGACGATTAGCCGGATCGCCAGCGCCGTCGCTACCATCAGAAAGAACGTTCGAGAGCGAACGCCGGCTGGGCCGGGTTTGGCACCCTCCAGAAGTCGACACTCCCCCGGATTCATGCCCAGTGCTTTTGAATCCGCAGATTCTTTATGGTTCGCGCCCGCTTTAAACATTGATGCTCCGGAGTGAAATGCTGTTCGCAAAATGTTACCAGACTTCTCGGCAGCCCGCGTAAGGGCCGGGTAACGGCAATACAACTGGTAAAGGCAATGTAAAAGGTGTTGGATGCTTGTCCGCCCGCCCCGTTTGGCTTCTTGCCCGTGCTATTTTCATGGACAGACATGGACGCGCCGCCCCCACCACTTTCGCAGTCCCTCCCCCGAAATATCCCCCGGAATGTATACGTTTTCGGCCTGACCTCGTTCCTCAACGACACGGCCAGCGAAATGGCGTACTGGATACTGCCAGCCTTTCTCGCATCGCTCGGCGCCGGACCGGCGCAACTTGGGATTATCGAGGGCATCGCCGAGAGTGTGGCTTCTTTTGCCAAGCTTTTCTCGGGCTATCTGGCCGACAAGGTTGCGCGCCGCAAGCCTATCGTGGTCGGTGGATACGTCGTGGCCAATGCGGTGAAGCCGCTGCTGTCGCTGGTCTCTTCGTGGTGGCAAATTCTGGGAATTCGTTTTTTCGATCGCTTTGCCAAAGGCGTCCGCGGAACCGCCCGCGACGTGATGGTGGCCGAGTCGGTCGGCAAGTCAACGCTCGGCTCCGCCTACGGCCTGATTCAGGCCATGGATTCTGCCGGCGCCATCGCCGGCCCGCTGCTGGCGCTGGCGGTGATCGGGCGCTTCGGCATGCGGGGCGTGTTCGCGTCCGCCGCGATCCCGGGAGCTCTGTGCGTGCTCGTCGCCTGGTTCGGAATCCGCGAGGTGCACCGCGCCGGCAACCCGCTTACGGAAGATGGAGCGAATCCAGAGTTGCTGCGGCCGCGGGCGGCTGTCCGTACGCGGACGGGCGAGGGCGCCCGTCCCCGCACGAGCAAATCCGAGTGGCTCCCTAGATTGCCGGGCGGCTTCTATTACGTGCTGGCGGTGGTCACACTGTTTTCGCTGGGAAATTCCAGCGACATGTTCCTCGTCCTGCGGGCCGGAAATATCGGCATCCCCGCGTCTCACGCGCCACTGCTGGGACTGGTCTTCAACATCATGTTCACATTGCTGTCCTGGCCGGCCGGCAAGTTCAGCGACCGCTTCTCGCGCTCGGCCATCGCCGCCGCCGGATACTTCGTTTTCGCCATCGTCTATTTTGTCTTCGCGCTCGCGCCTTCCCAACTGGCGATCTGGCTGACCATGGCCTTCTACGGACTCTTCTATGCGCTGACCAATCCCGTGCTCAAGGCCCTGGTCGTCGAAAGCGTGGCCGCCGATGTCCGGGGCCGTGCTCTTGGAATTTATTCGTTTCTCACCAGCGTAACCACGCTGCTCTCGAGCGTCATCACCGGTGCGCTTTGGAAGGTCTATGGCCCAGCGGTCCCGTTCTATTTTTCCGCGGGGATCGCGACCGTCTCGGCGTTCGCCCTGCTCGCCCACCGTTCGCCCGCGCGACCCGTCAAAACCTGAGCGGCTTCAGCAGGCTGCGGAAAAAGTCGGCATTCAATGCCCGGCCCCTGAAGGAGCATCTGATCCTGAATCTCTTCTTGTCGCCGATGAACTCATGGCTCCCTCCTGGACTCAAACCAATGCGGCTTTGCTTTTGCCATTGAAAGCGAAAAAGAAAACGGCCGGGAAAAACTCCCAGCCGTTTCAGGAGGAAGTGCTGCAACAGCTTTTATCCTCAAACAAAGCTATTTCAGCCGTGCCTTTACAGCCCTTCAAGTTAGAAGACTAGAAGTCGTAGTCTTCCACCGTGCAGGGGCAAGTACCGTAGCCGCTGCCAATCGTCAGCCCATAAGAACACAGGGTTCCCAGGTTAGACGCTTCAAGCTCCGTGAGGTTGGAGTCGGCCAACGCGGTTTCGGTAACGAACCACGGACCGGCTTCCTTGGCGTTCACAGCGTGCCCTGGACCGGGAGCTGGAAACGTGGTTGTCGTTGCCTGAATGTGCGTCATCCATCCCCGCAGTCCGGAAACCGGGTCGATGTTGCAGGTCGGGTCAGGGATCGGAGACGAAACGACCTTGATCACGCCACGGGTCATTTCTCCCCTGCCGGTGAATTCGTTGGCCGTGAGCTCTTTATTCACGGATTCC
>Ga0224558_1001941_pt1 | contig 20169 bp, 14 predicted proteins | sample 714S32024metaG_FD_180682 | JGI IMG/M metagenome (GOLD analysis project Ga0224558, IMG submission 180682) | Peat soil microbial communities from Stordalen Mire, Sweden - 717 S3 20-24 | ecosystem: Environmental > Terrestrial > Soil > Wetlands > Peat | place: Sweden: Norrbotten County, Stordalen...
TAGCTGAACGTGCCGGTCATCGGATCCATCGGCGCCGTATTTGACTACTACGCAGGCGTCACCCAGCGCGCTCCGCCGTGGGTCTGCAAACTCGGCCTCGAGTGGCTGTACCGTCTGCCGCGCGAACCGCGGCGTCTGTGGCGCCGAACGCTCGTGTCGGCGCCGCAGTTCCTCTGGCTGGTGGTGCGCGACCGGCTGGCGCGTTAGAGAGCTCGCACCGCCGGCTCCGCCATGACCTCAACGCCGCCCCGGAAACGGACGGCTCAGTGGGTCGCCGATGAACAGCCCCTGACCCGGCATGGCGACACTCTTCCAATAAGATTCCAGAGCGGTCTCGCCGTGGGTGTAGTGGTCACACGCTGGGCGAACTGGCGCAATTCGGGCCGCGCCATCTTCTCCCGCAGCTCGCGCCGCGGATTTATTCTCGAACGTGCGGAAGGGCGGTTCGGCGTCGGCAGCCGGGGATGGCGCTCCTGCCGGGCGAGGTCGAGCGCTTGGCGAATTCGGTCCACGCTATATTCCCAGCCGCCGCAGCAACACGGTCCAGAGCACATCCAGGGGCCGCACGAGCAGGTGGATGACGACCGCCAGGGCGATCACCCCGGCGATGGCTCCCTGCCAGGAATAGCGGACCACACGCCGGTGCCGGGTTCGCTCCGCCTGCGTCACGATCATGGGAATCGACACCAGTGGCGCCACGCTCAACAAGCTCCGCATGTCTTCGAACCCGCGAACCGAGCGGTCGAAATTGTTGCGCAGAACCGCGGCACCGAGGCCGGCCCCGACACTCAATACCGCACCCAGTGCCAGGATGAGAAAGCGCGGCGGGCTGATCGGCTTCTCCGGCGGCAGCGGCGGTTCGATCATGGTGAAGCGCTCACCCTTGCGTTCGGTCTCCAGATTCTGCGACACCTGGACCTCGGTCTGCTTGGAGCGGATTTCCTGGTACTTGAGCTGCGCGCCGTCCAGGTCGCGGGCGAGTTCCCGATACTGGCGCTCCACGGCCGGCGCCTGGGACAAGCGGCGTTCGAAGTCATCGAGCTTGGCACGCAATTCGTTGCGCTTCTGCACGGCGCTTTCGCGGTCGACGATGAGCGCGTCGAGCTGGCCCTTGACCTGGATATAAGCGGGATTGTCGGCGTGCGCCCGCTCTTTGATCCGCGCCCCGCTCGCGGGCGCCGCGGCGACCGCCTTCTCGAGTTCGCCGACCACCCGCGTCAACCGTATGACATCGGGATGATCGGGCGCGTATTTCTCCTTGGCGCTCGCCAGCTGGTCACGGGCGTCGTGCAGTTGCCGAGCGATGTCGCTGGTGTCGTCGTCGGCGGTGACCTGCTTTTCCAGTCCGTCCACCTCGCGCTGCGTGTTGACGATGTCGGGATGTTCCGGTGCATAGCGTGCCTTGTAGGAAGCCAGCTCCGACTTCAGCGCCTTCAGCCGGTCCTCCGTGCTCAGGATGCGCTGACCGGTGTCGGACATCACGAGCGCGGTCGGCGAAATTTGCGCCAGCTGCGCCTCGAGCAGCACTTTCTGCGAATCGATCGCAGCGATGCGGTTCTCGGCATCGCGCAAATCGAGTTCGGTGCGATCGCTGATTTGTTGGTTGAACTGCGCCAGTTCCGGCAGCCTTTCCTGGTTCTTTTGCTTGAATTCCGACAATTTCTTGTCGAGTTCCTGAATGCGGGTTTGTTGCCGCTCGGCCTCCTCGGCGAAGAAGGCCGAAGTCTGTTCCGCCCGCTGGGTGCGGGATGTGAGGTTCTCATTGAGATACAACGAGGTCAGATCATCGGCCACCTTGAGCGCCAGATCGGGTGAGTGGCTCTTGTAAGAGACGCTAAAGGCGATCGTGGCGCGCGTCGGCACGCCGCTGCGCGGATCGATGACATCGGCGCTGATCATCTTCATCGCAATGTCGTCGCGCATCTTCTTGAGCAGCTCTTCGCGCGGCTTGGTCAGCCGGATGTCGGGATAGAGTTTGTACCGGTCGATCAAGGTCATCAGATTCTGTGTCGTCATCACCCGCTGACTGATGATCTGCACGCGCTGATCGGCGAATGACGTCACGGCTGAGCGCACCAGCTCCTGCGGGATTTCCTGCTGTTCGATCAGAATCGTCGCTCCCGCCACGTAGGTGGGCGGCAGCCCGAGCGCCAAGGCCAGGGTGGCGATCGCGAGAATGATCGAGACCAGGTAGAACGTCTTGCGATGGCGCAGGTAGCCACGCAAGAGCTCGCGCGGATCGGTTGCCTTGGTCGCTGGCGTCGCTTTGTTCGGCGTATTCACTCTAGAGTTCCGTGCGTAAGGCACCGTTTGAAATTCGAAGGCTGGCGAGTGTAAGCGGGCAATGTGAGAGTTTCATTGCAAGGGTGGACGATTCGCATACGAATGCATGACGCGGGACGGCCGCCGGACCACAACGGCCGCCCACGGTGATTTCGAGCCGGCCGAGCGCCTTGCGCCGGTTAGGAGGCCTGAACGTCTCCCGAACGCGCAAAGTCATTGTGATCGACGTCGACCCGCGTGCGTCGCTGGTCAGGATATCGGTTCACGAACACGATTTTCGATGCGGCCGTAAGTCGCACTGCCGTCATTGATGATGAGCCCCGAAGGGCCGGCTCAAAGGCTCCCCGATAAAAAGCCCTTGACCGACCATGAGAACGCTCTTCCAATAGGCCTCGAGCGCGGTTTCACCGTGCAAGTAGTGTTCGAACAGAACACTCACGTTCGGAAATTTCTCCAAGAAAGAGCACGGTTCGGATACGGAGCCGTAGCTCGCCGTAGCGCCCTGCTTGAGCCACTCGAGGGACGACATCTGACTGCCGCCCTCCAGGACGCCGCCGAACGAAGTCAAATGATCCGCCAAAGCTCCCGGCAGAAAGTGAATGCGCGGCAATTCGGCGACGTGCTGGGCGCCCGTGAAATAGCCGATCGTCTCCGGGGCGTCGCCCTGCAGCAGCACCCCGCGTTGCACGACATGCAGACGATTTTCCAGCAAGATCTGCGCATCATCATAGGTGCGCGCACGCGCACTGCGCTTCCAGTCGAGCGTTCGAATCAAGTACAGCGTTCCGGGGGGCGCGCTCGCGTCCGCGGCGACACCGCGCTGGATCAGACTGCGCGCCAGAATCTCATCGTCGCTCGGCAGCAGCATCGCGGGGTACCATCCCACCGTGTCTGCGGGCAGCCAGCCATCGGTGTCGAACAACGGGTTGGGCAGCGTGCGCGCGCATCCGGGCGTGCAAAACGCGGCACGGTATCCGGCTGCAAAAGCGGTCGTAATGGACATGCAGCCCACGGCAAACGGCTTCGACCACACCAGCAGCAAAGACTGAACCGCGGCGGGCAATCGATCCAACAGCTGCGCGCGAATCGGCGCAAATGTCTCGGGAAGCAGGACATTGTCGTTCGGCAGGTGAATCCCGATCACGTTTTCGGACGGGACCGCTCGTTGTGCGGCGTAATCGAGCGCCACTTGCCGGCTCGCGGCATCGTCAAGGTTGTAGATGACGCCGAGTCTGGCAGCGACCAGGCCTTCCGCGTGAGCAACTCCGACAAGGAGCGCGCCCGCCAATACCAGCAGACATTTCAGGAAAAAAAAAACCAGCTCCGCTCGGACGTCGAGCGGCGTTTCTTCGGCTGCGGCTCACCTTTGTTCGGGTGCGGTTGGCCTATGTTCAGCGGCAGCCGGCCTTTCTTCGGGTGCGGTTGGCCTATGTTCAGCGGCAGCTGGCCTTTCTTCGGCTGCACCTTACCACGGTCTCGGGTCTCGTCCGTCGCGGTCGTCCCGGCCGTGGCGGTCGTCGCTACCGTCGCGGCAGCCCCTGTCGGCGCGGTCGCAACGGTTGTTCCGGCCGTCCCGATCGTGGCTGCCGTGGCGTTCGTCGCAGTATCCACGTTTGGTGCGACCGGCTCGCTTGCTCTGCCGCGGCTCTGGTCCTGCAACACCTCAACAACGAGCGAAGCGGCGACCTGCTTATGTCCCTCTGCAAAGGCGTAGACCAAGGAAAGATCGCACAGCTGATTCATGAGACGAGGGATGCCGCCGCTGCGCTCGTGAATGATCTCAATCGCCTGCCGATGAAATATTGCGTCACTTCCGCCGGCCACCGTCAGCCGGTGACGCACATAGGCTTCCGCCTCAGACAACGTCAATGCATTGAGGTGAAAGTCGACGGCCACCCGCTGTGCAAATTGCTTCAGTTGCGGTCTTTCCAATTTACGACGAAGTTCCGGCTGTCCGACCAACATGATCTGCAGCGCCACGTCCTTCTCGGAGTTGACGTTTGACAACAGCCGCAGTTCTTCCAAAATTCGGACAGACAGGTTCTGCGCTTCATCGAAAATCAATAGAGTACGCCGACCTTGGCCGTATTCGCGAATGAAGAAGTCATTCAATGTTTCGTACTGTCCAATCTCGGACTCGTCGTCGTCAACGATCCCCAAGGCGGACAAAGCCCAGGGATGGATGGACCGAAAGCGGCCGTGGGTATTGCTGATCAATCCGACGGTCACGTTTTTTCCCACCATGCGAATGAGCCGACGAATCAGCGTGGTCTTGCCCGACCCGATCTCGCCCGTCAACAGACAAAACGATGCTTGCGATTCCATCGCATACTCGAGCATCGTGAGGGCGGCCGAATGCTGCTTCGATGCGTACAGAAACGCAGGATCCGGATTCATCGCGAACGGCTTCGATTTCAGATTAAAGTAGCGCAGATACATGAAGGCGGATCAGCCGTAGGCGGACGCGGCGTCGGTGGCCCTGTTCAAGACCGTTCCCACGATCGGGCTATTGCGCAATAGCTCCATACTGCGCAATAGATCCTCCCGGCGGGTCGATCCTTCCGCGACGACGACCAGCGCGCACTCCACGAGCGGCACAAACGCCAGAGCATCATCCGCACCCAGGATCGGTGGCAGATCAAACACCACAATGCGGTCCGGATACCGCTCGCGCAATTCGGTCACCAGTTCGCGGCACCGCGGCCCAGCCAGCGCTTCGGACGAATGCTCCATTGCCGCGCGCGCCGGCAATAAGACCAGACTGTCGAAGCCTTCGGGATGATATAGGCACTGGTCCACGCGCGCGTCGCCTCGCAGGATGTCGTCGGTGCCGAATTCCGGCGTCAAACCGAACTTCGCGGCGATCGTCGGCCGCTTCAGATCGAAATCGACTAATAACACAGTATGTCGTTGATCATTCGCGATACTGATCGCAAGATTGATTGCGGTGGTCGTTTTGCCGTCGTCGCTACCTGGACTTAATACCGCAAACGACTTCCAGCCGTGTTCCTTCAATCGTTGAAGAACCTGGGTGCGCAGCATGCGGAACGCCCCCGCGGCCGCATCCAAGCTCGAAGCGCCGACAATCCGATTCGATTCCAGCAACCCGGTCTCCGGCGAAAAGAGTCGGGTCCTGGTATACACAACCGATGTCGAGATGGGCACTACGACATTGGGCACGACTTTGGGTTCGAACGCCCGGAGTGGCTCGCCGGCGCCGTTGACGCCATCGCGCTCCTCACGCGCTAGATCAAGCGCTTTACGGATTCGATCCACGCTCTAGACCCCAAACCGTCGGAGCAGGCTCAGCCAAACGACATCCAAGGGCAGCACCAAAAAATGCACGATCAAGGCCAATGCAATCACGCTCGCGATCGCGCGTTGCCATGCATAGCGCACGGCGCGTTTGTGCGTTTTTCGTTCGTCCTTGGTTATGATTCGCGGAATTGCCGCAAGGGGCGGCACGCTCAGCAGCCGGTAGCGCCAAAGACTTCGAATCGTTCCGCCCAAATTCGCCTTAGGCGCCGATGCGTTCATGGCAACGGTCATGTTCATTTAAAGATCGCTCCGCAAAAATTGTCGAACGATGTCGACGCTCACTCCGTTGGATGCAGCAGTTATCGTCGGTGGGCCGCGCTCCTGAGAGACGCGCACGACATGCATCGAAATGAGCCACTGCGACGTCCAATGCCAATTCGCGGTGAGCTGCGCATTCAAATAACGTACGTTGAAACTGCCGCCGTTCAAGCCCGGGTTGAGCGCTTTCTGCCATGTGCCGTTCACCGCATAATCCCAGCGTTCGGACTGAGTGTATGCAGCACCGAGATTGACGGTGTCCTGCCGCGACAGATACGCAAAACCTGTCGGCTGCAATGCCCGGGAGACGCTTCCGGTTAAGTTAAGCGTTTCACCCTGTCGCGCCAGGCTTGCTGCATAAACTCCACTATTCTGATTGGATTTGAAGGTCTCCAAAAAAAAAGGGCCCAAATAGTAGTTCTCATGGTCCAGCGACCGTGAATAACCCGCGCTGGTGGTCAGCTTCCAGATCTCGCTCAATTGACGATTGAATCCTAATTGCAAAGAATCCGTCGTGCTTTCAGTACGAGCATCGAATGACCGGGTGTCGGTAAGGGGATTCAAGGACTGGTATTTTCCGACGCTGCCGAGCAGTTGAAGCGTATTGAGTTCGCTCAAGGTGAACGACAACGTGGGGCCGGCGCTGATATAGCGATAGTCGACCAAACTGGTGGCATTCGCCGGTTGAGCGTAGTGAACCTGACTCCAACTCGCATCGAGCTGAATCTGACTACGCTCGGTCATGGCCCGGGTCCAATCGGCCGAGGTTGACGCCGAATCGCGCCGGACGCCGATTCCGTTGCTCAACCCGCCGGCAAAATAAAGCGAAGAATCGCGCGCGAGTTCAGCCTGCAACGTTGTCGATCCATGGTCACTCGTAAATTGTGCATCGGCATCCAGATGCGCAAAATTCGAGGCGAGAGACGAATACCCCTTACTGTTGCTGAGACGCCCGTTTGGGCGCACGAGGATTTCAACGCCATCCGAGTCGTAGGTCACCGGCAAATCGAGCAAACCGGCAACATGCTCCTCCGCCGTGCCTTTGATTAATAGCAGGTCCGGATTGCTCGAATAGTCGGTCGAGATGCCCATGCGCGGTGTGATGGCCCACGGCTCAGCCGACGCCCTCCCTGCGAAAATAGCGGAAGTGATGCTCATAAGAATTGATAACCGCGCCCTCAAGGCCCTCACGGCACGATTACCGTATCCCCGCTTTGCAACAGAATGTTTTGCTCGAGGTGACGACCATTGGCCACGTCGCTGTAGCGGAAACGTGCCGAAGTCTGGCGCAGGCCCTCGCGGTGCAAGACGCGGATTTTGTTGGTACTCGCAAAGGGCGTCACGCCGCCCGCCATACTGATGGCTTGCATCACATCAATCGGGCGCAGCAGCGGAAAGTCACCCGGTCGGTTTACCTTACCGATGACGAAGACACGGTTGCCGTTCGGCGCCTTGACCGAGACGGTGACTACAGCTCCGGGCACCAGCTTGCGTACTCGGGTCTCCAACTCCATCCGCAACTGATCGGTGGTCAGTCCCGCAGCCGGCATATCGCCGGCCAGGGCAAATGAGATGCCGCCATCCGGCCTTATTAGTACTTCACTTTGTAAATCGGTCTCTTTCCATACGACGACTTGTAGAACATCGCCCGGCTGTAATTTATAGCCGCCGGGGGGGGTGTCGGCGGCGACAATGCCTGTGCCGGCAAATAAAAAAATACACAGCAGCTTGACTAGGCGCTTCATTAGGAACACTTCACCCCATCGCAGCGCGGGGAAGCGCTGCGTTTGTAAATCGAAGGTCGGAGAGTGTATGTGCGCTTTGTGAGAGTTTCATTGCAGGCGTGGACAATCAGCATACAAATGCAGGACATAGTCTGGTCGTCGCCCGCCCGCGACGACCAGATTGGCCCAGGTCCCGCTAGGCGGCTCTGGTATCCCGACAGTGCCCCAGGTCCTGATCGATGGTCGCGTCTCTCGGACGGCGCTGCCAAATCAACAAGCCCAAACCAGACAAGAGGAGCGCGATCGACGTGGGTAGCGGCACCGGGCTGCCCGAGGTGCCGGCGCCGGGTTGAAATTGAATCTCCAATGAGTAGACGCCGGCGTTGAGCGGTCCCTGGGCGGTACCGAACCATTGGGCGAAGACATTCCCCGCGTTGACATTGAAAGTGGAGGTACCGGCGCCCATTTGGGGTCCCGACGCCCCGCTCGTCTGGCTGACGAGCATATTCAAGCTCGACAATTGCGTAGGCCACGGCACATTGCCCAAGGTCACCGTCAGCGTCCCCGACGATGCCACATTAAAGGATTCCGAGAAGGACTGAGTCCCCTGCATGAATCCCACCCCTTCATACAAAATCTGTGCCGCGCGGGTTGGGGTTGCGCCCATTGACCCTAGGGCCAATGCGCTTATTACCGTCAAAAAAGCGCTTCGAATAGTCATGTTGGTTCCTCTCGATACTTAAAAAATAGACGCCACGGCCGTCGGTCTTGGACCCCCGCCATTTTCGGCTTCAGAAGAACGCGCCGGACTCTCGCCGTGGCGGTGCTCCTCGTTTCGATATACGTACTTGTCGTAGAGGTAATTGCGCAGCGACCGGCCAGGGCTTACGGCCTCTTGCGGCACGACGGTGCCGTCCTGCATACGCATCACGAGGTACTGCTCTCTCAAGCCGCTCATCGCGAGCAGCGCAATGTCGTCGCGGTCGACGCGAGTGCTCGTGCTCGCCTGCTCATTGATGATGTTGTCCAAGCGGTAGGCATCCAGCTCGAAATAGCGGATGAGCTCGTCGCCGGATTCGACCAAGACCGGAACTAGATTCCTGCCCCGGATTGCGTCATCGCACAGGGGTGCGATCCGGTTGAGCATGGACTTGACCGCAAACCGAATGATGTCGGAGTCGCGTACGCCCAAGCGCTGCGCCATGCGCTTGATATTCCTCACATCCCCTTCCCCGAGCCGAATCGACACGGCTTGTTTTCGTTGATCGACCACTTCCACTCCTTAATAAAGTCAGATGTAAGACCGGAACGCATTGCATCGTAGGCGAGGGGTGTAACGTAGGTATGGCGTTTCTGTGACAGATTCCACACTTTTTGCCGCCACATCGAAAGCAATATGTCAAGCGGATGCGCGACATTCGTGCCTTGAAATCAGAGGCCTACGGCGGATTCATGAGAACTCTGTTGAGTAGGTCGGCGAATGCGGCCCAACCGCGAGGAAGCGCTACTTCGCGGTGTAAGGAGTTGGTAAGACTGCCCGGCTAGACTTCCCGCCCGCGGCCGCAAACAGGGAACCTTTCACGATGATCGAACCTCCCCAACCCCCGGAGAAGCCAATCCACCCGAACCGAATACTCATTCCCGCCGCGGGCCTGGTGTCGAGCATCGGGCTGCGGCGGTTTGGGGTTTAGCGCGTGGAACAAATCCAAAGGGCACCGGGACGGGCGCGCTTGGAGATTGTCCCGCCGCCGGCGCTGAGCGCCTTGCAGTTGGCTGAGTTCGGCCCGGCACCCGCGGCCAATGCGCCCGCGGCCGTGGCGTTTCATCTGTCGCTACCGCAAGCACTAGAGCGCACGGATACCGATTGGAATCGCACCACAAACTTAGCCGACGACTTGTTGCAAACGATGCAGCTCGTGGAGTTCGTGCTCAACCGCCCCTCGCCCGCCGCCAAGAGCGCGCCGGGCAATCACGTCGACTCGCCCTCCTATATTGAGGTCAAAGGCCCGCTCGATGCGCTGGGCGTCGATCAGGTTAGTGCGCTCGGGAAGCCCGATGAGCCTCGCTCGAAAGCGGAGGATGACGAAAAGCGGACGGCGCAGACGCCTGACCTGGAGCACGATCCTAGGTTGGGGTGCGACCTCGAGAGTGCTCAGTTAAAGCATCGGGAAACCCGTCCCAAAATGCCGGAAGTCGAGGTATGGCAGAACCAGGAGTCAGAGCGGCAGGGTGAAAACGTCGCGCTGCTCGATCCGCCTACGGGAGCCGGCCGATCCCGTATATCGGGCTATGCGCCGTTGCTGGTTTCGCTGGTGCTCGGGGTTCTGATTACCGTGGAATTGGCGCGCGCTTCACTGATCCTATCGGGCGGTAGCCCATCAAAGACGCGCGAGCCAGCCCTCGTACTCAACGCTCGAGCACCCAAGCGACGAGCAATCGACGTACATGGCATCGTCGCGGCGCATCTGTTCGGGGTATTCGCGGATGACCCAAGCACACAGGATCCCGCCAACGCGCCGCGAACAACCGCCAATCTATTGCTCGCCGGAACGCTTGCCACAGATGACCCAAAACACGGCTTCGCGATCATCAGCGACGGCGGCCGAGCGACGGTCTATAAGGTCGGCGATAGCGTGGCCGACGGCGCGCTGCACTCTGTGTATCGTGACCGTGTCGTGTTGAAGCGACGCGGCAGCCTGGAAACACTGGTCTTGCCCCGATTGCTGCTGGCTAAGGGGAAATCAGACCGTCAATTGGCCCAAATGGGATCGCCTAGTGCCGGCGATGTGTTGCAAGGCACAGGATCCGCAGGTCCAGATGGAAAATTGCGAGGCTTTCGCGTTTTCCCGGCAAGAAACCGTCGCCTATTCATGGAATCCGGTCTTCGCCCCGGCGATTTGGTCGTTGCGGTCAATGGCGCCTCGCTGGAGGACCAAGATCGACAAACCGGGCAAGAAATTTTCAATACGATGAAGACATCAAGCCAAGCGACGGTAACGGTGGTCGACCGCGCTGGCACACGGCATGACGTCACGATCAATCCGGCCCAATCGGATCCAGCGGAAGAAACTGATCCAGCGGATCAATAGTACTCCTGCTCCCGTGCCATCGCGTTCGGTGTGGCGATCGCGGATAGGATCAACTGATTTGAGGCACGCTGAAGGCTTCAGGCGATTCCCCTCGCCGCTGACGTTCGCGTAGGGCCAAGTAGGCCGACTCCAGATGGTGCCGATACAGGTCCGTATCGAACAACGGCCGCAACGTCCGCTGATGCTCCAATTTGGCGCGCACCTCAGCAAGCAAGCTTGAGGAGTTCGCGAGCGTCAGCGCTCGCAACGCATATTCCTCGAGATTGGCGGTGACGAGTTCCGGCATGCCGAGACCGGTCAACAGACTCGCGGCGACTCGCCCCGCAAAGCTATTGCCGGCACAGGTCAGCACCGGCACCCCGGCCCACAAGGCGTCGCGGGCCGTCGCATGCGCGCCGTAGGGCAACGTATCCAGAAATAAATCGGCCTGACGATACCGCGCGAGATGCGCGTCCATCGCCTGCATTCTTGATGCGAAGACGAGCCTTTCGGCAGCGACTCCTCTGACCTGGGCCTCGCGCCTGAGATTGGCGAGCACGGCGCCCTCCCCGCCGCGCAACCACAGTACGCTTCCGGGGGTTTCCTTCAGCAACCGCATCCAGATGTCGAACATGGCGGGATTGATCTTGTAGCTGTTGTTGAACGCACAAAACACGAACCCGGCCTCGGGAAGGCCGAGGTCGCAACGTCGCGGCGAACCGCTGGCAATGGGCTGGCGATCATCGTTCGGGAGAAACGAATGCGGCATGCGGACGATCCGCTCGCTAAAAAACCGCTCCTGGTTGCTCGGAATCGCGACGCTGTCGCCGATCAGGTAATCCATGTAGCCGGCCCCCGAGGTCCCGGTAAATCCGAGATAATTGACCTGCAACGGCGCCGGCCGGAACGCGAGGATACCGAGCCGCCCGCCGCGCGTGTGTCCCGTCAGATCGACCGCAATATCGATTTCGCGTTCGCGCAGCAACACCGCGATCTCGCGATCGCCGGCCTCGCTCACGTCGTGGAAGTGCTCGAAGGCTTGCTGCATCCGCAAATGCATCGCACCGGCGGCGGGATCCCGGTATAGCGAGACGCCAAAGGTCTCGAAGCGGCTGCGATCATGGCGTTCCACCACGCCGGCGATCAGATGGGCAACCGGATGGTCCGAGAAGTCCGCGGACAAATAGGCGACGCGCAGTCGCTCGTGCCGGTAGCGCTCGCCCCGCCACAGGGGCGCTGTCGCGGGAAACTGATCTTGGCTGTATATGCTCGCGCACTGAAGCTGGGCCGCCGCGGAATCGCATATCCACAAGAAGGCGTGCGGTGCACTGGCACTCTCGCCAGCGGCGACGCGCTGGATGATGCGAGAGGCGTGTTCGTCCCGCAGCGACCAATCGCAGAGGTTTGCGCGGGCGGACACGAGATAACTCAGCGCTTGCCCGTAGAGCGGCGAGGCCGCCAGTATTTTTTCATAGGTCGACGTGGCTTCTTCGTACCGCTTGAGTACGCGCAGCGCCGTGCCCCGAATGTTCAGCGCCTCGAGGAAGTCCGGCCGAATGCGCAGCGCCTGCTCGCAGCGGCCGAGCGCCTCCTCGTATCGGCCCGCGTCCAGAGAAAGGTTGGCGACGTTACACCACACTTCCACGAGGTCGGGGCGCAGGCGCGCCGCGCGCTCATACGCGACGAGGGCTTCCGCCGGCCGTCGGAGGTCGCGTAGCGCCGTGCCTCGATTGTTGAGCGCCTCCGGCGAATTGGGAGCGAATAATAGTGCTTGATCGAAAGCGGCCAGCGCCTCCTCCGAACGCTTGGCCTGCAACAGAACGGTGCCTCGAAGGCACCACGCGTCGAAGCTGCGCGAACCTATCTGCAGCACTCGCTCGCTGCTCGAGAGGGCCTCTTCATATCGCTTGAGAGTCAGCAACGCATTGGTGCGTCCCACGTGGGCATCGTAGAACCCCGAGGCGATCGCGATAGCCTGTTCATAGCTGACGAGCGCCTCACCGGGTCGGCCTTCCGCGCACAGCGCGTGGCCCCGATTGCAGAGCGCCTCCGGAAAGTGCGGCTTCAGCCTGAGCGCCACGTCGCAGCATTCCAGGGCCTCACGCGGCCGCTTGAGCGCGAGCAGCGCCACGGCGAGATTCGAATACACGGGTGCGCTGGCCGGATTGACGAATCGCGCCACGCTCAGCCACTTGGCCGCGCCGTGGTAATTCCGCTGTTGCAGTGCCATCTGGCCCAGCAGCTGCAGCGCGTTGAAGTTTTGCGCTTCGCGCGCCAGAACCTGGCGGCACAGAGCTTCGGCCTGCGGCAACTGGCCGCCGTGAATCAGCGCCAAGGCCTGTTGAATCTGCCCCATGGATGCCCGCGCACCGCCGCTCATTGCACGCGACACTCCTGCATTCGTCGAAAGGCCGCCTCTAGGTGGCCCGTGTAGCCGGCGGTGTCGAATAACGGCGATTGCCTGCCCTCGAACGTCAAACGCGAGCGCAATACGCCCAGTCTCTCGGGACGCCGGACCAAGTCGAGCGCACAGCGCTCGTACTCCGCCAGGCTGTGGGTAATGAGCTCCGGCAAACCCGCCGCCGCAAGGGCGCTGGCTGCCACACGGCTCGCGAAGGTGCTTCCCAAGCAGGTGAGCACCGGCACGCCTGCGCACAACGCGTCACAGGTCGTCGAGTGCGCGTTGTGAGGTTGCGTGTCCAAATACAAATCCGCCAGCGCCAACCTTCCCAAATGCTCCGCGCTGCTCGCCACTCGCGGGGCGAACACCAACCGAGAGCCATCGACTCCTAGACGCCCCGCTTCACGCGTCAAATTGGCGCGCGCCGCCGCCCCCATGTCTCGAAGCCACAGCACGCTGCCATCCGTCTCGCGCAAGAGCCGCATCCAGACATCGAACACCGGCGGATTGATCTTGTGCGCTTTGGTGAATGCGCAGAATATAAATCCCTGGGGAGGCAGACCCGCTTCACCCCGCGTCGGCGGCATTGCCACGAGGCGCCGGTCGTCGGTCGGCAGGTAACAATGAGGCAGTCTCACCACGCGTTCGTCATACCAGCGCTCATGATCCGGAGGAATGACCACCTCATCCGCCAACAGATAGTCCATGAAAGGAGCGCCTACCGTACCGGCGTAGCCGAGATAACTCACCTGGACGGGCGCTGCGCGGTGACCGAAAATCCCCAATCGCGATCCTTCCGTGAATCCCATCAAGTCCAGGGCAATATCCACGCCCCACTCGCGCATCAATTCCGCGACTTCTCGATCGCTCATTCCGGACGCGTCGATCCATCGGTCAAACGCATCGTGCACGCGCTGCTCGAACGAGCCGCTGCGCCGCGGACGCAGGGCTACCCCGATGACTTCAAACGCCTCGCGATCATGCCGCTCGAGCACTCCGACCAGCAGCTGCGAGACGGGGTGATCGCAAAAATCCGCCGATACATAGGCCACACGGATCTTGTTCCGGTCCTGAAAGCCCGCCGGCGGCGGGAACGGCCCCGGATTCAGCTCCAGCGGCAACATCTCCTCGACGAAAGCGCGAGCGCAAGCGAGGGTGGTTTCAGCATCCTCAACCAGCAGCAGCGACAGCGGATTGACGAACTTCTTCGTCCGGCGCAGCGACTCGATCACGCGGCTCGACAGCTCCCCGTATTCATGCCAATCGCACTGCTCCATCCGCAGATGGAAGAGATTCCCGAGCGCCGAGTGGTGATCCGGCTGGAGGCGCAGTAATTGGGCGAAGGCCTGCGCCGCTTCCTCGAACCGCTCGAGCTTCAGGAGTGAAGCGCCGCGACCGTGCAAGGCGCTGCAATCCCCCGGCGCCAGCGCGAAGGCCCGGTCGAAGCACGCCAGTGCGGCCGGGACGCGATCCAGACCCAGCAGAACGTTTCCGGCGTTACCCAGGGCGAGGACGGACTCGGGTGCTAACTCGAGCGCGCACTCGCAGTCTTCGAGCGCAGCCTCGAGCTGCCTCTGCCGCTGCAGTACCGAACTCCGGTTCATCAACGCCTCGACGCACTGCGGATTGACCTTCAAGGCTCGCGAATAGCACTCGCGGGCTTCCTCGAGTCGCTGGAGCGCCAGCAGGGCGTTGCCGCGCCCGCACAGAATTTCCGGGTCGTGGGGCTCTCGTGCCAGCAGGTGATCGCTGACGGCGAGCGCCTCGGCCGAACGGTCCAATCTCAGCAGGACCGCCGCAAGGTTTTTCCGCGGTGCCGTCAAGCGCGGATCCAGATTCGACGCCAGTACGTAGGAGTACCGCGCCTCCTCGTGGCGCCCGAGTTCCTGCAGCACCAGTCCGCGATTGTTCAACGCCTTCGCGTGGGAGCCGTCCCGTTGGAGAGCCGCGTCGTAGCTCGCGAGCGCTTCCTCGAGGCGGCCAAGCGCTTTCAGTGCATTGCCGCGATTGTAGTGCGCGATCACGAGATCGGATTTCAGGCGCAATGCCTGATCGAGCTGGTCGAGCGCAAGCTGCGGTCGGCCCGCTGACAACAACGCATTGCCGAGATTCGAATAGGCCAGCGGCTGGTGGGGATTGGTCGCCAGGGATCGCTCGATGAATTCGATTCCACGGTCGATGTCACCCTGGTCGAACGCAATCAATCCGCGCAGGTGATACGCGTTGAAGTGGCGAGGCTCGATCTCGAGTACTTCGGCACACAGCGCATCCGCGCGCAGCGGATCGCCCTGCTTGCGCAGGGACAGCGCTTGCTGAAAGGCCAGTTCCCTCGCCGGGGGCCCGTCCGGCACATCGCGGCGGGGGGATTCTGTGAGCATAAATCAATGCATCCGGGAGTATCAATGAAGCGCCGACCACCAACCACATGTCCTGAAATCAAACTGTAACCGGCGACCATGACAATTTAACGATGACCACACACGGTGCGGCAGACGTCGAGGTGGCGTTTCGGCAGGCTTTCTCTTTACATCAGCAATTGCGACTGGACGAAGCTCGCGCTCTGTACGAGCAAGCACTCCGATTAGAGCCGCGGCACTTTCATGCGCTGCATTTATTGGGCATCATTGCCCTGCAAAGAAGCCACGCGGAACTCGCCGTCGACTTTTTCGCGAGGGCAATTGCCGTCGACCCCTCGAGCGTAGCCGCACACGTCAACTTCGGAAACGCTCAAGCTGAAAGGCGACGGTTCGCTGACGCCATTGTCAGTTATGACAGGGCCATCGGGCTCAAGCCCGGCTGCGCCGAAGCCTTTCATAACCGCGGCAACGCGCTGCGCGAGCTCGACAGGCACGCGGCCGCCGTGGATAGCTATGAGAAGGCCGTTGCGCTCAAACCCGACTACGCCGAAGCCTACCTCAACCGCGGGCTCTCATTATCAGCCCTCGATCGGCGTGAAGCCGCCATTGCGAGCTACGAGCAGGCCATCGCCATTCGCCCGAACGACGCCGACCCGTATTACAACCGCGGTAACGAACTGCGCAGCCTGGGGAGGTACGAGGGAGCCCTGGCAAGTTATGACAGGGCCGTCCTTCTCCAACCGGGCTTCGCGGATGCGCACCTCAACCGCGGCGGCGTGCTGGTGGAGTTGCGCCGCTACTCCGCCGCCCTTGCGAGCTATGACAAAGCAATTGCTCTGCGGACCGGCTACGCAGAAGCCCACTTCAACCGCGCGGGCGCGTTTCAGCACCTCGGGCAACACGCGGCTGCCGTGGCGAGCTACGACACGGCGATCGCTATGCGGCCGAACCATGCCCAGGCCCATGCAGACCGCGGCCGTGCGCTGCGCGAGCTGAAAAAATACGAGGCCGCCATTGCGAGCTATGACACGGCGATATCGCTCGCCGCCGGCTCCACCGCCCTCCCCGCGGTGCGCCGGCACATCAAAATGCAGATTTGCGACTGGGCCGATTGGGACACGGATGTCGGCAAGATCTCGGCGCGCATCGACAGTGGTACGGCAGCGCCGAACCCTTTTTATGTCCTGACCTTGTCTGATTCCGCGGTTTTGCAACGGCGGGCAGCCGAGAATTGGGTGCGTGCAGAATGTCCCGCAAACGCGCCGCTCGCCGACATCCCGAAGGGCAGGCGGAAAGATCGGATCGACATCGGATATTTCTCGGCCGATTTTCACGATCACGCCACCGCTTACTTGATTGTGCAGTTATTGGAGTTGCACGACCGGTCGCGTTTCCGCGTGACGGCATTCTCGTTCGGGCCGGACTCCCATAGCCCAATGCGCAGGCGGCTGAAGTCTGCCTGTGACGAGTTTATCGATGTGCGCAGCCAGTCGGACGCCGAAGTGGCGTTGCGGGCGCGGAATATGGGCATCGACATTGCCGTCGACCTCAAGGGCTTTACGCAGGACTATCGGGCCGGGATCTTTGCACGACGCGCCGCCCCCGTGCAGGTCAACTATTTGGGCTACCCCGGCACCATGGGCGCGCCCTACATGGACTACCTCGTCGCGGATCGGGTGCTGGTGCCCGCGGAGACTCAAGCTCACTACGCCGAAAAGATCATCTATCTTCCGCATAGTTACCAAGTCAACGATACCAAGCGCGGTATCGCAGAGAAGACATTCACGCGCCCGGAACTTCGTTTACCGCCGACGGGGTTCGTGTTTTGCTGCTTCAACAATTCCTACAAAATCTTGCCCCCCATCTTTGACCGTTGGATGCGCATGCTCACCCGGGTGAGAGACAGCGTGCTCTGGCTTTTGGGGGACAATCCGGCGGCAATGAGCAATTTGCGGGGCGAAGCGGCCGCCCGGGGCGTGGATCCGCAGCGGCTGATTTTCGCCGATCGTCTCGATCTGCCTCACCACCTGGCGCGGCATCGGGCAGCGGACCTGTTCATCGATACCTTGCCGTGCAACGCCCATACCACCGCCAGCGACGCGCTGTGGGCGGGATTACCCGTACTCACCTGCGTCGGCGAGGCGTTCGCCGCGCGAGTCGCGGCAAGCTTGCTGACGGCCACCGGCCTGCCCGAATTGATCGTGCCGACGTTGGACGAATACGAGGAATTGGCCGTGCATCTTGCGACTCATCCGGAGCAACTGGCCGGCATCCGGCGACGCTTGGGCGAAAGCCGGCTGAGCGCGCCGTTGTTCGATACTCCGCGGTATGCCCGCCACATCGAGGCAGCCTTTGCAAAGATCTACGCGCGCCAGCAGTCAGGTTTATCGCCCGACCATATTGTCGTCAAATCGGAATCAGCTTAAGCCCCACACCCCGATGGCCAATCTACCCGCCAAATTTCAACGAGCGCGCGCGCTGCACGGCGAAGGAAAATTCTCGCGCGCGCAGGCGCTCTATCAGGAGATCCTCGCCGTTCAGCCCGATCAACTGGACGCGCTCATGCTATCGGGGGTGCTCGCGGGGCAAACCAGGGACTTTCAATGGGCGATTCGGCTTTTCGACAAGGCTATCGCAATCGATCCCAAAAATCCGGCGACCCATTGCAATCGCGGTTTAGCGCTCCAGGAATTGAAGCGCTTCGACGAAGCGCTCGACAGTTACGATCGAGCGATCGCGCTGAAAGCCGACTATGCCGTGGCACATTTCAACCGCGGCGCGGTGCTCAAAGAACTTGAACGCTGGGATGCCGCACTCGAGAGTTATGACCGGGCTCTGGCGCTCGACCCCTCCTTCGTATCGGCTCACTACAACCGTGGAGTATTGCTTCAAGAACTCAAGGACTGGGATTCCGCGCTGGCAAGCTACAACCGCGCCATAACGCTCAAGCGCGACTACGCGGACGCCTACAACAATCGCGGCATCGTGTTCCGAGAACTCGGCCACCTCGAGGCGGCTTTGCTCAGCTACAATCGAGCGATCGACTTCGAGCCTGCCCATGCCCGGGCACACTTGAACCGCGGCGTCACGGAAAAATTGCTGGGCCGAGCCCAAGAGGCGCTCGCGAGCTACGACCGAGCCATCATGCTTAAGCCCGACTACGTCGAGGCTCTTTCGAACCGAGGCGTGCTGCTGGCGAGTCTCCACCGATGGGACGAGGCGCTGGCGAGTTACAACCGAGCCATTGAGTCTGATCCAGCCTACGCGGAGGCCTATTCAGGTCGTGGCCTGGTGTTCGCGGCTCTTTCTCGGCTTGATGAGGCGCTGGCGGACTACGACCGCGCCATTGCGATTCAGCCGGACTTTGCCCAGGCTCATTTCAATAGATCATTGACATTGTTGTCGCGCGGCGATCTTGACGCCGGATGGTCCGGCCACGAGTGGCGCTGGCGCAGTGAGTGCAGTTCATCGATCAAGGAAGGGCGGACCTTCGCAGAGCCGCCGTGGCTCGGCAAGGAATCCGTCGCGGATAGGACAATCCTCATCTACAGCGAGCAAGGATTGGGCGACACGATCCAGTTCTGCCGGTATGTGAAATTGGTTGCCGGCTTGGGTGCCAGAGTAGTCTTCGAAGTCCAAAAACCCCTGGCCGAGCTTCTCGCCAACTTGGAGGGAGTGTCGCAGCTGGTCGCGAGGGGGGACTCCTTGCCGCCGTTCGACTACCAGTGCCCTTTGATGAGTTTACCGCTGGCGTTCAGGACCATTCTCGAGACGATTCCGGCGCCCATTAAGTATCTCGATCCCGGCGCGGCCAAGGTCGCCGAATTGCAGGCAAGGCTGGGACCGAAGGCGAGGCCACGGCTTGGGCTGGTGTGGAGTGGCAGCGCGACACACGGCAATGACCTCAATCGCAGCATTCCGCTCGCAGAATTAATCCAGCGGCTGCCGACCGAATTTCAATATTTCTGCCTGCAAAAGGAGTTGCGAGAGTCGGACCGGAAAACGCTGCAGTCTCACCCGGAAATTAGGGTTCTTGCCGAGGAATTGAGCAATTTTGTCGACACCGCCGCGCTGTGCGAGTGCATGGATCTCATCATCAGTGTGGATACGAGTTTGGCGCACTTGAGTGGTGCACTGGGCAAGAAAACATGGATCTTGTTGTCATTTATCTCGGATTGGCGTTGGCTACGAGCGAGGGACGATAGTCCGTGGTATCCCACGGTCAAGTTATATCGACAAAAAAAGATTGGTGATTGGACTGAAGTGCTCGAGCTGGTTGCGACGGAACTCATTCAAGAATTCAAATCATCGTGAGTGCAGCGCCCGGCAGAGACGCTTCACGCTCGGCAGGTTGCAGCCCACCGCCACAAATCGCATCGGACTCGCTCCAGCACGCTGTCCCAGTCCCCGGGCCGATCTTGGCGGTAGAGCCGAGCGGTCGGATACCAAGGGCTGTCGTCGCGATCCAGCAGCCAGCGCCAACAGGCGTCGAAGCGATTCAGGATCCACACCGGCTTGCCCAAAGCGCCGGCCAAGTGCGCCGTCGAGGTATCCACCGAAATCACCAAATCCAGCTGCTCGATCAACGCCGCGGTATCCCCGAAGTCGTGGATCTCGCTGGTCAAGTCCCTCACTTGCGGCCCATCCCAGCGACGCGCCATCGACTCCGCAAGCTCCGAGATCGCGGGTTGCCCCAGCTGTAAGCTGTAGAACTCGGCGCTGGGATGGCCCAAGGTTGCGAACTTTGCCAACGGAACGTT
>Ga0224558_1001943_pt1 | contig 20167 bp, 24 predicted proteins | sample 714S32024metaG_FD_180682 | JGI IMG/M metagenome (GOLD analysis project Ga0224558, IMG submission 180682) | Peat soil microbial communities from Stordalen Mire, Sweden - 717 S3 20-24 | ecosystem: Environmental > Terrestrial > Soil > Wetlands > Peat | place: Sweden: Norrbotten County, Stordalen...
AGCTCAACTGTGCTGCCATTCCCACAGGACTACTTGAGAGCGAGCTGTTTGGGCATGAGAAAGGCGCATTTACGGGTGCGATCAGCCAGAAGCTTGGGCGCCTGGAATTGGCAGACCAGGGCACGCTTTTTCTGGACGAGGTGGGTGACATACCGGTTGAAATTCAGCCGAAGCTGCTGCGTGCGCTCCAGGAGCGCGAATTTGAACGGCTCGGCAGTACGCATACGCGGAAAGTCAACGTTCGCCTGATCGCGGCGACAAACCGCGATCTGGAGAAGATGGTCGCCGACCGTGAATTCCGCAGCGATCTTTTTTACCGCCTCAACGTTTTTCCCATTCGCATTCCGCCGCTACGGGAGCGCCGGGGAGACATTCCCCTGCTGGTCAGCTACTTCGTCCAGAAGTTTGCCAAGCAAATGCAGAAGCGAATCGACGCCATTCCTGTTGCCGTCATGAAGGGTTTAACGGCCTGGGATTGGCCGGGCAACATCCGCGAACTGGAGAATTTCATCGAGCGCGCCGTGATCCTGACGCGCGGGAAGTCACTCGAAGCGCCGCTGTCGGCGCTACGTAAAGTTGGCACCGACACCAAGGTTGCGGCTGCCGTGCAACCCGCGCATGACGACATTGCCCGGATCGTGAAAGAAACCATCAGCGCCCTGAACGGCAGGAAAGATGTTGCCGACGACGAGTTTACGCGGAAGCAGCGCGAAGAGATCGTGCGCGCACTGTCGGAAAGCAAAGGACGAGTAGGCGGCGCGGACGGCGCTGCCGCTCGCATGGGCATCAACCGCACGACCCTAATCGCGCGAATCAAGAAGCTCGGAATTAATCCGCGGCAGTATGCCTGACGATCCGTAACCCGCCAACCGCCTCCTCCCTAACGCGGCCTTACCTGTCAAAACCGTGGTTTGACAGCTTTGACTGTCGACTGAGCTTCTTCCGGAGGCGGGCTGCAACTTCATCATTTTGCACGTTTTTGAGTTTGGCATGCGCTTTGCCCTTTCCTGCTGCGTACGACGGTGATCGCCGGGCTGATCCACTTGGGGTATCCAGGTGGCGATGCGGTCGCCAACATCCTTGTCCCGCTGATCTTACTTGGATTCGTAATGAGCTCATGGGCGTTGCAATCGGCGGGTCAGGCGATGATCGCCGCTTGATGTAACCGCTCGTCAGATCGCGTAAGAGAAGGGACGAATGCCCAACCGCGAGGACGTCGCATGTTGAGGATCTCTACAATCGACACATCGAGCCAGCGAAGGCTGGTTGTCGAAGGCAAGCTCATCTCGCCTTGGACGATTGAACTCAGAACTGCATATGACAACGCAAGAACGGAACTGGAAGGTCGTGACCTTGTCGTCGATCTGAAAAACCTGACGATCATTAGCCAGGAGGGCGAAGACCTCGTTACGGAGCTGATGAACGAAGGGGCCAAATTCCGCAGCTGTGGCCTGTTTGCAAGACTGCTGCTGCGGCAGGTGTCGGACCGCATCCGCGCGCTGAAGAAGGGTGGGTCATAACGAGTTTTATGCATTTCGCCGGAATCAAACCCAAATTCCAAACCAAAAGGAGAGGAGGGGAGCCAGAACTCGCCGGAGGGGTAGTCCGCGTGCGGCATGTTTTGCCCAGTCCCGCCATCGAACTAGAAGACACTCCCGCCACCACCACTAAATGCTTCATCAAACTTCGAATTATTAAGTCCTGCTTATGGAACTGGACGTGCTGTGACACCACCGGGCTCAATCGCGACAACTTTATATCGAGGTACATCGACATGTCGGTTTCGGGGATTTTGAGCAATAGCGTCAGCCGAGAATTCACCAGCGTCAACTCTATCCGTGAAGACTCGCACATCCAACTTGCCGTCAAGTTGGGTAGCCTCACCGTCCGAATGAAAGCCATAGACGAAGTGCTCGCACAGAAGGAACTTGAACTCGCGAAAGTAGGGAAAGAACTGGACGCACTTCGAATCGTCGCTCCATTGCTCCGGGGTGAGGAAGATGGGCTGAGCGAGGCCGTCGAGACGACTCGAACCCCGACCGTGTGGCAACAGTCGGCTGTTCAGGACGAAGCGGACATTGATTCGCATCCTGCCTTCTTTTCGTGGTGGGAGCGTTGGCGAGAAGCAACGAATCGATTCTTCCTCATGGCGTCCAGCAGGAGACATTCCTAACGCGCCAGAAGCCGGGGGTCTTGAGCCAATCTCGTAAATGCTGTGCCCGGACAATAGGGCACGCTCTTGAGCGACTGTCTGCGAAGGGTTCCGTCAGGAAAGCGAGCGACGAGTTCCTGTCAGACCGGCCACGCGTGCCGAGCAGACGGCAAATGCTTGAGAGCCGAAACACTCAATGCGCCCCGTGCCCGTGCTTTGGAGCCGGCATCGCGCACACCGCCGCCTCCGAACCCCAGGCTTTTGTCTGCGTCAAAGCTATCGAAGCGAAATAGTTTGGGCACTTTAGCTCACCGAAAAACGCCGCCTTCGTATTCGTGTGGGATAATGGGCGGCATTAGAGGACGCCAATGCCAAGAAAGACGTTTGGCGAATCGGAGTGGCCCGATCTTCCCGGGGAACCCGAAGGTTGGCGTGAGCTTCAGGAGCGGGCGCGGCGAGCACGAGACCCCAAGGAACTAGAGGCGATCATCGCCGAGATGAACCGTCTCCTGACCGAATGCGAAAAAAAAGCGGCTGCCGGCGAAGCGGCGCAAACTACCTCCCAGCGTGGCAGCGTCAAGCCGACTTCAATCCCTTAATAGGATTCACTATGTTGGGTTGGCGATACGGTGTAATTCGGAACGCAGTTCTGCAATTCGGGATTTTCTCTTCTGATAGGCGTCCAATTCGTCGGGCGTGAAATCCGTCAACTTGCGACCCATGATCGAATCGAGTTGCAGTTGTAAAAGATCGCATAGCTCAAAGGCTATTTGAGCGATACCGTTGGGGTCCATACAACACCCCGGCTAGCATTAAAGCGCGAAACCGCACAAAGCGCAGTGATGGCAGAGTACCTTCGAAGTACGGCTGGTCACAGGCGACTGTGATTCCGGCACGTGGCAATGCTCAGTGTTCGAAGTTCGATGTCTAGAGCTCAGATGTCTAGAGCTCAACGGTTATCCTCAGGTCATTAGGAAGTAACATTCGGCAGTGCGAAAGTTGTTCCCTGAGATCACTATTAGGCGAACCGGGAAATCGGTCGGAAGCGTGCATTTCAGTACTCATGCCCCGGCGGCGGCAAAATGAAAAGTACATATATTCCTCTCCCAAGTCACAGCTCTTCGGCTCGCAGTATGGCGAAATCGCTTTCGGCCTTCGGCATGGTCTTCCTGTGCCTGCAAGGTGCACTTGCGCCGGCAGTCGCGCAAGGCAAGAACGCACTCCTTCCTGACATTCAAATTTCATCGCAAACGGCCAAGTCCGTGGCCGCTCGTCTCGCCGATCAAAATGCTCTGTTCAAGGAGCAGTTCGAAAGTGACATGAGGGCTTCTCCGGAGAGCGAAACTGCTCGGGGAGACTACCGGGATAACGCAATGCTGGATGACTACTCCCTGGCAGCCCGCACTAAGCAAAACGCTGTCGATCGTGCGTATCGTGCCAAGCTCGAAGCGATTTCTGCGGAGGGATTTCCCGAGCAGGAGCGCATCTCACACGATCTCCTGCTTCGCGTTCTGGATAATCGCATTGCGGATTACGCGCTGAAGGATTATGAGATGCCCATCTCGCAAATGCAGGGCATTCACAACAGCCTTGCCGATCTTCCGAACTCCGTACCGCTGGATACGGTTAAGTACTACGAAGATTACATTGCCCGTCTCTACCAAATCCCCCGTGCTTTCGAGCAGACCATCGAGGTGCTCCGCCAGGGAGAAAAAGACGGTTTGATGCCAGTCCGGAATCTGGTCGAGCAAATACCGGCGCAATGCGAAGGTACTATTGCCGAGAATCCATTCTTGGCCCCGACGAAAAAGTTTCCCGCTTCCATATCGGCGGAGGACCAGAAGCGCTTGACGGAAAAGATCAAGCAGGTGGTGAACTCTGAGGTGCTGCCCGCTTATCGTCGCTTCGCCGATTTCATCGCACAGGACTACGCTCCGCATGCCCGCACCACAATCGGGTTGAACAGCTTGCCCGACGGTGCTCGCCGATACCAACAAGCCATTCGAGAGCAAACCACAACAGACATGTCTCCGGCGGAAATTCACGCGCTCGGGCTTCGAGAGGTCGAACGAATCAATGGCTTGCTAACGGATATTGCGATAAAAGCGGGCTACAAAGACCTGAGCAGCTTTCGAGCCGCGCTCAATAGTGATCCTAAGTACGTACCGAAATCTGCAGACCAGATCGTAGAGGATTTCCGCCGCTATGTCGGCCAAATGCAGCCACGCCTGCCTGAACTCTTCGGAGTGTTCCCAAAAACCCCGCTTACGGTAGAGGCCGTGCCTGCCACCCAGCCTAACAACCCCACTCACTATATTGGCGGTACACCGGATGGAACCAGGCCAGGTCGCGTGGTCGTTGCGACTTCCAATTTTGCCCATCGAAAAACGCTCAGCGACGAGACGCAGGCATACCACGAAGGCATTCCCGGCCACCACATGCAGATTTCCATCCAGCAACGACTCACCGGCCTGCCGGAGTTTCGGCTTCACGTCATCAACAACGCATACGCCGAAGGCTGGGCCGTCTATGCCGAGGCGCTCGGCAAGGAGATCAGTTTCTTCCAGGATCCCGCCTCAGACTATGGACGGCTCAATTTGGAGCTGATGCGAGCCGTTTGCCTGGTAGTCGACACCGGCATTCACTCCGAAGGTTGGACCCGGGAGCGGGCGGCGGCCTACTTCCGCGAAAGCGGCGCAGCAGATGAGCCTACGATGCAGGCTGAAATTGACCGGTATACTGCATGGCCGGCTCAGGGCCTCAGCTACCAGATTGGTAAGCTCAAGATTCTCGAACTCCGCGATCGCGCAAAGCAGAAACTTGGCCCCCGCTTTGATATCAGGGCCTTCCATGATGAGATCCTTAGTGGAGGAAGCCTGCCGCTTGACATGTTGGAAGCGCGCGTCGATAACTGGATTGGAAGTCAGCTTCCGAATCGCGCTGGTAAATGAAAATCCCAAATAGTCGGCCAACGGGAAGTTATCCAGAAACGGGCTTCGAGGAAGTTGGCCGGATTAGTAACGGGAAGTCTTAGTGCTGTATCTGAGGCGCCCATTTCACGACAGGTAGTCGAATCGAGGTGCTCTGGAGGGGCGCTTCAGGCGCGCGTCCTGCATCGTGCGGAAAACGAGCTTGATGGCTTCCATCCCGGTCTCGATACGCTGGATGTTGGCATCTCAACTGGCGCTTGCCGCGGCTTTGCTGAGTGTGGCTTCCAGCGTGGCCAATCTCTCCTCGAGGCTGTTAAGCGATGCCCCGGCGATTTCCTGCCGCTTGTCTTGGCCGAATATCGGGTTATTCACCCACCAATCCATGCCCATTTCCTTAGCCTTGTCGACGGAGCAGATGACGAGACGGATCTGAATCGAGAGCAGTTCGATGTCGACCAGTTTCACTCTTATGTCGCCGGCGATAACGATTCCTTTGTCGAGAACGCGCTCGAGAACGTCCGCCAGTGTGGAAGACTCGACCGCGTGAGACATGTTGCGCTGTTGCACCATAATGTTTCCTTATAAAAGCCTTCCGATCGGCCCCAGATCGAGGTTGAGGTCGTCTTCTTCCAGGCCGAATTCTATTCGGAGGCGTTCGATTTCCTGGGCCTGCCGCATGAGGACCAGGCCCAATTCTTCGGTTTGGCGATCGCTAAGCGAACCGGATTCGACGCGGCGGATGGCTTGCCGCTCCAGCAATTCGTGCAAGAGCTTGACCAGAGTCAGCACGAGTTGTCCCAGTCCGTTCTTGGGGCCGTTGACATCGAAGTTCAAGCGGCGGGAGCGGCTCTGCAAGCCCTCAGGCGCATCGGACGCGGGCGAAGGCGTCCCGGCGTTCATGATTTGAGCGAAGGCGCCCAAGGTCTCGCACTCCCTGCGCGCTATTTCAGAGGCCGCCATCGAGCTTCTCCTCGTTAGTAAGTTCGGCAGTAATTGTTGCCGGCCGGAATTCCGCCGCGCCGAAGCGGGACTCACGGCGCGCCGTTTCGATGGACGTCAGTATCAGCTTCAGTCCAAGGTAGACCAGGTCGATCCCCGCCACCGAGATCGTCGCTTCCCCGTCGATGACGGCTCCTTTATTCAGCACCCGGTCCAGCACTTCGCATATCGAGGGCTGGCGGGAGTCGGCCAACGTGAACTGGGGGCTTGCGGCGAGACCCGCTCGCATCCTGGCATCTCCGTTCCTGGTATCAGTGGGCATGGGCGGCTCCCGCTCCAACGTGCTGGCGTTGATAGAGCGCGTCTCCAAGCCGGGCCAGCCAGTGGAGGCCCCGGATTTCGCCGCGACGGTAGATTAGGCCAATCTCGCCGTGAAAACTCTGCTTGAACTTCCGGTAGATCAGCGATTCCCGGCGGTTCATCGCCGCGCACAAGGCGCAATCGCTGGGGGCGTCATAAGATTGAGGAATATGCCGGGCACGTTGATACCCAGACGCGCGCAGGCAGTTAGTAAGTCGCGGGTTTCCTCGAAAGTCATGACGGTGGGAATGCTCACCGCATAAAGCGCGGATTCCGCCGGATTGTTCAACAATTGCCGGAGCTTCTTGAGGTTCTTCGACATGGACACCAGTTCTTGGGAGAAGCCCGTAAGACGGAAAATCTGCTGGTATTTTAGAAATAAGTCGAAGAAGGCTTTGAGCCATTGGTCGATGATTTCGGGAAGCTCCAAGAGGCGGATGAGGTGGCCGGTGGCCGCCGAATCGAGGACTAATGTGTCGAATTCGCCGGAGGCGAGGAACGCCATGACGCGCGTCAGTCCCATCACTTCGTCCAAGCCCGGAGGAGACAGGTCGAGAGTCCGTTCGAGCACGTCGCGATCGAACGCCAGATCGAAATTGCTGGAGACCGATTCCAAAAACTTCTCGATATCTCCGGCGTACTGTCGTTTCAACGCCTCAAATTCCGCCTCGGAATCGATCTCAACGGCGGTGACTCCAGGGGTCACGCGCGCCGGATGCGGGCCGACGGGGAGTTCCAGGCAGCTAGAGAGCGAGTGGGCGGAGCCGACGGAAACGAGCAGCACTTTCCGGTTCGGGGAACGCTCCGCTAAATGCAGGGCGGTGGCGCAGGCCAGAGTGGTTTTTCCCACGCCTCCTTTGCCCGCGAAAATAAGGAGCGTAGTGCCGCGTGGAGGCGAGGAAACACCCTCATCCACCTCGACGGAGGGAGACAGCCTGCTGGCTGGTACGGACGCGGGCGGCTCGCAGATTTGCCTAGCTTCTTCCCAGAAGGACTGCAAGGCAACCTGGCCGCGGACTTCGTCGGCGCGCAGCGGCATTCCCCAGAGCGTAAACCGGGTCAGCGAAGTGTGGAGAAAGAGGTTTCGAAGCTCGCAACCTTGCAGGCCGTGTTCTTCGGAGCAAACCGGACAATGACTTTCGGGAAGCAGTTTGTTGACCACGATGTCGCCAATGGGGAGCATCAGGCGGTCGGCCTCTTTTACGATGGCGACGGTCTCACGCAGGCTCATGACTTCGGCCAGCATGACGGGAACAAAACTGCAGCGGGCCGAATCCTGGAGAACGGCTTCCATCTGTTTTACGGAGGCGGCCAGTTCATCGAGAAAGGCGTCGAGTTCGTCGCGGTCGCGGGAGCGGGCAAAAGCCCATTTCATGTAGCGGTGCTTGGCCAGCAGAGTCTCAAGCATGGCCAGCCATTTCCGCAGGAACTCGGGCATGGTGAGCAGGCGCAGGGTGTGGCCGCTGGGCGCGGTATCGACCACGATGCAGTCGTAGACGCGCTTCTCGACCCAGGCGGATATTTCGAGGAAGGCCATGAGTTCATCGAGGCCGGGGAGAGATAGATCGAGGAAACGGTTGATTTCCTCGTCGCCAAGAAAGGTTCCGCGGGAGGCGATCTCGCGCAATTTGGCGCTGTGCTTCTTCTTGAAATCGAGGAGGTATTCCTGCGGGTCGAGTTCCAGGACCTTTAGATTTCGGGGGGGGACGAGACCGGCGAGGCTGTCGGCGAGCGAGTGAGCGGGGTCGGTGGAGACCAGCAAGAAGGAGGACTGCGGCGAACCCGCGGCCAGGCGCAGCGCGGCAGCCGTGGCGCAGGTGGTTTTTCCGACGCCGCCTTTGCCGCCGAAGATGAGAAGTTGCAAGCCGGGCGCGGCCAGAAAACGTGGCACTCCCGCGTCGCTCGCGCTTCTCGCGTTCCCCTCCACTGCCCCTCGCTTCCCAGTTTCGACCGCCGGGCTCCTATCCGATTCTCTTGCCCGGCTTGTGTATCTTGTCCAAGCGCTCGAGCAGGAGTTTCTCTTCCGCGGCAAACTCCTCCTCGGTAAGTTTCCCCGTCTCCAGCCTCATGTAGAGCGCGCTGAGTTCGGCGGTGATCGATTCCGCGTCGTTCACCATCTCTTCCTGCGCCGCGCGATGGATCTCCTGGAAGATCCAGAACAGCCCGCGCGCCGGAGCCATCAGGAGGTCGTCGACGATGAACATCCGGTCCTCCTCCGCTTGCTAAAGTTCCAGGTCGACGCTGACGAAGTTATGCGGAGCCCACGGCCCGTTGTAGTCGAGGGCGAAGTTGTTGTCGAATTCCTTCGCGATCTCGAACACGGCGGCCTCGAACCGCGGCACCGCCTCGCGCTTGACCAGGCAGGCCAGGTTCATCGCCTCGCGTTCGTTGCGGCACTTCAGGCGCTTGATTTCACACTCGTGGCTGGCGAATATTTCCATCGCCAGCTGGGCGTGGGCGTCGCGGTCGTCGTTGAGCAGGCGGTCGAACATCCTGCCCACTTCGATCTTCTGTTCCTGCGTGGGCTGGCAATTGGAGCCCAATAATCTGTCCCTTTCCAGCCTGAGTTCGGGATGAACATTCACGAAATACTCGAAAATGTTGGCCACATCCCAGGTAATCCGCAGCCCCATCTCGACCTTGCCGGCAACATGTGCGAGCTGATCGAGAAGAACTTCCTCATTGCGCGCGAGCATGCGGCGGACCGCCGCGGGACTGTCGGCGACAATGCCAAACGACATGGGAAGCGGCGTGGTCTCGGCCATGAGTTTCTTCAGGACTTCGTGATGGGCGGCCAAGCGGGCGCGTTCCGGGCGCACGTTGTCGCCTGCAACGTCGCTGACCACGGCGGCAACTTGCCCCGTCGAAATGGCATACACTTTGCCCTGATTGATGCCGGTTGCGTCGTAAGGCCTGTCTTGGCCGCCGGCGACGATGGCGTACAGATAAATCTTCTGTCGCGTCGCGGCCCGCGCCGGCGGGCGGTTCTCGGCGGACTTCATAGTCGGGGTGCGAGGGGTGCTCACGTTGTCCTCCATAGCTTCAACGGGCCCAGTGTGGCAGCAGCCGGAACCGACCCCGGCCGCAACCGGTTTTCATTCACGGTGACTTCAGTAACGGATCTTGAAGGGCTGGCCGCGCCGCCGCGAGGGGCGGCTGGCCCCGGTTTCCGCCGCTTTCCCTTTTCGGTCGGCCAAGGCCTGAAGAAGGCGCGTCTGCTCGGTGTCGATTTCCTGGAGACGGGCGTCGAGTTCCGCCACCCGCCCCAGCGCGCTCGTTCTTTCGGTCGTGCGCCGGGCCTTTTCGAGTTCCAGACAGGCGATCTGCAGGTGCGCCCGGTGCGGGACCGCCACCAGATCCACTTTTCCCGCCAATGTGCGAATAGTCCGCAGACCTCGAAGTGGGATGGGCATGTCTACTTCCTTTCGCGTTCCCGGCGGCGGCGGTTCTTGTCCTTGTCCTTGCCGCCTCGGGCTTGTTCGCTACAGACGTTGCGAATAGTCTCTTGCACTTTTTCGACCATTAGCGACTGGCCCTGGTGGGTAATTTTCGCGGTGTCGGTGTTGAGCACATCGTGGCAGATGGTCTCAAAGGTCGAGTCGCCTAGCTCGGCCGATCCCTTGTCATGGGCGAGGATGCGGGCGATGGCGATACCCGCCCGGATGGTGGGACGATGGTTGTTGACGCCCACGCCGCGGAGTTCCCGGATGATATCAACGATGGTTCCCGCGTCGGCCCGCGGCACGCCCGACTTCGCCATGACAATGGCAATCTCAGTCTCGCGGTCCAAGTGTCCCAGGTTGATGGTGATCAGGCGGTCGAGCAGCGCGTCCTGAGTCTTATGCACGCCGGCATACTCTTCCGGGTTCGAGGTCAGGATGGCGCGAAAATCCTCGTGCACATGCAGATTGCCCTCGCCCGAGCGGCGCAGATTGGGCAAGTTGAGGATCTTGCCCTCGAGCACGCTGAGCAGGACGTTGTTGGCCTCGGGCCGGGAGCGGTTGAACTCATCGTAGATGAGCGTATAGCCCTTGACGCAGGCGGTGGTCAGCCGCTGGTCTTCCCAGATTCTGCTCAAGCTCTCTTCGGTCCTGACCACGGAGTGAATGTAATTGTCGACCAGCTTGGACTTGTGATAGCCGGAATCCTTGCCCACCAGGTCGGAGCCGGCATACTCGTCGTCGCCGTGGATCAGAACGACGGGCCGGCCGCGCTTGCTGGCCACGTGCAGGGCGAGCGTCGTCTTTCCCGTTCCCGCCGGGCCTGCGAAGTGCAGCGCGTAGCCGACGTCCATATAAGTCAGCGCGCGGGCGGTAAGATTCTCGACATAGGGAGTCAGGACGAAGGAATCGCTGGCTTCGGGGACAACGTCGATGTCTTCCACCGGCATCATTACATCGGCCTCTAAGACGGTTTCGGAAATGCCGTTCGTGGCCGGCGGCTCTGCGGTGGGGAGGGGATCGACGATCGGGTAGGGCGCTAACTCGGGAGACGACACAGGATTTGAACTCCTTTCAAAATTCAGGGCCGGTGCTGGTGGTGGACGCCTTGACGCCGCCGTCCGCGCTCGGTTCTGGTAGTGGCGGGGGCCGATTCCCGGCATGGTTCCATGGCTTCCCTTTTTGGGCGTACGTGTTCTTCGCAGTGTGCTTGAGCTGCCGCCTGGCGGTTTTGGCGTATTCGAGCGGCGCCGTTCGCCGCGGCCGAACCCAGGCCGGGGAAATCTTGCCGCAACGCCGTCCGCCTAAGACTAAGACCGGGCAGGAAGACCATCCGCACGTTGCTTCGCCGCCGGGCGATTTCGGCGAGGTCCATGGCAAACCGGGCCAGCATCCGAAGCACGGCACGTCTGCGATCCAGGGTCGTCAGTTGGAGGCCGGAGAGCAATCGTTCGCGTCCCCCGCGCCAGACGAGAATCTCGTCGCGAACCCGGGTCAGGCTCTTAGAAAGAGTGTCTGCCATGATCCTGTCTTCTTTCTCCCGCTCGTTGCCGCCACCGCCGGTTCGCCGCCGTCCGCGTTATACCGCGCGCAGCCTGCCCCAGACGCGCCGCGCCGCCGCCAGATCGTCGCGCAGGGATTTCTCCTGGCCAGCCACCGTTTGTTTCAGGCTGTCCACAAAGCTCTGCCGGGTCTTGTGCGCGCTCTCCGCCTTCCAGTTGCGCGCGCCGGCAAAAGCCGCGCAGGTTTCCAGCACTTCCCGCTGCCGCGCCTTGGTCCTTTCGGCGAGCCTTTTCTTCAGTTCGTGGCGTTCCGTTCGCAAGGTCTGGATTTCTTCGCACAACCGGGTGATGTCGTTCGTCAAGCTTGCCATTTGAATTCTCCTCAACTTCGTTTCTACCGCCCCTTCGGTTCCGGTCTGGAGCCAAGAGAAGGGGGCCAGGAATCGCCCCCCCCACTTGGGTTTGGTCAACCCAACCATGCGCTAAGCAGGAGCTGCCGCGCTGGCCGTCAGACCGATGGCTTCCGCGTATTTCAGGTAGGTTTCAACGGAGGCGATCACTACCCGGGCTTCGACTGACAGTAGCTCGATCCCGACCAGCGAAACTTTTGCCCACACGTCGATTACGATACCCTTGTCAAGAATCCGATCGACCACTTCCGCTAAGCTGGAAGAGTCGGTCGACCTTTTGTACTTTCGCCATATTGTTTCTCCTTTTCTGAAAAGGAACTTACATGCGTTCCCCGCCAACTACAGTGCAAGCCACATGCCCTGCGAACGGCAAGATTGTGGATATCAGGTTTCTTTCGGCCTAACTAACCCGGCTGGAGCGGGCCGTCATTCTTATGAACAAGTTCCAGACCGTCTTAGTAAGTGACCGAGGTCATGTGGCAAATGGGGATCGTACTCTTCTTTGGCCAATGCGGAATTCATTCCATAGAGCGCGCTCCTCTGCAGTGCGGGAAACCATCCTCACGCGCGCGGCCGGGACCGTGTCCCAGATCGGGCGCGAGTCGCGGGCTTCGCGCCGTTCACAGACTGACACTTCACCGCGGAGGCACGGAGAAAATTGGCAATTGTGCAATTTGTAAATTGGCAATTTGAAACTGATCCCGCCAATCTCGGGCAATATCTGGACCTTCCATCGCCAAATTACCCGATTACCAAATTGCAATATCTTCTCCGTGCCTCCGCGGTTAGTCTTGGGTTGTTCGCTGGCGGGAATCGCAGCCGATTGCGGAAACTGCGCGGCCGGTAGATTAGTCGTTTATAAGATCCCGCCGCCGTGCGGGAAAGCGGCGAAGTTGTAAGGCGCCCAGGGTCCGCTGATGCGTAGATTTCCGAACTCGTCCTGAAGCGTTTGCCGGCTCGCCTCGCGAAAGGCTTCGGCCGCAGCGCGCGGCACCAGGAAGTGGAGCGACAGCAGCGACGTTCCCCGGGAAGGCAATTCCACCTTGCGCTCGACGAACAGTCCGGCCAGCGGAAGGCAAACCGCCTGCGCGAGTTCGTTCTGCCGTTCGACTTTCTGGTCGGTGCCGCGGTAATACAATTGTTTGGCGGAGAGATAAGAAGCGCCCGATCGATTCGAGCCGTCAAAGCGCGCTTGCCGGACCGACGCTAAACCGATTTCGGCGCTGGCTTCAGCCCAAGCCTCGGGACGCTCGGCGGGAGCGGGAAAAGGTCCGGCGGGAAAAGGTTCTGCGGGAACCTGGATGCCCATCTCCGCCAGCCCTTCGAACCGCTGGAGCAGCGCTTCGCACTGCTGGCGATGCCGGTCCAGCACCGCCGCCAGTTCCGCCCGGTCTCGCGCCACACAGCCGTAGCGCATGGGAATGACGGTGCGGCGGCGGAAAAGAGATTCCACCACGCTCTCGTAGACAAGCACGCTCGCAACATCGGGATGCGAATCCGGCTCGCGCAGTTCGGAAATGGCGGCGCCCAAGCCGCCGTGTTCGATTACCAGGACTGGCTGCGCGGCGACGCCGGTGACGGCTTCCGGCTCCAGTTGCGGCGGGCTGCGAAAAACGCAATAGAGCAAGTAACTCATGGGGCGCCTGCCGCGGATAAAGCGGGGACAAAACGAAAAGGCGGCCACGGGCCGGAAAGATCGAGCCGCAATCCGTGCGAGCGATGGCTCAGGTTTGCCCGCTCGACACACTCCTGGAACGGAACGAGGGCCGAGTTGGGCAGCAGAAAAGCCCAATTCAGCACCTCCGTGGTTCCGCTTTCGGAATGCGCGCCCGGCCCGGCTGCGCATTCGCGGAAGTCCGCAGTATAACTTGCGAGATCGGCCGCGAGGGCGCGGCAGGCGATCTCCAGCCACGCGTTCAACTCTCGCTCGATATCCCGGCGGAGCCGCTGTTCGGCGAAGTGGCGTGTCCCGGGAGCGAGCGCCGAGAGCTGTTCCTGTTGCGCGGCCAGTTTTGTGGATCGAAGAGCCGCCTCGGCTTGCTTGCGGTCGAACACTCCCTTCACCGACCACTCCCCGTGGCCGGCCATGCGCTCGAGAAACTGCGTGATCGTCCGGCGATGCCGTTCGACAAACTCACTCAGCGCCTCCGCCGAAGAAAACAGCGTGCCGAAACGCGCCGGCAGAACCGGAGAGTGTGCCATGACTTCTTCAATCACCGCCTCGTGACGCACGGCGCGCGGCGCCACCCAGGACAGTTGCTGCATGTGGAGTTCCGCTTCTGGCCCACAGAACTCCTCCCGTGCAACTTCAACGATCACCGAACACAGATCTGGAGAATGGCGGAGTATCGAAAGCGGGCTGTGGCCGTCTGTAGCGGGCCGTTGGACCTCTCGAACCGCGTCCGAGCGGGCAAAGCAGAAGAAGTAGAGTGCTGGCTCGTTGTTTTTCATCGAGTCTGAATCAATTCCGAAAGTTTACCGGCGAATACTCTGCAACGCCGCTTCCAAGTCAGTGGCCTCAATACTTACCTTCGTGTGGCTGCCAGCTGGCTCTTCTCCGGAGGGAACGGCCCGCCGGATTGCCCGCAGGGCCGCCTGATGGCACACGGCGCTAATGTCAGCGCCGCTGTAGCCTTCGGTTCGCGACCCCAGGTCCTGGGCATTTACTTCCACGCCCAATGGTTTGTTGCGCAGCTGGATGCGGAAAATGTCGGCGCGGCCGGCTTCGTCAGGCAGCGGAATTTCCACAATCTCGTCGAAGCGGCCCGGCCGGACGATGGCCGGGTCCAGCATATCGAGCCGATTGGTCGCTCCGAGCACCAGCACTCCCCGCAACTCTTCCACCCCGTCCAGTTCCGTAAGGAACTGGCTCAGGACGCGCTCCGAAGTGTGCGAGTCCGAACCGCCCGCGCTCCGGCTCGGCACCAGGGCGTCGATTTCGTCGAAGAAGATAATGCAGGGCGCGGCCTGCCTCGCCTTGCGAAAAATTTCGCGCACCGCCTTCTCCGATTCGCCGACATACTTCGAAAGCAATTCCGGGCCTTTGATAGAAATGAAGTTGACGCCCGTTTCGCTGGCGATGGCTTTGGCCAGCAGAGTTTTCCCGCAGCCGGGAGGGCCCGACAGCAGGATGCCTTTCGGTGGACGTATCCCCGCCTCGGTGAACAGGCCGGGATATTGCAGCGGCCATTCGACCGCTTCGACCAAACGGGCCTTAGTCTCAGCCAAGCCTCCGACGTCCTCCCAGCTAACGTTGGGGACTTCGACAAACACCTCGCGCATCGCCGAAGGCTCGATGGTTTGCAGGGCCGAGAGGAAGTCGTCCATCTTGACCTCCAGCCTGGCCAGTTGGTCGTAGGGGATGCGCGCCAGTCCAAAGTCCACGTCGGGCATGATGCGGCGCAGGCAAAGCATGGCGGATTCGCGGCACAGCGCCTCGAGGTCCGCCCCGACAAAGCCGTGCGTGATATTGCCCAGGTGCGAGAGATCGACCTTTTCCTCGAGCGGCATGCCGCGGCTGTGAATCTCCAAGATCTCGCGGCGCCCGTGGCGGTCGGGAATGGGAATGGAAATCTCGCGGTCGAAGCGCCCCGGACGGCGCAAGGCCGGATCGAGCACGTTCGGAAGATTGGTGGCGCCGATGACGATGACCTTGTTCCGTTTCGCGAGGCCATCCATCAGCGCCAGCAACTGGGCGACCACTCGCTTCTCCACTTCGCCGACGACCTGGTCGCGACGGGGCGCGATGGCGTCGAGTTCGTCGAGAAAGATAATGCTGGGCGCCTTGCGCCCGGCCTCTTCGAAAATTTTCCGCAAGTGGGCTTCGCTTTCGCCGTAAAACTTATGGATAACTTCGGGACCGCTGACGGAAAAGAAACTCGCCTGCGTCTCATGCGCGATGGCCCGCGCGATCAGCGTCTTGCCGCATCCCGGAGGGCCGTAGAGAAGCACGCCCTTGGGCGCGTCGATTCCCAGGCGCTCGAAAACCTCGGGGTAGCGCAGCGGCAGTTCGATCATTTCCCGGATGCGGACGAGGTGCGGCTTCAGTCCGCCAATGTCCTCGTAGGAAATCGCCCGCTCGGCTATTGGTTGGGACTTAAGCTTCGAGATCAGAAGCTCGGTCCCCGGGACGATTAACACGAGGCCCTTCGGCACCGTGCTTTCCACCTTGAAATCCGCCCAACGCGCTCCGAACAGGACCGCCCGAATGCGGTTCTCGGCCGAAACCGGCAGCCCGTCAAGGCGGCTGCCAATGTATGCCATATCCCGCTCGGACGGAACGACGTTGGTCGGAACCAGCACCACCCGCTCGGCGGCGGGGCAAGCGATGCGGCGGACCTGCACATGCTCGTCAAGCCCGACGCCGGCATTCTCCCGCGTGAGTCCGTCGAGCTGGATGCGCGACTGCCCCCGCATCTCCTTGTAAGCCGGCATCGCCTTCGCGACCGCTTTGGCCTTGCCGGCGACCTCCACAATGTCGCCGATCTCGACCCCCAGCTGGGCCATATCTTCCGGCCCCATGCGAGCGTAGGCTCGGCCCACATCCTTACTAAGAGCCTCACAGACTTTGAGCTTGAGCGTTTTCGTATCCGTTTTCATGACGGCTCTCGCAATCTCGACTTACGGCTGCTTAAAGCACTTAATTTCCAGCACTCCGTTGTTGCACGCAATCTGGATCTTCTCTTTCGCGACTGGGTAGGGCAGCAGAACTTCCTTGCGATATTTCTTCTCGCCGCGCTCGGCGGCGATGGTGAGCACGTCGTCTTTCACCTCGACCTGGATGTCGTCCTTGCCGACGCCGGGCAATTCCGCCAATACCAGAACGTGGTCTTCCTCCTCGAAGACGTCCACCATGGGTTCGCGGACCTCCTGCACCTCGGTTCGCCCGGAATCGGCGTCGCGGCGAATGTTGCCGAAGGGCTCGATGCGCGGCCCCTGGTCGCCCAATCCCACCTTCACGGAAAATCCGTAGATGCCCCGGACTTTGCCGCCCTCGCCGTGAATCTCGCCCGTCTCGGTAATCCCTCCGCGTTTTTCCAGTTCGCCGAGTTTTTCCACCAGGTCTCCCAAACCTTTCAGGATTCCCCCCAGATTCCCCCCCCACTCCGAGGTGCGCGTTTTTGTCTTTTCCTTTTTCCATTAGAAATCTCCTTTCCTCGCTCTGTGTCTGGCGGTTTCGAGGCCATACACCTTGATTTTCAGGTGAATCGTTTTGTAGTCGATCTGCAGCAGGCGGGCGGCTTCGGCTTTGTTGCCCCCGGTCTGGCGCAGCACGCGGGCCAGGATTTGGCGCTCGACGAGCGCCGTGTTGTGCTGCACGATTTCTTTCAGGGAACAGTCGCGCTGCGCTGGAATCTGGACCGTGGAGGCGCTATCGGAGTCCGCCGGACGCGCGCCGTCGAAGGCCAGGTGCTGCTCGGCGATGGTGTCCTCGGCCACGAGCACCGCCCGGCGAATCATGGAACGAAGCTGCCGCACGTTGCCCGGCCAGTGGTAGGCCAGCAGGCGGTCGACCGCCGGCTGAGTAAAGCTGCGCACCTCCTTTTGCAACTCGACATTGGTGAGGTCCACGAAGCGCTTGGCCAGATACAAAATGTCTTCGCGGCGCTCCCGCAACGGCGGAACCTGGATGGTGAATTCGTTCAAGCGGAAGTACACGTCGCGGCGAAACGAGCCCGCTTCCGCTTCCGTCAACTCGCGCAGATCCCGGTTGCTGGCCGCCAGAACCCGGACGTCCACATCGATGGGCCGCGTGCTGCCGATGCGGTAAATGGTTTTATCCTGCAACACGCGCAGCAGTTTGGCCTGCGACGCCGGCGGCATGTTGCCGACTTCATCGAGGAAGAAGGTCCCACTCCCGGCCATTTCGAATTTGCCCGACTTCTGTTTGTCCGCCCCGGTGAAGGCCCCCTTTTCGTACCCGAACAATTCGTCCTCGATCAGCGTTTCCGGAATCGCTCCGCAATCCACCGCCACGAACGGACCGAGAGCGCGCGCGCTGAGCCGGTGGATGGCCCCCGCCACCAGGTCCTTTCCCGCCCCGGTTTCTCCCAGAATCAGAACGCTGAAATTCGTCTTGGCGACCCGCGTGACCTCGGCGATCAAGCGCGTGACCGCCTGGCTCGGACCCATCGACTCGCGCAGCGAAGCCGCGTCTTCCGCCTGCGAGGACAGGCGCCGCAGTTTGCGTTGCAGGGCGCTCTCATTCAAGGCGCGGAAAATCACGCGCAGCACCTCATGGTGCTTGAGCGGTTTCTCCAGGTAGCCATGCGCCCCGGCCCGTATGGCCGCAACCGCTTCCCGAATATTGGGATTGCCCGTCACCAGAATCGTGGGGAGATCCTCGGCCAAAGCCTTCGCCGCCTTCATGGCCTCGATGCCGCCCATATCCGGCAGTTCCAAATCCACGATCAGCAGGTCGGGCGCGACGGTGCGAACCTTCTCCAGCCCGGCTGCCGCGGTGTGCGCCACCACCGGGATCATTCCCTCGCTTTTCAAGTACTCCGAAAACAAGGCGCAGATGCCTTCCTGTCCGTCCACGATAAGAACTTTGTTTCCCGCAACGCTCACGACGGTGCCCCGCTCTTCAGGGTTGGCCGAACCGGGCGAACCACTTCGATGTCCTTGGCGAGCCAAGGCGCGACCTCGTGCAGCATCCCCACAAAGAGCAAGCCGGTTTCGCCCCCAAGAAGCGTCTGGCTGATGCGCCAGCCGATGAATTGATCCCGCCGTTTGAGCAACGAATCCTGCAATGTTTTCCCCCGCGCCGCCCGTTGGGCGGAGCCTCCAGATATCTCTTCGGCAAAAACTTGCCGCACCAGTTGATATTCCTCGACCAAAAGTTCGGCCGACTCGGTGCCCATAAGGAGTGCGCCCTTCTGTTTCAACTTCAGCAGCAGTTGATGGTTGCGGCTGCCCGCCTGGGCCAGGTCGGCGACGATCTCCGCTTCGTGGCCGCACACCGGCAATCCATCCTGATAAACCCGGACTTTTTCGTAGGGCGGCGCCAGATTCTCCGTGGCCCGTTCGATTTCGGTCCAGAAATTGTTCACCAGTTCGAGGTTGCGCTCCCAGACTTTCTTCCCGAGCTTCTTGACTTTCAAGCGCTGGATCGGCTCGTTCAGCCCCCCATGTCGGCTTGGGTATGAATGATGGGGATGCAAATAAGAACCCTCTTGCCGGCGGAAACTGCGGGATCGGACAATGGCTTCATCGGCGTCTTTGTCCATGACGAGCGCGCACTCGCGGCCGAGGGTCCCGAACCGGAAACAGCGTCATAGCGCCTCCTCCAGCCGATCGAGGCATATATTCCACGCGGCGTCATGGTCGTCGCGCATCTGCTCGTGCAGCAAGCCCAGATGGCTGAGTTCCAGTTCGGTGCCCGATCCCGCAAGGCTCGGACGGAACTGCAAAACCACCAGCGTCTCGACCGCCGCGTCGCCATAGGGCGCCCAGGTAAAAGCCAGACTCTGCGGCTCGCGGATTTCTTGATAGCGTCCGCTATAGAAGTAAGTCTTGCCCGCGGCATCTTGCATGGCGATCCGGTAATGTCCGCCTACGCGCAGATCCACCTCCGCCGCCGGCGTGGTCCACCCGGGACCGGTGTGAAACCACTTCTTCATCATCGACGGCGCAGTCCATGCTCGAAACAGCGCCGATGGCGAACTCGGGAGGGCGCGCACTATGCGCACGCATAACTGCCCGGTTCGCAACACCCCCCGGCTTGCCGTGCCCGCTTCAGGAATCAAGGTTCCCATCCTGCGCCCGGAAAAGTGAATCTCCTGCTGCGCGCGCTGGAGCGGGAAGAAAGCAATTCTCGAAGCGCCGCGCGGGAATGTTTGGGTGCAAACCGTTGTGAGCTGGAGCGTGGCAATTTGCTGTCCGATTCTCTTAACTTACTCGCTGACTAATTTGCTTAGGCATCCTCTTGCTTACGCTGTAGACCCTTCTCGGCGCCCTTCCGTGGCCCGCAACCATAGAGCGCAATCTTGATGGGTACAAGCACTACTATAAGCCGCACAAGTTTGGCATCGCTTGTGAAAATCTTCACCGTTGGACGTAGCCGTTCCCGTTTTTGCAAACGATCTCGATCATCCGAGACTCATAACTGTTTCCGTCCCTAGTCGCAATCTCGTTCACTCGAAGTAAATATCCCCGCCCGAGCCGGGGGCTTTAGTTTGTGAGCCGCTCAAAGCGGCTAGGCGGGATCGCTAACGCGGCCCCGAAGTTCCAGGGCCACCGGAACGGCGGCCGGTTTGCGCCACAGGTTCATTTGGTCCAAGCGCTTGTCCTCTTGACCCTGGTTCCGGATGTAGTCCCGAATCACCGTCTCCATTCGGCGGATTGCCCGGTGCCAGAGTGCCGTCCGAATTGAAAGGGCACCAGAGTACTTGGGTGGGTGTGCCGCTTGCATTTCCATAGAGCTTGAAGATCA
>Ga0224558_1001946_pt1 | contig 20150 bp, 21 predicted proteins | sample 714S32024metaG_FD_180682 | JGI IMG/M metagenome (GOLD analysis project Ga0224558, IMG submission 180682) | Peat soil microbial communities from Stordalen Mire, Sweden - 717 S3 20-24 | ecosystem: Environmental > Terrestrial > Soil > Wetlands > Peat | place: Sweden: Norrbotten County, Stordalen...
AAAGGACTAATAAATGATCTGGCACTACCGCGTCAAAGCACCCGACGAAAAAGTCCGTGACCCCATTCAAGGAGAGTTCTTCTCAACCGAGGCCATAAAGAATCCCGCCGACGCGCTTGTGCGGGAAGCCATCCAAAACGCCTTGGATGCGGCGTTAAAGGACAGTACGGGTCAGCTCATAGACGTGCTGCGAGTCCGGCTATACCTCGCCACCGGCTCCCACGCATTGTCAGGCAAGCAGGCCGACCAGTGGTTCCAGGGAACGTGGGAGCACTTCCATGCCCCGGGCAATGGCCTGAGGGAGGCCCCCTTGAAGACCGAGACCTGCCCCTATCTCGTCTTTGAAGATTTCACGACAACTGGCCTCGAAGGCGACATCACCCAGTCAGAGCCGATCGACGGCGTCGCCAACCCGTTCTTCTACTTCTTCCGCGCGGAAGGACTCTCCGGAAAGGGAGGAGGAGACTTAGGCCGGTGGGGCGTAGGCAAGCATGTTTTCCCCCGCTCCAGCCGTGCTAATGCCTTTTTCGGCCTCTCAGTTCGCGACGACGACAAGAAGAAGATCCTCATGGGCCATACCGTCTTTAAATCCCACCGCACCGGGGGCAAATTCTACTGCCCCGACGGTTACTTTGGCAGCAAGGATGGTTATGGTTTGGTACTTCCCGTGACCGACGTTCACACCATCGAGAAGTTTACTAAGGACTTTCACATCAAACGGACCACCGAGTCTGGCCTTTCCGTTGTCGTGCCTTGGGTCGATCCAGAAATCACCGCAAACGCGTTAATTGAAGCGGCGGTTCGCGGGTATTTCTTCCCCATCCTCACCGGCGCGCTGTCGGTCACCGTGGAAACTCCAGAGACGTCCTTAGTCATAGACGACTCGACACTCGATGAGGCTGCTCTTCTCCTGGCCGACAAAGAAGAAAGCAAGGACATCCTCAATCTCGTCGAGCTCGCTGAATGGGCATCGACGCGCAAGCCCCAGGATATCCTCAAACTTGCTCCCTGCGACCCCGAGCGACCGGAATGGCGGGACGACCTAATCCCCACCGAGCAATTAAAACCGCTCCGCGCTGCCTTGGAAAACGGCAGCAAATTAGCAATTCGCGCCTTCCTGACAGTCCGCGAGAAGGGCAAAACCCCACAACCAGCGCGCTTCGATTTCTTTCTCCGCCAAGATGGATTTGAGAGCGGACGGCCAGTCTTTATCCGGGATGGGCTCATCATTTCAGACGTGAGATCGCCACGCGCACGAGGAATCCGCTCCTTCGTCGTGGTTGAGGCCGGACCCCTCGCAACGCTGCTCGGGGACTCCGAGAATCCCGCCCACACCGAGTGGCAGTCCAAGGGCGAGAACTTCCGCGGCAAGTATACCCACGGACCAGCCTACCTCGATTTCGTAACAAAGGTGGTCCCTCATTTTGTTCAGGCCCTGACGGCCCAAGACGAGGAGGTAAACAAAACCCTCCTGCTCGACTTCTTCTCCCTTCCAGCCGATAAGCCTGAGAACGAGCTAAAGCAGCCAGAACAGAAGAAGAAGAAAAAGGGCACACACAGCGACGACGACACCGATGATCACGAGCCGAAGAAGAAACGGTTCCGAGTGCAGAAGGCTGACGGAGGCTTCACGGTTACTCGCGGCGACGCCGGCACGCAGCCGCCTGCCCGCCTGAACATCCGTGTCGCGTACGATGTGCGCCGTGGCAATCCATTGCGGAAATACAACCCCGCGGATTTTCGCCTCAACCAAACCCCTATATCCCTCGACCCGCCGCCCAAGGGGCTGAAGGTTGTCGCCAAGCAAGAAAATCGCTTGCTCATAGACGTTCTCGATCCCGAGTTCAACCTCACAGTCACCGGCTTCGATGAGAAACGCGACCTATTCGTAGATGTTAAAATGGAGGAAGGATCCGATGATTCGCAGGTTTAATTACACCCATCGCATACGCATTCGCCGCAAGGATATCCGCATCCTGCTTAGCCAGGAAAACGGCCAATTTTCCTTTGACGCTGACCTAACCGCCCTCGCCGATTACGACCTCCCGCCCGAAAGCTCTGTTTTTGTCGAAGCATACCGACAGACCAACTGGATGCGGTTTGAGTTTGGCCAAGTCGGAGCCATCACGCCCCAGAAGAATCGTGACTTGTCGCAGTTCGACTCCCCGGAAGGACTCCTCTTTCGCGTCAAAGTGACGCCGAAGGGGGATATCCACACACTGCTGGCCGAGGCCGATCGAATCCCGCTCACTGGCCCAGACGAATCAGAAGGTGAGCGCAATCCTCTCCTCCCGGTCAAACCACAAAAGCTCGGAGAAGAAATCTACCGCGTCGACTTCTCCGGTGGCCCACCAATCCTGCTCATAAACAGCGAAGCCGGTAACTACGCCGACATCGGCCACTCGCCGGCATTCGTGTCGCTCGTTTACCCCGCCGTCCTTCGTGAAATTCTGACCCGCGTGCTTTTCGTTGAAAAGCACGACGACGCCAGCAATCCGGAAGACTGGCAGTCACAATGGGTCCGCTTCGCCTCGCTTCCCCCCGGCATAGGCGATCTGCCAGACTTGGAAGACATCGACGGTCGGACAGATTGGATTGAAAAGGCCGTCACTGCATTCTCCAAGCAGATTCAGACACGTGCAAAGTTTTCCGAGTTTTGGAAGGGGGTTCTATGAAGATTAGAAGACTAACGCCTGCGGGCATCGAGAAATTCACGGAATACCTGGATCTCTTACAACACGAGCCGAAGAGACTGGTCCCGTTTCACCTGCTGGAAGATTCCGGCTTCTCAGAAGTCGTTGGTTCGCCGACGGAGATCCACAACAAGCAGTTCCCAACCCGATATTCGGCTGCAGAGTACCTCGACGACACCCTGGCCAAAACGGGTGCCACCGATCTGGAGCGCGACGTTGGGCTCTGGGCTTGGCTAACGCTCCTCTACTTCGAGCAAATTTGCCCCACGAATAAGTCCGGGGAGCGCGAGCTGAGGGAGCGGCCCGCCTACCTTCCCGAGCCACAGAACTTCCAGCGATACTATCGCCATCTCCTCCTGGGGCCATTTCTAATATATCGGGCACACCGCGACGATCCGAAGCGCGCCATGGCCCTGTTATGCAAGCCCCTCCCCATCATCGACGACATAGTGGGACAACTTGCCGCCCGGCAGGAGTTCGTCACAAATCCATCCGTCGTCGAGCTGGCCACACGGCTTTATTTCGATCCCACCACCGGAACAACTAAGAAAGGCGCCGGCGGCAAAGGGGGCGGCTCCCCTCGCCGTCTGGCCGACATCCTTTGGCAGTTCGACGTTACGTGGGACCTCTACGCCACAACACTTAAGGAGTTCTGGGCGATACTGCCAAAGGAGTTTGACCGCTTCAGAACAGCCGCGTCCTAATTCCGCAACCCGTTCTTACTGGAAAACTTCCCGACATCGCGGCTATGCTCGCCCCGATGCCGATTCCAGTCATAGACCTCTTCGCCGGCCCCGGCGGTCTCGGCGAAGGCTTCTCCGCGCTCCGTCGCCAAGGCCAGCGCGTCTTCAGCATCGCCCTTTCCATCGAAAAAGATTCTTACGCTCACCAAACCCTGGAACTTCGGGCCTTTTTTCGTCGGTTTCCTGACGGCAAGGCCCCGGAGGAATACTACAACCATCTGAAAGGGGACATATCCCGCGCTGACCTGTTCGCTAAGTTCCCCATCGAGGCCGAGGCAGCCAAACGAGAGGCGTGGCACGCCGAGCTCGGCAGCCCACACTTCCCGAAGAACGATATAGATGCTCGCATCAGAGAAGCACGAGGAACCGCGCCCGCTTGGGTGCTAATCGGTGGACCACCCTGCCAGGCCTACTCGCTCATGGGCAGAGCACGGCTTCTCGGCGTGAGCACCGAGCGATACGAAACCGACAGCCGCCACAATCTCTACCGCCGCTACCTCCGCATCATTGCCATGCACGAGCCCCCCGTGTTCGTCATGGAGAACGTGAAAGGACTCCTGTCCGCCAAGCACTACGAGAAGGCCATATTCGCAAGGATACTCAAGGACCTTGAGTGCCCACTAAGGGCTGAGCCATCCACACGGGGCGAGAATGACGACCGTCTTCACTACAATCTTTTTTCCCTAGTAGGCAAGCAAGGGGACCTGCTCGGCCCATTTGCTCCGGAGGATTTCGTCGTTCGCATGGAGCAGTACGGCATACCCCAGGCACGGCACCGCCTCATACTTCTAGGCATTCGCTCGGACCTCGGCCGCACACCGCGCTACCTCCAGCCCACTGCAACGGTCACCATAAACCAAGCCATCGACGACCTCCCGCGGCTCCGAAGCGGACTGTCACGCGAGCAAGACGGCGACGAGGCCTGGGGCCGAGCTGTCCTGGAAGCGCCCTTCATGCCTTGGGCAGACAATGGACACGTGACGGCCGCCTTAGCCCGCCAGCTCCGCAACGCGGCTCTGGAGGTACCCCTGAATTTGACGCGCGGCGGCGAGTTTGTGCTCGGCACGCCACACCCAGGCTTCGCACTCGAATGGTTCGTTGACCCGCGCTTGGGAGGCTTTTGTAATCACACAACGCGTCTCCATATCCGCGAGGACCTGTACCGCTACCTCTTCGCTGCCGTCTTCGCCAGCGTAAACAACCACTCTCCCGTCCTAAGCCAATTTCCGAAGACCCTGCTCCCTAAGCACCAGAACGTTGCCGAAGGCGTAAAGAACAACAAATTCAACGACAGATTTCGCGTCCAGGTTTCAGGCCGCGTCTCCACAACCATCGTCTCCCACATCAGCAGAGACGGCCATTACTATATCCACTACGATCCGACCCAGTGCCGCAGCCTCACAGTCCGCGAGGCTGCCCGTCTCCAGACCTTCCCAGACAACTATTTTTTCGAAGGTCCCCGCACGCAACAATACCATCAAGTTGGAAACGCCGTTCCCCCACTCCTCGCCCGTCAGATCGCCGACGCAGTTGCAGACCTCTTCATTCCGCCGCCCTGTTGAGCCTGGGTTTCGGGCCTCCCTTAGTTGACCGCCGTTATCCCAAAGGAAGCAACAAGCGCAGACCGGCGCTCGGTTTCCTCCGGCAGATGGACAAGCATACGTCATAGAAGCCCGCCCACTGAGCATCCGCCCGATATAACTCGGCTTCGCCAATTTGCCCCGCCTCCAACCGGCGCCACGCTTCAGCAGCAAACCGCCGCAGGGCGGGCGAACACCCGCTCCCGGCATCCTCAAAAGCATCGGGGTGCAGTGTCGGGAAGAGGTATGCGACCGAACATCAGGCTCGTACGAAGCTTGCTCTCGGCAGCACCTCCGGCCCAGTTGCCAACGCCATTCTAACCTGGCGGCCAGCAGCCCTCATCGAGTTTGGCACGTAGAAATCTTTCATGCACTCACCCTCTCCTTGCCAGGACGCCCGCAAGACGCTCCTCGAGTCGGGCTGCAAAGCCGGCTTCCTCGGTTTCGCATTCCCAGACTTTAACCACCTTCCACCCGAACCTCCGGAGAGCCCGCTGGTGCAGCTTGTCACGCGCGGCATTCCCCTCCAGCTTTCTCAACCACCACGCGCGCCGGTTCGTCGGCGTGGTGCAGTTCTTGCATTTTCTGTGCCGATGCCAGAAGCAGCCATGAACAAAAACCACGGTCTTGTGCTTTGGCAGTACCACGTCCGGCCGTCCCGGCAATTTCCGCCCGTGCAGTCGGAACCGGTAGCCCAGCCGGTGCAGCAGCGATCTAACAACCATTTCCGGCTTCGTGTCCTTGCCCCGAATACGGCTCATGTTCCAGCTTCGGCGCTTTTTGCTCAGCCGGTCTCGCATACAGAATTGTCGCACTCAGATTAGAGATGGCCGGATGTGCTTCCTGGCCCAGGCCCGGTTGCCCTTAAGCTTTGACCCAAAATTGTATGCGCTGGACGGATTGCACCACTCCTCGCAGAAGTAGGGCCGCATCGCCTCGAAGACATCGGGCAGGACCGGCGTGGTGGCGTTGTGGTCGAGATAAATCATCGCGGACACCTTAGCCTAGGCACATACGACCGAGCAAGCGGCGTTCAAGGCGTTGGAATGGTTGCCGGCGAGATGGGTGCCATCCTCGTTGCCAACGCTAGCACTTCGGGGCATAGTAACTGAGTATGAGCACGGTTGAGGAAATCAGGACGGCGATCCAGAAGCTCTCGCTGGAAGAGCGGGCGCAAATCACCGCTGAACTCTGCGGCTGGACCGATGACGAGTGGGACTGCCAAATGCGGGACGACGCGGCGGCGGGCAAATTCGCCGCCCTCAATCAGGAGGCCGACAGCGCGCAGGCTGCCGGCCAAACAGGCTCGCTTAACGACCTTCCCCACGAGTCGTGACCATCCCCGGCCGCGGCACGCCTGAATTCAACACTTCTAACCTGCGCGCACGCAGTCTCGATCACGGCCTTGAGCTAGATCATGGCGCCGGATCGGCTTCCGCCGGCCCAGTCCCGGAAGCGCCGGAAGATTTCTTTTGCCGAATGATCCTGTGCGTGCCGTCGGGCAGAAGAACTTCCAAGGCCACGGGCGCACGGTTGCCGCGCAGGGCATCGCAGATTCGTTCGTGGAGTTCCTCGAATGTCATGCGGGCGTATTCTTCGCCGGTCAGGAGCAACAGCGGGCTGACGAATTCCTGGCCGCTGCGTCCGGTGCCTTTGATCGAATACTCGGTGACGATGGCCACCGCTCGGTGGAACGGAGCGTTGCCGTCCGCATCCGTCGCTACAGCAGGCGGCAGGAATGCCGCGTAGGGATCGCTATCCTCGTAACCGCAGCCGGGCGTGGGTGACCCGACGTGCGCAGGCACGGCCTGAGCCCTGATTTCGATCCATTCGCACGCCAAGTGTTCGTCCCCCTCTTTGGGGAATCTCAGAGTCCACAGCGTGGCGTAGATGCTCATCGAGCTGGATCAGGGGCAAGCTCGGTTGTGCGAAGGAGAGGTCTTCCCGCCTCAGGGCGTGCTGGCCGCCATGGGGCGGACGGATAGCAGTTCACCAGCCGTCAACCGCTCGATCTGTGACTCCCGCACGGTCACGACGTCAACGGTTTCTCCGACGGCATTGAAGACTTCGAGGGTGTAGCCAGGCTCTTGCCCTGGACGGCCAGGATGGTACTCGACAACTGTGGCCACATCGCCCCGGCGCAGGTTGCGTTCCGGCAGGTCTTCCGTCAGAGCCACGCGAATGAACTGGTCATATTTCATAGCTTGTCCGGCAGCAAGGTAACAAACTTTGTCTGCCCTGTCGCGTCTTCTTTCCTACAGCAGGTATTCACTCATCTTTCTCCGCGCGATGGTCGTGTTGGCGGGCAGCTTCATTCCTGGCAGAAACAGGGCCGCATCGCCTCGAAGACTTCGGGCAGCACCGGCGTTGTGGTCGAGATAGATCATTGGGGGCGCTTTAGCCTGAGCTCACACGACCGGGCAAGCCGGGTCCAAGGCGTTGGAGTGCCTACCGGCGGGACAAGCACGATCTTCGTTGCCAGCATTGCCACTTGGGGCATAGTAATCCGTGATGACTTTGACTGAAATCGAAAGAGAGGCCGAGTGCCTGCCAGCAGCCAAGAGGACCGAGTTGCTGCTGTTCCTGGCTGAAAGTCTGCGCAAAGAGCAGGCGCCGCTGCCGGAGCCGCGCTTGTTCTCGGACGAGCAGCTTCGGGCCTGGATGGATGAGGACGAGGAGGCGATGCGCCGCTTTCGGGCCGGGGCGTGAACCTGTTCCTGGATGCGAGCGTGATGATATGACAAACATACTGCAGGTTTCGTGCGTGCAAATGCATTGGGCAAGGTCGTTGGAATTCAATTTGGAGCGGACGCTCCATTACATCCGGGCGGCGGCTAAGGAAGGCAGTCGAGTCGTCCTGTTTCCAGAAGCGAATCTGACCAGCTACTATTTCCCGTATATCCTGGAATTGAACCGGCGCAAAGTCAGCGCAGTTCTGAGCAAGACGCGTGAGGCGGCGAAGAAGCACAGGATTTGGGTGATCGCGGGGACCATTCAAAGGAGCAAAGACCGCTTTCTCAACCTTGCCCATGTGATCAACCCCGCCGGGCAGATTATGCACGAGTATGCAAAAGTGAACCTGGCCGGCAAAGACGAGAAACAGTACTGTCGTGGGGGAGACAAGCTCTCGTTGTTTGAGATAGATGGCATACTCTGTACGATGGTCATCTGCCGCGATGGACGGCATCCTGAGTTATACCGAATCCCTGCCATGGCCGGCGCGCAGATCTTGTTTCATCCCTCTTGCAGTTCGGACGAGATCGAGGCCGTCTGCTGGAAGCGGACCTCCGGGCGGGCGCAACAGCCGGTCGGTCCCAACTCCAAGATGTTCCATTGCGTCGCGAATACGATTGGTCAGTCGCCTGATGGGAAGCAGACCTCCAGCGGCTCATCGTTCATCCGGGAGCCGAACGGAATCCCACTGGCCGAGGCGGGTTTTTACCAGGAGGAGATGATCACCGCCGTCATGGATTTGTCCCGTGCGGATCGCTCCTACATCCGCGACAGCATGACGAATCCCCCATTTCTGGCGAAGTACTGGCAACAAATGCTCAAAGAAGTAAAAGCCAGGGCGGACACCAAGCCCGGATGAGCCATGGAGATCCCTGGGCGCGGCATGTTTGCCATTTACATTCAGGGCGGCATCCACCACTGATAGGGGGCTTCCGGCACCCTGCTCTCGTCGCTCCTGGACCTGCTGGACGCGTAAGAAGAGGGCTCTGTGTTGAAGTCTAAAGTCCAATGTCCAAGGTCCAAAGTCCAAAGTCCGACGAATGGCACCCAGAGGACGATCCATTCGTCGCGGTGGCGCTGAAAGTGGCTAAGCCGCGTCCCTATTGGCCCAAGGATTATGCTCGCAACCTCGACCATTACCTGTACGGCGTTCCCAAGCGATCGTGAACGCCGCCTCCAGGAGCCAGGCTTCAAGTTGCGGCGTGATCTCGAACGGCTTGCGCTGCTGATCGCGCACGCAGCGGAGCACTTCATTCGCAAGCTCGCTGGGGTCGGCAGCGACGCCCGCTCGAACCTGCTCCCGCAGGAAGTCCTCAACGTCTTTGGCCAGGTCGGTTGGCGCATTTTATCCATTGCCATCCGTGACCGGCAGTGGTATCCTAAGGGCTCATGCAAGCCAGTTTGCAGGCCAACTTATGCCAGCGGCTGCTTCCGATCCGCGCCCACGAAGGCTGTGCGCGCCACTGCGACCCAGGCGGCGGGCTCGGCCGGGGCCGGATCACGCTTGAAACCAGTGGCACGCCAGGCGCCGAACCCTCAATCGCCCTTATGAAAAACCTAACCAAAACAGCGGTGTTCGCAGCGTTCATACTGTTCCAAGTCGGCTCAGCCTATGCAGCGTCAATCGGCGTGAGTTTTCTCGGCGATGGTGCCGGCGGAACCGCCCTGGCGCCGGCGGACTCGGCCGGGGTCGTGGCGCAGACCAACTGGAACAACATCAGTAGCACACCCACCGGAAATGTCGGCATTTCCGGCCCGTTGCTCGATAGCACGGGCAACTTCGCGGCGATTCTGCTTCAATTTGCTGGCAATGACGCCTGGAACGCTGACGGCCCGACCGACACCGCCAACGACAGGCTAATGAAAGGGATCATCAAACAGGACGGGGTCGGTTCGAGCATGACCTTAACGTTCACGAACCTGGCTGCCGGCGCATATGACCTCTACGTTTACGGCAATGTAAACGGAGGGCCCGTGGATTTGGATGTGAGTATTGGAGCGACGACAAACTACTGGACGGAACCGGCGGCATTTGATGATGGCACGGGGTTTATCCAGGCGGCGAGCTCCGATCCCAACATTCGAGCCGCGGGGAATTATGCCAAGTTTACGGGAGTGACACCCGTGAGCGGCGCGATCACTTTGACCGCAACTTACCAGGGGGGCAGCGATGGTTTAGGCATTGCCGGGCTCCAGCTTGTGACGGCGGGCAGCTTCCCGCCCAATACCATCCCGGTGGCCATCGCCGCTCCACCCCAGCCACAGTTGGTCGCTCCGGGCGGCGCCGCTCTTTTCTCGGTGTCGGTGACCGGCCCGGTTGCCGGTTACCAATGGTTTACGAATGGGGTTGCGATTGCGGGAGCCACGAGCAGCAGCTACACCACGCTAGCACTCAGCCTGAGCGACAGCGGCACAAGGTATAAGGTCACCGTTCACAACAACGTTAATTCCGTCACGAGCGATGAGGTCATGTTAACCGTGATGAACGATCCGGGCACACGCGTCGCCTCGATAGGCGTGAGTTTTCTCGGCAGCAATGGTGGCGATGTCTCGGCGTGGGCCTTGGCTCCGACCGACTCGGCAGGCGTTGTTGCGCAGGCCCATTGGAATAACGTCACCTGTAATGGCCCGCCTTACAATGGTGGCGGCCCCAATTACACTACAAATACCGGCGCTTTGCTCGATAGTGCGGGCGGCCTCACACCGGTTGATCTTCAATTCGATGCCAATGATGCTTGGAACGCCGATGGCCCTGTGGACACCCCCAATGATAAGCTGATGAAAGGCGTCCTCAAGCAGGATAGCGGGAACATGTCCTTAACCTTCACTAACCTGGCGCTGGTTCCGGCCTTTTTGGACATTTACGTGTACGGGGACGTGGACACCGGCCCGGAAGATTTGGACGTGAGCATCGGGGCGACCACTTACTACTGGACGCAGCCCGGAGCCTTCGATGATACCACGGGGTTTATTCTCTCCGCGAGCACGGATCCCAACACTCGAGCGGAGGGGAATTACGTGAAGTTTACCGGAGTGGGAGTGACACCCGCGAGCAGCGTCACCATTACGGCCACCGTTGTAGGTGGCCCGACCGGCCTGGGCATCGCCGGGGTGCAGGTCTTCTCGTCGGCTGCTTTTCCGACCAACAAACTGGCGCCGGAAGTCACCCAGCAACCGGTCAGCACCTACGCCGTCGTAGGCGGAACCGCCTCCTTCACGGTCGGTCTGAACGGACGTTGGGCGGTGCAGTGGCGCAAGAATGGCGCCCCCATCCCCGGCGCCACCGACCTGTCCTACACGACCCCGCCCCTGGCGCTGGCCGACAGTGGCTCCAGTTATGACGCCAGCATCACCAACAACATCGGCAGCACAAATAGCGTCGCCGCGACCGTCACCGTGGATCCAGCCAGCCCGCCGGTGTTCACCCAGGGGTTCCTTGCGGTGCAGCGATATACCAACATCACCGGCGCCGCTCTCGTGAATCTTTACAGCGACCCGAGTTATCCGGCTTCGCCGGCAATCAACTATTGGGTGGTAGGGGCGGACGTTCCGCAAACCGTGCCCGACCTCAGCGACTTCGGCGCCATCGCTTGGGGTTGGCTCGCGCCGACCATCACTGCGGATTACACATTCTTCATCCGCAGCGACGATGCCTCAGCGTTCTACATTAACACCAACGCCGGCCCCGTGGGCGTGACCAACGCCGTCCCGATCCCCAATTCCGGAGCATCCGGCTCCGACGTGCCCGTTTGTGAGGAAAGCGGTTGCTGTAATGATTTCCTGGAGCCGGACCCGAACTCGCCCGGCTGGGATCCTGGCGTGTTGGGTGCGGACGGCCAGACCACACTCACGCCGATCCATTTAGAGGCGGGCAAGCTCTACGGCATATGCCTGGCCTACAAGGAAGAGGGCGGTAATGATTATGTGCAATTGGCCTGGCGTCCCGCCGGCGACAGCACCGCCGCGGCAAGCCTGCAGCCGATCCCCATGCCATTTGTCTGGACGATGGCCAGCCACGCGGGCAACCGGGTGAGCATCACGCAGCAGCCGCAGAGCGCCACGGTCCTTTCGAACACCACCGCCACCCTGAGCGTGGACGCTTCCACCCTCCCGACCCCGGGCCAATGGGCGGCCCAGTGGATGAAGAACAGCATTGATATCCCGGGGGCTAACGGGACCAGCTACACCACCCCCGCGCTGCAGCTCAGTGATAGCGGGACGCATTATAGCGCCCGGATCATCGCCCTCGCTGGCGCCACCAACTCCGAGACCGCCACCGTTACCGTGGTCAGCAGCCTGGGGACCACCCTAACCATCAGTTCCAGCGCCAACAGCGTCACCATCGGCTGGAACGGCACGACTGGCACGCTCGAGTCCACCCCTGCCCTCCGGGGCACCAACACGGTCTGGAGCACCGTCGGAACCCAAAATCCGGCCCCCATCCCGATCGTTCCGGGCGAGAACCGGTTCTACCGTATAAAGCAGTAATCGCGGGGGCCATCCGGGGGCGACCATCTGCGGCTCCGCACCACGCGCAGTTCGTGGCTGTCGGCGTTGCCTGACTCATAGGCGCTGTAGGACTTGCACATATCTCCCATCGGGTCCCTGTTCACGAGCCGAACGAGACATTTCCCGCGATTTTCTCTCCGGGCCAAAGGACCCCAAGGGATTGACGAAACCACGCCACCGCTGGTCATTGGCGACCAACTTCCCGGGCGACCACGCTGCCGTGGCTCAACTGGCCGCCAATGTCGGTGACCAAACCGGCCGCAGTCAGGAAGTGCGGCGTCCAGTCGGGATTGGTGAATGGCGCGATGAGGATTTCCCCGGGCAGGACTCGCCCGTTGTTAACCGTGTGAAGCATCACCCGCGCGGGACCAGTGACCACACCGGCGCTCACCGGCAGTCCCTGCAGCTCACTCCCGGCAAAATCGTCCGGCGGCAAGCTCTGCCGGGCAGGATCGAAGCGGCCGACGATGACGGCAGGAGGCCTGATGGCTTGGTTGCGGTCATACTCTGCCCGCCGCGCCCGGACCACTGCCCGCACCTCAAACGCAGCCTTGCCTCGAAACGCCGGTTCAAATTCCTCAAGGGGTCACCACATCGGGCAAGTTCTCCACGGTGTTGAGGTTGCTCCAGACCTCAACCCCCGCCTTTGTCGCAGCGCGCAGCGTGGTGACGGGACGTGCCTGGAGCAGCCACACCTTGTCACCACGACAAGCCCATTCGATATCCTGCGGCGCTCGAAAAAGCCGCTCCGTTTTGACCGCCAGCTCCAGCAGACGCCGCCAGACGGCCTCCGCCATTAGCACGTCCGCGTGGTCCGGCTCCAACACGCGCCGTGTCTTTTTCTCAATCACCATCCGTCTGGGCTCCCGGGTTCCCTGCACCACCGCGACAACCCGCGAACTGACAACAGGTGCCTTCCTGCCCTGTTCTTATTTACTGTTCTGTTGTGCACTCCTGGCTGGCGCGCAGGCAGGGCCGGACCAGGAGCATTCGACCGTTAAGCCGATGCGTAGGCGGTCCGTTCATGCACCGCGACCAACGACAGGAAGCACACTCGCACTGGTGAGAGGGATGAAAAGGGATTTGGTTCCCGGGAATCTGCGCAACAGAGCTTTTCCGCGGCCAGAAAGGCCAGCCTGACCATTCTATCGAGACTTCGCAACGCAGCCGCTTCGGCGGCTGCGCGCGACCCCTTCTGCCGTTATACTTGCCTAGGCGGCGGCCTTCTGCGCGAGCAAGACTTCGACCGCTTCAGGCAGGTCGGCGCTCAAGCTGTCGAAGAGGGCGCGGCATTGGTGTTCGGACAGGCGCAGCATGCGGGCGGCCGAATAGATGAAGCCGCGCGTGGTCTGGTGCGCATAACCGAGCAAGCCCTGCCGCAAGGGCAACGAATAAACTGCCAGCGTCAGGCCATAAACCAGGGTGTGCCAGCCGTGCGCCCCGCCGCTTTCGACCGCCTGCAGGTAGCGTTGCACCACGCGCTCGTCGCGCAAAGGCCGCAGCTTCCGCAACTGGCTCTGCCCCACGCGGCGGCTGGCGGCCGCGAAATCGCTGAGGAAGGGCTGCGCGGCAAGGCTCTGATCCAGCACGACCAGTTCGCGCACTTCGTGGCGCACAGCGTGGCCATGGGCGCCTTGGATTGCCGGCAATTCGAACGGCAGGAGAATTTGGGATTGGTAGTTCCGCAGAAAAAGGCGGAGCGAAGCCAGGTCATGCACCGGCACCAGGCGCAGTGAGGCGGAGACCGAGCCCAGTGTGACGAGGCCGTCCGTCGAGCCGAGTTGCTCGGCCAGGGGATGCCAATCGCCCAGCCACTCGGCCGCGTCGCTCAGCGCCAACTGTGTTTGATTGACCATGTCTTCGGTCGGCAAGTCCGGTCCCCAGGATCGTGCTGCTCGCCATATCAATTTCACCGTGCGCTCGCCGCATAACGAATGCCAGCAGTAAAAGTAGCAAACGAAAGATAAAGTCCTTGCACTGGCCGCTGGGTCGCTCTAGACTCGGCCACTGCCCATATCCTTCTCCGAGCGATTCGATCCACCCCTGCTCGGTTACCGCCCAGAGGTCCAAGGGTGTGCTCTTGCGGGATACAGCCCAGGACGCAGCGAAGGCGGTTGCGTTGTTGAAAAAGCTGTCTTGAGGGCGGCTTCGGATTGTCAGTTCTTTGGGTAACCAACCGCCTGCGCGAGGATGATCTTTTGGTCGGGGCGGAGCTTCATCGCGGCGGCGAGCGGCGCCCGGTCCAGCGCAAACACAACAGTTGCCAGACCCTCGGAAGCGCAGTACAGGTAAACGTTCTGGCTGATGAACCCGGTATCAATGCCGGCGTAGAACTCCCGCTGGTCGGGCTGCGCCTTGGTGAGGCGCGGAAGGTCGGCAACATAGATGAGCACGACCGGGGCGTTCGTTGCGAAGGGTTGCCCGCTGATCTTTGCGCGCAGATCTTGGTCCAGGACCGGCTTCAACTGGTGCGGTTTCGCCTCATAGACATAAAGCCCTTCGGGCAGTGCGACATAGAGATCCATCTCCTGGGAGTTCATTGCTGAAGGGACCGTGCGGTGCCCGCTCTCGGGCCGGTTGATCCCATAACCGGCCCAGAGAAGGTTCGCAAGCGTTTGGAGCGGCAGCTTGCCGGGGGCGACCTCGCGAGTGGTCCGCCGCTGCTTGATCGCCTGCATGAGTGGTTTTCCGCCTTCAGTTTGGGGTGCTGGCAGGGGAATGGGTTTGAGTTCCTCGGCCTTGAGCACCAACAAACTGAGGCACAGCAGCGCGGCTATAACTGGTAGATGACCAACAATCTTCAATCGCATAAGAAGGTTGTAACGGCAAAATGCGGGCTGGAAAAGCCAATAAATGCGAATCCTGCCGCCCGTAAAATCTATCTGATGGTGCAGGTAATTGTTTTCGATAAGCGGCAGTCTTGTTACAGTCAGTTCGTATGTGTGCCACTCCATCGGCTGCGCGCGGGCGGACGCGGGTTGCAAAACCCGGGCGCACCCGCCGTGTGCCGCCGCCACCGCCCATGGTAATTCCTGAGCTCGGCGCGCACCTCGCAGCCGGGGCAGGTTGCTCCTCCGTGGACTTGGGCGATTCTGTGCGACTGGCCCTAATGATCACTCCCTGCGGCTCGCACGAAGTTCGCGAGCAGATCCGGGAAGTGCTGTCGGTCATAAGAACGGCCCTGGAAAAGCAGCCCCAGCCGATGGTAGTCACCGTTCAAACGGTTTTCCTCAAAGACGCTGGGAATAGGAGGGAGTGTGAGCTTGCTTTCGCTGAGTTCTACGGTCCCAAGCTGCCGGTGATGAATTTCGTTCTGCAACCGCCTTGCTGCGGGGCGGCTCTGGCGGTTGAAGCCTGGGCCATCGGGGGGAAGGACGTGCGGGTCGAGCATTTCGGGCCGCAGGCGCTCGCGGTCAGCTATGACAGCGTACGCTGGGTGTATTGTGCCGGTGTTACGCCGGCCTCCACGGTGCGTGGGATACATCTGCAAACCCTGGATGCGCTGCGGCGTTTGCGTGTCTCTTTGGCAGACGCCGGCAGCAGTTTCGAGCGCGTCGTCCGCACCTGGTTTTACCTGGGTGGCATCACCGAGCCGGAGGTGGGAGGCCAACGCTACCAGGAACTGAACCGCGCGCGGGCAGACTTCTACCAGGATATCCGATTCCATTGTTCTTCGCTTACCCCAAATGCTCCACGCGACGTTTACCCGGCCAGCACCGGCATCGGCATGGCCGGGAACGGACTGGTCGCAAGCTGTATGGCGCTGGAAACGCAGCGCGACGATGTCTTCCTGTTCCCGCTGGAGAATCCACAGCAAACGCCGGCATATGCCTATGATCCGCAGCATTCGCCCCAGAGCCCGAGGTTTTCGCGGGCTGTCGCGCTGGTGCTTGGGAATTACATAACGACCTGGGTTTCGGGCACGGCCAGCATTGTCCACTCGGAAAGCCGTCACGTGGGCGACCCGGAAAAGCAGACCACGCAGACTATTGATAATATCGAGCGGCTCATCTCCGCGGACAACTTCGCGTCTCACGGTCTGAAGGGGGCAGGCGCCAGGCTGCAGGATCTGGCCAAGATACGCGTCTATCTCAAGCGGCCGGAGGACCTGGCCAAATGCCGGGCAACTTGTGAACGGCGGTTCGGATCGGTGCCCGCCATTTACGCCGTGGCGGATATTTGCCGGTCCGAGCTGCTGGTCGAGATTGAGGGCGTGGCCTTCTCCAGGTTTGCTCGCGGCTAAACCTGCTCAAATTGGCTCAGCACGTAATCCCGAGCGCGGGGCACGTCTTCGAGAGTCAAGTGTTCGATGATCAGGAATAGCTCCCGGTTTAGGCCCGCCAGCAAACGCAGGAACAGCGGATAATCAAGCACCCCTTTGCCGGACGCTGGCAGGTCTGTCCCATCTGCCGCCGCCTTCACATCCTTGGCGTGGGCGAGCACGATCTGCTTGCCTAGCAGGTGGAACATTTCTTCGAGCATCGGGTCCATGCGCGACAGGTCCTCCTTGCGGAAGTAATTGCACGGGTCCATCACCAACTTGAGCCCCGGCACGTCCCTCACGACCCGTTGGGCCCGCGCTATGGAATCAATCACGTTCCGCCAGTAAGGCTCGATCGAGATCACCGCGCCGGTCTTCTTTGCCAGCTTGGTTAACCTTTCCAGCGCGGCGCGACACGCCTGGTAGCCTTTTTCGGTCCCGTTCTCCGGCGATTCGAGCCACTCGGATTTGTCATTCAGCGTGCCGGTCTCGATGGAGATGATTGGGCAGCCGAATTGCTTCCAGTTTTCGATCAACACCTGCATCCGCTGTTCTCCCCGCTGGCGCCTGGCCGGGTCGGGGTCAACGAGATTGTAGTAGCCGAAGAGCCCGGCAATCTTGAGGTTGTGCTTGGCCAGCGTGCTCGTGATCAGGCGGGCCTTGGCCCAATCCGGCGCCCAGGGGTCGAACCGCACGTCGGCAAAGACATATTCCAGGACCACACTGTGGAAGCCGTCCGCCGCGATGCGGCGGGCAGCTTCCTCCAGCGGCAGGCCGGCATAAACACCCGTGAAAACGCCCAGTTTCAAGTTCTTCCTCGCCCGGGTGCGCAGGTCCGGGGCAGCGCCTGCGACCAGGGGAAGGCCCAGCGCCGCCGCGCCGGTGATTCTCAGCCAATCCCTGCGATTCAGGGTGTTCATGGGCGAGGAACTACTCCTTGCCGGCCGTCTCGATGCGAGGGGCGTTGTGCGGCAGGACCAGGTTGCCGTTCGTGCCGGCGGTATCTTCTTCCGGGATACGCATGCCGTAGAACGAGCGATAAACGAAGCACAGCGCCACGAGGAAAAAGAAGATGCCGATGCCGGTCTTTAAGCCCTGGTCCTTCATGGTCACCGCGATTTCCACCGCGAGCAACCCGAAGAGCGTGGTGAACTTAATCACGGGGTTCATCGCCACGGAGGAGGTGTCCTTGAACGGATCGCCCACCGTGTCGCCGACGACGGTCGCCGCGTGCAGCTCGGTGCCTTTCTGCCGGAGATCCACCTCGACGATCTTCTTGGCGTTATCCCAGGCGCCGCCGGCGTTGGCCATGAAGATGGCCTGGAAGAGGCCGAAGAAGGCGATGCCGATGAGGTAGCCGATAAAGAAGTAAGGATTGAAAAACGGCAGCGCCAGCGCGAAGCAGAAGATGACGATGAAGATGTTCCACATGCCTTTCTGGGCATAGACAGTGCAGATGCGGACGACTTCTTTGCTGTCCTTCTCCGACGCCGTGGTGGAGTCGAGCTTCATGTGCTCCTTGATATAGACCACCGCGCGATAGGCGCCGGTAACGACGGCCTGGCAGGAAGCGCCAGTGAACCAGTAAATCACCGCGCCGCCCATGATGAGGCCGAGGATGATTTCGGGTTGCACGATGCTCAGCTTGGTCACCACGCCGCCAAACATGTTTTCGAGCAGCATGATGATCCCGAATACCATGGTGGTAGCGCCGACGACGGCAGTCCCGATGAGCACGGGCTTGGCCGTGGCTTTGAACGTGTTGCCCGCGCCGTCACCCTTCTCGAGCAGGTATTTTGCGTTCTCGAAGTCAGCGTCGAAGCCGAAATCAGACTTGATCTGCTGCTTCACGCCCTTGATGCTCTCGATCTGGCTCAGCTCATAGACGGACTGCGCGTTGTCGGTGACCGGGCCGTAGCTATCCACGGCAATAGTGACTGGCCCCATTCCGAGGAACCCAAAGGCCACCAGGCCGAAAGCGAAGATCGGCGCCGCGAAGGCGAATTTGGCCGGCATGAGGGACATCAACGCCGGGTTCTGTGAGAAATAATAGGAAACGAACATCAGCAGCATGATGACCAATCCCATCCAAAAGGCCGAAAAGTTGCCAGCAACGAAACCGGAGAGGATGTTCAGCGAGGCGCCGCCGTGCTTCGAGCAGTTCGTCACTTCCTTGACGTGCCGCGAGTTGGTGCTGACGAAGATCTTGGTGAACTCGGGAATCAAGGCCCCGGCCACGGTGCCGCAACTGATAATGACCGAGAGCACCCACCACAAGGCAGGTTGCGGACCGGAGGCGGTCTGGAAGTCGCCCAACAGAACCTTGCTGGCCGCGAACGTAAGCAAGATGGACACTCCCGAAGTCAGCCACACGAGATGGGTCAGCGGGGCCTCGAAATCGAAGTCCTTTTTGCCGCCGAACATGGCCTTGCTGATGGCTTCGTTAACGAAGTAGGACACCAGCGAAGTCACAATCATTAGCGAGCGCATCACGAACAGCCAGATGATGAGCGTCGCGCCGACCGTCGGGCTGGCAGCCAGGGCGAGCGCGAGGAAGGCGATTAGCGCCACGCCGGTCACACCGTAGGTCTCGAAGCCGTCCGCTGTCGGTCCGACGGAGTCGCCGGCGTTGTCGCCCGTGCAGTCGGCGATGACGCCGGGGTTCTTCGGGTCGTCTTCGGGCAGCTTGAAGACGATCTTCATGAGGTCGGAGCCGATGTCGGCGATCTTGGTGAAGATGCCGCCGCAGATACGCAGCACGCTGGCGCCGAGGGATTCACCGATGGCGAACCCGATGAAGCAGGGGCCGGCCAGGTCCTTCAGGAAGACGAGGATGCAGATCATGAAGAACAGTTCGACCGCCACGAGCAGCAACCCGACGCTCATGCCGGAACGGAGCGGGATGCTCAGGGTGGCCAGCGGGTTGCCTTTGAGGGCGGAGAAGGCGGTCCGGGAGTTGGACACAGTGTTGATGCGGATGCCGAACCAGGCCACACCGTAGGAGCCCAGGATGCCGAGGATGGAGGCAAGGAGAATGATGATGACGTTGCCCACCTCTTTGTGCTGCAGCCCCATGAAATAATAAACCATGCAGGCAGCGATCAGCAGCCAGAGGATGGCCAGGAACTTGCCCTGGGTGAACAGGTAGGTCTTGCAGGTCTCCCAGATGGTGTTAGAAACCTTCGCCATGCTCTCGTGCACCGGGAGGGCCTTCGTCTGCTTGTATTGCACTAGGCCGAAGATCGCCCCGACAAAGCAGATCAGAATCCCCAAATACATCAGGTGGACACCGCTGACCCCGCCCAGGCCATCGAAATGCACCGTCGTCAGGTCAGGAATTACGATGTCTGATTCGCTGGCGTAAGCACCCGTTGACGCCAGCAGCGTGATGAACATTAGGACTATCCAGTAGTTATACTTTTTGTTTCTCATAAATTTAAGCCATAGACTATTGCAGAAGGCTGAGGGGGAATGCCAGCCTTTTTTTACATTTCCGGACGTGGCGTAGGACGCGCCTTTTCATTTTGGTAGACGCCAAGCATCGGGGGATTTGGAGAAGATGAGCGCCTGCAAGCGAGCCGGACCGCCATTGCGGTGGAGGAAGCGTTTCTGGAACTTGCGGGTGGTGGCC
>Ga0224558_1001948_pt1 | contig 20136 bp, 18 predicted proteins | sample 714S32024metaG_FD_180682 | JGI IMG/M metagenome (GOLD analysis project Ga0224558, IMG submission 180682) | Peat soil microbial communities from Stordalen Mire, Sweden - 717 S3 20-24 | ecosystem: Environmental > Terrestrial > Soil > Wetlands > Peat | place: Sweden: Norrbotten County, Stordalen...
CAGATAAACGCCTTCCCCACCTTCACCGTCGGGCGCAACCGCCCATTCGATATCCTGCGGGCTGCGGTAGTGCAGTTCGACGCGTTTGCCGACTTCGGCGAGTGCGTGAATCTCGGCATCGTTGAGCGCCGGCTGCAGTTGCGTTTGCCCCTCGAGCATTTCAACCCGTACGCCGCCATCCGGCGCCGCCACGTGACGCAGCGTTTTCGCCGACACGGTCCGCTTGACGATCTCGCCCGTCACTTTGCTGACGACGTATTTGTCAGGCGTCACCTCGCCGCTGACCAGCGCCGAACCCAGACCCCAACTTGCTTCGATGGCGATCACCGACCGGTCGCCCGTGACCGGACTGCGCGTGAACATCACCCCTGACGTTCGCGACTCGAGCATGCGCTGCACGACCACGCCCATCGCGACTTCGCGCTCCGGCAGCTTCAGTCGAAGTCTGTAGGTGACCGACTCGCGGCTATACAGACTGGCCCAACACGCGCACAGCGAAGTCATCAAAGAGGCCGTGCCGCGCACGCACAAGTGAGTGTCCTGAAGTCCCGCAAAGCTCGCCTCGGAACTATCTTCGCTGGTGGCGCTCGAGCGCACCGCGACCGGCTTGTCGGGTCCGGCAAGTTCCTCGTACGCTGCCGCGACCGATCGCACGAGGTCACCCGGCAACGCGCCGGCGGCAATGCGGCTGCGGATTTTGTCCGTGACGGCAGACACCGCCTCGAGGTCGCCGCCGTCCAAGCGCTCGATCTCGCGGCGAATGAGGCCCTCAGGATCCAGCGCAGCGAGCACGGTCTCGAACGCGCGCGTCGTCACCACGAAGCCGGGCGGCACGGGGATCCCCGCGCTCGTCAGTTCGCCGAGGCTCGCGCCCTTGCCGCCGACGGCGGGGCGATCGCCGAGCTTCAAATCGCGGAACCAGCGAACGTACATCAGTGAACTCCGTAGAAAATGCCGCGTCAGTCGAGCAGCGTCACGATCCCGAGATTGCCGTCGACACGCAGCCGCTGGCCGGTTCGGATGCGGCTGGTCGCCTGGCCGGTCCCGACCACGGCGGGCATGCCGTACTCGCGTGCCACGATGGCCGCATGCGACATGGTGCCGCCGATATCGGATACCGCTGCGCGAATCTTGCCGAATACCGGACCCCAGCTGGGCGCGGTCACCGGACACACCAAAATCTCGCCCTCCTGCATCAGGCCGATCTCGTTGACGTCGCGCAATACACGTGCGATGCCCTCGACCACGCCGGCCGATGCCGCAAAACCGGTGAGTTGATTGTCGCCGACGGTGGCCGGGTCACGCGACCAGATCGCCAGCGTCTCGGAGGTGATGCCCCATAGCATTTGCACGGCGGGATCTTCAATCGACTCCGGCAAAGGCCCGAGCGCCGGCGGCGCATTCCAACCTTTCAGCCGCTCGACGATCTCCTTTCGTTCCCGCACGATGGGTTTCCAGTGTGCGGCTCCGACCGGCGGCACGCCGGCAGCCCACGCCAGCATGACATCGACCAAGGCTTGATCGATTTCGTAGTGTTGCAGGTGAAACACGTCCTCGCCCTCATCAAGCACGCCTTGGCGTTCGAGCAGCGCGCCGAACTCGCGAATCTTCTTGAAGAATCGAGTGGTAAACCAATGCTCGCAGTAGAACTTGTGATCCTCGACATAAGGAAATACCACATGGCACAGCCCCAGCATCTGATCGAATGCATCGCGCTCGGCGTCGCTTGGCACCAGCGCCCGGTACTCCGCAATGATGCGCACACGTTCTCTCTTCAGCTGTTCGGTCGGCCGCTCGATCGATTGGCCGGCCTTGACCATGGTCACGTATCTCGGCAGTGCCGAGAATGGCACCGACAGGTCATCGTTCCAACTGCGGTGATGATGATAGAACCCATCGCCGGTGGACACGTTGAACCACGGCTCCCGCGACCGGTCGAGTTCTTCCATCCAACGTCGGCCCGGTTCACCCATCCGGGAAATGGCCTCCAGAATTGCCTGCGGACTGCCACCCGACAGGAAGGGCGCATCGACCCCAAGTTCCACGGCAAGCTTGGCTAACCGCTTCAGCTCTTCGTCAGGCCGGAACATCAGCACATCGATCCCCGCCACCATGCGCGCCACGGTTTGATCGGCGATCTCGGGGAATATCTGCTTGCAGAATTGGAAGAACACCAGGTACGCGCCGTACCCCAGCATCAGGAACTCGAAGTGGTGATGCCACATCTTGGAATACAGTTCGATGCAGCGATTGAAAGACGCCCGCACATAATGGTTCTGCGCGATACCCTTGGCCTCGAACACCACCGCCGCATCTTCGAAATCCGGCAATTCGGGGACTTCGACAGCGTCGATCTCGGTGATCAACCCATGCAGCCGCTTCTCCCACTCGCCGTACAGCGCCGGCCAATTCTCGTAGTAATGCGGCGCGCGTTCTTGAAAAACCTTCAGTCGGCGCTGCACTTCATCGGGATCCGACACTGCGTGAGCGGTGATGTAGACCCGACCGTTGACGATTCGATGCTCGATTCCCAGCGCGGTCGGAAAAGCAAACACCCGCGTGGTATAGGCGCCGAGCCCGGTGTAGGCCACCTCGCCGGTGATCGCATCGAACGCCGGCATGGGCTCGGGAAAATGCATGGAGTTATAGAACCAGAAGCGCCTGTCGTCCTCCGGCCTGAACCGTGTGTAGTAAGGATAGAGATCACGCCAACCCTCCGCGCCGGCGACGTCGGTGATCTCCGAAGGCAACGGAAAAGGCTTATGTTTGGGCGCGCGCATCGATGTTCCCCTGACCAGACACGATCATCTTTCGCATATTTCCGCGTAAGAGTAGCGCCCTTACGAGGCGATGTGAACACGTTCACGTCCGTTCCTTGAGGGTAGACTGCCCATGCCGTCATAGTTGAGTGCCCCACCCCGCCTTCAGGCTTGATCCTAGGTTGCTCCCAGCAGTGGACTCCCCGCAACGGCGGCCACTGGCTGGCCACGCGCGGCGGCGACATTCCGGAAGTTCTCAAGAATTTCGAGCTTTTCTCCTCCTGCCGCGCCTTCATCGGCATGGCGGTGGGATGCATGGCATGCCGTCCACGTCATCCGCAGCGGGCATCATCGCCTCAGGCATTCTCGCTGTAGATTGCGTTCGATAGAATCCATCGGACGGACTCAGCGCGGACTTCATCGACGGGTTCATGGGTAATCGATGCTTCGATCTTGGCATGACGCGCGCGCAGCACATCCCGATACTCGGGATGGCTGATGATGAAAAGCTGGTTGTCCTTGATGCCGCGCAAGACGTGTCCGCCGGCTTCGACTGCGTCCATTGCCAGATCCATGAACGATGTTTCTCCTTCCTTGGGCGCTTCGCGCGGCGCATAACCGGTGTCCTTGTATTGCTCGTGGCGCATCTTGCCGCCCTCGCCGATGTTGGACTTCACCGTCCCGGGACAGTAGACCGACACGCCGATGTTTCGGCCGATCATGTCCGTACGCAGCGACTCCGACAGACCGACCACGGCATACTTGGTCGTGGTGTAGAGACCGACGGACCCGAGCGCGGCAATACCGCCCATCGATGCGACATTGACGATGTGCGCTTCGCGCCCGCTCGCCACCATGCCCGGTAGAAAGGTGACCAACGAATTGACCACGCCGCCAATGTTGACGCTCATGACCCAATCCCAATCGCTGAAAGTTGCCTGCTCCATCAACCCGTGAATGCCCACGCCGGCGTTGTTGACGAGCACTTGCACCGGGCCATACACACGTTCTATTTCTGCTTTCGCAGCGGCCAAACCTCCGCGGTCGGTGACGTCGACCTTGATCGGGTGCACGAGTTGCGTCGGCTTGTCGCGAAAATAAGCCATGGTTTGGTCCAAGTGATCCTGCCGGCGATAGCTGAAGGCAACCTTCATGCCTTCTTCGGCAAGAACCTTGACGATGCCGAGGCCGATGCCGCTGCTGCCGCCCGTGACGAACGCCGACTTGCCCTTCAGGTCTTTCATTGGCTGGCCTCCCCTTGATAGGATTCAAACTTGAGCTCGCGGCAACGCACGCCCGCGGATCATGTCCGCGCCTTTTTCCGCAATCATGATCGCAGGAGCGTTGGTGTTTCCGCCGGGCACATCCGGCATGACGGACGCGTCGATGACCCGCAGCCCATCGACACCTCGCACCTTGAGCGACGCATCGACAACCGCCCCGGCATCGCCGTCGACGCCCATCTTGCAGGTGCCCACCGCATGTTGCGTGATGGCGCCGTTGTCGCGGACGAATCTCTCGAAACCCGCATCCGAAACCACGTTCTCGCCGGGTAGGATTTCATCCGCGATCAGGCTGCGCAGCGGCTCGCGGTGGTAGATGTCGCGGATGGCCTTGAGCCCGCGGATGGCGCGATCCACATCGGATCGCTCTTTGAACAGATTGAACTGTATCCGCGGTGCGTCCTGCGGGTCGGCGGAACGCAATGTCATCTCGCCCCGACTATCTTGTTTGATCATGGACACGCCGACCCCGAGCGTATGCGGCGGCTTCCTGCCGATCAGCGGGAACCAAAGTTGGCGCGCACCGATTTCGCCCGACATGCACGTGAACTGCATATCGGGCCGGTCCAGCCGCGGATCCGTACGAATGAACATATTGCCGGCGGCACCGTTGGTGGCGAACAGACCCTTGCCGAGCAGGCCCCACTTGACCACCCACGTGGCCGCGCGATCGACGCGCAACTCGCTCCGGAACACCCCGGGCCGCACGTTCCAACCCGCGAAAAAAAATGGATGCTCGATGAGGTTCTTGCCCACACCGGGCAAATCGATCAGCGGCTTGATGCCGATGCTCGCAAGATGATCCGCCGGCCCCACTCCCGACAGCATGAGCAGCTGCGGCGAACCGTACACGCCGCCGGCAATCAGGACCTCGCGAGCGGCCATTGCCGAAAAACTTTGTCCGCTCTGGGAATAGTCGACTCCGGCGGCGCGGCCGGCTTCGATGCGGATGCGGGTGGCGAGCGTTCGTGTCTCGACCGTCAGGTTGCGTCGATTCATTGCCGGCTTGAGAAAACTGCGCGCCGTGCTCGCCCGCCGTCCGCGCGTCACGGTCATTTCACTGCGCTGGAATCCTTCGGTCTGTTCGCCATGGTAGTCCTCCGTGGCCGGGAATCCCGCGGCGATGCTGGCCGCGCGGATCTCGTCGTACAGCATATTGGTAGCGGGAACGACCACCTCCAGTTCGCCCGAATCACCGTGATAGGAACCCGCGCCAAGCCAGCTCTTTTCCGATTTGCGGAAATAGGGCAACACATCCGCGTAACTCCAGCCCACAAGGCCGCGCGCGGCCCAATCGTCGTAGTCGAGCCGGTGGCCACGCGCATAGACCATGCCGTTGATCATCGAGGAGCCGCCCAAGCCCTTGCCGCGCGGAATCTCGATTCGCCTGCCGTTGCAATACGGTTCGGGCTCGCTTTCGAAATTCCAATTAAGGTCCCGGCGCACCACGTATTTGGGAAACGCGATGGGCATGTCTTTGAACAGACCCGTCGAAGCGCCTCCCGCCTCGAGCAGCAGCACGGCCGTGTTCGGATCCTGCGTCAAACGGTTGGCGAGAACGCACCCTGCGGAACCGGCACCGACGATAACGTAGTCGAATTTCCTTTCCGATCCGCTCGCCACTCAGTGCACCTCGCCCGTAAATGTGCGTAAGGCGGGATTCGTCTTATCCGGCCCGGCGAGCGCGCGGGCCACGCCGGGCCGCGCGCGCATCCGATCCACCCAGTCCAAGAGGCGAGGACAATTATTACGGTTGCCGATTGCGGGAAACATGCGTTCGAGCATCATTCCGCAATGACTGAAGAAATTCGCATCGGCGAGCGTAAAAGTGTCGCCGGCGAGCCATGCGCTCATGGTCAGTTGCCGTTCGACCTTGGCGACTGCGACTTCGATTTTTCGCGAGGCATTGGCGAGGTCGGCCTCGCTGAATCCGGAGCGCGCCGTTTTCCACTTCTCGCGCTGTTCGTACAGCGGAATGCGCTCCAACAGCTTCTCGAATTCGCCGCTCTCGACGCTGCGCGCGATCACCCCCACCATCCGATGCCAACCCCACATGGACACGAAATTCATCACGTGTTCGTCGATGAACTTATTCCAATACCGCATGCGAGCTTTGCCGGCTGCATCCGCCGGGCGCAACGTCGGCGCATCGGGAAAGGCGTCCTCGAGATATTCGTTGATGACCGTGGTATGCGTGACGATGATGCCGTCGTGATCCAGCACCGGCACCTGGCCCTCGGGATTCAGGGCGACGAACCACGGCTGGTGTTGCTCGAATTTGTGCAAATCAACGTAAACGCTTTCGAACGCCAAGCCTTTTTCGTGCAGGGGGATCAGGCTCTTAAGGGAATTGGCGACGGGCTCGGCGTGATACAGCTTTAGCATGTAATATCTCGTCAAAAAGTGGAGTGCGGTGAGCGTCGTTCTGAACGCGAGTAAGCTTATTTTATAGGACAACGCATGGGCTGCTCGGTTGCTCGAGAAAAATAGCCGTCTTCTCTGCAGGTAGACTGCGGATTCAGTTACAGTCGATCAGAGGCAATGCTCTTCAGGTCGAATACAACGTTAACTCCGGGGAATTGCAATGCGCGCATATGAAATCACTGCCGGTAGCAGCACTCTCGATGGCCTTCGGCGTTGCGAACGGCCGGATCCCGTTCCGCTGCCGAATCAAATCTTGGTCCGCATCAAAGCGGCGTCGCTCAACTACCGCGACCTGCTGATCGCGCGCGGTCACTACATGGGCGGCACGCTCACCGCCGACGCCATCCCACTATCGGATGGAGCGGGCGAAGTCGTCGGGGTCGGCGCATCGGTAACCCGCTTCCGCGTCGGGCAGCGCGTGGCCGGCACATTCTTCCGCGGCTGGATCGACGGGCCCCCGCCCCGTAGACCGCTGGTTGCTTTAGGAGCGCCCCCGGCGGACGGCGTGCTTGCGGATCTGGCCGTATTCGACGAGCAGGACGCGGTCGCCGTGCCTGACCATCTTTCCTGGGCGGGCGCCGCCACTCTGCCTTGCGCCGCGGTCACGGCCTGGCGCGCGCTGATCGACATCGGGAACGTAGCTCCGGGCGAAACCGTTTTACTGCTCGGCACCGGCGGCGTATCGATATACGCGCTGCAGTTCGCTCGCCTTGCCGGCGCACGCGTGTTCATCACGTCATCCAGCGACGACAAGCTCGCGCGTGCGCGCTCGCTGGGCGCGGAGGGCTGCATCAACTACCGCACCACGCCCGAGTGGGAGCGAGAGGTGCTGAAGCTGACCGACAGCCAAGGCGTTGATCATGTATTGGACGTCGGCGGGGCAGGCACGTTGAGCCGCTCGATCGGTTCGGTCGCGGTCGGCGGCAGCGTCGCGATGATCGGCGTGCTGACGGGAGTCGGCGCCGCCGGCAGTCCCTATGGGCTATTGGGCAAACAGGCGAGCATGCACGGCGTCTACGTGGGTTCGCGAGGTCATTTCGAGCGCATGAACGCCGCGATCGCCGCTCATCGGATGGAGCCCATCATCGATCATGAATTCAGCTTCGACGATGCGCCGGCCGCTTATCGCCATCTCGAAAGCGGCGCACACTTCGGCAAAGTGGTGATCCGCTTTTGAGCGGGGAGGTCACCGTACGCGAAGCGGTCGTTTCGCTGCTGCGCGAACTCGGACTGACCACCGTCTTCGGTAACCCCGGCTCCACCGAGTTGCCGATGTTTCGCGATTTTCCCGCGGATTTCCGCTATGTGTTGGGCCTGCAAGAGTCGGTGGTCGTGGCCATGGCGGATGGTTTTGCGCAGGCCCGCAATGACGCCGCGCTGGTCAATCTGCACTCGGCCATCGGCGTCGGCCATGCGCTCGGCAGTATATTCACGGCCTACAAGAATCAGACGCCGCTGGTGATCACCGCCGGCCAACAAGCGCGCTCCATCCTGCCTTTCGAGCCGTTTCTATATTCGGAACAAGCAGCTCAGCTGCCGAAACCTTACGTCAAATGGAGCGTCGAACCCGCGCGCGCCGCGGACGTGCCCGCGGCGATAGCGCGCGCTTACTATGTCGCGATGCAGCCGCCGCGCGGCCCCGCGTTCGTATCGGTTCCGGTCGACGACTGGGACCGTCCGTGCGTGCCGGTCCAGGCGCGTCACGTCAGCCGGACCGTCGCCGGCGATCCCATCCTGCTCGAGCGAGCCGCCGGCGCGCTCGAGCGAGCGAGGCAACCCGTCATCGTGGTCGGCGCGTCGGTTGCGCGCGACGATGCATGGGATGAAACCATTGCGCTCGCGGAGCTGCACCAAGCGGCGGTTTGGGTCAGCCCCATGTCGGCGCGCAATAGCTTTCCCGAGCGCCACCCGCTCTTCGCCGGGTTTCTGCCCGCCGACCGGGCCGCCATCGTGGCGCGCTTGCAAGGGGCGGACTTCATCCTGGTATTGGGAGCGCCGGTATTCACCTATCACGTCGAAGGTCACGGACCGCATATTCCGGACGGAGCCACGCTGGTGCAGCTGACCGACGACCCGGGGTCGGCGGCCTGGTCACCGGTGGGCACCGCCATCGTTACGAATCTGAAACTGGGCGTCGCAGCGCTGCTCAAAACTCCCCCTCTCGGCAAACGCAGCGCGCCCGCCATTGCACCGCGCGCGAAGCGCCTGACACCCGACGTGTTGAGCGACCGCTATCTTCTGCAACAGATCGCGGCGCTGCGTCCGGCCGATAGCATCATCGTGGAGGAGGCGCCGAGCAGCCGCGGACCGATGCACGACTATCTACCGTTGCTGGAGCGCGAAACCTTTCACACCTGCGCGAGCGGTGGCTTGGGGCACGGTTTGCCGGCAGCGGTGGGCGTGGCGTTGGCACGGCCGGGACGCAAGATCATCGGCCTCCTCGGCGACGGGTCGGCCATGTATGCCATTCAAGGTCTCTGGTCAGCCGCCGACCTTAACTTACCCATCGCATTCATCATCATCGTCAACAAGAGCTATCGCGCGCTAGAGGAGTTCGGCCGTCACTTCGACATCAAAACACTGCCCGGCGTAAAGCTTCCGCATCTCGATTTCTGCGCGCTTGCGGCTGGTCACGGCGTAACAGGCATTCGCGTCCACCGCTGCGAGGATTTGGACGCTGCGCTGCTCGAGATCTTCGCGGCCACCGCGCCCATGTTGCTCGAAGTCCTGGTCAAATGAACGAACGCACCGGCTCCGTGCCATCCCAGCCGATGCTGGCGCGATAGAACTTGCTGAACGTCGCCTCGAATCCCGCGCCGATTTCGATGAATTCCACGTAGCCCGGCAGCAGCGCGGTCGTGTCCATGTACGCCACGCTTCCGCCCGACGGTACTCCCGCCAGGAATACCAAATCGTGTCCCGCCGCTTGATATTGCGCGACGTCCCGATCGAAATGGCGGGTGGCGCGCCCCCAATGGTGAAAACCATGACCGTGGCGATCGATCCACTCGCGGTATACCGAAGGATGCTCATCGTTGGGCTGAATGAGCTCGATATTCATGTGACCCGCGAAACTCATGGCAAGCGACACGTCGGCCTTGGAATCTTGGCCGCGATATTTCGGATTCGTGCCGGTGAAGTGATCCAACAGAAACCACGGACCCACGCCCAACTTGTCGACCCAATGCTTCATCGCCGCGTGAATGTCGGGCACCAGATAGCACATTTGGATGACACCATCATCCGGTTGACCAAAACCTACGAGTCCCATCGCCGCACCTCCACAATGATTAATCCGCGACGCCGAGCGCCCAGCCACCGTCGATCGAGATCTGCTGCCCGGTAACGTATGCCGATGCCGCTGACGAGAGAAATAACGCCAAACCCTTCATGTCTTCGGGCAATCCCACGCGGTGCATGGGTATGGCCTTGCTCATCGCTGCCTGCATCTGTGGCTGCTTCGCATGGCCGCCGCCGATGTTGGTCGCGAAAAAACCGGGTGCGATGGCATTGACCGTGATTTGGTACGCGGCGAGTTCCAACGCCACCATGCGCATCAGGTGGGCGGCGCCCGCTTTTGCCGTCATGTAAGCGGCACCGATTGCCGGCTCGCATTGATAAGCCGCCACCGAGGTGGTGACGATCATGCGGCCGGATCGTTGCGGGCGCATGATTCGTGCGCCGGCGCGCAGCGTCGCGAAAATGCCGTTCAAGTTGATGTCGATAACCCGGTTCCAACGCTCATCCGTATAGTTTTCCAACGCGCCCGCGGAGTTGCGCGGCCGCTCCGCACCCACCCAACTTCCGACGAATCCGGGCCCGGGATCGATCCCGGCATTGGCGAATACGACGTCGAGGCGTCCCTGCGCTTGGGTCGCGGCGTCGAACGCGCGATCGATGGCGGCGTGATCGCGAACGTCGACGACTTCGCCGCGTACGGCATACCCGAGACCCTTCAGCCGTCGCGTCTCGTCATCGATGCGTCCGGCGTCGACGTCCAAAAGCGTCACTCGCGCGCCGTTCTCGGCCAGCGCTTCTGCATATCCGAGCCCAAGACCGCTTGCGCCTCCCGTCACGATGACGCCGTAGCCGTCTACCTTGAACAGTTCGTTGATTGTCATTTTTTCTCCGGTGGCCGCTCCCTAACTAGGAGCCTGTCTGAGTAATCTACGTGAGCCGCGTTGGCAGTGGGAGGGAGCGGATGCAAGGCGCGTGGCGCGGCCCATAGTGGGCACTATGGGCAAGCCACGCAACGCCGCAGACGCCCCTCCCACTGCCAACCCTTCGGGAGCGGGCAGATTTCCCCTCACTCGTCGTTGTCGCCTCCTCATTGGGTCTTGACCCAACTGCGTCGGCTCCGCCTCGATTGAGGGGAAATCTGCCGCGCTCGCGGCCACGCAGATTACTCAGACAGGCTCCTAGCAGCCGACCCGACGTCGACCAGAATTTTCAGTCCTTCTTGGCGGCGCAGCCGTTCGATGCCGCCTTCCACGAGGTTCTCGAAAGGAATCGTTTCCACCCATTCGTCCAAAGGATAATCGCCGCGCGCCATGGCATCGATGACGCTCGGAAAGGCGTGTGCGGACATGGCAACGCCCGTGATGTTGACCTCGGGCATCAGCAAATCAAAAGGCGGAATTACGATCGGCAGGTGATGGATGGCCACCACGACCGCGGTGCCGTCGACGCGTGTTCCGTGCAGCATCGCATGAAATGCCGAGGGCGCGCCCGCTGCGTCGACCGAGGCATGAGCGCCGCGGCCGCCCGTGAGATCGCGAATCGCGGCGACGGGATCGCAGTCTTTGGGATCGAGCGTCACACGCGCACCGAGGCGTTGCAAGACCGCGCGGCGCAGCGGCGAGGGATCGATCACGATGACGTCGACGCCGCGCGCCTTGAGCGTCAAGCACACGCCGATTCCGATCGGGCCGGCGCCGTGAATCGCCACGGTCTGACCGGCTTCGAGCCGGCAGCGATTGGCGGTATGCCACGCGACGGCGAGCGGCTCGATGAGCGCGCCTTGCAGGGGCGTCATGCCCACCGGTAGAGGATGCGCCATCCCGCGCCGCACGACGGTGTATTGCGCGAGACCGCCGCCGCTTCGGTTATATCCATGCAGGGCGAGGTCGGGGCAATGGTTGTATTGGCCTGCCGCGCACCACACGCAGCAGCCGCAAGTCTCGAGCGGCTCCACCGCTACGAGATCGCCCGGCGCCAGATCGTCGACGCCGGCGCCACACGAGACCACTTCGCCGGATAATTCATGACCGAGGATGACGGGGTTTTTCACGCCCGTCAGCGGGTGCGGCGTCGTGCGCGTCGTGACCGGGCCGTCGTAGTATTCGTGCAGGTCGCTGCCGCAGATACCATTGTAGAAAACGCGCAGCTTGACGTCGCCCGGCCCCGGCTCGGGTTCTGCGACGGATTCTAGCCTGAGATCGCGGGGACCATGATAAACCGCAGCGCGCATAATCACTCCCCAGGATCGTCTCTAATGGAAACCGAGGCACGGTTCGCTCACTCAACCGAGCATGCAGCCTGACTCAACCGGCAGCGAAGTGCACATCGCATCGTTGCGAATCTGCAGCGCCCTCACCGACGCCCTTGCGGTTATCGAGCTAGCCGGCCGGCGTGTTCCTCGCAAGGTACTTGGCGAGCGCATCCAGCTCCGCGTCGCTGATTTCAGTCTTGCGAAATTGCGGCATCACCGAGATACCGTGGCGCACCCAGCGTTTCACGGTCGCCGCCGGCAGATCCTGCCACTCGAGCAGCACGCCCGGTTTGACGCCCTGGTATTTCACGGTCAATGCATGCGTCCCTGGATGGGTGATGCCGGGATCGTGGCACGGTGCGCACCACTTGGCATACACGGCACGGCCGGCCGCGTGTTCCTCGGAGTGGTCCTGTGCAACCGCCGGCGCCGCGAACACGCCGAGAACCAAGGCGACCCCCGCAGCCGGCAGCCCGCAGATGTGCCCGCTCATGTCCGCGTCTCCCGCAGATGTTTGGGCCAAATCGCATATCTCCCGGGCGACAGCACGCCGTTGGGATCGATGGCATCCTTCAGCGTTTCGTGAAAGCGCTGCAGCGCATGATTGTTGAACGAGTAGACGTCCATGACCGTTTTTTGGAAGACTGGCGCCGTTCGATACTCGCCCCAGCCGTGTTGGCCGCCCACCTCGATCAGCTTCTTGAAGCCTTCGCGGTAGCGTTTGTTCGTGACCGGATCCTCGGTCACCGGGGTCGCCAAAATGAAGATGAACGATCGCTCCCAGAAACATGCCGGCAAGGTGAACGAGCGAAACAGCGGCATGCCCAGATCGCGCGCCGCTTCGCTGAAAACGCGATTAGCCTCGATGATGGCCTCGCCGCTGCGCGGAATAATGGGCGAAAACCACATGTGTCCCTTCGAAGGCGTGGGATTCCACGGGGTGCGCGCACCGATCGAGAAAACCCGCAGCGACGGAATGCCGAATTCCGGCTCGTGATAGTCCTCGGCCTTGGCGGGGTCGATCGGCAACGAGACGCGGTCGACGACGCGAAACCTCGCGCCGTCGATCTTCGAGAAATGCCGCTGGCTCGCCTGCCACTGCGCGTCGATGACTTCCGCAGGTCCGTGGAAGCTCAACCATAATTCCCAATAAGCAATGCCGCTTTTCAAGCCGTATGCTTCGAGTTCAGGCGAATACCCCAGCTTGACCGCACTCAGCAATTGACGGTGTTCGTCCGTCATCTCGGGCGGTCCGTTCTCGTTCCACAGCTGCACCTGACCGATCGGTGGGTAGCCATTGAGCGGCGATGCGATGTCCGGAAAACCCGATGTGATGCGCGCGTTCTCGAGGTAGTTCAGCGTTTCGACCAGTGGTCCCAAGTCGCGGTAGCGCGGCAACGAGACCGTGCATCGCAGGTACGCCTCAGGCTGCGGCATCAACCAGAAGCCCATCTTGGTGACGATACCGTAGTTGGATTGCGAAAAAATGCCGTCGATCCACGGTCCGCAACCCGACTTGTACTGCTGCCAAGTCTTGGCGTTCGGGATCGCGCCCATTCCGGTACGCAGCAACTCGCCGCTCGGCAAAACCACCTCCATTCCGCAATGCGAGTCGAAGTGATTGCGGTAGTTGGCCTGGGTGTAGCCGCCGCCACGGTCGATGGCATTGCCGACGACACTGCCCCATCCGGGGTCCGGACAATCGATCCACAGCTTGAGCTTGCGCTCCTGAATGTAATGGTACAGGTCGAAATAACTTACGCCCGGCTCGACCAGCGCGAAGGCATTCTCTTCATTGACCTCGATGATGCGATTCATGCGCTTGAGGTCGACGACCACGCAGCCGGAGTATGCCGGCGCCGAGCCGCCGTAGCCGAGATTCTTGCCGGTGGAAATCGCATAGAGCGGCACGCGGTAGCGATTCGCAGTCCGCACGATTTGCTGCACCTCTTCCGTGCTGGACGGCGCCACGGCTGCAGAGGCGACGCGCTCTTCGGGCTCGTGAAGAAAAGGCGAATACGCGTCGCGGTATAGGTCCAAGTCGTCATCGCTGGTGAAGACCCACTGCTTGCCCACGGTTCGCTCGAACTCGGTTAGAGCGCTGGCAAAATCACGCGGGTTCACTCCCGTCGGCACTCTCATCAGCGTCTCTCCCCTTGCACGTTCTTATTCACCCAGTACCTTACATTCAAGCAGCGATGATCCAAGACACCAGACCCGACTCGGCTGCCGGTGAGCCCGGGTCCTCCCTCGGGGGCCGCTCCGGGCTGGATGCAAGTCGGGTGAGCCGCGGCTGGTCCTTCGCGCGTACGCAAGAGGTGAGAACGCCGATCAACTGATGGGGCCATTCGTGGCCCGGCCATTCGTGGCCCGGCCAATGGTGGCCCCGCCAGTCGCGCGCATTCATGAGAGCGTCACACGTCCGGCTCAGCATCGGCTGCGCAGCGGTCACGCGATGCGCCAGAGTGCCGGGCGGCGATCCGCGATGTTCCACGCGAACCACCACGCGCATCCAATGATCCTTAGCGAGTTGTTCCAGACAAAACAGACTGGACGCGGTGGTCATGCCGGCGATAGCGCCGCCCTCCGCCCAATGCGGCCGCAGATGGTGGCGCCATACGGCCGTCACGTCGCCCTGCAGAGCCGCGGTCTCCCGGCCAGCACTCTTCGCCGCCGCGCCGAACGCACGGCTGGACGCGAATCGCGAATCGAAGAGTATCGTGTCGAGCGCTATGGGGCCCCCGTCGGCAAAGCCGACTGCTGTTGGCATGGGCGCTGCCGAGGCATAGGAACTGCCTACACCCAGGCTTATCGCGGCCGCGGCGCCCGACAGACAAAATCTACGGCGGTCCATGACTCTCCGGTCAGTCGTTTCCCCGACGCAAACGGTACGCGCTGCGACGCCTCGCAACTCGATCGTCAGCGAAACGCTCTGTCCGCTCAGCGAAATCTAATTTGGGTGCGGCTTCTGGTCATGGAGGCACAACCCCACCCACTGACGTCGATCGGTCAGCCTCCCTTGGCGCGGCCATGCAAACGGGCTACCAGATCGGCTTCTCCGGTGCTCAACCCGAATTGCTGTTCGAGCCGGTCCGAGTCGGCGCCGCGGCGCGCCAAGTCGATGGCCTGATCGAGCGATTCCGATCTCGGCGCCGTGCGCGATTCGACCAAGTCGACGCGCTCCGCAACACCCGAGAACTCATGCTCCACGCGTTGCACTCGCCGCCCAGTGCGCACGCTGATTGAGGCGACCAGCTCCAGCTCTCGGCGCAGCGCAGCAATGCTCGATTCCAGAGACTCGCACTGCGCACGCCATCGTCGCACGGCCTGCATGGCCATCAGCGCTGCGATCAGTGCGCAAACCGCCAGCGTCGCGCCGGCGATGCTCACGATAATGTCCACAGTCATCAGGCGTACTCGTCAATGATAGATTTGGGCGGACGTGGCTCAGCCGGTTGGGATCGATCGCCGGCTTTCGGGTCAGACAGGTTGCCATGCGGATCGGGCGGCGGTTTGCCCGCCGATTCGTCTTTGTCGCGATGCTTGTCCGCAATAGGAAGCACGGGAAATAGGCCGGAATTGCTCAAGCGATCGACTTCGCTCATATGTCACCTCGCTTATTCGTGCTTGGGCGGCGGCGCTTTCACTTCAGATGTTTCTGGCCCGGGCCAAGCCAGCTCCGCCGGCCCTATGTGCTGCGCGGGGGGCTGTACCGGCTTCGCTCGATTCTGAACCAGTACCGTCTTGTCGAGTTCGACAGGCGGCACGCGCCATAGTAACCGATTTGCAGCACTACTCGAATCTGCCGTATCGACCCCGGGGGCGGCAACCTGCGGCGTTTGTTGGCCGGCTCTGGCCGTCACGGCGAGACCGGGCGCGACCGCTTCCAGGACCAGAATCGCGACACGTCGATTGGCGTTGCGCCCTTCGGGCGTGTCGTTCGTTTGCCGCGGATGGAATTCGCCGAAGCCGACGATTTCGAGTCGCAGGGGATCGATGCCCTGTTTCGTGAACTGATGGACCACGCTGGCGGCGCGCGCTGCCGACAACTCCCAATTCGATGGGAAGGCCGCGGTGCGGATCGGTCGGTCGTCGGTATGACCTTCCACCCGTATCGGATTAGGGAACGGCTTGAGTACGTCGGCGAGCTTATCGAGCACGGGCTCCGCCGCGGGTGCGAAGTCGCCGGCGCCGCTTGGAAAAAGGATGTCGGTGTTGATTTCTATTTCGAGCCACATGCTTTCACGCCGCACGGTGACCAACTTCGCGTCGATCAACGCCTGCATGGCGTTTTGCACCTGCCGCTCCATGCGGATCAGTGCGCCCGCGAGATCCTCATGGGCAAACCCCTTTTCGGCTTCGGGATTTCTAGGTGTCAGATCACCACCCGGAGTGTTTCTCGGATCCTTGATCTTAATGAGGGCTGTCGGCGTCACCCCCACCAACGGTTTGTCGCCGCCCTTGCCCGGCTGCTTGTCCCCGACATTGATGGGTTCCATGCTCTTGGGAGCGCCGTGGAACGCAGCGATCATCGAATCCGACAGCACGCGAAACTTGCCTTCGTTGACCGACGACATGGCGTACATGACGGTGAATAGCGCGAACAGCAACGTCACCAAGTCGCCATAGGGGATGGCCCAGGCTTCCGAGTTAACGTGCTCCTCGTGCTTTTTCTTGCGAGCCATGCTCAACCGTCCTCAGGAGCTTGTCAATGGTGGAAATAGCCTTGCAGCTTCGATTCGATGTTTCGCGGATTCTCGCCTTGTGCGATGGCGATGATGCCCTCGATCAACATGGTCCTGAGTTGCACTTGACCGTGGATGACCGACTTGAGCTTATTGCCCATGGGCAGGAACAGCAGGTTGGCGAAGGCGATTCCGTAGATGGTGGCGATGAAGGCCGCGGCGATACCGTGACCCAGTTTGGATGGATCCGCCAGGTTTTGCATGACGGCCATCAGTCCCATGACCGCACCGATGATGCCCAGAGTGGGCGAATAGACGCCCATGGCCTCGAAAACCTTCGCCGCCTGGTTGTCGAAGTGTTCCATGGTATCGAGTTCGATTTCCATGCTCGAGCGAATCGCTTCGGGCTCGCCGCCGTCCACCAGCGACTGCAGGCCCTTCTTCAGGAACAGGTCCTTCTCCGCTTCAACCGCGGATTCCAGCCCCAAGAGGCCTTGCTTGCGCGCAATGTTGCTCCACTCGACGATTTTTTCGATCATCGCCGCCGGATTGTTCGCCGGAGGCTTGAATACCCATGCCACGATCTTCCAGGCACGCAAAAACGTCGCCAACGGCGTTTGCACCAGGCTTGCCGCCAAGGTACCCACGACCACGATGACGAACGCCGCGCTGCCGACCAGCGCGCCGGCGCTGCTGCCTTTCAAGATGGCGCCGCCGATGATGGCGATCAGCGCGAGCACGATCCCGATGATGCTGAGAATATCCATTGATTCAGTCTGGCGTTAACCACTCCGCGAGCCGTGCGCGCAAGCGAATCAACGCCTGTCCGTGGATTTGACAGACTCGCGATTCGGATACTTCCAGAACCTCGCCGATTTCGCGCAGGTTCATATCCTCATCGTAATAGAGCGACAACACCAGCTTCTCCCGCTCGGGCAGCGTGCGGATGGCGTCTGCAAGCGCATCGCGGAACCCGGCCTCTTCGATATGATCGAAAGGACCCGGCCGCTCGTCGCGCGCGTGGTCCGCGGGACTCGAGTCATCCTCACTGGATCCCACCTGATCGAAACTGAACAGACGACAGCTGGCGGCGTCCTGCACCAGCTTGTGGTATTCCTCGATGGACACGCCGAGACCTTCGGCGATGTCGGTGGGAGTCGCGTCCTGACCCTTGTCGTTTTCGAGCTTGCGAACGACGTCCGCCATCTCCCGCATGTTTCGATGCACCGAGCGCGGCGTCCAATCGGATTTGCGCACCTCGTCCAGCATCGCACCGCGGATGCGGATGCCCGCATAGGTTTCGAAGTTGGCGCCTTTCGTGGCGGAGTAGTGTTTGGCCGCATCCAGAAGGCCGATCATGCCGGATTGGATCAAATCATCGACCTCCACATTGGGCGGCATGCGGCTGACCAAGTGATAGGCAATGCGTTTGACCAGGTCTGCATACCTAAGGACCAGCTCTTGTTGCGGCACTTCACCGACCGGAACGTCGCCGTCCGCGCTTGGCTTCGGAGTACGCTTCTGCGTGTTCGAATATTGTGTACTTGCTCTCATTGCAATACCGTCGAGGGACTTATCCGAGCCCCTACCATTCGTTCAACAAAGAACTCTAGGTGACCTCGTGCACCTTTTGGCACAGACCACTTATCGGCGTTGACCGCCAATTTCTTGAGGGCCATGGACGAAATTGAGGCGGGGTACGCTTCGACGACGGCGGTTTGCCGTTGGACGGCGCGCCGCAGGTAATCGTCAAACGGTACCGAGCCGGCAAACTCCAGCGTGACATTGAGAAATCGGTCACAGACGCGGGAGATTTTCTGGAAAAGATCCGGCCCTTCGCCCGAACGGCGTGTTTGATTCGCCAGAATTTGGAACCGCTGCACGCCGTGTTCGCGGGAGAGGACCTTGATGAGTCCATAGGCATCGGTAATGGAAGCCGGTTCATCGCAGACCACCACGACCACGTGATGCGCCGCCTGGCTGAAGGTCAGCACGCTATCGTGCAGGCCCGCCGCCGTGTCGATGACCAGAACCTCCACGCGATGGTAGAGATCGCTGAAGGCGCGGATGATGCCGGCTTGTTCCGCTTCGGAAAGGTTGGCCATGCGCTTGATGCCGGAAGCCGCCGGAACGATTTGCAGCCCATGTGGGCCCGTGACGATTGCGTCCTCCAGAGAACACTCGCCCTTGACGACGTGGCCCAGGTGGAATCGAGTGTGCAACCCCAGAACCACGTCGACGTTGGCCAAACCGAGATCCGCATCGACCAACATCACGTCGCGGCCCTGCGAGGCGATCGACACGGCGAGGTTGGCCGATACGGTCGTTTTGCCGACACCGCCTTTGCCGCCGGTGACTGCGATGACCTTGACCGGACGCGAGGCATTGAGTTGCATAAGTGTTTCCGCCTGATTTCTTGAGAGTCGGGTGTCACGCATGGGCAGGTGATCGGCCGAAATTGCGTGCGAAATAGCCGTCGTCGACGGGGGTGGCCGCGCGCTCCTTGAGCTTCAGTGCAGCTCGGATGAGCCACACCCGCCGTTCGTGCGCGGCATGCAGGTCTTCCGGTACCCGCTGTCCGTTGCACAAATAAGCGATGCGCAGTTTATGCCGCAGCGTCGTCGAGATCACGGCGCCCAAACTCGCTGCTTCGTCCACCTTGGTCAGAATGCAAGCGGCGGGGGAAATCCGGGCAAACGACTTGACGATTTCCTCGAGCGCATGCGCCTCACCTTGTGCGGGAAGCGCCAGCAACACCTGCGCGCGCTCGGCGCCGAGTTGCAGCGCTGCGAGTTGCTCGGTGAGACGAACATCCCGCGGCCCCATTCCAGCAGTATCGATCAATACCAGTTTCTTCGACTTGAGCCGCTCGAGCACTCGCGCCAGTTCTTTGCCGCTGTTCGCCGTGTACATCGGCGCGCCGAGAATGCGCGCATACGTCATCAACTGCTCGCGCGCGCCGATGCGATATGCATCCGTGCTCACGAGCGCGAGATCCCGGCTGCCATGCTGCATGCTCCAGCGCGCCGCCAACTTCGCGATGGTCGTCGTCTTTCCGGCTCCGGTGGGACCCACCAGCGCAATGACGCCGCCGTTGACCGGGCTCAGTTTGTCGACCACGCGCAGATTCCTGACCAGCAGCGCCAGATGAATGTTCGCAGGACTCTTCAAGTTCGTGCGCCGCGGCGCGCGCGACGCAAGCGACATCGCAATGTCCGGTGCTATGTCCATGGCCGTCAGTTGCTCGAGAACACGCGCCTGCAATGGCTCGCGCAAGCGTTTGTCGTTCCACGACATGTGCGCCAGCTCGCCTTGCAACAGCTCGCGCAAGTCTTTGAGCTCCGCCTGCACCGCGAGGTAGCCGTCATTCGACGCAGGCGCCGTCTTCCGATTCGGCGGCGCCGCGGACGCTGCCGCTGGTGGCATTTCGACGATTGGCCGGGACGCACGCGTGACCGGCGCCTTGGGCACGGCGGCGGCGGCGATCGCCGGCG
>Ga0224558_1001949_pt1 | contig 20131 bp, 16 predicted proteins | sample 714S32024metaG_FD_180682 | JGI IMG/M metagenome (GOLD analysis project Ga0224558, IMG submission 180682) | Peat soil microbial communities from Stordalen Mire, Sweden - 717 S3 20-24 | ecosystem: Environmental > Terrestrial > Soil > Wetlands > Peat | place: Sweden: Norrbotten County, Stordalen...
CGCTACAAGCCACCCGACAAGCTGCTCGCCTTCCTTGAGGGCCTGTGATTATCCCGAACTCCTCGGCGCGGTCACGCACGAGAAGCCCGCCCCCACAGGCATCTCGCGCGGAGCCAACGACAAGTCGAGATAATCGCGAGGTCGGGATTAATCGACGATCAGATGCACCTTCTTGGTCTTGGTGACGCTGCGGTCGATCAGTCGCAGGAACTTCAAGAACTCGCCGTTGCGATGCCGGGGCATGCACTTAAACAGCAGCACCCCGGTGAAGACGTTCAAGGCTGCGAACAGCGTGGTGGTGCCATGACGTTTGTAATCGTGGGTCATGGTTCCTGCCCGCCCCGGCTTCATGGGCAGAGAGGGCTGGGTTCGGTTGAGCGCTTGGATCTGGCTCTTCTCATCGACGCTTAAGACCACCGAATCGGGCGGCGGGTTCAGATACAGCTCGACCACGTCCTTGAGCTTCTCCTCGAAACGTTTGTCGTTCGACAACTTGAAGGTCTCGAACAGATGAGGCTTGATCCCCCTGGCATTCCAGATCTTTTGCACCGTCGACTTCGACAAGCCCGCATGGCGGGCCATCGAACGCACCGACCAGTGGGTGGAGCCGTCATCGGGGCGAGCGTGCAAAGTGTCGTGCACCATCTCTTCTATCCGCGCCTGGGAAATGGTTGGCTTGCGACCTCGGCCCGGGCGGACCTTGCCCACCCACTCGACACCGTGCTCCACGAAGTGCTGCCGCCACTCAAGCACCGTCGAGCGCGACACCTCGAGACGTTCGGCGATCACGCTGTTGGCCACCCCATCAGCAGCCAGCAGCAAGCCTCTCGCTTCTCTCACAGCCCGATAGGAAAGCGACGGACTCGAAGCGATCTCCTCCAACGCCGTCCGCTCGTCTGCCAAAAGTTCCAAAGCCTCAGCGGGTGGGTGAGCCATACCACAGCCTAGCACCTACCGCGCGCTCAATAGGTGGACACTACACTAGCTGATCGTGGCTTGCCCCCCGTCGAATCCGGCGCGGTCGTGACAGGGCTTGGGCGTAAGTACGCACTTCGGGGGCGAGCCGGTTCGTGGGGACTGCTCATGAACGCGTTCTTCTGAGTCGCCAATCGTCTTCGAGGATCGAGCACACGACCGAGTCGTACCACGCGCCACCGATAAGCCGATCATCCCGCCTCCGCCCCTCTTCTCGAAGCCCGACCTTCTCCAGGACCTTGCGGGAGGCAAGGTTGTCCGGGTGATGCGTCGCCCAGACGCGGTGCAGCCCGAGGGCTCGAATCCGAACCCGACGATCAACTCCGCCGCTTCGGTCGCGTACCCGTGGCCCCAACGATCGGGACTGATGCCATAACCGATGCTGGCGCTCCGGTGCCGTTCGGAGTCGACTCCCAGGCGGACCATGCCGATGAGTTCGCAACTGTCGACAACTTCGATGCCGAGCTCGTACTGGCGACGTGGCACCTCGTGGGCTTCGACGACGACCGAGTCCAACCAGGCTCGCTCCTCGTCACGAGTCGGTTGGTCAATCGGCAGGAATCGGAAGAACTCTGCGCGCGAGGCCCAACCCCATGTTGCCTCGAAGTCGTCGCTGTTGACCTCGCGAAGTCGAACCCGCTCCCCTTCGACCATGGCCGGGAAGATGCTCGGGACCGCGCGCTCCATGTCAGTAGTCTGCTCCCGATCGACGAGCCGAGACGTGCGGGTCGTGTCGGCGGCGACCGAGAGTCTTCTCAGCTGCCAAGGTGGGCGCCGGCCGATCCGCTCGACGAAGCGCTACGGCTGCATCTCTCCTTATAGAAGGCCGTGCCCAAGTAACGGAGCAGGCCGCGGGCCCCGTCTTCGTGCCCCGACATGGAGACGCCCCAAGCAATAGAGCGCTGGCGAGGCGACCACGACCGACCGACGGGTCCGGCGCCGCACACAGGTTCGAGCCAGGCCCTTAACATCGGCGAGCGAACCGACACGAAACATGGCCACTCAACTGCCAAAACGTTAAGTTTCTGACAACTTTCGGGTGGGTGGAGGCGAAGGGACTCGAACCTTCGAACCTCCTGACTGCCAGGTAGCGCAACGCTGTCGCTGCTTGTGTCAGATCGTCCCACTCCGTAGCATCTTGGCCGTCGAATACAGTCGTCGAGAGGGATGTCCGAAACGGCGTGCGACTCCGTGCGACACTCCGGGACGGGTTTGTTGGCTCGGATGATCGAACACCACACGCGATACTCTGATTCCACAGAGCGGACGAAGCTTTTACCCCGCCTGTGCGGGTGTGAAATACGGGCAGCTCCGGCAGGGCCGGGCCTAGCGATATCCGAGCTCGACCGGCAAGAGCGTCCGAGCGAGTGCCCACCATCGCCAGCCGTGCGCAGGCTCGGGCGCGCGGGGCGCCACAACCCGAGCAAAGGCCCATGACGAAGATCAAGAAGAGGAGGCGCGGCCGCGCCGCTCTTGCTGCAGGCTTGGGGGCGCTCGCAGCAACCGGATCCCTCACCTTCGCGACGACCTCGTCCTTCGCGGCATCGGTCGGGCGCCACAGCCATCCTCACGACACAACCGTCGTCTTCACGCCGACCTGGCAGGAGTACGTCGATGCTGCCGCCCCGATCGCCATGTCCTCGCCGGTTCTCGCAGACCTCGAAGGAACACCGGTTGCCGTCGTTGGCGACCTGCGCGGCTATCTCTACGCGCTGAACCTCGCCGATGGCGAGGAGATCCCCAACTGGCCGGTGCGGATCGGGAACATCCCGATCCAGTCGTCGCCATCGGTGAACGGCCCGACGGTCTATGTCGGCGCGGGCAGCGCAGCCGATCCCGACGCAGGTGGCTACTACGCCTTCCGAGGAAATGGCACCCTGCTGTGGCACACGACGATCCGCTACACACCGAGCGTGGCAACCACCCGTGGTGTCGAAGCGGGACTTGCCGTCGGCGATCTGCAGGGCTCGACCGCCGTCGTCGGCGGCTCGCTCGGTCAGTACCTCGACGCCCTTAGGGCAAGCTCGGGCCAGGCCCTTGCGGGATTTCCCTGGTTCGAAGCCGCCCCAGTCTTCACCACCGCGGCACTCGCCGACCTCTATGACAACGGCCAGACCGAGGTCATAGAGGGCGGGGACTCGAACGCAGGTAATTCCTTCAACGTCGCCTACGGCAACGGCGGGCACATCCGGGTGCTCGCCGCGACCGGCAACGCCGGGGCAAAGACACCGAACGGCGGCCTCGACTGCCAATACAACACGAACCAGATCGTCCAGGGCTCGCCCGCGGTCGGGCCCTTCCTCGCAGGAGGCGCCGAAGGCATCGTCGCGGGTACCGGCACGTTCTTCCCCGGAGCCTCCGATACCGACAAAGTGATCGCGGTCACCTCGTACTGCGCGCTCGCCTGGAGCACGGCGCTCGACGGCACGACGAGCGACAGCCCCGCGCTCGTCGAAGCGAAGAACAACACCTTGTACCAGGTGGCCGAAGGCACGTCCTACGACAACAATCAGCACGGCACCATCTACCTCCTCGACGGTCGTACCGGCCGTGTGCTGTGGCGCACCCAGGCGCTGGGCGCAGTCGGCGGCGGGATCACGAGCGTCGATCTCGGCGGCGGCTACCAGGACCTCGTGGTCCCGACCCTTCGCGGAGTCGAGATCCTCGACGGAAAGACGGGCGCCGTCATCGACGTGCTCGAGCGGGTGGTTGGCGTCCAGGACTCTCCGCTTGTCAGCGACGACCCGAACGGGACGATCGGCATCACCATTGCCGGCCACAAGGTCGGCGGCACGACGTCACAAGGTCAGGCCGTCGTCGAGCATTTCGAGCTCGCCCGCTCCGACGGAGCACTTGCGACGGAAGCCGGCTCGTGGCCGGAGTTCCACCACGATCCCCAGCTCACGGGTAACGCCACGAACTGACGCACCAGATGCCGCCGGCACGTTCGGTGCGTGGCAGCAGGTCAGTTGCACGAGGACGCGTCGAAGACCTGGGGATGTGGCTACCTGTGGGCTCGGATGAAGATGACAGAGGCGGACCCTCGCAATGCCGCCTCTGTCTTCGGGCAGCGTCAGGCCATCGAGCCGTGGCGGCGACGGCTGCGATGCGCGAGGTGACGATCGCGAACACGAGGATGCCGCCGTGGAAGAACTCCTGGACGAAGCCATCCACTTCCCTCGTCCTTGAGGCCGCTCACCAGCCTGACCCGACTTCAACGGGTGCCTCGCGAAGTCCCTGGTCACGGGACCGCGATTGAGATGTGTTCCCCCTACACACCGCTGCTGAGCTGGGACGACGCGATCAGGTGATGCGGGCTTGATCCCAGGCGCTCGTGTCGACGCCGAAGGCGTTCAGCACCTTGGTTTGCAAGGCGGTCCGGCGGGTGACGACTTCGACTGTGCGCTCGCCGGCAGCGAGCGCGACGAGGCGGACCCGGTCGAGCTCACCAAGGGCGCGCCGGGCCGTGAGGTGTTGGAAGCGAAGGTCCGGGTCGCGGACATCGGCCCTGCGCAGGTCCCGTGCCATGAGCGCCTCGATCGTGGCCGCCAGCACGCAGACTCCGATGTGCCCGCGTACGCGCGACTCGGTGAAGTGCCGGACGGGGCGAAGGCCCAAGAAGTCCTTCAGTTCCCGGAAACGGTCCTCGACGTCGAGCAATCCGCGGTAGGCGGTGACGACGGATGCTGTCGAGGTCGACGACGCCGGAAGCGACGTCGTGAGCACGTAGCGCCCGCAGAGCAGTTCCTTCTCGTAATCCATCGCCTCGTGGTCGTAGTCGTAGACAAACCGGCCCTTTCCGATCTCGAGGCTGAACAGCCTCGCCACCCCCGAGGCGCCGAGGATGCGCTGTGCCGCCCGGCCGATCTTGCCCGGGTCGACAAGCTCACCGTCGCGCACGCGCCATTCGAGGGCTACCAGCTTCTCCTCGGTGCGCTTGACGAGCTCTTTCGTCCTGGCAGTGTCACGCCGCCACCGCTCGGGGGAGGCGACGACGACACAGCGGGTGTTGTCGATAGCGACCTCGGTGGCGAAGCTCGACGCAGAAGCCACGGGCACCCAAGCCGTCGAGGGGCCGACCGAGGCCGCAAGCGCCTGCTCGCACAGCTCGTCTCGATGCAGCCGGGTGGCGAGCACGTAGTCAATACCCGCCGCAGACAAGGTGTTCAGGTTGTCTGCGGTGATGATGCCCCGGTCCGCCACGAGACAGAGCCTCCCGACACCAAAGCGCTTCGACAGATCCTCGGCCACGACCGGGAGCGTGCTCGAATCACGCGTGTTGCCCGGGAAGACGTGATGGGAGATCGGGATGCCCTCGGTCGTGGTCAACAGTCCGAGCATCACCTGGGGTCGGTCTGGTCGGTGGTCGCGTGAATAGCCGAAGGCCTTGGAGGGAAAGCGCGTCGAGGGTCGTGGGTCTCCCTCGAAGTAGGAGGAGGTCAGGTCATAGAGCCCGAGCCGGAGATCGAGGTCGACGAGGCTGCAAATCTCCGAGAACAGATGGGCCTCCGTCGCCTCCTTGTGCTCGGCCACAACGTCGAGTGCCCGGTAGCAGCCCTGAAGGCTCGGCAGTTTCACGCCTTGTGGGGCCACGACGTCGGCGCGGAGCCAGTCGCCGATCGCCCTTCGCTTCGAGCATGGGTCGATGAGGCGGTTGGCCACCATCACGAACACCGCATCGGCGAGTAAGGAGGAACGGCGCGCCTTGCCGATCCGGGCGAAGTGCTCATCGAGACCGAGCTGGCACCAGTACGCGTATGCCGCCTCGATCGCCCCGACGGCTGGAGCATCGGGCGCCGCCGAGATCGCCGATGCCTGGCACCAGGTGCCCTCGGCATGGCGGGAGAGTGCCTCGATGATGCGATCGAGCTGGCCAGAGTTGCGCAGCTCTGACACCTCGCCGAGGCGTAACAGCGTGCGCTGGGTCACCCGGCGGCCGTCTCGCACCGCCTCGACGAGCGACAGGTAGGTGTACTCGGTTTCGCCACGACGCTTCACCGTGGTCTTTACATACACAACTTCTAGATTAGAGCCACGTCACTTCAATGTCGAGCATCATTTCGCCCCTACAGTTGCATTCGCCGCCGAGAACTCCTTGGACGATCTACCTGCTCAGAGGCTTGCGACGCACTTCCCGAGGCTCAAATCAGGATGAGAGGCGTTGAACTCGGGCCTGACAGCAGTCCACCCAGTCAGGACGTATTCAGCTCCACAGCCTGATTCACAAGGATTTTCTCGCTTATTGCTTGGCTACACTCGGTTCAAGAGGCAACGCTCCTTGCCAACGATCCGATCGCGACAACCCGACAGCTATCGATGGTCAGCAGCGTCCAGGGCTTGGTGCATCGCTCCAAGTCGTCCTGGGCGCTCGGTCACGAACCGTTCGATGGCGAGAAGGATGTGCGCGGGCGCGAGATGAGCTTCGTCGATCACCTCGTCGACGGTCCCACCGGTCCGCCACCTGTCGTCCCAGTCCGCGGACAGGGAGAACTCGCGGACGATCGGCCCCTCGGCCCAGTCGTGCATCAGATTGAAGGCGCCGTTGGTCACGATCATGGCGTCAACCCGGTCGGCGGGACCGACGACGCTGTTTCGGTAGTCGTCGCCTTGCATCCTGAACAATTGCGGGCTGATGGCTGCTACCACTTTGACGTTGAGCTTCAACCGGTCAAGCTCCGGCAGAATCTCCAGGAGGTTCTGGGTGGGCATCGTGCCTCGCACGTACACGGTTCCCGCCTTTGGCGCACCATCGCGGAAAGCACGCAGGACATAAGCGCCGCGAGCAGCCGCATAGTGCGAAGGGATCCCGAGTGCGGCGCGGTCGGGGATCTCGATGGCCGGACGGGTGAGGTGCAAAGCGACGATCGGCACATCGGTGGCGAATGCAGCTCCGAGGACGACCGGCACCTCGTTGTACTCCCAGGGGTGCAGGTCTATGACTTGGCCCTCAGGGAACAGCTGGGTAACGCCGGTTTCGAAAATCCCGAAGTGCGTGCGGGAGTCGTCGGCCGTCTCGGGACCGGAGTGACCGGCGATCCATAGAAGCTTGCCGACCTTCAGCTCACAATCCTGAGCGAGCTGGCTGAACAGTCGCATCGGTCCGTACTTGAGGTAGGAAAAGGCGCCGTAGGTAGAGCAGGCACCCCAGAATCCTTCGAAGTGGACGAAGGGATCAATCGCCATGTTGACCGTCGCCAGACCGGTCAAGAGGCCTGCGTTCGCGAACTCGGTTATCTCGGTCGGCAGCAGAGCTCCGGTCGGGTTCTCGTCCCGCTCGTACCAGCCGAACCCCGGGAGGTCACCGAAGTCCGCCGCGAACCCGGAGATGTTCGTCGATTCCGCGAGGTCGGCAGAGCAGGCAACGAAAAGGGGACGGTGGTGGGTCTGTTTGGCAAGAGCGTTGACGTACGACCCCCATGCCCCGAGGGCGGCCCGGTTCGGAGCCTTGTCTCCAGGCTTCTTCCACAACTGCTCCGGGTACTTCTCGAAGTCGAAGAGCCGGGAGTCAGAGCTGAGCGGTCCCGTCCCGTCATCCAGCCGGAAGCCGTCGATGTGACTCGGCACGGAGTCGGCGATCGTGAGAAGCCGATCTGTCAACCAGTCGACCGTCGCGTCATCACGACGGAGGACACTGACCGCCACACGCAGGTTCGTCTCAGCTTGGGCCTGCAGAGCGGAAGGGTCCGTCGGCGCCGGATCGTCGACGCCTGCGTACTCGACGTCGTAACGGGTCATGAACTCCTTACGTACTGCCCAGAACTGCTCGGAGTTTCTCGGCCACGGAGTGCCGTGGCTCTGATAGTCGTACTTCCCGTAACCCCGGCCCTTCCGGCTCTTGAACCAGGCCATGCTGGGGACCCGGTCCAGGTTGTCCCCGCAGGCACTCTCCAGCACGGCCCGAGTTACCGAGCTCCACTCCGATCCGTCCTCAGTTCCGGTGACCCGCCACCCGTACGGTGCGAACCAGTCAACCGGTGAACCGTGCACGACGCTCGAGGCAGCACGCGGGTCAATGCCGAAGTCGTTTCAGTCGATCAGGAAAACCAAGTTGGACAGACCGAGCCCCCACGCGATGTTCTTAGTCTCGTGGCTTCCGCCGGCGGTGAGACCACCTTCACCTTCCACCACAAAGACCTTGACCTGCTCCGCTCCAGCGAGCTTGAGCGCGAGCGCCTCACCCGCCGCCGGCGCCATCCCGTGCCCGGACGGACCCGTGTTGAACTTGAGGAACAGAGATCGCCCCGCCATCTCCGGGTGTCCCGGCAACCCTCCGCGATGACGCAGCTGGAGCAGCCATTCCCAAGTCAGTGCCCAGCGACCGTCGTCGGGGAAGGCACAACGCTGATCACCGGTCCGGTTGTAACGCGCGCGAAGACCCTCGTTGAGCACGGCGAACGTCGAATAGACCAGAGGAGCCGTGTGTCCGGCGGAGAGCACGAATCGGTCACCGAAACGCAAGCAGGGATGGCGGATGTCCCAGCGCATGCCACCGGAGAGCAACAAGGCGAGTAGGAGGTGGACCTTGGAACGCGAGCCGCCTGGATGCCCACTCTGGCGGTAGTTCAGTGACAGATCGATGCACTCATCGACGATGTCCTTGATGATCTCGTAACGGGCGAAATCGAGTTCTGCTGCCGCACGGAGACGGTGGACGTCGGCAGCACCGCCGTCTGCACTGCGCGCGCCGAATTCCGAGGCTTGCAAAGTCGTCATTCTTGTCCTCTGTGGTGGGCTCTCACCGACCATGCTGGTACAGCGCTGTACTTGACTACTGCGCTTGCTCGAGGAGTTGTCGGAGTTCCTCGGAGGCGGCGGCCGGGGTCAGGACTGTCCTGCCAGCCTGGTGGCTGATCGCCGCAGTGCTGGGAACCCTAGTCGCGGTGGCGGGACTGAGCGCCGTACTGCCCCGCGTCGGCGCCCGTCGGTCCGTGGCTGTAATTCTTCAGGCCGAAGCTGTGTGATCTGCCAACGGCGGATCCACGCTGACACGAGCCGACGTAGCAAAGGGTCGTCAATGAAAGCGCATGGCGCGCTCTCGCCGACACTTTATTATCAGCGACATCGGGCACCTCCTAGGCACGTTCACACAGCCCGGCTTGTCGATGGGCGGCGCAACCTCAGCCGAGCGGCTCGAGACGCTTGTTCCCGAAGCGGCAAAACGGATCCACCAGAGCGGGCGACAGGCCGACGACTAGGATGTAAGAGGCCCCTGAAATCATGTCAGAAGGGCCGCGAAGAGCAAGCAGAGGGTGCCGAAACAAGCGCACACCTCTGCTATGCCCCTCGCAGTTTCCTCAGCGCAGGAGGGAAACCGGGCTGAGGGCCTGACGCGGTTATGGGCTGAGTACCAGGGCCGGCGGCGGGAGGTCACACAAAGGTGACCACCCGCCGACCGGCCTCACCTTTTAGAAGTTGTATTTCAGGTAGTTGGCCTTGGTGAACTCCAACGGCGCCGAGAAGATGACCGTGTTGCGCGTCGCGCCGGTCACCTTGCTGGGTGCCGCGGCCACCGTGTAGACGCCTGTACCCGGCACCAAGCCAGGGAGACCAGCGACGGCGCCGTTGAAGCTCTGCGGACTGCCGTAGTTGGTCTTGATTCCGCACCACTGCGATGGCGTCGGGTTGGCGGGCGGTGTCTTTGCCGTGCACTCCGGCGCCCCGTGTGCGCCCTCGTAGGCGAGCCTGGCCGTCAGCATGTCCAGCTTGCCCTGGCCGATCTCGTCCCAAAGGAACAGGGCCTGCATGGACTTGTTGGCGAAGTACGTCCTGTTCTCCTTCGGGGGGCCGATGCCGAAGTCGCCGATCTTGCCCGACTCGTGCAGGTCTGCAATCGCCTCGGCGGTGCCGACGCAGGCGGCGCTGTCGATGCAGATGATGGACTTGACGTTCGCGTAGGAGTGGATGATGCCCTCGGCCACAGACAGGGAAGTCGATTGGATGGACAGGCCGTAACCAATGGTGTCGAGCTTCAAGCCGGGGTACTTGGCGGCGATGTAGGCCTTCATGGCCCCGATCCAGGCCAGCTGGATGGTGGCGTCAGTAGTGGACGACATGATGGCGATCTCCGCCTTCGGCCCGGTGAACCCGACCACAGCGTTGATCAGGGCCTGGCCGATCGCGCTGTACGCGGTGTCCTGAATGAAAAAGTCACGAGCGGACGGCACGTCGGAGTCGTAGGTGATTACCTGGATGCCGGCCTTCATGGCCTTCTTGAGCACTGGCGCCGGCACGGTCGGGTCGTCTGATGACATCGTGATGACGTTGTAGTGCTGTGCGATCTCGGCATCGAAGATCGATACCTGTCCCTCGGCCGACGCGGTCGCAGGCGCCGTGTACGTCAAGTCGATCCCGAGCTTCTTGGCGACCTGCATCGCGCCCTGGTCATTGGCCTCGAAGACTGCCAAGCCGAGCAGTTTCGGGACCATTGAAACCTTGATCGTGGGCAAGGTCGTGGCGGCGGCACCAGCCGAGGAAGACGCGGCGGTCAGGGCCATTGTCGCACCCATCGCGACACAGGCGGCTGCGGCGCCTATCTTCCAAACCAGCCTCCGCTGGATGGTCTTAATTGGCTTCATGTTGTGCTTTTCTCCTTTGTTTATCCCTCTATACGAGGCGGTTAACTCCCGCTTTATTGTGCTTTCCTCCTTTGTTCATGCCCCTATGCGAGGCGGTTGATTCCCGGCAACCGTCGCGTCGCCGGCAAAGGCCGCGACGCGACGAACTGCAGGCCAACAAGCCGAGAACTTGCTGGACCCACCCCGGCTAAGCACCTGGTACCTCCGGGATCTGTTGCGCGCTGCCGAAGCGGCGTCGCAGGAGCTCCTTCAGGTGCACACCCGCCCGGTGGTCGAGAGCGATCTTCATGACCAAACAGAGCACCAGCACGATGCCTTCGATCATGGTGGCCGTGAGAGAGCTTTGACCAGCGATCAGCAGGCCCTGGTTGAGGAAGCCGAGCAGGAAGGCGGCGATGATGACCCCGCTCATCCGCCCCTTCCCCCCGAAGATGTCGATGCCTCCGAGCACGACCACGGTGATCGCAGGGAGCAAGAGCGAGTCGCCGATGTCGTCGCGGGCGGCATTGTAAAAGCCGGACACGAAGATCCCCGCCATCCCTGCCAGCAGGCCGCTGGCGACGAACGCGGTGAAGAGGGTGCGCTGCACGTTCACCCCGGCGTAGCGCGAGGCCGCCCGGTTGTAGCCGATGAGCACGAGCCCTCGCCCGTAGCGGGTCCGGGTTACGAGCAACCAGACGAAGGCGGCGATTACTGCGTAGATGATCAGCTGGTCCGGGATCGGCCCGACGGTGCCGGTGCCGGCGAAGTCGACGAACGAATTGGGAAAGTTGTAGGGCGGCGTGTTGCCTCCCACGGCTGTCGCCACACTGCCGAAGATGAACTGGGTACCCAGCGTCACCAGCAGGGAGTAGATGCCGAACCTGGTCACGAGCAGCCCGTTTATCGCGCCGCCGAGGGCGGCGGCGAGCAGCGCCACCACAACCGCCAGCCAAATGTTGAGGCCGTGTTGCCAAAGCGTGGCCATCACGATGCCCGAGAGGCTCGCCATGGCGCCGGTGGAGAGGTCGATCTCCCCGGCGAAGATCACCATCGCCTCGCCCAAGCCGATCAGCCCGATGAAGAGGAACTGCTCGCTAAGGGCGAATATCCCCGAAACGCCCAACTCCCTGAAGTCCGGGACAGCCAAGCAGAAGTAGGCAAGCAGGGCGACCAGCAGGACTGCGACGGCGACCACCCAGACCGTCTCCTGGCGCCCAGCCGTTTGCGCCCGGGCACGCCGAGCGGCTGGGCTGGTGGCGATGGCGCTCATTTAACTGCCCTCACAGGTTGAGGACGGAAGGGCTGACGGAACAGCTGGCGGACGGGCGCGCCCTTGCGGTCGGCGACGACGGCAATCAGGATGAGCACCCCCACGCCAGCCGGATCCCAGATCTCGTTGATCCGGAAGCTGATCATCGCCTGCAACGCCTCGGACAAGAACACCGCCCCCAAGGCACTACCGATGGGCCCGCCCCGGCCGCCAAGCAGCGTAGTGCCGCCGATCAGGGTGGCCGCTATCGACATCAGGTTGGTATTGCCGTCGCTCCCAGAAGTAGAAGTGGCCGAACCAATTTGGCAGAGGTACATCAGCCCGGCCAGCCCCGCGAGGAACCCGGAGATGACGTAGGTCGTGAAGAGGACGCGCCGGACCGGTACCCCCGCCCGGAAAGCGCCTTCGGCGTTGTTGCCGACGGCGTACACCGACCTGCCGGTGACGGTCCTGGTCAGGAACAGGTAGGCGAGCACCACGACACCAACGCCGATGACTATCAGCCACGGCACGCCGGGCAGCAGGTTCGCGGCCCCGAAGTTGGTGTAAACGGCGGGAATATTGATCACCGACAAGCCGCCGCAGATGATGAACTGCAAGCCGCCGTAGATGGTCAGCGTCGCCAGGGTGGCGATGATCGGCGGTATTCCGATCACGGCCACCAAAAAGCCATTGCCAATCCCGAGGGCGGTGCCAATGAGCAAGACGAACAGCAGGGCGAGCCAGATGTTGAGGTTGTTGTTCGAGGCCGGGAAGCCGACACAGACAGCGGCTATCCCGAGCATCGGGGACACGGACAGGTCGATCCCGCGCCCGAGCACCACCATCGTCTGGCCGACTGCGACGATCATGATCGTCACGGAGTCCGCCAGTATGAACGCGATGTTGCTCGACGCACCAAACTGCGGGTGCATCGCCGTGCAGATTGCAAAGAGCCCCAGGATGGCCAGCAGGAGCTGGACCTCCCGGCGTCGCAACAGGTCGAGGGCGGCGCTGCCGAGCCCCCCTGCAGACGCGACAGGTCCGGTCGCTTGGGCTGAGGCAGACCGAGCAGGCGGCGTGGACAGGGTGGTCATTTGACGTGTGCTCCCACTACGAGGGCGCCGAGGCTCGTGTCGGCGATCTCGGCGCCAGAAAGTTCGCCCACGACGTGGCCCTCGTACATGGCAAGGACCCGGTCGCAAATTATGGTGAGCTCACTGAGCTCGGAGGATATGAGGACGCAGGCCAGGCCTTCCTCCGCCAGCTGCGCCACCAGTTGGTAGATGTCGTCCTTGGCACCGACGTCCACGCCCCTCGTCGGTTCGTCGAAGATCGCCACCCGGGGGCCTGCCAGCAGCCAGCGCGCGAGCATTGCCCGCTGCTGGTTGCCGCCAGACAGTGCCTTCATCAAGGTGTCCAACGATGCCATCCGCACTGCGGTCTTCTCGGTCGCCTGCTTCGCCATCAGGCGCTCGGCAGCAGGCCTTATAAGAGGCCCGAACCGCTCGAGCCGGGGGATGACCCCCGCCGTGACATTGCGCGTCACCTCCACCTCGGCGAAAATGCCGTGGCGACCGCGGTCCTCGGGGAGGTACACCAAGCCGACGTCGATGCAGGCCCTGGGAGTGCGGTGCTCCAGGAGCTTGCCCTCCACTCGTACCGTGCCCCGGTCCGCCGGCCGGAGGCCGAAGATCGTCTCGGCGATCTCCGTACGCCCGCTGCCCACCAGACCGGCCAGGCCGACGATCTCCCCCGCCCGCACACTAAAGCTCACACCTTCGAAATGAGGCAAGGAGGTCAGGTCCTCTACCGCCAGCATCTCCGTGCGGCCCGCAGCGTCGACATGAGGGCGCACCCGCTCCCTCGTGGTCAGCTCGCGCCCGACCATCGCCTTTACGAGCCCGGCCCTGTCGATCTCCGAGCGAGGCGCACTCAGCACCTTGGCGCCGTCCCGCAAGACCGTGACCCGGTCGCTGATGGCGAGCACCTCGTCCAGCCGGTGGCTGATGAAGCCCAGCGTGTAGCCGTCGGCGCGCAGGCTCCCCATCACCTCGAACAGCGTCCCGGCCTCTTTGCCAGTGAGCGGGGAGGTCGGCTCGTCGAAGTAGATCACTACACAGCGGTGGACCAGGGCACGAGCGCACTCGACGAGCTGCTGCTGGGCGACGCTCAGCTCCTCCGCTTTCATCTCGGGGTCTATGTCCAAGCCCACCCGGTCGAGGTGCGCCGACGCCTCCCGCTTCATGGACCTCCAGTCGACGTTGAACCGCAGCCGGCCCCGCCGGAGGATGCCGACAAAAAGGTTCTCGGTGATGGACAGCGACTGCATCAACGCCGGCTCCTGGGGCACCAGGTAGATCCCCCGGTGCTGCGCAGAGCGGGGGCTCAGCCCAACCAGGCGGTCCTGGCCGAGCAGAAGTTCTCCTGAGTCGGGCTGGTAGATGCCGGCCATGATCTTGACCAGGGTGGACTTACCGGCCCCGTTCTCCCCCACGACCGAGTGGATCTCGCCGGCTTCGAAGGTGATGCTGACCTGGGACAACACGGTCGCCCCGTCGAAGGACTTAGTGATCGACCTTCCTACGTAGCGGATGCCTTGAGGGTCCTGCAGAAGGGCGGCACCCTCCAAAATGTTAGCGCTAACCATTATGAAGGCGACTGTAACACTCCGGTCGCCGTTTGTCAGCGCTAACTTTTCGCGAAAGTCTACCCTCTGGGGTTACTAGCCTTAGGCGCGGTCAGGGTGCTCTGGCGGACCACCAGTTCGGGCTGGATCTCCACCCGGTCTACGATGCGCGCGTCCGCGCTGATCTGATTCACGAGCAACCTTAGAGCGGTCCGACCGACCTTGTCGAAGTTCTGGCGAACGGTGGTGAGTGGAGGTATGAAATACGCCGACTCGGGCATGTCGTCGAAGCCGATCACGCTCACCTCCTCGGGCACCTTGCGGCCGTGTTCGTGCAGGGCCAGGAGCACTCCAAGAGCCATCTGGTCGTTCGCCGCGAATATCGCCGTAGCTTCGGGGACTCTCGCAAGCACCTGACCGGCCTGATACCCGGAACGGGCAGTCCAGTCGCCTGACAACGGAGCCACGACCTCAGCACCGGCCTCCTCGAGCGTCGAGCGCCACGCCGTGAGACGCGCATGGGCTTCCTGCCAGTCAAGGGGCCCGGACACGTAGAAGACGGTCGCGTGCCCGGTGGAGAGGAGATAGTTGGTCGCCGCCCGCGCTCCTCCGGCCTGATCGACGGTGACGGCGGACAGGTCGACACGGGGATCGCCCTCGACGACCACCACCGGCACGTCGGTCGGCAGGTTGTTCAGCACCTCCGCCGCCGAGGTAAGGGGCGAGATAACGACAATACCCTCTACCACCTGGTCGTTCAGACGGTTTAACGCGCTGACCACCGATTGGCGATCGAGGGAACGCAGGCTCACCACGCTTACGAAGTACCCGGCCCCGCGGGCGGCCTGTTCCACGCCGTAGAGAGTGGACACGGGACCGAAGAAGGTGCCGTTGAGGGTGATCACCCCGAGGGTCTTGGAATGCCCGGTGGCGAGCGTCCGGGCGGCGGCGTTGAGGCGGTACCCGAGCCCCTCGGCGGCAGCAAGCACGCGGGCCCTGGTCATCGGGCTCACGCTGGCGCGCTCGCCGATCACACGTGAGACGGTTTGCGGAGAGACACCGGCGAGCTTGGCTACGTCGCTCATCGCCGGTGACCGCCGCGCCCTGGGCCCCCGAGAGCTCACAGCAGGAAACGACGCCGTCTCGTTCTTGGTGCCGCCGTCGTAAGGCGACGGTTGAGCCTCGACCTCAGGCTCACTTGAATGCGGCATCCCTGGTCACCTCCTTGGCATCGCGGGCCCTGCCTGGCCAACCCAGTCCAATACAAACTTCCCCATCAGATGCTGCGCAACTCATACCCAGCTACGGGAACTTCTGGCTGAGCCGCTCCGCGCCTACTTTGGTCAGTGCCTGAGACGCCCCCTGCGGGGTAGCTGACTGAGCCAACCGAGCTGGCCCGAAGCCAACATCACCCGCTGGCAGGCGCCTGGACCCGGCAACCAAGACCATGGGCACAAATTCGACTCCCCACGGCGAAATGTTTACGTAACACATGAATGATAGCGCTATCACGAGCGGCCCGCTAGGACCCGGCAATGGACTTCACAAGTGGCTCCATGCTGCCCAAACGTGGCGACTGAGAGACCGTGACCACGCTTTGGCGCCCGCGCCGACACACATCATCCCAGGCGGCACCGTCAGGATCGGCGAGAGGTCCTTTCGTCGGCCTCGAGGGATGCCACGCGCCAACCTGCGTTTTGTCGCCCGGGCGCTGAAGATGCCGCTTTGGCCTGAGCCGTCGCCGATCGCGCGCTCCGGTCCTGCGCTCTCCTACTCGCCAGAGGAGATCGCGGCCTACTTCGCTCTCGCCCGCCGCCAGACAACGGCCCGGCACCGGGCGATGGAGGCGATGCTGTGCCTGGGACTCGGGGCCGGGCTCGACGGGTGGACATGAGACATGTCACGGGCCGTCACGTTATTCCGCTCCGGCCGTCTTGTCGTGGTCGTCGAGGGCACCCGGTCCCGCGTCGTGCCCGTGCTCGTCCGTTACCAGGAGATGCTGGCTTTGTGTGCCGGGTTCTCCGGTGATGCCTACATGGTCGGGGGCTTTGCCCCACAAGGAAGAACGTCACCGCTCCTGTGCTCACCCGGGCAAACGGCGGAGTTGGTCTGAAGCGTCTCTCGGTCTCGAGGCTGCGCTCGACCTGGCTCTCCGAACAGCTCGAGCGCCTCGGCGTGCCGGCATTGTTGAGCTCGGCCGGGTTCAAGTACTCCCAGCGCCTGTTCGACCTCGCCGGGTCGCTTCCCGCCATGGGCGAGCCCGAGCTCGTCGTCCCCCTCGGAGGATCAAGCTGAAGCGTAGGCACGGGAGACGGACTCGTCCCAAACTTCGGCCGGCGACTGACGACCGGCGCAGCTCTTCGACGTCTACCTCCACACCACATCGACGGCCTGTAACCTCGACAAGTGGCCGCACGCTAAGCAAGAGGCGGTACCGCTCACTCGTCCGACGCTCCCCAGTGGCCCGCGATCGTCGGCCCGAGCTGGTCGGCGTAGGCGTCGAACTTCGCGAGGATGTCCTCCGCGCCGCCGCAACCGTAAGTGCGCCACTCCCGGTGTGCCAGCGCCATGACTGCACCGTAGATGGCGACGAGAAGCCATGGGCGCCGGTCGACATCAGGGTCGACGTTCTCACGCTTGGCGAGCGCGGCGACAGCCCTTTCGCTGTTGTCGTAGACGTAGCGGAGGCTGGCGGCGAGCAGCGCAGGCGTCGAGTCGGTCAGCTTGATGACTCTCAGGTAGCTCGCCTCGCCATTGCGTGCGTGGCCGTCGCCTTGGAGCTGTTCGAGGGTCTGGCGGAAGGCGTTGCGCACGGCCGTGAGCGGCACTTCGCTCTCGGGTCGAGCGCCGAGTGCGTCGGCGAACCCGTCCATTTGTTGTTTGACGAAGAACAGCGCCAGGTCTTCCTTGCTGGCGAAATAGCGGAAAAAGGTTCGCTCCGCCACGTCGACAGCGTCCGTGATCTCGTGCACCGCGGTGTGTTCATAGCCTTTGACTTCAAATAGGTCGAGTGCAGCGTCGATGAGGGCATCGCGGGTCTGGCGCTTCTTGCGCCCCCGCCTGGGCTCGCTCAACGGGCTGACGTCGCCCCGCGGTGGTCTCTCTGCGGCCCCCGTGAGCGCGTGTCGAGCCATCGTGGCGGCAGAACGGTCTTCCACGTCGTCGATCGTAGCACCTGGTGAGCATAGACAGACACTAGTCGTATCTTGCTAACTGTCACACCATGACATAGACTCAGGATGAGCCCCAAACGAGGTTCGGGCGGCCTCGGTGGATGCGAGCGGGCAGGGCTACGTGACAACGCTCCCTCAAGAGAGGAAGGCCGATGACCGTACTGACCGAACTGAGGGAAGGCGCAAGTGCCAGCCGCGGCTGGCGTGGCAACCCGACTCTGACTCTGGTTTCAGCTGCCCTGGGCGTCATGATGGTGGCCCTGGATGGCACCATCGTCGCTGTCGCCAACCCGTCGATCCAGTCCCACCTGCACGCGTCGCTGGCCGACATCCAGTGGGTCATGAACGGGTACATGCTCGCCCTGGCGGTGACCTTGATAACCATCGGCAAGGTGGGTGACCGTTTCGGGCACAGGAAGGTCTTCATGACCGGAATGGTGGGCTTCGCCTTGTTCTCAGCTGGCATAGGGCTTTCCGGGGACACCGCCAAGAGCATCTCGCTGGTGATCGCCTTTCGCGTCGCGCAAGGCTTCTTCGGGGCGATGCTGATGCCTACTGCACTGGCCCTGCTGCGAGAGACGTTCCCGGTCGACAAGCTCAACGCGGCCCTTGGCATCTGGGCGGCGGTCATCGGTGCCTCGACAGCAGCTGGCCCCATCGTGGGAGGCCTCCTGGTCCAGCACGTGAACTGGGAAGCTTGCTTTTACGTCAATGTCGTTGTCGGTGCACTGGCCCTGGCTATGACGCTCGCCTTCGTACGGGAGACAGCGCCGTCACCCGCCGCCAAGTCCTTCGACTTTGCCGGCATAGTCCTTCTGTCAGCCGGTCTGTTCTCACTCGTATGGGCACTGATCAAGGCGTCGACCTACGGCTGGGGCAGTGGCCGGACAATCGGGTTCTTCGTCGGGTCGGGGGTGGCGCTCGTGTTGTTCGTCCTCTGCGAGTCCCGAGTGGATCAGCCGCTGCTGCCGCTGCGCCTGTTCCGATCGGTCTCGCTGTCAGCCGGGACGGTACTGATGCTCCTGCTCATGTTCTCGTTGGTGGGATCCCTGTTCTTTATGACCTTTTTCATGCAGGACGCGCACGGCCTCGGTCCCGTGATGACCGGGGTGCGGATGCTTCCGCTCACGGGGATGTTGATCATCGGGTCACCGCTCGCCGCCCTCGTGATCCAAAAGGTGGGCCCTAGGCTGCCAATGGCAGCCGGCCTGGTGGTCACCGCCGCCGGGCTCTTCGGCCTCTCCCGGCTTGGCACGGCGTCCGGCCCAAATGACGCGATCCTCTGGTTCATGCTCGTCGGGCTGGGTTTGAGCCCGGTCATGGTGGGCGGCGCCGACGTCATCGTCGGCAACGCCCCCGTCGAGCTCGCTGGTGTCGCCGGCGGTATGACCACCACCGCGTTGCAGGTCGGAGGCGTGCTCGGCACGTCGGTGCTCGGAGCCGTGATGTCGGCCAAAGTTGCCCATTTGCTGCCCTTGCGCTGGGCCGAGGCGCACCTACCAGCCCTAGTAGGCCAGAAGCTGGCAGAGGCCAAGTCGGTCGTGTCCGTCGGTGTCGCCCCCGTCGCCCCGGGCACGCCCCACCAGGTTGCCGCAGTCATCACCGGCATCGCTCACTCGGCCTTCATGAGCGGCCTGGATGCAGCCTTTGTGATCGCGTCGATCATCGCCCTTGCTTCGGCGGCGGTCGCTCTTCTGATCAAGCCCGTTCAAGCGGTCGAGGAGAGCACGACCGTCGCAAACGAAGCACCGGGGCGTTCATAAGCAGCGACGAAATGAAGGAAGGTGAAGGGTGCCGCGCCTGGTGACGGCACCTGTCGGGCGCGCCATAATGACGGACCGCGCACCCGGTAGCGGAGCCCGAGGCAACGACTGTGACCGCACCTGGAAACGAACGTCCAGGACAGTGTTCACCGCTCCGAACGGCTCGGTTCGCTGGTTTTGATCGACCCCAGTTGCTCCTCCCGCGTCTGCCGTTAGCCTGCGCGTGAGGCACGTCTGAATGCCATGAAGAGGGACCTCCCCGGCGTGAACATTGGGTTCTCGTCGGAACCAGCACCAAGGAGGCCCCCACACCATGTTGCATCTTGGACTTGACCTCAGCAGAAAGCGACTCGACGTCTGTGTGCTCAACGAGGCCGGCGCGAAGCTCGCCGTCACCCAAGCCCCTCCCGATCTCGACGGGCTCCGTCACCTCGCCAAGGAGGTGTCGGCCCTCGGAGGACCCGTGAACGCGGCCATCGAATCGATGAACGGCGCCCGCTTTGTCCACGACAGCCTCGAGCTCATGGGATGGGACGTCGAGATCGCCGACGCGCAGACGCTGAAGGGTCTCGCACCGCTTGCCTCAAAGACCGACAAGATCGACGCGTGGGTCCTAGCCGAGCTCTCCCGGCGTGATCTCGTGCCGGCGATATGGCTCGCGGGACTTCAGCGCGACTGCCCCGAATCGGTTGTGGCTAACAGATCTCAGGCACGTCGGAGGACGCGCTGACATGGCGTACGTCTGCTCTATCGCCGACGCCTTCTCCAGGATGATCACCGGCTGG